>Ga0111203_130_pt1 | contig 30792 bp, 24 predicted proteins | sample DeeMarSWOR324_28_FD_80373 | JGI IMG/M metagenome (GOLD analysis project Ga0111203, IMG submission 80373) | candidate division Zixibacteria bacterium SM23_81 | reverse complement strand
GTCATGAGCCGGTACGCCAGCGGACTGGGCATTCGCATCCTGGAGGATAAAATCGAGGCCTATGGAGAGGGAGACGAGCTTATCAGAGAATACGCGGAATATGCCACCATCCCCGTGATCAACATGGCTGACGATAAGTTTCACCCCTGCCAGGCTTTGGCCGATGTCATGGGTCTCAGGGAGGCTTTCGGCAGCGAGGATTTGAGGGGGAAGAAACTGCTACAGATCTGGGGCCACGGAGCTTTGGCTCGATCCTGGTGCTCAGTTCAGGAGAGCCTCCTGCTCAACTCCCGGCTGGGCATGGACATCACTTTGGCCTACCCCCCGGGATATGATCTGGATCCGGAGGTGATCCAACAGGTGCAAGCCAACTGTGCCGCCGTTGGTTCCAGTTTCGAGATCGTAGATGACAGCCGGGCTGGATATGGGGGAGCCGATGTGGTCTATTCTCGAAACTGGATGAGTCCCAATGCGTACGAAGGGGGATTTAATAAACAACTTGAGATCGAAAAAGCCCTTAAACACCGGGATTGGATATGTGACGAAGCCCGGATGGCTTTGACCAACCGTGCTCTTTATATTCATCCCATGCCTGTGGATAGGGGCCATGAAGTAACCGATGGTGTGGCCAGTGGCCCCCGGTCCATCATCTACGACATCGCCGAGAACCGTCTGCACGTGCAGAAAGCCGTCATGGCCTTGACCATGGGAGATTGACATATGCCGAAAATCGCTGTAGTGGCCATCGGTGGTAACTCTCTGATCAAAGACAAAAATCACCAGACCGTGGCGAATCAATACCAGGCGGTCGCCGAGACCTGTACGCACATAGCCGGTTTGGCGGAGCTGGGGTACGAATTGGCCATCACCCATGGCAATGGTCCTCAGGTGGGATTCATCCTGATGCGGGCAGAGCTGGCCAGCTGTCAGCTGCACACCGTTCCTCTGGATTCCTGCGACGCCGATACCCAGGGCGCCATCGGCTACCATATCCAGAGAGCCTTGGGAAATGAATTTCGACGACGAGGGATTGACAAGGAGATAGCCACGGTGGTCACTCAGGTTGTTGTCGATGCCGACGATCCCGCCTTTCGAGATCCCAGAAAGCCCATCGGTCCCTTTTATGATCGAGAGAGGGCTCTGGAGTGTCAGCGGGAGGGGGGCTGGTCGATGATTGAGGATGCCGGTCGGGGCTATCGACGGGTTGTGGCCTCCCCAATACCTCAGGAAATAGTTGAAATAGAGAGCATTAAAACTTTGATAAATAACGGCATTATTGTGATTGCAGCTGGGGGTGGAGGAATCCCAGTGGTTCGGGATGATCGGGGGGACCTCGCCGGGGTGGAAGCGGTCCTGGACAAAGATTATGCCTCCAGCCTGCTGGCCGTTGAAATAGGGGCTGAACTGCTGCTTATCTCCACCTCCGTGGATCAGGTCTATTTGAATTACGGTCGTCCAGACCAGAAGCCTCTGCCCCAAATGACTGTCCGACAGGCCAAGAGGTATCTCAGCGAAGGTCAGTTTGCTCCGGGCAGCATGGAGCCAAAGATCAAAGCTGCCATACAGTTTCTGAGCCAAGGTTCCGGTCGGGTGATCATCACCTCGCCGGAGCGAACCATGGAGGCCATCAGGCGAGAGGCGGGCACATTAATAGAGTCTCGTTGACCAAGGACTGTCCCAGGGAAGATCTATGGACCAAGTTGTCTGTCTGCGCTGTATGATCTGCGGGAGAGAATATGATCCCGAAAACGTGCCGTACACGTGTCCCTCTTGCGGACCCGAGGGCATCCTGGATGTGATCTACGACTATTCCCTCATCGCTCGTCGATTTACCAAAGAACGGCTTTTGAGCAATCGGGATCTGTCCATTTGGCGCTACTTGGAACTGTTGCCGCTGGAGCCAAAGAAGCTCCGCCTGCCTTTGCATGTCGGCTGGACACCCCTTTACCAGGCTGAGGAATTAGGTCGAGATGTGGGCTGCCCTCATCTGTTGGTCAAGGATGATGGCCGCAATCCCACCGCATCTTTCAAAGACCGGGCCAGCAGCATCGGCGTGGCTAAAGCCATCGAGCTTGGGCATCAGGCCATCACATGTGCCTCCACGGGAAATGCCGCTTCGTCTCTGTCGGGGGTCAGCGCCAGCGTGGGCCTGCGCAGCTTTATTTTCGTTCCGCACAATGCCCCTAAGGCCAAAGTGGCACAGTTGTTGATGTATGGAGCCAAAGTCTTTCTGGTGCAGGGTACCTACGATCAGGCCTTTGACCTCTGTCTGGAAGCGAGCCGAGAGTTCGGCTGGTACAGCCGAAACACCGCTTTCAATCCGTACCTCTCCGAGGGCAAAAAGACGGGCGCACTGGAGATCTGCGAGCAGCTGGGCTGGCGAGCCCCAGACACGGTCTTCGTCTCCGTGGGCGATGGCTGCATCATCGGGGGATTGTGGAAGGGATTCCACGACCTTCTCCAATTGGGCTTCATCGATCACATGCCTCGTTTGGTGGGAGTTCAGGCCGAGGGGTGTCAGCCCATTAAACACGCCTTCGAGACATGCCAGGCGGTCAAGACGGTTCAGCCTGAGACCATGGCCGACAGCATAGCAGTGGGGCATCCCCGTGACGCTCTCAAGGCTCTCAGGGCTCTTCGCGATTCCGACGGTTTCATGGTGGCTGTCAGCGACCAGCAGATCCTGGACGCCATGGGCCTGTTGGCAAGAAAGACGGGGATTTTCGGAGAACCGGCCGGCGTAACTGGATTTGCTGGTTTGTTGAAAGCCCTGTCCCAGGAGAGGGTAGATCCCAGTGAACGAGTGGTGGTGGTGGTCACCGGCAACGGTTTGAAGGATGTGGACAGTGCCTTGCGGGCCTCCCCAGAGCCAACGGAGATTGAGCCGAGCTTGGAGGCGGTGGCTCGGGAGCTAAGGGGCAGGTCGTGACAGCCGAGTCAAAAAATCAGGCTATCCAATTGGTGGTCAACGGGAAGACACATCGGGCAGTGGTGGCGCCTCAAGCGACTCTTCTGGAGCTGATTCGTGACCATCTGGGCTTGACGGGCACCAAGGAGGGATGTGGCAAGGGCCAGTGTGGCGCTTGCACTGTGTTGCTTGACGGCAAGCCGGTGAATTCCTGTTTGATGTTGGCCGTCCAGGCTCAGGGTCATCAGGTCGTGACCATCGAAGGGGCGGAGCATGAGAAGGAGCTGGATCCGATACAGCAGGCCTTCATCGATGAAGGGGCTGTGCAGTGTGGCTTCTGCACTCCAGGCCTCATTCTCTCTGCCAGAGCTTTGCTGGATCAGCATCCCCACCCAGACGAGGACCACATCAAAGAGGCCATCTCCGGCCACCTCTGCCGGTGCACGGGCTACTCGGCCATTATCAGGGCCATTCGACGGGCAGCTTCCGGGGGCAAATCCTGAGCGAGGGCCATCCGTCACATGAGGAGGATGTCATGTCAGCAAAACTGTTCAGGTTAGAAGAACATGGCACGACGGTAAAAAACGAGATCCTCGGCGGAGTGACCACCTTTATCACCATGGCCTACATCATCATCGTGAATCCGGCTATTCTTGAAGCAGCAGGGATTCCCCGTGGGCCTTCTATGGTGGCCACCATCTTGTCAGCCGTCTTCGGCACCCTGATCATGGGCTTTTATGCCAATCGGCCCTTCGCCATCGCTCCCTATATGGGAGAAAATGCCTTTGTTGCCTTTACCGTGGTGCGGGTGTTGGGATATAGCTGGCAAACGGCCATAGGGGCAATTTTCGTGGGAGGCGTCCTGTTCACCGTGCTGACAGTGTTTCGCCTGCGGTCCTGGCTGGCCAACGCTATCCCCCAGGGGTTAAAGTTCAGCTTCGCCGCGGGCATCGGACTCTTTCTGACCTTCATTGGCCTGAATATGACCAAGCTCGTGGTGTTGGGTTCGCCAGGAGCTCCGGTGAAGATCGGCCAGGTGACCAGCGTACCTGTCCTATTGGCCGTTTTCTGTTTCCTCTTGATGGGTGTGCTGCTGGTCTGGAAGGTGAAGGGTGCCCTGCTGATCAGCATCGTGGTGACCACTTTTGGGGCCTTCATCTTGGGAGCGGCAAAGACGCCCGACAAGCTGGTCAGCATGCCTCCCAGCCTGGGTCCCATCTTCTTGAAGCTAGACATCTTAGGAGCCCTGACCTGGGGCTTTTTCGCCGTTATCCTGACCGTCTTCGTCATGGATTTTGTGGACACCATGGGAACCCTCATCGGCGTCTCGGCAAGGGCTGGATTTCTGGACGAGGACGGAAACTTGCCCCAGGTGGACAAGCCCATGCTGGCCGATGCCCTGGCTACAGTCGTGGGAGCACTCCTGGGCACCACCACCACCGGAACCTACATCGAGTCTGCTGCGGGCATCGAAGAGGGGGGCAGAACAGGACTCACGGCAGTGGTGACGGCTGTTTTGTTTCTGTTGGCCCTGTTCTTCGCGCCCTTCTTCACAGCCGTTCCGGCACTGGCCTACGGTCCAGCCCTCATCGTGGTTGGCCTCTTGATGCTCAGCCCTATAGCCTGCATCAAGTTCGAGGATTACACTGAGCTGATCCCCGCTTTCATGACGGTGGTGCTGATGAGCTTCACCTTCAACATCGGAGTGGGCATGACGGCCGGATTCGTCCTGTACCCGTTTTTCAAGCTCATCTCTGGGAGGGCTCGGGAGGTGCACCCCGGCATGTGGGTACTGGGGATTCTGTCCTTGCTATTCTATATCTTTTATCCCTACACGTGAGATGATCTCTGCGGTTGTACTGGCGGCGGGAACCTCACGGAGAATGGGTCGGCCCAAACCCCTGGTCAAGCTCGGTCGCAAGACCATCCTGCAGCACGTGGTGGCCAATCTAGAAGCCTCGCAGGTGGACCAGATCGTGGTGGTCTTGGGTTTTGGGGCAGAAAAGATCATCCCCACCTTGAAGGGAATGAGCTGTCAGGTCGTGGTTAACCCCCAATATATTCTGGGCATGAGCAGCTCCATACGATGCGGCCTGTCCGCCGTGAACCCTCAAGCCCGGGCTGTACTCATCGCTTTGGGGGATCAACCTTACATTCCTCCAGAGATTGTCGATGTGCTCCTGCGAAGGTACCAGAAGGAAGACCAGAAGATCGTGGTGCCTCTCTATGGCGGAAAACGAGGTCACCCCGTGATTTTTGGTCGTAAATATTGGCCAGAGCTTCGAGCCCTGAAGGGGGATGTGGGGGGCAGAGAGCTTCTTCATCGCCACGCCCAGCATGTGCTGGAGGTTGAGGTGGGCCAAGAGGGAGTATTGGCGGACATCGATACGCCCAGCGATAGCCGGAAAAGGGGCCTTTAAAGAAAAATATACCAGATGAGCCTGTAAACGGGCAGACATCGGCCCCGACTTATCCCTCTTCCTGGCCCAGTGGAAGACAAGGGAGAGATTCACCCAAGATCGCCGAGCTGGAGATGCTGTCGTAATGGAGACCTTTCGGTATAGTGTTCCTCGCTCTGTCGAGGAAGCCCTGCACCTTATAAAAGAAGAAGGCCAGGCGGCCAAACTTCTGGCCGGGGGAACTGACCTGCTGGTTCAGATGAAAGAAGGACTATTTCGTCCCAGTTTGGTGGTGGACATCGGTAGCCTCCATCAGCTGCGCGGGATTCGCAAGGAAGAGGGCTTCATATGGATCGGTCCCCTGACCACTCACCATGATCTGGCACATTCAGCCCTTATCCAGAGGCATGGACTGGCCTTGGCTCAGGGGGCCTCGAAGGTGGGCTCACCGCAAATTCGCCAACGCGGCACTCTCGGTGGCAACATCGCAAACGCCTCGCCAGCCGCCGACACGCTGCCTCCCCTGGTGGTATTGGAAGCCGAGGTTCAGGTCAGCTCCTTAACCGGCTCTCGATGGGTGCCCGTGGAATCCGTCATGGAGGGGCCCTCCCAGACGGTTTTACGCCCCGAAGAGCTGATCACCGCCGTGAGATTTCCCGTGCAGGAGAAAGGATTTCGCTCACAGTATGAGAAATTCGGCTCGCGAAGGGCTCTATCCATTGCCGTGGCCTCGGTGGCTGCGGGGGCTTACCAGGAGAAAGGTTGTGTCAAGAAGATTACAATCGCACTTGGATCGGTGAGTCCTTCGATCGTGAGGGCTTCCCAGGCTGAAGAACTGCTGACCGGAAAGGCTTTGGAACAGAGCCTTATCGCCCGAGCCTCCACCTCGGCGGGACAAGCGTGTTGTCCCCTCGACGATGTGCGCGGGTCCATCTGGTATCGACGCCAGCTGGTAGCAGCCTTGCTGGCTCGCATTCTACAGTCCTGGATGAATGATGAATAGCCGGAGAGCTGGGAGGAAGACCTTGGAGTTTCGCGATGACGGAATGTGCTTTGTCTGCGGACAGAGGAATCCCATAGGTTTGAAGTTGGAGTTCCATCTGCGAGATGACCGAACCCTGAGAACGGCCTTCACACCTCAAAAGGAACATCAGGGATATGCCGATGTGGTCCATGGAGGTATTCTGGCCACCATTTTGGACGAGGTGATGGTCAATCTGTCCTATAAACTGGGCTGCAAAGCCGTGACCACCAGGATGGAGGTGACCTTTCGCAGACCGGCAACAGTGGGTCAGGAACTTCTCTTCACCGCTCAACTCGTCAAGGAGACGCGCCGGACTCTGGAGGCCTTGGCCCAAGCTGGGCTAGTCGATGGAACCGTGGTGGCTGAGGCTCGGGGCACTCTCATGAAGCTGTGATCTTTTTTTTGGGAGGGCGCTCGCTGTGGCGAAAGTGAAGAAAAGCGCTGAGATTTCCCCAAAAGACGTTCACATGCCCGGAACCCAGGGTGTCTCTATTCGTCGGCTCATATCGCAACAGGACGGGGCTGCGAACTTCGCCATGCGGCTTTTTCAGGTGCAGCCCGGTGGACACACCCCCAGGCATCGTCATGCCCACGAACACGAAGTTTACGTTCTGGGGGGTAAAGGCTCAATCTCGGGAACTGGGGGGGAGATGCCCTTGGAAACCGGCTCTGCGGTCCTGGTTCTTCCCCAGGAGGAGCATCAATTCAGGAACTCCGGCTGCGAGCCTCTTGTGTTTCTGTGCGTGGTTCCCATAGGGGCCGATGTGTAATGTGCTGTTGGGGACGATAAAAAAGCCGAGACTCGAAAATCGTGGATCGGTTATCGGTGATCGTGAATCGAGATTCGAGACTCGTGAAGAAAACAGATCCTGGATGCGAGAGCCTGGATAGAAGTTATAAGAAACAGTATTGTCTATCTTCCAGCATCTGGCCGCTAGCCTCCATACCAGCCTCCACAACCTTAACCCAGCTTCCAGCTTCTGCTTCCTGCCGACTGCTATTGCCACTATGAGTTCGAGAAGCTCTTGGCATTTAGATGAGCTGCGCTCCCCAGCCTGCAAGGTTTTATTTCAGTGCATCTAAAAACTTTCTGTTGATGCGCTCCCACTTGGACAACAGGTAACGACTGGCTAAAAAGCCCTTCACTCGGGCCAGGGAATAAAATTTCTTCCAGGCCCAGACAAACAGCCGCTGAAGCTCAGCGGCCTTCATATTTTTAGGACGAAAGACCACGTGTGTGCCGTCATACAAGGACCAATCCTTCGTGAAGATGCGCCCCTCGGCCTCCAACTGTTGATAGAGCCGAGTGCCGGGAATCGGGAACAGAATGGCGAACTGGGCGCTGTCTACTTTGAACTGGTTGCAGAACTTTACGGTCTGGCGTACCGTCTCGGGGCTATCCTCGTCGGAGCCCAGGACAAACATCCCGTGTACCTTGATGTCGTGCTGGCGGACCCTTCTGATGCAGTTTTTGATGTCCTCCAGGCTCTGTTTTTTATTATACGTGGACAGAGTTTTGGGATTGATGGACTCCAGACCAAACAGCAGATAGTGGCAACCAGATCGGGCCATCAGTTTCAGCAGTTCCTTGTCCTGGCTCAGCTCCACTCGGGCCTCTGCGGTCCACTTGAGATTGAGGTTTTTTCTTAAGATCCCTTCCAAGAGAATTTTAGATCTCTCGTGGCTGACGCCGAAGTTATCGTCGTAGAAGAAAAAGCGGCGATGTCCCGAATGGTGCCGCATCTCCAGCTCATCCAATACGCTTTCGGGGCTTCGAAAACGAATCTTTCGTCCGAACATGGTTGAGACGGAACAGAAACTGCAGTCAAAGGGACAGCCGCGAGAGGTGGAGATGGGTGCGTAACGCATCGTTGAGTGCAATTTTCCCATCAGTGAGAAATCCGGATAGGGGAGTTGGTCGAGGTCGGGGACTTTTTCTCCCTGGAAGATACCTCTGCTGGAGTTTTCTACCAGTTGGCCGATATTCGACTCCGCTTCCCCCAGGACGACCACGTCGGCATATTGAGAGGCTTCCTGGGCCATAAACGTGGCGTGGGGACCACCAAGAAAGATCCTGGTTTCGGATTTGGACTTCCGCACTGCTCGGGCGATCTCATAGGCACGGTTCGCTGTGGAGGTCATGGTGGAAATTCCGATGACGTCACTTTCTCGCAAATCTGGGTCCAGGAAACCCGATTTGCCCTTCAACACAGGAGAGACGTTCTCAGAGTGGAGCGTCACATGATGGCCGCGCCGCTTGAGGATAGTGCCAAGATACAACAGCCCTAAGAGGGGGAGCTTGATAAGACGATAGCCGTTGAAATTGGACAGGGGCTCCACCAAAGAAATTCGGCTCAAAGGAACCTCCTTGATATGAAGAGATGCGAGATGCCTATTTGTTTCTCTGGACTGTTAGAATAAGGTTTCCTTGGCAATTTGTCAAGGAATTTGTGTTTCTTCCCAGGAGGGGATGATGAGCCGGCTAAGAAAGTCCTTGCATTTGTTTCGCGGATATGATTAATTTGGGATAATCTTGTCACGCAGGTCTTCGAAATCAACGGCTGAGGAATGGTGGATCTCATGAAAATCCTAGTGGTTGGCGGGGGCGGAAGAGAACACGCTTTGGTGTGGAAGATCGCCCAGAGTCCCCTGACCTCGGAGATCTACGCGGCGCCTGGCAACGCGGGAATCCAGGAGATCGCTCGGTGTCTGCCCATCTCGGACACAGATATCGCCGGTCTTTTAGCCTTCGCCCAGGAGAAGGATATTGACCTCACTGTGGTGGGACCAGAGCTGCCTTTGGCCAAAGGCATCGTGGACCAGTTTGAGGAAGTGGGCCTTAAGGTCTTTGGTCCGAGCCGGGAGGCCGCTCTTTTAGAGACCAGCAAGGCTTTTGCGAAAGATTTCATGATCCGGCATCATATCCCCACTGCCGAGTATCGGGTATTCGACTCTGCAGAAGGCGCTCGCCGTTACGTTCTCCAAAGGGGCGCACCCCTAGTTGTGAAGGCCGATGGTCTGGCCGCTGGCAAGGGCGTTTTGGTGGCAAAGACCATCTCCGAGGCCCAGGATGCCATTCACCGAATTGTGGAACAAAAAGCTTTCGGCGGAGCGGGAGAGAGGGTGGTGGTGGAGGAATTTCTTAAGGGTGAGGAGGCCTCGGTCCTGGCTTTGGTAGATGGCAAGGTTTTCAAGACCATGATTCCCTCCCAGGACCACAAGCGCATCTATGATGGCGATCGAGGACCTAATACCGGAGGAATGGGCGCTTACGCGCCAGCTCCGGTGATCACCGAAGCTCTGTTGTCTGAAATCGAGGAGCGAGTTCTCCGGCCGGCCGTCTTAGGAATGGAACAGGAAGGACGTCCATTCAGAGGTGTTCTCTACGCGGGCTTGATGATTACCGCAGGGGGTCCCAAGGTGGTGGAGTTCAACTGTCGGTTCGGAGATCCGGAGACCCAGGCAATACTGCCCTTATTGGAGGATGACCTTTTAGAGCTTATGCTGGCCGTGTGCGAAGGAAATTTAGAGGGTCGGCGGATGAACTGGCGTTCAGGTGCCGCCGTGTGCGTTGTCTTGGCCTCGGGTGGATATCCCAGTTCATACAATCGGGGTGCTGTGATTCAGGGATTGCATCATTTTCCCACCGATGACGTCATTCTCTTTCACGCAGGAACCAGGAGGGATGGCCTCCGAGTGTTGACGGATGGGGGAAGAGTGTTGGGGGTAACGGCCTTGGGATCCGATGTGCGACAGGCAGTTTCTCGAGCATATCAGGCCGGGGAGAAGATATCCTTCGCGGGAGCTTATTACCGCAGGGATATCGCCCATAGAGCCCTGGATAGAGAGCCTTCCCCCGACGATCCATCATATGGGGGTAAGGACACACAGCGCCGCGATGGTTCAGAAGATTCTCACCCACGAGATTGTTTGTCTGGAGGAGGTCCATTGGGATGCCTCTAAAAAGGCCCATCACAAGGCTCATTTATGCTTCTCAGGATGGCAACGAGAGGAGAAACCAGAGCATTTTCCCATGGTTTCTGATCATGAGTTGCCTTGGCCTTTTCTCCGTGGGCAGCGCCATGATGGTTGGCAGCCCTCAGAGCGGTGGTGCCAAAACTCTTCTCTTCTGGGGACCTATCAGCGAACAAACTGGAGGTCTGAATTTGGAACCCTCCACCTTCGTTGATGAGACGGAGACCCGGTGGGGTGGGGAGAACGTTCACATCGTGGAGGATGGCGACGACCTGTGGACTCTGGCCAGCGATTACGGTACTCATGTGGAGGGTATCGTTATAGCAAATGGCCTCAGTTATGCTCGCCAGTTGAGACCAGGCCAGCAGCTTGTTATCCCTGCCCCGGAAGAACGGGGCTCCCACCTTTTGGATCTCTGTATTCCGCGCATCGACCTCCGCACGAGAGCCGAGCTAAAGATGGATTGGCCCCCATTGAGCAAAACGGTGCACACTGTCCAAAGTGGAGAGAACCTCTGGGATATCGCTCGTCATTACAACATCGATGTGCCCACCCTATTTGGGGCCAACGAGTCTCTGGACGGAGGCTATATTTTTCCCGGAGATGAGATTGTGGTGCCCTCCCAGAAGGGGGTTCTGGTGACGGTGAAAGGTGAGAAATCTCTGGGGGAGATTGCCGATCGATACAGAGTTCCACTAGCCAGTGTGGTGAGGGCCAATCATCTCAACCATGACACGAGATTGGTGCCAGGCCAAGAGGTGTTCGTGCCGGGCGGGCGCCCCCTGGAACGAGGTACATTCATCTGGCCCCTGGTCAACTTTGGCCGCATCAGCTCCGGGTTTGGATATCGATATCATCCTATTCTACGCCGTCGACAGTGGCACTCTGGCATTGACCTCACCGCGAGCTACGGGGCTCCTGTAAAAGCCGCCAGAAGCGGCAGGGTGGTCAGTTGCGGGTGGAATGGGGGGCTGGGTAACACTGTAATCCTCGCTCATGATATGAAATTTCAGACCCTTTATGGCCACTGTTCGAAGCTGTACGTGAAGAGAAATCAGTATGTCAAGAAGGGCCAAGTGATCGCATCGGTAGGAAAAACGGGTCGGGCCACGGGGCCTCATCTCCATTTCGAGGTGCGCAAGAGTGGTCGTGCCGTCAATCCGCTGCGATATTTGCCCTATTGGTGAGAGTGAAGACGGCGAACCATGACCTGTTGGTAGATTCAGGCATTATTCGATAATTGAAAAGCTAAGGAGAGCAGAGCATGCCGGAGCTGAGGAAGGACCCGGTCATTGGGCGTTGGGTGATTATCGCCTCCGAAAGGAGCAAGCGTCCTGATGACTTCGTCTTACAAGAGGAGCAAGCTCAGAAAGGTGCCCTCTGTCCTTTTTGCACCGGGAATGAGGACAAAACCCCGCCGGAGATCTTGGCGTATCGCGAGCCAGGCACGCTGCCGGACAAACCCGGTTGGCGATTGCGCGTTGTATCCAATAAATTTCCAGCACTGCGCATCGAGGGACAGCTGAATAAGAGAGGGGAGGGGATGTACGATAAGATGCAGGGGATTGGAGCCCATGAGGTGATCATCGAGACCCCAGATCATGAGAAGAGATTGGCTGATTTAGAGCAGGGTCAGATTGAGGACATCCTGTGGGCTTTTCGCGATCGTACCCTTGATCTCAAGAAGGACCCTCGCTTCAGGTACATTTTGATCTTTAAAAATCAGGGGCGAGCCGCTGGCGCTTCTTTGTCACACAGTCATAGCCAGCTTATTGCTACTCCCATTGTTCCCAAAAGAGTGATGGAGGAGCTGGTGGGAGCCAGCGAGTATTATGAGTACAAAGAACGGTGTGTTTTTTGCGACATGGTCTATCAAGAGCTCAGGGATCGCGTCAGAGTCGTTGGGCAGAACGATGATTTCGTGGCCATCGAACCTTTCGCCTCCAGGTTTCCCTTCGAGACTTGGATCATTCCCAAGATTCACGAGGCTCACTTCGAAGAGGCCACCAAACACGAGTTCAGCAAATTGGCGGCCTTGCTGAAGGACACCATGGGCCGTTTGAAGAGTGTTCTCAAGGTGCCGCCGTACAATTACATCATTCACACAGCCCCCTATGTGGAAGACTATTCCAGGGAATATCATTGGCACATCGAGATCATGCCTAAGTTGACCCGCGTGGCTGGTTTCGAATGGGGTACCGGCTTTTACATCAATCCCACCCCTCCCGAAGAGGCAGCTCGTTATCTAAGAGGAGATGACCCTATCTCCACGCCGAAGAATTGAAGGAGTCTTTCCCATGCCCAAGATGAAGGTGCTCTTTGCCTCTGCCGAGATGGTACCCTTTGCCAAGGTCGGTGGGCTGGCAGACGTTGCTGGCGCGTTGCCCAAAGCTCTTAAGCAACTGGGCATAGATGTGCGTCTTGCTATGCCTCTGTACGGGTCAATCTCGCGGAAGGAGTTCGGGCTCGAGAAAGTCCCGGAATTCGAATCCATCTCTATCTCCCTCGGGAAGGAAACCGAAAAGGCCACCATCTGGCGCGCCCCTTTGCCCGATAGCCCGGTGGAGGTCTATTTCGTGGAGAATGAGCGGTTCTTCAGCCGCCCCGGCATCTATTCCGATCCCAAGACAGGACAGGGCTATGAAGATAACGGCCTTCGGTATGCCTTTTTCGATCGATCGCTTCTGGAATGGATAAAAGGAGGCCAGTGGAAGCCAGAGCTCATTCACGGCAACGACTTTCATTGTGGCCTCATTCCTCCCTATTTGCGGATGAGCTATGCCCAGGATCTTAACCTGGGAGCGATCAAGACAGTCTACAGCATCCATAACCTGGCCTATCAGGGCAAGTTCCCCCTAGAGGTCGTTTCCAAGATTGGCCTTCCTCAAGAGTTGGCTCAACCCATGGCAGCCCTGGAGTTCTTCGGGGAGCTTAATTACATGAAAGCCGGCTTGGTCTTCGCAGACGTGATCAACACTGTCAGCGAGCGATATGCTCAGGAAATTCAGGAGAGTCCAGAATACGGGGTGGGATTGGAGGGCGTGCTCAGGAGCCGAAGTGCTGATCTTTTCGGCATTCTCAACGGAGTGGACTACAGCCAATGGAATCCCGAGGAGGATAAGCTCATCGCTCACCAATTTAAGCCAGGAGACCTGTCAGGAAAGCGCAAAAATAAAGCTGCTCTTTTGAAAGCCTTTAGTCTTCCTACAACGGAGCTGGAACGACCGCTCATCGGGATCATCTCCCGGCTGGCCGACCAAAAGGGTTTCGACCTGGTACTCCAGGCTGCGGGGGAACTGTTGACTCTTGACTTGAAGCTGGTCATCTTGGGCACGGGGCAGAAGGAGTATCATCGCCGGCTTCAAGCCATACAGAAAAAAAATCCGAGGAAATTGGGCTTGGCCCTGACCTTTGATAATCGTCTGGCTCATCAGATCGAAGCTGGGGCGGATATGTTCTTGATGCCTTCTCGATACGAGCCTTGCGGTCTCAACCAGATGTATAGTCTCAAGTATGGGACCATACCCATCGTGAGAGCCACCGGTGGATTGGCAGATACCATTCGAGATGTGGAGCAGGATCCCAATAATGGCAATGGTTTCGTGTTCGAAGAATATCGGGCCGATGAGATGTTGGTCGCCATTGGGAGGGCTGTGGCCGCTTTCAGAGACGGTCGCCTATGGCAACGGCTGGTCGATCGGGCCATGAGTGCGGATTTTTCCTGGGCGCGTTCGGCTGAGAAGTACTTGCAGTTGTATCAAAGGGCGCTGCAAAAGTGAGGCCGTGGGCGATTTTAGACGGGAGACGGGGTGACTAGAGAGCTCCCCGTTTCTTTTTGCTTATCAGCCTCTACCCGGACGGATATGCCCATGCGGATTGTTTTTGAAGGAGTAGGCAAGACCAGGAAATATTACGACAGTCAGAATAGCCTCTGGCGCCAGCAGGTGGTGCTGAGAGACCTGACCTTTCAGGTGGAAGATGCCGAGGTCTTTACCATCCTGGGTCCCTCGGGAGCGGGGAAGTCCACCCTCCTGCGACTGGTCAATCGGCTGGAGGATCCCTCCCAGGGGCACATCATGCTGGATGGACATCTGGCCTCATCCATAGACGTTATTGCCCTGAGGAGAGATGTGGGCATGGTCTTTCAACTTCCCGCTTTTTTCCCAGGAACGGTACGAGAGAATGTCATCTATGGACCCAAACTTCATGGCACCAAGACGGGCTTGGATGGGCTTGCCGAAACCTGCCTTGCCGCGGTGGGGCTGTCCCCAGATCTGTTGGGCAGGAGAACTCAAGACCTGTCTGTTGGCCAGCAGCAACGGGTTTGCTTGGCTCGAGCCCTGGCCAACGGGCCCGCGATTTTGCTCTTGGATGAGCCCACCTCAGCTCTAGACCTCTCGGCCACCCTGGCCATGGAGCGGCTTATTGCTCGGTTGGCTGTGGAGCGAAGGCTCACCGTTCTTTTCGTCTCTCACGACCTCGAGCAAGTGAGGAGGGTTGGCCAGCGAACCATGTTGCTCATCGACGGGCATATGGTAGAGCTGAGTGAGACCGAAGCCCTTTTCACCCAGCCGCAATCGGATCTGACCAGGAGGTTTTGCGCCGGCCTCTGGAAGGAGGAGAAGCATGGTTGACGTGGTCCTGGCCTTGGTCCTGGTGGCCATCGCCGTGGCTCTTTCCCGGGTTAAGGGTCTCAACCTGGAACGGGACATCCTGCTGGGCACGCTGCGAGCTTTTGCTCAGCTGATGGCCATTGGCTATCTGCTGAACTTCATATTTGACCTCCACAGGCTAGAGCTGGTTTTTGTTCTTCTGTTGATCATGGTTCTTATAGGGGGGCAAACCTCCAGCCGGCGGGCCAAGAGCCTGAGGGGGAGGTTTCTTATAGCCACATGTGCCATCGGATTGGGTACTTTCGCTACGCTGGGCCTTTTGATCGGCCTGGGGATCATTGCCACCCAGCCCCGCTATCTGATTCCCCTCGCCGGCATGACCATCGGAAATGCCACCCGCACCTGCTCTCTGGCTTTAGAGAGGTTGCGGTCGGAGCTGACCTCCCGGGCGGGGGAGGTGGAGGCGGCTCTTGCTCTGGGGGCCACCTCTAGTCAAGCAGCTCAGCACGTCATTCGAGCCGCGGTGAGAGCGGCCATGGTTCCTCTGGTGGACACCCTGAAGATCGTTGGCCTGATCCAATTTCCAGGGGCTATGACCGGCATGATTCTGGCCGGTGCGCAACCCTTGGATGCGGTGAAGATACAACTCATCATTATGTACATGCTGGTCGCTGCGGCGCTTATCGCCAGCCTGAGCATCGCTCTCCTGGTCATCAGGAAGTACTTCACCCGGGATCATCAGCTGGTCGTGCTCTGAGTCACTGAGTTCACCAAAGACAATGGGAATTCCACAACACAAATGCGCTCATGATCAAACCTCCCAGACTGAAGTCTGATTCTCTCATCGGGCTGGTGGCTCCCGCCAGCCCGCCATCCCATGCCAGCTTTCTACACAGGGGTCACCGGACCCTGCAGGAGTTGGGCTTTCGGGTGCGGCTGGGTCGTCATCTCATGGACTGCCAGGGGTATCTAGCTGGCCACGACGAGGCCCGAGCCAAAGATCTCAACGAGATGTTTGCCGACGAGGCCGTGGAGGCGATCTTCTGTGTGCGGGGGGGATATGGTGCCGCTCGACTTTTGCCTTGGTTGAACTTTGAGGCTTTGGAGAAAAATCCTAAGATCTTCATGGGCTACAGCGATATCACCGTTCTGGAGCTGGCCTTTCTCAAGATGATCGGACTGGTCACATTCTATGGTCCCATGGTGACGACGGAAATGGCCCAAGACTTTCTTAAAGACGATCGAGAGCGGATGTTAGAGGTTCTGACCCAGGCTCGTCCACCTAGGCCCATCGGAGTTAATCCTGAGGAAAGTGAGCTGGCGGTCATTCGGCATGGCAAAGCCACGGGTTCTCTGGTGGGGGGATGTTTGTCGGTCTTGGTCTCCCTGCTGGGCACCCCATATGAGCCCGATTTGGAGGGGACCATCCTCTTTGTGGAAGACGTGGATGAGGAACCCTATCGGATGGATCGATATCTCACTCAGCTGCGATTATCAGCGAAACTAAATGATGTTGCCGGCATCGCCATTGGCCAGTGCCCCAACTGTGAGCCCAGAAAAGACAGATCCGCCTTCACCTCATCCTTGAGCTGCCAAGAGGTCCTACGGGATCGGCTTGGAGACCTGGGGGTTCCCGTGCTGAGTGGTCTCGGCTTCGGCCATGGCCGCTATAAGGCCACGCTCCCTCAGGGCGTGCAGGCCACCCTGGATGCCAACCAGGGTGTACTTGAGATATTGGAAGCCGCGGTGTGTTGAGATATGTAGGTCGACACATCCAGCCACCTCGTGGCCATCGAGACATCATCTCCTCTTCTCTCACTTTCCCCTTGACCTTTCCGTCCTTCTGCTGCAAATTTAAATGGCGCAACTACGATAGGTCCATGCTGGCTCATCTCTAAAGCCCAAAACTCGTTATGTCTGTAAAAGCACGCAGAGTCATATTCCTCATCGTCTTGGGCATCATGGCGCTCTCTCTCTGTGCGTTTTTGGCCATGCTGTTCACGCCTCTGCCCAATTGGTTGGCCAATTGGGTCGTGGATCAGTTCCTTGAGGAGCCTCTAGGCGCCGACATTCACATCGGCGATGTAGGCGGAAGCCTCTTTTACGGGCTTTCTATCGAGGATGTAGAGGTTCGGATGAGGAATGGCCGCTTTGGAGCAAAGGTAGAGGCCATCTCTCTTCAGTATGACTGGCGCCAATTGGCTCGGGGAAGTTGGCAGCTCCACAGAGTGGGCATCCAAGAGCCGGTTATTTATGTGATGGAGGCCGCCGAATCGGCCTCTCAGGTGGCGGCAGCGGATTCCTCGGCGGCATTCACGATGATGCCGACCATACCAGCTTTCGAGGTCCATCATCTGACCATCACCGCCGGTCGGCTGGAAAGTCCCGCTGGACTGCTGGTGGACAGCCTGGGCCTGACCATGTCCCTTCGGGGAGGGAATCATCAACTCCAGGTGCAGATTCCTCGATGCCATCTTGTGCTGCCCCAGAGGGATCTGGCTGTGCGCATACTTTCCGCAGACCTGATTGTCTCTCCAGAGGCGATCAGGATGTCCCGGCTGCAGGTGCAAAGCGGGGCCTCCCGGCTGAACCTCTCCGGCTGGCTGTCGATGAAACCCGCCCTTTCCTGTTCCCTGGAGGTCCGAGCCGATTCCCTCTCCCTGGGAGAGTTGGGCCTGGCTCTGGGGAGAGGGGAGCTGCCACCCGGAGAGCTGGTTCTTACCGGCCGGGTGCAGGGCCAGGTTGGCAATTGGACGGGGAAGGTGCACATAGGGGGTCAGGCCGCAGGCTATGACATCCAGGATCTGAAAACTGAATTCTCCTGGCGGGGGGATAGGCTGGAGCTGGATGATCTTTCCATGAAAAGCCCTGGTGGCGACCTCAAAGGACGAGGACATGTGCAGACAATGGTGGAGAATCCTGGATTTGGAGTGGATCTGTTTCTTCAGGGGGTGGATCTCTCAGCCTTTCTGGACCAGGTCCCTCCCTCTCAGCTGACCGGTCGCCTTCTGGTTTCGGGAGCGGGACTCCCCGGCCAGACGTTACGGGCCAGCGTCAACCTGGATCTGCACGAAGGAGTCATAGCTGGTCGCTCCTTTCACAGCCTCCGCGGGCAGATTCGATTTGATCGAGGTGTCTGGACATTGGATCAGGGGCTGGAGCTAGACGTGGAGGGAGCCCATCTGTATCTGGCCGGATCCCTGGATGCCCAGCGAAACTTGGATGCCTGGGCTCAGGTGGTTGTGGTGGACGTGGGCAGTTTGCTAGACCGACCCGGCCTATCGGGCTCTCTACAGGCGCACTTCCGGGCTCTGGGGCCCGTCACCGACCCGGCCCTGGCTGGCCAGTTGCGACTGATGGATCTTCATCACCAGGGCCAAAGGCTACAGCGAGTCCGCGGGAACTTTGGCTTGAGCGGGGCCGTCTCCCGTGAGGAGGGTTTCTTCTCCCTTCGATTTTTCGACGGTCAACTCGGCAATCTGGCCATCGAAAGGGGACAAGCTCTGGGAAGATTCGCAGGCAGCAGGGTGTATGTGGATTCGCTGATCCTGGAAAGCCCCGAGGTGCGAATGACCACAGCTGCGGAGCTCAATCTCATCGAAGGTGGGCTGGAGGCTCATGTGGACCCTCTCAGAGGGCGGTATCGGCAATATGACTTTACCAACTCAGGCCCCTTGAGGTTCTCTTTGAACGATGGTCTCCTCCATCTTGAGGAATCAGAGCTGCTTCTGGAGACGGGCTCCCTGCGTGTTCAGGGGACTGTGGGCCCGGGCTCCCAAATTCAGGGGTGGGCGGAACTTCGTGATGTGAACATGGAGCCTATCTCTGGGCTGTTGCCGCTGGGGCACCAGCTCTCTGGCCCGGTCTCTCTTGACGTGACCCTGGAGGGATCTACAGAGGCCCCCATGTTGAAGGCCGATCTGCAATGGGAGGGAGGCAGTTTCGATGACATGACCTTTGACCAGCTCCAGGCCGAGTTGGCTTATAGCGGCCGTCGCTTGAAGGTAGAGGATTTTCATATTCGCCGGGAGGACACCCTCCTTCGGGGAGGGGGTTATATGTCCTTAGATTTGCCTCGCGGGAAACTATTGTCCCATGAGAACTGGGATCTAGCCCTCACCGGCGAGGGAAACTCCCTGAGTTTTTTGCCTTTGCTGATCGGCGATGTGGAACGTCTGGATGGTCCCTTTTCGCTGCGCTTTTCGGCCGCTGGTACGCCCAACCAGCCACAGTACCAGGGCTTCTTTCACCTGCAAAACGGCACCCTCAAGCTGGCCGCCATGGGCAACTCCATCCAGAAGTTGGGCGTTCAGGCCCATCTGGATGGTTCTTTTCTGGTGATTGACGAATTCAAGGGAGAAACCCCCATTCGGGAGAGAAATCTACTCAAACGGCTGTGGGCAAAACTTTTCGGTTCGAAAAAGAGGGGACGGTTTGAGGCCTTCGGCAGGATTAACTTGGCCGACCTAGCGTACGATCTGGTGATAAAGGGCAAAAGGCTCTATGTAGATTATCGGGAGGAGATGGTCGAGGCTGAGCTGGATGCCCATCTGCGGGTGAGGGGGGAGAGGATGCCCCAGCTCAGCGGACAGATCGACTTAACCCGCTGTTTGATCAGCAGGTCGTTTGCTTCGGCCCCAAAAGTGGCCGGCCCCTCGGAGCCGCCGGCCTATGGATTGGACCTGACGATTCAGATTCCCAAGAACTGCTGGGTGCGAAATGAGTCGGCCAACATCGAATTGCGAGGTCAGATGCGCGTGCTTCAACAGGAGGGTCAGCTCAGCCTGTTGGGAGACCTGGAGACCATTCGGGGCAGCTACTTTTTCTATGGACAGAACTTTCGGATTCAGCGGGGTCAAGTGACCTTCGATGAGGTGGCCGAGATAAATCCGCAATTGAATTTGCAGGCCTGGACCGAGGTGAATCATGATCGTGTAGATTTGACCGTAGAGGGCAGAATGCAATCTCCAACCGTCACACTTAGTTCTCCCTCCGGCTATAATGAAGGGGATCTCATCAAAATGCTGACTCTCCGCCGAAGCCCCGCCGGCCTAGACACCGTGGGTGCTGGAGAGATGATGGCCTCTCAGGCGGTGGACCTCTTCGGCGCCTATCTGCAGGAGGAGCTTAATCGTAAAGCAGGCGGCACCTTAGGAGTTGAGACCTTTAAGATAAAAACGGGTCCATCGGGAGGGCTGGATCTCAAGAGGGCGGAGATCACCGTGGGGACCTACCTGCTCCCTCAAATTTACGTGGAATATTCAAGAAGTCTCTCTCAGGAGAGCGGAGAGCAGGTAGGGGTGGAGTACAGTTTGAGCAAAAAGCTTTCTTTGCAGGGAAACCGGGACGTGCAGGGTCTCTACCGATTGGGTCTCAGTTTTAAGTGGGATTATTGAGGCTTTATAAACCTGGCCCGTCATTTGGAGAATTGGCCACATGAGCATATTCAAGAAAAGCTGGATCCGGTTTATGTCTCTGACCATCACCCTGCTGGTCCTAGCGGCCCAAGTGGACCAGGCTCGGGGCTACACCTTGAAGAGAATTCACATCGAAGGCAACCAGGCCTTCTCCGATGGGCAGATCAAAAAACTGATGAGGTCCAAGGGAAGCAGCTGGTATAAGGAACGTCCTTTTGTGAAACGGGACCTGCAGTTGGACCTGGCCAATATCGAGGCGTTTTATCATAAAAACGGCTTTTTGGACTGTGACGTGACGGCCAAAGAAATTCCCCTTGAGGATTCGGACAAACTGTCCTTGCGGGTTCATATCAAAGAAGGTTCCAGAACCTCGGTGGAACGGGTGGTGCTGAGCGGCAACGAGACGATGAGTTCCCAGCAGCTGCGGCGAGACCTTTACACCCAAGTGGGCCAGCCCCTGGACCTCTCCCTTTTGAACCTGGATGCCAGGTCAATTGCCCAAAGATATGGAGATGAGGGGCATCCCTATGTTCAAGTTACCGGTGAAGTCGAACGGGAGGGTACCGAGGCTCAGGTGAAGTTTCACATCCGAGAGGGACCGCCAGTGCATTTGGGTCGCACCCGTTATGTCGGATTGAGAAAGGTGAAGGCTTTCGTGGTTCGACGAGAGCTTACCTTTCAGCCAGGCGACTTGTACAATAGGTCGGCCATTCTTGACAGTCAACAGCGGATTTATAGCACTGGATTGTTCAGCTACGTCAACGCCCAGCTGGAAAGTGAGCCAGGAGATTCCCTTCACCCCGATGTGGCTATCACTCTGCAGGAGAAGCCCATGCGTTGGATGGGATTGAAAACCGATATGGGCCAGCATGAGGAGTACGACATGACCAGCGATGTGACAGCCGAGTGGGGACACAAGAATCTTTTCGCCACGGGCAGGAAGCTTTCACTCAGGGCTATCGCCACCTTTCGAGTGTTTACCGAGTGGGAAAATCTGAAAAACCGTTTCGAGTTCACATACACCGAGCCGTGGTTTTTAGGCGGCAGGATGCCGGCCACCATGAGTCTTTATTATGAGCCCGGCCTCAGCTCGAAAGGGCGGGGATATCGAATTCAACGATTTGGGGGGGAGTTTCGCCTCAGCCGTGAGCTGGGCTGGTTTTCCAGAGCCTGGCTGACATTGAAGTATGAGAGGGTGGACATCTTTGGGCTTGAGCCAGAGGTGGCTGAGATATTGCGCAAGGCAGCCGGCGAGCGCATACGTCGCAATGTGTCTCTCTCTTGGGAGAGAGATACACGCGACCACGTCTTTGAGCCTGCCAGAGGATCGCTTGCGCGAATCTTCACGGAATTCGTGGGGGGGCCACTGGGGGGAGATGACCACTATGTGAAGAATATGTTTTCCTGGAATCGGTATCAGGTTCTGCTCAAACGTGCCGTCTTGGCCTCCCGGGTGAAGCTGGGTTGGGCCGAGGAGCACAGTCAAGGCACCGAGGTTCCCCCGGATGTTCGCTTCTACGCCGGAGGAGCCAACACCGTTCGAGGATTTGCCGAGCGCTCCTTGGGGATGCTGGATCTGTCGGGCAATCCTCTGGGCGGGAAGGGATTGTTTCTTTTCAATGTGGAATTGAGAAGGCTCCTCTGGTGGCGCCTGGGAGGCAGCCTCTTTTTCGACATGGGCAATGTTTGGGATCGGCCGCGCAAAGCCGCCTTTGACCAGCTTCGGTCATCTGCGGGCCTGGAAGTTTGGCTTTCCACTCCAGTGGGGCCTATCCGTCTGGCATGCGGATTCCCCTTGAAAGACGACCTGGATAAGACCAAAGGCCGGGGGCACCTGGCCATCCTGTTCGCTTTTTAAAGAGGAAAGAAGCAAACTGTCTCCATTAGAGGTAAGAGGAGGAAACCATGGGAACATTTTCTCAGATTAAACCAGCCTTAAGGACGGAAAATATTACCTATGCGGTGCGAGATATCGTGGTGCTGGCCAACGAAGTGGCCAAGAAGGGCAAAAAGATGCTGTACCTAAACATCGGGGACCCCAACATCTTTGACTTCCAAACCCCCGCGCACATCATCGAGGCCACCTACCAGGCTATGCGGGCCAACATGAATGGCTATTCCCCCTCTTCGGGGATCAAAGAGGCTTTGGGGGCCATTGAGGGGCAGGCCTGTGCTAAGGGAATCGAGAACATCCTGGACATCTTCATCACCACAGGGGTTAGCGAGGCCATAGACATCTGTTTCACCGCCTTGGTCAACCATGGTGAGAACGTGCTGACCCCCACCCCTAGATATCCCCTGTACTCGGCCATTCTGAACAAGCTAGGCGCTCGGCTCAATCCCTACTATCTAGACGAAAAAAACGAGTGGCAGCCAGACCTGGAGGACATCTCCAGCAAAATAGACGGGAAGACCCGAGGCATCGTCCTGATCAATCCCAACAATCCTACCGGATCAGTTTGCACAGAGCAGACCATGCGGGGGATCATCAGGCTGGCCTTGGAACACAACCTGGTGGTTTTCGCCGACGAAATTTACGACAAGCTCTTGCTGGATGAGGGACGACACATCTCCATCGCCTCCTTAGACCGGGATGTCTCGGTCATCACCTTCAACGGCCTCTCTAAAGCGTATGTAGTCCCTGGCTTCCGGTTGGGCTGGGCAGTGGTAAGTGGTCGTACTGAGGTGCTTGGAGAATATGTGGAGGCCATCAACAAACTGTTGCGAGCCCGGCTGTGCGCCAACCACCCGGAGCAGTATGCCATCAAGGCGGCCCTGGAGGGTGACCAGAGTCACTTGGATCAGATGAGAACTAAACTGAGGCACCGGCGCGACATGACTTACGAGATGCTGAACTCCTGTGCGGGGATATCCTGCGTCAAGCCCCGGGGGGCATTTTACGCCTTTCCTCGTCTGGAGATCGAGGGGTCCGATGCGAGTTTCGTCAGGGAACTCATCACCCAGACCGGGGTGGTGGTGGTTCCCGGCAGCGGCTTTGGCCAGGCGCCAGGCACCCAGCACTTCCGGGTGGTGTTTTTACCGCCGGAGGATGTGTTGAAAGAGGCCTACACCAAAATTTCCCAGTTTCTCGATACCTACATCGCCAGACAATAACGGAACTGTCCCTATCCGGGTGTGTCAAGATGCCCACTCAAATCCTTCTTAAGAGGGCTAACCTCTTTCCTTTAGGTCAGGTGCCTCGGGTTGCGGATGCGCTTCTCATCCAAGATGGGCGCATCGCGGCCATGGGTAGAGAGGGGGAGCTGATCGGACGTCTTTTTTCCCAAAGCCGGATCATCGATGCAGGGGGCAGAGTCATTTTGCCCGGGTTTATCGATACTCACGTACATCTCATCGAGACCGGGTTGCTGGCTCAGGAAGTCGACCTGAGTCCAGCGGAGACCATCTCCCAAGTCCTGGATCTTTTGAACCAGGCATTCCCCCTGCGATGCAATCCCCGCATTTTAAAGGCCCACAGCCTGGATCCCAGCCAGCTCAAGGAGAGAAGATATCCTCGAATGGAGGAGTTGGATGCCATCTCCTCGAAGGTGCCCATCTTCGTGCTGCGACGAGACGGACACTCATGCGCCATCAATTCGGCTTTCTATGAACTCTCCGGCTTGACGGATCAGGTGCCAGGGGTGGAGATGGATGCCACGCGAGCCCGGCCCACGGGAACTCTCAGGGCAGGGGCTCTAGAGCTGGCCAGGAAATGGCGAAACAAGCTCTCAGATCAGGAGGACCGGATAGAGGCCATGCGCCAGGCCTGCTGGGAGGCAGCCAGCGCTGGTGTGACCACCGTCCACGCCCTGTTCTCCCGGGAGCAGGACGTGGATATGCTGCTGGAGCTCGCCGGAGAACTCCCTGTGGATGTCGTGCCCTATCTCATCACCATGGACGTGGATCTGGTTCAAGGCCGCGGCTTGAGACAGATTGGGGGAGACCTCATGGTGGATGGCTCCCTGGGCTCCCACACCGCTGCACTCTTCGAGCCCTATGCTGATTATCCCGGCCATCGCGGCCGGTTATACTTCCATCAGGAACAGCTGGTGGAGTTTGTGGCTCGAGCCCACAGGGCCGGGCTGCAGGTAGCCATGCATGCCATCGGTGATCGAGCCGTGGAGCAGGTGCTTATGGCTTACGAAACTGTTCTCGATGGAGATCCCCGAAAGGATCATCGCCATCGCATCGAGCACGCCGAACTGCTCACCTGTGGCCAGATCCGACGGATCGCACAAAGGGGGATAGCTCTGGCGGTCCAACCCGCCTTCGAGACCTTCTGGGGAGGTTCTGGGGGCATGTACGCCCGCAGGCTGGGGAGCAAACGGGTCGCCACAACTAATCCGTACCGCTCCTTGATAGATGCAGGGGTGATCATCGCCGGAGGGTCCGATTCCTTCGTGACCCCCGTAAATCCCCTGGCGGGCATCGCCGCATGCGTGAATCGTCCCCAGGATCACCGGCTTTCCGTATTGGAGGCGGTCAAGGTCTTCACCTACAATGGGGCCTGGATCGGCTTTGAGGAGAAGGATAAAGGCCAGCTGAAGGAGGGACTCAAGGCCGATCTTGTCATTCTGTCCGCAGATCCCCGCAGCGTTCCCGTCACGGATATCCAGAATATCCAGATCCACATGGTCTTCAAGGAAGGCAAAGTGATAGTGGAGCCTGCATCATCCGGGGGAGATAGGGCCATTGCACCGGCGAAAAAGTGATTGCATTGGCTGGACAGAATTGATATTTTAGAACTTCCAGAATGACACGGAGGTAGGTCGATATGAAAGAAAACTTGGGATCTTGGCTGTCATATGGGCTCATTTTCACCGTGAGTATTTTGATATGGTTCGGTTGCGGTGGAGGAAGAAACCAAGAGGCCAAGGTCTATCACACCTATCTGAGCGCCGATCCCACCACCCTTGATCCGGCTCTGTCCAATGACGCTGGCAGCGGGGAGCTGTGTGCCCTCCTTTACGATGGCTTGGTACGTTTTGGGGCAGGCACCGAGATCCTGCCGGACATCGCTGAAAGTTGGGACATCAGCGCGGATAGCAAGACCTACACCTTTCATCTGCGGCCTGGAGTTCGCTTCACAAACGGACGGGAGGTCACCGCCTGGGATTTCAAGTACTCCTTCGAGCGTGTGCTGAATCCCAAGTCGAAATCGTCCCGGGGATGGGTATTTCAGGATATCCTCGGAGCGGTCGCCTTTCTGGCCGGAAAGGCCGAGGGAGTCTCAGGAATACAGGTTCTCGATGAGGTCACCCTGCGCATCAGTCTGGTTGAGCCCTTTGCTCCCTTTCTGGGATTTCTGGCCATGCCCGCCGCCCTGGTGGTTCCCCTGGAGGAGGTAGAGCGTTGGGGAGAGGATTTCTCCGAGCATCCTGTCGGTTGCGGTCCGTGGAAGCTAGAAGGGTGGGTTCATGACGACCATCTTCAGCTGCGAGCCAATGAAGATTACTTCGCCGGCTCGCCGAAACTCTCCGGAATCCTCTACCGGATCATCCCGGAGACCATGACCGTTACCGCCGAGTTCGAAGCTGGAAACCTGGATTGGATGAGCATCCCCTCGGCGGAGTTCGACCGCTGGGTCGAAAATCCCAAGTGGAAACCATACATCCTTTCCCAGTTAAAACTGCAGGACACCTACATCGGGATAAACAATCAGAAACCACCCTTCAACGACATCCGCGTGCGTCAAGCCCTCAACTATGCAGTGGACGTTGCCACCATCATGAAGACCATCCGGCCCGGTCGGGGCATCAGGGCCAATGGGGCCATTCCCCCAGGGCTTTTAGGCTCCGATCCCCAGCGAAAGGCCTATCCTTACGATCCCAATAGGGCCAGACAACTTCTGGCTCAGGCCGGTTACCCCGATGGTCTGAGCATGGAGATCTGGAAGATGCAGAGCCCCGAGGTGACCAGGATCCTGGAGGCGGTCCAGGCCTACCTGGCCGATGTGGGCATCAGAGCCGAGATCATCAGCCGCGATTGGGGGATGCTCAAGCAGGCCATCAACAGGGGTGAGCCCGACGCCTACTATATGACCTGGCTGGCCGACTACCCCGATGGGGAGAACTTCCTTTTTCCCACTTTTCACTCCGTCAATTGGGGTGGCGGTGGGAATAGAGCGCGATATAAAAACGAGCAGGTGGATGCCCTCATCGAGCGGGCCCGGCGCACTTTGGACGATGCGCAACGAGAACAGCTCTACCGGAAGATCGACGGGACTGTTTTTGAAGAGGCCGCCTGGATCTATCTCTGGTATCCCAAGATCTTCGTCGTGCACCAGCCATGGCTGAGGAACTTCCGGCAGAACCTGATGTTCAACGCGGACAAGCTTCTGGATTTGGACATCGTGGAACGCGGCTGATGACGCGCCAGAGATTCCATCGCCGAGGCCGGGGGCGGAGGATGAGATGACCGAATATGTCATCAGGCGAATACTCTTAGTGATTCCCGTCCTCTTTGGGGTTACCCTGGTCACCTTCGTCCTGATGTATGTGGTTCCCGGAGACCCGGTGCTCAGCATGGTGGGAGAGCGGTATGATCAGGAGACCATCGAGAGCCTGCGGGCCGAGCTTCACCTGAATGATCCTCTGCCGGTGCAATATCTGCGCTATATCTGGGGAGTGGTTCGTGGCGATCTGGGCCGCTCCTTCATCACCCGCCGCCCGGTGATGGAATCTATCCTGGAGAAGTTTCCCAACACATTGCGCTTGGCCTTCTCCGCCATGGTGGTGGCCACCCTCATCGGACTGGTGGTGGGGATCATCTCGGCGGTCAAGCCTTACTCCATCTGGGATCGGCTGAGCATGACTTTCGCCCTGGCGGGCATCTCGGTGCCCGTCTTCTGGGTGGGCCTGATCCTGATCCTCATCGTGGCCGTGCAGTTACGCCTTCTGCCCCCCTCGGGCTTCGGGGGTGGGCACATCAAGTACCTGATACTGCCGGCCATCACCTTGGGCACGCGTTCATCGGCCTTCATCGCTCGCATGACCCGGGCCAACATGTTGGAGGTGATCCACGAGGATTACATTCGCACGGCCCGCTCCAAGGGATTGCGAGAGTTCTGGGTGATCAACAAGCATGCCCTGCGGAACGTGCTGATTCCCATCATAACCGTGCTGGGCATGGACTTCGGCAGCTATTTGTCCGGCTCGGTGCTGACCGAGTCCATCTTTGGCTGGCCAGGGCTGGGCCGCTATACCCTGTTGGCCATCTTGAAGCGAGATTTTCCCGTCATCCAGGGGGCCGTGCTGTTCATGGCCGTGGTCTTCGTCACCGTCAATTTGGCCGTGGATTTACTTTACAGCGTGCTGGATCCTCGAATCAGATATAAATGATGTCCCCAGAGACGAAAATGAAGACGTCCCAAGAGACAAAGGAGCCCCAGGAGCGACTAGGTGGAGGGCCCTGGTATGAGGCCTGGCGCCGCCTAAGGCGTAATCGCATAGCCATGTTCGGACTGGGGGTGGTATTATGCCTGATGCTGGTGGGGGCCTTAGCGGGATTGATGGCCCCGTATGATCCCTACCAGATAGATCTGGAGAACCGTCTGTTGCCACCATCTCGATCGCACCTGTTCGGCACCGATGATTTTGGCCGGGACATCTTCAGCCGGACCCTGTACGGCGCCCGTATCTCCCTGGAGGTGGGGATACTTTCTCGCTCGGTGGCTCTAAGCCTGGGGATACTTCTGGGCGTCCTGGCTGGCTATTTCGGGGGCAAGCTGGATCAGCTCATCATGCGCCTCACCGACGTCATGTTCGCTTTTCCAGCCCTGCTCTTTCTCATCGGCATCACCGCCGCTCTGAAGCCCAGCTTGACCACGCTGTTCCTGGCCATCGGCTTTGTCGGCTGGGCGCCAATGGCACGGCTGATGCGCGCCCAGGTGCTGGCCACCAAGGAGAACGATTATATCACCGCCGCCCGAGCGGTGGGCATCGGAACGGGCCGGATTATCCGCCGGCATCTGTTCCCCAACTGTTTGGCTCCGGTGATCATCTCCTTCTCCATGGGCATGGCCGCCGCCATCATGGCCGAGGCCTCGCTCTCCTTCATCGGCCTGGGGGCTCAGCCGCCAACGCCCAGCTGGGGTTCCATGATCAGCCTGGGCCGGGAGTATCTGCGCTCGGCCCCCTGGGTGACGGTCTACCCGGGGTTGGCCATCGGCTTGACCGTTTTGGGATTCAACCTGCTGGGTGATGGATTGCGAGATGCGTTAGATCCTAAGATGAAGGTGTGAAATGCCGTGAATCGTTAATCGTGGATCGTTAATCGGTGATCGTGAAAAAGGAAAGGATTGTATGACGATGAAGGGGCGCATTGTGGTGCGCCCAGGGGTGGGAGGTAGGGGGCTACACCAGAAAGAATACTCCGTAGGAGGCATCTCCTGATGCCGATTTTCAGTGGCGTCGGGTCACCGTACCCGATGCGGGCAAAGGACAGCTATAGATTGAGTCCACCCGATAGCAAAAGAAAGTACAATGAACAAAATGGTGATAAAAACCATTTTCGTCCTTCTGATTATCGTCGTTATGCTATTTGGCGGCAAACTATACCCCCAGAATCAAGGATGGTATCTCTCAGGTCCTCCTGGAGGATTAGTTTCTGAGCTTGCTGTTGTTTCAAATAATCCAAATGCTGTTATAGCAGCTAATAATATTCCTTTTACTGGATTGCTGAAAAGCATTGATGGTGGTAAAAGCTGGGAAGTTCTGAATGGAGGTTTAGAATTTATTCTTCCAGAGGCCATATATCATAACTCGGCAATCTACTCTTTAGCAGTTGATATGGTTTTTCCGGACACCATGTTCATTGGCATTCGGAGTAGTTATACAGATTTTGGGTTTTATAAAACGAATGGTCTCGTCTATGCTTCGCCTGAAAGCGGTGGGCTCCTCGTTTCATACGATGGTGGAGAGACATGGCAGCACATCGCTCAATCCTGTCCAACAGCCAACCGTATAGTCTTCGATCCACAATTCCCAGATACACTTTATGCAGGAACAGTTGGACACGGACTTTATAAGATCTGGCACTTTTCAAGTGATGTGTCATCTTATAGACAAATTGGCTTCCAGGGTACAACCATTCGGACCCTGGATGTTTTCTCAAGTGATACATCCTGTATGGTTGTAGTTTCAGCCAATGATAGCGTCTATGTGAGTCTTGACCGTGGGCAAACCTGGATGTCGCGAAGCGATGGTTTGTATTCAATAGATCCTTTGAATGAAGCACTCAGCTTAGTCATTTCTCCAGAGAATCCCCAAATTATCTATGCTGGAACCTGTGAGGGTATGTATAAAACATTGAATCAAGGCCTCAATTGGTTTCCAATAAATGAGGGATTGGAAATTCCGACCATTATCTTCCCCCAAGCGGAACGTGTAGTTGTAGTGGCATTAGCGATTGACCCAGATAATCCCAGTAATCTATATGCTGGAACAGACGGAATGGGACTCTTTAAAACGATAGATGCTGGTGAACACTGGTATCTGACAGGAATTCCAACCACCTTTGTGACGGGTCTGTCAGTTTCTCTCCAAAATCCTAAGCTGGTATATGCTGGTGCAGATCATGGCTTTTATGTCAGAAGAAATGGCAGGTGGAGTCCCACTACTTTATGGTCAACAGGGACATTGGGGATTAAATCTGTAGCCATATGTCCGGTTGATTCCAATCTGGTGATCGCAACCCATGATAATGGATTTGGCAATCCCCGTATTTATAAAAGCACCGATGGCGGAGAAACGTGGGTAATGACAAGGATGTTAGGGGAAGACGCCGACGTAGTAGACATAGTATTCGATCCTTTATATCCAGAAAGAGTATATGCTATCTCTAGCTATTCACCAACGAAACCAGCCGGGCTTCTCATTTCAGACAATAGCGGCAGCACCTGGAGGATGACTCAATTGGACTCTTTAGAATTAGGACCAGAGACAACAACGCCTCTTGCAATAGATGCAACTAATACCGACAAGATATATATGCTCGATATACGTGGCGAGGTCTATAAAAGCACTGATAGAGCTCTGACGTGGACAAAAGTGAAATCAGAAACTGACACAGCACATTGTGCTATTACTATTGACTCGTTCAATCCCAAGAACATTTATCTTGGAACGTATGGTTTATGGAAGAGTTCCAATGGCGGAAATACATGGTCTAAGACGGGCCCAAAAGAATGGGTAGTTGATATAGCCTTCGACGAGAATAGTGGCTACTTATATGCTGCTACTTATGGGAAGGGTGTTTTCTTTACCGCAGATGGAGGAGAAAATTGGGATTCGCTATACACGACTCCAAACCCCTATCTCCGGGTGATTGATATTGGTGATGATCAAGATGGAAGCATCATTTATGTCGGTTCATTCGGAACAGGTGTTTTTGAATGGTCCAGAGAGACGACCCCGGTTCTCTCAGCCGAAATCGATAATAAACCACCTGCTAAATG
>Ga0111203_126_pt1 | contig 30910 bp, 24 predicted proteins | sample DeeMarSWOR324_28_FD_80373 | JGI IMG/M metagenome (GOLD analysis project Ga0111203, IMG submission 80373) | candidate division Zixibacteria bacterium SM23_81 | reverse complement strand
AAGTCTTCATACTGCAAATTATCCATATAACACGCGAATTGCTATGCTTGTAATCTTCATATTTCAAACACATTATGGTCGATTCGAGTTTATGGCTACGTATTATCTGGAAACCATATAACATGCATGGATAAATGTCCTTTCTCACAGGAATCAAAGGGGCTTCTAACTCCCCTACCACCACGGGACTAAGCACATGAGTGTAGATCATGGTTGTTCGCACGTCTTTATGGCCCATCAGATCCTGTACGGTTCGGTTGTCGTATCCCTCACCAAGCAAATTGGTCGCGAAGGAGTGGCGAAATGTATGACAACTGGCTCGCCGAATTATTAATTATACAAACCAGCCTATCCACCTAAAACTCTGCAACTTGTGCAGTCTCATTCTCGGCAGACAAATGTTTTTTTGCGTCCTAATAATAGCAAAAAGCTAGTGCACAGTCAAGATAAAGTGGGCGTAGTAAAGACAAAGCTGACAAGAAAGCCCTCCCCAATTAATGAGGAGGGCCTTTGTTAACCGAGATTAGAGACTCGGGATTCGAGAATCCTGAGAAAACCGGGATCCGAGAACCGTGGAAAGCCGAGACCAGAAATTCGAGATTCGAGACTCATGACTCGTGAAAAACCTGCCAACTGTAACTGTCAACTGCCAATCGTCTTTTACTGCCTCCTGCCCACTGCCTACTCTCTTTTCATTGCCAACTGCCACTGTCATTTCTATTGCCATTGCCACTGCTTCCTGCCGACCTTTTTCCACCAGCATCAAGCATCCAGGATCCAGCATTACTTCTTGGTCAGCTCCCAAACCCCATCCCAATCGTCGGGTGGGGGAGAAGTTTGATACTCTTTGCAGCGCTTCATGTACACCTGGGCCACTGGATCTTGCTGCAAGCCCCGGAAGATCTCCACGGCCGCAGTCCACTTTCTGTGACGATACAGGTCCAGACCTTTGCGGAATCTCTCCAGTTTCTGAAGGCGCTGCTCATCCAATTCTCCCCTCCGAGCCAACAACTCAAAGATTCGCACCGGCTCGGTCTTGCCCACCACCCGGATCAGGTCCACCTCACGAGCCTCTATGAACTCCTGGGCCTCTTGGTAAGCCTCCTGGCCAGCAAGGATGTAGATCCCGTACTGTTTACAGGCCCCCTCCAGGCGAGCTCCCAGATTGACGGAATCGCCCAGCACGCTGTAGTCGAACCGATCCCGGGAGCCCATGTTACCCACCACCATGGGGCCCGTGTTGACACCGATGCGCATGAACAGCTCCCGGCCGCTTTTCTGGCGAATTTGATCCCTCAACTGCGCCAGACGATGCTGACAATCCAGGGCCGCCAGACAGGCTCTTTTGGCATGGTCCGGCTGATCCAGGGGCGCGTTCCAAAAGGCCACGATGGCGTCTCCGATGTATTTATCCACGGTGCCACCTTGGGCGAATATAATTTGGGTCATCTCGGAGAGATAGAGGTTGAGAAGCTCGGTGAGATCCTCTGGACTCAGGCTCTCGGCCACGGAGGTGAATCCGACCACGTCGGAGAAGAAGACGGACATCTCACGTCGCTGACCACCCAGACTCAGCTTGCTGGGATCCTTGAGGATCTGATCTATGACCTGATGACTCAGGTAATGGCGGAATACTTTCTTGACGAAGCGTTTCTGCCGACCCTCCAGGGCATAGTTGAGCACGGAGCCCCCGGCAAATGAGATCAGCCCTCCGGCCAGAGGGGCCACAAAGGGGAGCCAGAAGCCTTCACCGAAAGCGGAGATGGCCGCGACAAAGGGAATAGCCAGGCAGATGAGGGACCACAAGGACATCTGCCAGATCTGTTTGGGCAGGGAGACGGCCAGAGCCGTGACCAGGGACAACAAGACGATCAGAAGCGCCGTTGCTAGAGGATGAACCCAGGAGAAGAAGTCGCGCTGAAGGAGATTGTCGATGACCGTGGCGTGTACCTCCACACCGGGATAAACGGAGCTGAAGGGAGTGGGGCGGAGGTCCAACAGACCAGGGGCGCTGAAACCCACTAAAACGATTTTGTCCTGAAACATGGATGGATTCAGCTGGGGCTCCAGGCCCTCTTCCAGCTGAAGCTGTGACTGGATGACGCTGGCCATGGAGACGCTTCGATAGGTGCCATCTGGACCGTAGTACTTGATGATCAGGCGGCCATTTTCATCCAGGGGCACCTTTCTGCCGGAGAGCTCCAGATTTCCATCGCCCCTGACTAAAAAAGCCCCGCCCAGGACCTGGTGCGCCACGGCCAGGGGAAGGGCCGGATAAAGGGCGTTTTGGTAGGAGAAAATCAGGGGCAGGCGACGGAAGATCCCGTCGCCGTCTGGATCGAAGCGGACATTTCCCACGGAGCGCGCTGCGCTCAAAATCTCCTCCACCGAAAGCGTCGCGGAGCGCTGGAAAACTGTCTTTTCCTGAGGAAAGTCGGCCATCTCAATGGCGTGCCTTTTGAGGATGTTCTCTCCCACGGTGTCTCGAGCGGCTGCTTCCTGGCCGCTCAGGAACAAGGCCAAAGCCACATTTCCCGCCTCAGAGATGGACTGGCCGAAGGAGAGGTCATCCTCCATGCCGTAGACAGAGCTTTCTGAGAAGAGCACATCGAAGACTATCGCTCGTGCTCCACCAGACCGGAAGTAGTGAACGGCCGCTGCATAGAGCTGCCGGGGCCAGGGCCACGCCAGGCCCTCGGCCTCGTAGAAATCAAGGCTCTGTTGATCTACCAACACGATGACGATCTCTGTACTGGCTCGGCCCGGGCGGGAGAATCTTCGCAGCCGCCAGTCCCAGCTTTTCCATTCCAGGCTATGGAAAAGGCCCGCCACGTGGAGCAGCAGAATGACCAGGCCTACACATAGGCCCAGAATCCCTCCCCGGATAATCTTCTCTGTTCGGACTTGCGCCATGCGACTTATCCTACAGTCATCTGAAAGCGCTTCGTTCTGGTTGGCTCCACTGCTCGACTATAGCTCTTAGAGGCGATCTCCTGCTGAACCTTCTCCAGGCGATCCTGAGGAACCGGATGGGTTTTGAAGAATCCCAGCCCCGTGGTCTTCTGAGCGCTCGTGACCATGGCCTGGAGGGATTGCACCATGCCAGAGCAGGCGTAGCCGGCTAAATGTGAATATTTCAGGCCCAGGCGATCGGCCTCGTACTCCTGCTGGCGACTGTAACCTTTTATTACCAGTTGGTCGACGATGTCCCCCAAGGCTCCATCGAAGGCCTCGGTCAGCCTGTTTAGTTGCTCCTGGGTGTAGTGTTTGGAAGTTTCTTTGAGCAGCACGTCGAAGGCCTCCATAAGCCTCGATTTCTTGATGGCCTTGAGACCATGCTTGGCGCAAACATGTCCCACCTCGTGGGCCAGTACGTTGGCGAGGGCTTCCTCGTTCCTGCAGGTGCCCAGGAGTCCTCGAGTGATGAAGATGAAACCGCCCGGGCAGGCGAAAGCGTTGATCTCTTCAGTATCCAACAATAGGAAATGGTAACCGCCATAAAGTTCAGGTCGGTCAGAGGCATACGCCACGGCGTTGCCCACCCGGTTAATATATGTCGTCAGCGATGTGTTCTCGTAAACCTGGTAGGAAGTCAGGATTTTGGCCGCCACCGAGCGGCCCAGGTAATACTCCTGCTCCCCGGTGAGGTCGGCAAAGCTGTGCTCCACGGCTGCGGTTACCCTGTCGATGGACTCCTTCTGTTGCTCATCGATGACGCCCTCTTCTTCCAAGATTTTGGTGCCCATTTGGCTCACGCTGGCGCAGGAAAGGAGCAGAAGCATCACCAGGAACATGGTCATATTCTTTCTCATAGCCTTCATCTCCCACCCCCGTATTCTCCGAGCTTACCCTCCCTGAAGAAGCGCTCCATCTCGGCCTCGGTGACCACCATCTGGTCCATACGATCTACCCATGTGTAGTCCAGTTCCGTGGACTTGCGGTACTCCTGTTCCACCTGCTCATTAAAACCCTTGCCTGCCAGGGCTACCTCGTCGGCGCTGGTCTCTTCCTGGGCTGTTCTCTGGGCTGTTACGGTGAACTTAGGGGTCGTCACAGCGCTGGAGTGAATCCAGCCGGTCGTTCCTGCTGAGGTCTGGGCATGAATCCAGCCATCCTGCTCCGACAGTTTCTCCAGCGATTCCCCAAACCGGAGGGTGGCCATGGAGCTGGCGTAGAACTTCGGGCTTCTCCGCAGCTTGGTTGATTTGACCCGGACCTTCAAGCTCGTGGCGGCCATCAGCAGGCCTGCGGAGAGCAGCAGTGCCGACAACGCGATGAAAAGGATTTTCTTGGTCAAGCGGCACCTCCTTGTGAGATGAGTTTGATGAGAGTTGAAATGTGCCCGTGTCGATTCAGCGGCACTTCAAGTATAATTGGTCACGGGACTTGATGTCAAGCCTTTATTTCTCGACATCTCGTGGGATCAATTTGGGCGCGACAAACAGTGTCTTTTCCCTCTCTATGGCCACCAAGCCGGGTTTTGCGCCCCTCGGTTTACGCACGTATCGTTTCTCTGTGTAGACCACAGGCGCCGTTTTGGAATGGCGGGCGCGGCTAAAATAGGCGGCCACCGAGGCAGCTTCCTCAAGGACTTTTTTGCTAGGTGCCTCCTTGCGCCCTTCCCGGCGAAGGATCACGTGAGAGCCAGAAACTCCTTGGGCATGAAACCACAAATCCCGGTGATCGGCCATCCTGTGGGTAAGCAACTCATTCTCCCGGTTGTTTCGCCCCACCCATAAAGTCCACCCGTCGCCCAAAGTGAAGGTCAATGGCTGCTTCCTGGATCTTCGATCTCTGGACGATCTTCCGGCGCCTTCCGAGAAGATTTGAATGCCTAGCTGGCTGAGTTGGCTTTTGATCTCCTCCATTTTGTCCCTCTGGGAGGAAGCCCGAAGGGCCTGTCTGAGGCCTTCCAGCTTTTGAAGAAATAGGTCTACTTCCTGGAACCGACTTTCGATTTTAGGCAGCCCCGCTTTGGCCTTGCGAAACCGTTTGAAATACCGCTGAGCGTTATCCGCTGGGCTTAACCTGGGATCCAGAGGGACCAGAATCGCCTTGCCTCCTGTGGAGTAGGGGTCGGGCAAATGTGCTTGGGACATGCCTTTTTTCAATCGAGCCATATTTGCAGCGATGACCTCGCCAAGTTTCTTATATTCCTCGGCCCTTCGAGAATCGGAGAGACCGACCTCCAATTTCTTCAAGGCCCTTCGGCCTCTCCGCAGCGCCCTGTTCATGGCGGCGGCCATGGCCCTTCTGTCTTTTTCTCCAGCCCACCGTTCTGTGAAATTACCAAAGAGGTACTCCAGTGCCTGGCTCAGGGTGGCAAAGAAGCGCTTTTGACCATGGGGTACCGATTCCGGTTCGTAAGGGAGCAGGGTCTGGCTGTGGTTCTTTAGGCCCAAGATCAGCGTGGGGCGGGGAGGACCGCTTTCCAATTCTCGTACCCATGTGTCCACGATCTTCCAGAGATTCAAAAGCTCAGTTTCCCTCACCTTCGATATGGACATGCTTATATCGAGGCTTTTCCGTAAGAACAGCTCGTTCAAGAGAAAGCCGGACGCCCACGGGAGACATCTGATAAGTGCCTTCTCTAGTTGTTCTCGAGGATGAAGACGGGCTGCCTTCAGGAATTCTTCCGGAGAACTTGTCCGGGGGTGAACTCCCCCGAGCCTGGGAGGTGGTTGATAGGGGTGGTTGGGCAGAACGTGTCGAACGCGGCTCATCTCTCCGGTAACCTGCCGAAGGACCTCCGTGATCACTCCGCTAGCCAAGTCCACCATGATCATATTTTGGCGACGAGGAATAAGCTCCAGGATCAGGGCCCGCTGGCGAACTCCATGAATTTCCTCGATCTTTCGAAACTCAATGCGCAGAATTCTGTCATATCGCCACTGTTCAACAGAGGTGATGGTGTAGCCATCCAGGAGTCGTCGGAGGCTCCGCACGAAGGGACTCTTCCGTCCAGCGAGATGGGGCTTGGTGCAGAGAAAAGGGAAAAAACAGCTGGGATGAGTGCCCACGCAGAGGAAGGTGGTCTGCAAAGCTCTGGCAGCCTGCAAACACAGTCCCGTCCCGAAAAGAGATTCCACTCCTGTGATGATGCCGCCAACCCAGCTCTTTCGCAATTCTCCGGCTAGGGCAGTGATGGTGAGTAAGGGAAGGTTCATTTGAATCTTACGTTTCCAAAACAGTTCAGGAGACAGGTAATGTCACGAAGTTCACGTCTCTTGTAAAAGGCGGCCAATTTTGAAGGAGATGTGCATATAATATCGACATACTCGCCTCTTGTCAATATTTTCCTTCCCAAAGGGGAATTTTTAAGAGAAGTCAAGATTTGAATTGACAATCAATAACATCTTTTGTATATATTGAGTTTGTTAAAAAACTGGAGGCGGATATGATCACCAGCATGACGGGTTGCGGACAGGGTCAGCTGGAGCGTGACAATGTGAAGCTTGGGTTGGAACTACGCTCGGTGAACAGCCGTTTCTTAGACATTCAGATTCGCATGCCCAAATTCCTTCAAGCTCTGGAGTCGCGTGTCAAAGATGTGGTTCAGAAAACCATTAAGCGTGGGAAAATTAACCTGTCTCTGACTTGGGAGGAACTTGAGGAGGGCTCGACGCGGATGACCTTAGACTCGGATGCGGCCAGAGCGTTTCATAGACTCCTCACTGATCTCAAAGACGTTCTTGGGCTCGCCGACGACGTTCGTCTCGAGCATCTGGTTACTTTTTCCGAGATATTCAAGCAGGAGAGAGAGGAATTGGACCTGGAAAAAGCTTGGGCTCTGGTGGAACAAATCGTGGGAGCAGGTGTGGAGGATTTGCAGCGCATGCGGCTCATGGAGGGCGAACAGCTTCATCGAGACATGGCCCAGCGGATTCAACGGTTGGAGGAGATTGTCTCGGAGATCGAAGAGCTCTATCCCCAGAAAGTGGAGCAGGTAAGAACGCATCTGAGGGACAAAATCGCTGCTCTTCTGAATTCTCCTGAGGTGGATGAGCAGCGTCTGGCCATGGAAGTGGCTGTGGTGGCCGAAAGGGTCGATATCACCGAAGAATGCGTGCGATTTCACAGTCACAACAAGCTCTTTCTTTCCGTCTTGGATAACTCAGGTCCCGTGGGCCGAAAACTGACTTTTCTGCTCCAGGAGATGAATCGAGAGGCGAACACCATGGGATCAAAGGCCAATGATGTTCAGGTGGCTCATCTGGTGGTGGAGATTAAGGAGGAAATTGAGCGAATTCGCGAGCAGGTCCAGAACGTAGAGTAGCGGATTGTGAATTGTTCAGCATACCTTTCATCTCGCTAGCTCCGGTTGCTCTGCCAGTGAAATGTCTGAAAGAGCAGGTTTTTCTCGAAGACGACTCAGTGATGCTACCTAAGGCATCAGGATGCACGCTCTTTTTCAGACCGAAGGCTGCCGTACGATTTTCTTGGTCGTCGGCGCACAACCTGCCACAAACGCCTGATAACCAGCTGCTGAAGGAGCAGCCAAGGTGATCAAAGAAGGCCTCTTGGTGGTGATCTCCTCGCCATCGGGTGGGGGTAAAACCACTATTTGTAATGAGTTGAGAAAACAAAACCCTTCCTATCAGTATTCTGTCTCGGTGACCACCAGACCCAGGCGTGCGGTGGAGATAGATGGTCAGCACTATTGCTTTGTCTCCCATGATGAATTCCATCGTCGTATTCAAGAGGGGCAATTCGCTGAGTGGGCGCAGGTGCATAACCACTACTACGGTACTCGAAGGGCTTTTGTCGATAGAGTATTGCGGAATGCTCAGGTATCTCTTTTTGATTTAGACATCCAGGGAGGGCTTGGCATCAAGAAGGCTTATCCTCAGAGCGTGCTGATATTCGTCCTGCCCCCATCTATGGAGGTGCTGGAAAAACGACTCAGAGCTAGAAAGACCGACGACGAACAGGTCATCAGAACTCGTCTTGAAAATGCCAAGGCCGAACTGAAATATTGGCCGCAATATGATTATGTGGTGTTCAATGACCGATTAGGTTTGGCGGTACAACAGGTGCAGGCCATCATCGATGCAGAGTTGTGCAGAGTGAGCCGGGTGAAATTATCGGAATGATGGCAGAAACGCTCTTTCATAGGAGGTGGAGCCTATGAACTATGTGAGCGCTGAGGAGCTGGCGGGGAAGGCAACTAACAAGTATGAGGCGGTTGTTGTGGCCGCCATGCGCGCACGACAGCTTAACCTGTTGGAAAAGAAGTTGAGAGAAATGGAGAGCGTAAAGGCAGGGGAAGAAGAGGAGGAGGGGTTGGAGGAGGAGAACAAAAAGTTAAAGGTCACCGTTATTGCCTTGAAGGAGCTCGTCGAGGGCAAGATCAAGTTCCGCCAAGAGGGAGGGTAATTCTGGTTGTGGGAAGGATAAGATGGTAAATTCTTTGGTCATAGTTGAATCACCTGCTAAGGCCCGTACAATCAAAAGGTTTCTCGGGAAGGGTTTCGAGGTTAAAGCTTCCATGGGGCACATCAAAGATTTGCCTGAGAAAGAATTGGGCGTTGATGTGCAGCATGGGTATCAGCCTCATTATACCATAGTAAAGGGCAAACAGAAGGTGATCAAGGAGCTGAAAACCTCGGCTCGAAAAGCGGAAGCGATCTATCTGGCTCCCGATCCGGATCGGGAGGGTGAGGCCATCGCCTGGCATGTGGCTCAGGTGCTGGGTGTAGACGGGAAGAAGATTCACCGTATCCTCTTCAACGAGGTGACTAAAAGAGCTGTGTCAGCCGCCGTGAAGCACCCTCGTGCCATCGACATGAGCCTGGTGAATGCTCAGCAGGCGCGGCGCATCATGGATCGTCTGGTGGGTTATAAGGTCAGTCCGTTCTTGTGGCGAACCCTTTACAGAGGATTGAGCGCCGGCAGGGTTCAGTCTGTGGCCCTGCGCCTGATCTGCGAACGTGAAGAGCGCATCGAGCAATTCGTTCCTCAGGAATACTGGAGCATCGCCGCCAACCTTCGGGGCAAAGAGGGTGGCCCGTTCGTCGCCCTGTTGGCCACTATTGATGGTCACAAAGCTGCCGTTCCAGATCAGGCAGAGGCTGAGCGAATTGTGGAGTTGCTGCGGGAAAAATCCTTCACCGTGACCAAGGTGGAGCATCAGAAACAGTCCCGGCACCCTCCCCCGCCCTTCATCACAAGCAGCCTTCAACAAGATGCCGCCAGAGCCCTGGGCTTCAATGTTCGCAAAACGATGCGAGTGGCACAACAGCTCTATGAGGGCCTAGACATCGGCCAGCAGAGCCCCGTCGGTCTCATCACCTATATGAGGACCGATGCTCCCAGGGTAGCCCAAGAAGCGCTACAGGAGGTTCGCCGTTTCATCGAAGCGAAGTTCGGAAAGGCGTATCTGCCCGCTGAGCCACGCCGATATAAGTCCAAGCGCGGTGCTCAGGAGGCCCATGAGGCCATCCGTCCCACCTCAGTTTCTCGTAGGCCTGAGGACATCAAGCCTCACCTGGAAAAGGATCAGTATAGACTTTACCAGCTCATTTGGAAGCGGTTTGTGGCCTCTCAGATGAAATCGGCCGTGTTCGATGTCACCAAAGTGTTGATAGAGGCGAACGGCCATGCCTTTAAGGCAACAGGCTCTGCGCCCATCTTCGATGGTTTTCTTTCTATTTATCAAGAGAGCCAGGAGGAGAAAACCAAGGAAGAGGAGGGGATGTTACCTCCTCTGTCCCAGGGCGAGCACCTTAAGCTGTTAACCTTAACCCCAGAACAGCATTTTACCAAACCGCCCCCACGATTTACCGAGGCAAGTCTGGTGAAGGCCTTAGAAACGGAAGGTATCGGACGCCCCAGCACATATGCCCAGATCATCACTACCCTTAGGAATCGCACCTATGTCCACATGGAGCAGAAACGATTTGCGCCCACCGATTTGGGCAGAACTGTCAACAAGCTGCTGGTCCAGAATTTTCCGGACATATTCGGCGTGAAATTCACAGCCAAAATGGAGGAGGAGCTGGATCGAGTGGAGACAGGGGAATACAAGTGGGTGGAGGTGCTGGACGATTTCTATCAGCCCTTCAGTCGAGTTTTGGAAGAGGCTAACAAAAAGAAAGCTGACCTGAAAAGCTCCCTTCAGGAGCCTACCGATCAGATCTGTGAGAAGTGCGGTGGGGAAATGGTGGTCAAGTGGGGGCGAAACGGGCGGTTCTTGGCGTGTTCCAACTTTCCTCAGTGTCGGAACACAAAGCCCATGCCCGGAGAGGAACCAGAGGTGGCTACCAGCGAGGTCTGTGATAGATGTGGCTCTCTTATGGTTGTCAAAACCGGACGGTTCGGTCGATTTTTGGCTTGCTCCAAATATCCCACTTGCCGAAATACAAAACCACTACGCATCGGTGTCCGCTGTCCTCAGGAGGGTTGTGAGGGACACCTGATAGAGCGCAAGACCAAATCTGGCAAGCTATTTTATGGATGCAGCCAGTACCCAGCCTGCACCTTCGCGAGCTGGCAAAAGCCGGTAGATAGAGTCTGTCCCCACTGCGGTGCCAGGCCCCTGGTGGAGAGACAGACCAAAGCCAAGGGGAAATTCTATCATTGCCTCAAGTGCGGAGAGGAATCAAGTCCAGAGGAGGTGGAAGGGGAGTAGTGATCTTCGCGTCCCGGTAATCGTGTCTGGTGCCCAGGTCATAGGAGGAGGTCTCGCTGGCTGTGAAGCGGCATGGCAAATGGCCGAGCGGGGCATTTCCGTCGATCTCTTTGAGATGCGCCCCGGAAAGCAGACGCCGGCACATAAGACCGGATGTCTGGCCGAGCTGGTGTGCAGTAACTCTTTGAAATCAGATTCCCCCACCACAGCCAGTGGCATTTTGAAGAGGGAGCTTCGCTGTCTCGACTCCCTCATTCTTCGTATTGCAGAGGAAACAGCTGTCCCCGCTGGATCTGCACTGGCCGTGGATCGCCAACGGTTCGCTGATAGGGTCACAGAGGTAATCAGCGGGCACCACCTTATCAGGGTGGTCAGGGAGGAGGTGAGAGAACTTCCCCGGGGAGTCCCCCTGGTGGTGGCCAGTGGCCCTTTGACATCTAAGGTGTTTTCCCAATCTATGCAAGGTTTGCTGGGTGAAAGCAACCTATACTTTTACGACGCCATCGCACCCCTGATAGCTGCCAGCAGTCTCGATTACCACAAGATTTTTCTCGGTTCGCGTTACCAAAAAGGTGATCCCGCCTACCTGAACTGTCCTATGGATAAAAGCGAGTATCTGACTTTTCACGATGGGCTCTTATCTGCACAAACAGTGCCGATGCGTTCCTTCGAGGAAAAGCTTTTTTTTGAGCCTTGCTTGCCTGTTGAGGAGTTGGCCCGAAGGGGGCCCAGAACTTTAGCATTTGGTCCCATGAAAGCCGTGGGATTGACGGACCCGCGAACGGGGCGCAGGCCTTATGCGATCGTTCAACTCCGCCAGGACAACACCGAAGCCACCGTTTACAATATGGTGGGGTTTCAGACTCGTCTTCGACGGGGGGAGCAACGGAGAGTTTTCAGGCTCATTCCCGGCCTGCAGCAAGCCGAATTTCTTCGTTATGGGAGTGTTCACCGGAACACCTTCGTCTGTGGTCCTCGCATTTTACAGCCCACCATGCAGACACGAGAGGACGAGAGGGTCTTTCTGGCCGGCCAAATAACGGGAGGTGAGGGCTACGTGGAGTCGGTAAGCACAGGCTTGCTGGCCGGATTAAATCTGACTCGTGTGATTCGAGGACAAGAACCAGTGGTTCCGCCCCGGACAACGGCGGTGGGGTCCCTATGTCGCTACCTTTCCCAAGCCGATGGGGATCATTTTCAGCCCATGAATGTCAATTTTGGCCTATTGCCGCCCCTGGATGACCCTCCCCGGAAAAGGGAACAGAGGAACAGAGCAATGGCTCGAAGAGCGTTAAGGGATCTTTCGGATTGGATAGACAGAGAGGAGATGAAGAAGGGTGCCCACCATAGAGAAGATGGTCAAGCAATTTCTCATCTCACTTGCCTTGGAGAGGAACTACTCTGAAAACACCGTTAAGGCTTACAACAACGACCTGGCCCAGTTCCAGCAATTTCTCAGAAAGCAGCTTGGTCAGCCCAGGGTCTCCTTGGGAGAGATCAACAGGTTAGCCATACGCCACTTCCTGGGGACCCTCCATCTGGAAGGCTACAACAGCAGATCCATCATGCGGAAACTCACGGCCATCCGTTCTTTTTGCCGGCATCTGTGCCGGCAAGGCCTTTTGCAGTCCAATCCTGCAGCTCATTTGATGCCCATGCGCTGGGAGAAAAGGTTGCCCACCTTTCTCGATGTGGCGCAGGCGGCCAAGGTCATGGATCTCCCCGATCGAGAAACTGCGTTGGGGCTTCGTGATTGGGCTATTCTTGAGCTGCTCTACGGAACGGGCATTCGCCTGATGGAACTGGTGAGTTTGAATCGCTCGGCCTTGGATCTTCTTGGAGAAGTGGTTAAAGTCCGGGGCAAGGGGAAAAAAGAGCGTATCATCCCCATCGGCGGGAAGGCCGTGGAGGCGTTACGAGCCTATTTGATACGGCGAAAGGAGTTGGTGGCCAAGGGCAAAAAGGGCTCGACGGAAGCGGTATTTTTAAACTATCGGGGTGGAAGGATCTCGGGGCGTAGTGTGCGTCGCATTGTGAATAAATATCTCCACCAGGTATCCGAGGAGGAACACCTCAGTCCCCACCTTCTGCGGCACACCTTCGCCACCCACATGCTGGACGCCGGAGCCGACCTGCGAGCTGTGAAAGAGTTGCTGGGGCATACCAGTCTCTCTTCAACTCAGATTTATACTCATGTGACTGTGGAGAAGCTGCGTAAGGTTTACGATCAAGCACACCCCAGGGCGTAAGACGGGAAACGACATATGGAAGAATATGTGGGCGCCATTCACATTCACTCCAATTATTCCGACGGCACGAAATCCATCCCGGATATCGCTCAGATCGCGCAATCTGTGGACTTAGATTTTCTTCTTTTCGCCGATCATATGACACTGAAGCCCCTGGAAGACGGTCACGAGGGTTGGCATGACAAAGTGTTGGTGCTCATAGGCTATGAGATCCAGGACCCGGACAATCGGAATCACTATTTGGCCTTTGATGTAGATCAGGTGGTATCCCGGGATCTCGCTGCTCCCGAATATGTCAGTCAGATCCGAAAGTCGGGAGGGTTGGGTTTTATCGCCCACCCCGACGAGGTACGACATGCCTTTGATAAATATCCCCCTTATCCCTGGACTCACTGGGAGATCGATGGATTCGATGGCATAGAGATATGGAACCATATGTCGGAGTGGATGGAGGGACTCACCAAAAAGAATCGGATCAAAATGATCCTTTCGCCCCGCAAGCTCCTAAAAGGCCCTACAAAATTTACCTTGCAGAAATGGGATCAGCTCAATAGCCAGCGGAGGGTGGTGGGCATTGGTGCCATCGACGTTCATGCTTATGCCTATCGGCTATGGCCCTTTACCCTCACCATTTTTCCTTACAAAGTCCAATTTCAGTCCATCCGTACACACTTGCTGATGGACCGGCTTTTAAGCCAGGACCTGGAGGATGACAAGCGAACCGTTTACAATGCCCTTCGTTCAGGCAATTTGTTCGTGTCCAATTATCGCTGGGGAGACGCTCGGGGCTTTCGTTTCTGGGCGAGCCATAACGATAGGTGGGCTTATATGGGTCAGTCCATCCCGTGTCTTCAGGGCGTTGATCTATTGGCTCGCATGCCGGTGGATTGCCAGATATACTTGGTCAAAGACGGCCAGCGAATCTATCAAGCTTTCGGCAGAGAGCTGTTTCACCGCACCGACTTGCCTGGAGCCTATCGTGTGGAGGCTTTTCGGGGTAAGAGGGCATGGATTTACTCCAATCACATACGGTTGACAGCATCTCAGGAATAAGAGCCAAAAAAGGTCTTGACAAGGGGCGGATTTTCGGTATATTCGGTATATTCATGCACATAAAATAATACCGAGTATAAAAGGGCGGGAATAGCTCAGCTGGTAGAGCACCACCTTGCCAAGGTGGACGTCGCGGGTTCAAGTCCCGTTTCCCGCTCCATTTTCATGGCGGCATAGCCAAGGGGCTAAGGCAGAGGTCTGCAAAACCTCTATCCCCGGTTCGAATCCGGGTGCCGCCTCTTTTTTCGTTTATCGACCGTCGTTTGTCGGTCTCGAAGCTCGTTACGTTTGTGGATGGTCGGACTTCGTTAGTCGTTCGACCTTCTATCTTTATGATACAAAATGACGCTCTACAACGAACGAGAGACGAATCACGTTACGTCCTTCGAAACCGATAAACGATTTACGAAGATCGTGGCGGAGGGGATAGGAATTGTGGAAAACTAAAAAGCGCCGAGGGGTTGGAGTAACCCTTCGGCGCTTTTTTTCCCCTTAGAAAAGGGAGGGGTGGGAAAATGCCGGAGGTCGGACTCGAACCGACACGAGCCGAGGCTCGGGGGATTTTGAGTCCCCTGCGTCTACCAAGTTTCACCACTCCGGCACGTTTATTATCATATTATCAAAAACGAGCCCCTTGTCAAGTCTTTTTTTGCGGTTTTTTTTAGCAAACTCATAAGCAATCTCTATTTCTTGGGAGACTACAGTCATCTTACCTGACTAACACCATCTTGACAGTCTTAGGGAAATCGCCTGCTTTCAACCTGCAGAAGTACAATCCGCTGGCTACCTCTCGACCTCTGTCATCACGTCCGTCCCATTTGACCTTATACTCCCCGGCCGTCTGCTGGGCACCCACCAGATTCTGCACCTCCTGGCCCCAGATGTTAAATACCCTCAAGCTCACATAGCCATCTTCCGAGATTCGATAGCGAATCTCGGAGGAAGCGTTAAAGGGATTGGGGTAGTTCTGAAGAAGAGCACAAGTTTGTGGCACCTCTTTCGTAGGTATTTCTGAAACTACCGGAACGGCAGAGCAAAGGGAAAATTTCATCAGGTCTGTCCGCAGAACATATCCAGAGCCGGTGCCATCGTCGATCACCGAAACGCTATTTTCTCTTCCCGGAACAAGATCGTAAATGCCCAATAACCTCCACTCGCAATCAGAGTCGCTATTTTGGTTTATCCAGACTGAGTCAGGGGCAGCTCCACCTCCTGGACAGATGATGTGAAGTGCATTATCGCTAGCGGCAGAGGTCCTCGGCAGAGCGAACTCGATACGATAAGAACCTGCCATAGGGATCTCTGGTGTGAAGGTGGCCCTAGCCCCGGGATGAGTGGCCTGGATGGTGTAGCGACTGCCGATGTTGGCGATTCCCGGACAGTCGGCTCTCCCGGCACTATCTCTCCACTCGCCAACCTCTTCGACATAGCCAGGAGGACCGTTGTCGTCGTTGACCACGATGAAGGGAGCCACCCCCTTTCCTTTCAAAGGGATGGGAATGCTGGGTTCGTCCGCGTCGTTGCTGATGACCCTCACAGTATCGTCAAAATTCTGCTCAGCAAAAGGCCGAAAGCGAACGGTAAAGTCTTCATAACTCCGCGGTTCAATATCTATCGGCAGGTTGGGTTCAGAAAGGGAGTGGGCACCAGAGCTCCCAAAGGCGATTTCATACACTGTCAGAGCTGTCCCGCCGATGTTGTAGATACGCAGCACCCAATCTTTTGAGTCAGGCAGAGGCACCTCGCCGTAATCGTAGCCGTTTCTGCGGCCAGGTTCAATGTCTCTCTCATCAGGACCCAGGATGTACCTGGTAGCGTCTGCCCGGAAGTTATAGCCGAAGGTGCTGGTGCTGTCGTTTACCACTTCCACGAAGCTACCTGATCCCTGGGGCAGGTAGTGGACACCTAAGTTGATGAAGTTGCTGCTATTGTAGTTCTGGTCGTGCCAGGAGGAATCAGAGACGCTTCCTAAGCTGGATACTATGTAGAGGACGTGATTTCTGGCATAGGAAGTATATGGCACGTAGAAGGCGACGGCATAGTAACCTGCCGTGGTGATTTCCGGGGTCCAGCGTGCTGTCTGGTTGATATTGGTGGGATCGTCGAGTGCTACGTAACGGTGCGAACCGTTCCAACCGATAAACTGGCTGGTCGCCCACGTAGTACCCGTCTCGGCGTAATAGGGCTCTCCGGCGCTATCGTCTACATAGAGAGTTTCTCGTTGGACGATTTGGGCTGAGACCTGGATGGAAAAGACGAGGTCCCAAATAAGCGGCCAGAGGAGCAATGTGATATGTGCGTAAACTTTCACAGCAAGGCTCATTTTAAATTTGCCTTTTCGTCAAAAGAGGTTAGTCGAGGAATTGAAAAAGGATCCCCAGCCCACTTCCATATATCTTAGATTGAAGGTTCTTTGTCAAGAAGTTTCTTATTTATTTTCTCGACCGAATGTTCACCTACTATATAATTTCAAATTTTAAAACAACTTGGAAGAAATTCATCTACTGTCTTTAAAACTTGCATTGGCTTCATAGAGTGATGGCGACAGCTTAGAAGATTGGACGTCCACTTCTGCGTCATTCAGGTGTGTCTTGAAATCCGCCGCACCTTCGATGTTCACCAACACATTAACTTCCAAAGAAGATAACATAACTTATCTCCTGCTAGGTCAAGTACGTCATGAACTCCTATTCGTTCAAAAGCTCACTCCCAATCCTGCTGTAATCATAAGCTGTCTGACCACCTATTTAGGAGAATTGGCACTACATTTGCTATTTAAAGGTTTTTGACACATGTGCTTGAAAAGCCCCTTGAGCTAAAAAACAAGCTGTAACAGGGTCTCAAGGAGACTTTCATCCCGGCTCATTTTTAGTTCTTGACATTTTCCCCCGATGATGTTATGTTACCAATCAAAATGGCAGGATGCACTTGAGAATCGAGTGGGGCTGTAGCTCAGCTGGGATGAGCGCTTGTCTGGCAGACAAGAGGTCACGGGTTCGATCCCCGTCAGCTCCACTAAATCGTTATAGAGACCTGCTATGTGAAGGCGGAGGTTTTCCCTATAGACAAAATTGCTAAGAGGTTATGCCTATGCGTAAATTCTCTAAGAGTCTTTATTTCCCGATACTCTTGGGATTAGCTCTGTTGGCAGCTTGTTCGCCCAGCCCGCCCTCGCGAGAGCTGCAATCTGTTGATGTGCCTCTACCCATATTGGTGGCACAGGAGTTCACCATTGAGCAATCTCTGGCACAAGCTGATAGCTTGTATATGGTTGGCTCTGAAGCCAATGAAGCGGAAGATTGGACTATGGCCCAGCAGCACTTTGCAGAGGCCTTGAGCATTCTGTCCACTTTAGATTTGGAAGAGGGAGAAGCCGAGTTACTCTCTGAGCGTTTTGATAAACTGCTCCTGTCGCTTTCGGTTGAATATTTAAAGACCCTCTCGCATCTGGAGGAGCTGCCGGACGAAAGCTCCCTGGTGATGCTTCTGGAGCGTTTGGGAGAACTGAGGGGCGATAGCCTTTCCGCTGCGGCCTCCGAGAGCACAATGGCTCAGGCGGAGACGGAAAGCGTCACATACGATGTCCCCATCCACTGGAATTCCCAGGTACAGCAAAGCATCCGTTTCTTTCAGACGGAGAGTCGTCATGTCTTCTCAGTATGGCTCCGTCGATCTGGTAAATACATCTCCATGATGCGTAGCATCTTCCGGGAATATAGTCTGCCAGAGGATCTGGTTTATATGGCCCTCATCGAAAGCGGCTTCAATCCCAATGCCTATTCTTGGGCCCATGCCGCCGGTCCTTGGCAGTTCATCTCCAGCACAGGTAGGTTGTATGGTTTGAAGAGAGATTGGTGGGTTGATGAGCGACGAGACCCGGTGAAATCCACTCGGGCAGCCGCCAGACATCTTGTGGATCTCTATGAAGAGTTTCACTCATGGCCTCTGGTTCTGGCCGCTTACAACTGTGGAGCCAGAAGGGTCAAAAGGGCCATGCAAAGTGCTAAGACGTCCGATTTTTGGAAACTCAAACTTCCCCGTCAGACGAGAAACTACGTGCCCCTGTTTATGGCAGCCACCGTTATCGCGAAATCTCCTGAGGCCTATGGATTCTCCATCGAGTATGAAAATCCTCTGGAATATGATCAGGTGGACATCACGGATTGTACCGATCTGAGGGTAGCAGCCAGATGCTGTGGCTCTAGCTCTGATGTAGTTAAAAGCTTGAATCCTGAACTGCGGCGCTGGTGTACTCCTCCAAATAGCTCTATCTACCGGTTAAAAATCCCGAAGGGGACAAAGGCCAGGTTTCAGCAAAAGTATGCCCAGGTTCCAGCCAGCGAGAAGATAAGCTGGCAACGACATAAGATTAGACGAGGAGAAACATTGTCGGTCATCGCTCGCCATTATGGTACATCCATAAGCGCTATCAAAGAGGCGAATTCTCTGCGAAGCAGCCATAGAATCATCGCGGGAAAGCATCTTCTCATCCCCATTGCCGCTTCCGGCAGTTCAGTGAAAACCACGGCGATTCCTTCCCGTAGCGTTGACAGTAATGCCGAAAGGAGCGGTGGGAAGCTCGTCTACAAGGTGAGACGAGGGGATAATCTCAGCCGCATTGCCCGAAATTTTGGCGTCTCCCTCTCTCAGCTTTGTCGATGGAACAACCTGCGTTCCGGAAAATATATCTATCCCGGCGATAGATTGATCGTCTATGTGCCCACCGAGGTCGAGGGAAGCTCAGAGTCCACTGAGGGCTATACCGAGCTGATTTATACCGTTAGGCGGGGAGATACTCTGTGGGATATCGCCAACGACTTCGGGGTGAGCTTGGCGGAGCTGGCGCGGGATAATGGATTGAAAAATCCTTCCCGTATCTGGCCTGGGAAGAAATTGAAGATTAAGATGTCGAGAAAACTCTAAGGTGCGGGTGGTCACGTGAGAAAACATGATGTAGTCATTGGGGTTATCATTGGCGCGTGTGTTCTCTTCGTCTTCGCGGTGCTTCTTCTTGCCTTCTTAGGAACCTTCGCCTCTCGTCCACTGACCCTTTCCTCTTTGGGCAAAAGGGTGGCCCTAGTGGAGATCAAGGGAGTTATCGGAGGATCAGAATCCGTGGTGCGCCAGCTTAAGAGATACGCTGAAGACGAAAGTGTCCCCGCCATCGTTCTGCGTATCGATAGTCCGGGAGGTGAGGCATCCGCTTCGCAGGAGATCTATGAGCAAGTCCAGAAGGTTCGCCAGGAGGGTAAAAAGGTCGTCGCCTCCATGGGTGCTGTGGCTGCCTCTGGGGGCTATTACGTGGCCTGTGCTGCCGACTCCATCGTCGCCAACCCCGCTTCCTTGACCGGTAGCATTGGGGTGCAGATGCAGTTTCCGAATACTGAACAGCTCTTTAAAAAGATCGGCATTGACTTCTTGGTGGTAAAGAGCGGTCCTCACAAGGATATTGGCTCACCTTATCGACCTATGACTAAGGAAGAGAAAAGGTTATTACAGGAGGTCATCGACGACACCTATGATCAATTCGTGGAGGTGATTGTTGAGCAAAGAGATCTATCCCGAGAAAAGGTTCTGACACTGGCGGACGGACGCATTTTTTCTGGCCGACAGGCTCAAGAGTTGGGTCTAGTGGATGAGATGGGATCGTACCAGGATGCCATCTCGATGGCAGCTCAAATGGGAGGCATCAAAGGGAAACCTCGGATTATCCGGGAACGGCTTAAGAGGATTGGTCCTTTCGATTTTCTCTTCCAGCTACTCGGCCGGTTCCGAAGTTCTGTGCCGCAGCATCCAGTTTTGGAATATATGCTCAGTCCATGATAACTTTTTACTTGACTTTTTTATTTTTATGAAATATCTTTAAGCTTTAGAAGAGGTTAGGTGGGAATGCCCATTTATGAGTATATTTGTCAGGACTGTCAAGGGCGGTTTGAGTGCTTTTTCATGAGCTGGAGTGACGATCAAGATGTAATCTGTCGTCACTGTGGAGGCCGAAAGGCGCAGCGAATATTTTCCACCTTCGGAGTAGGGGGGCACAAGAATTCTAACGGGTCAGCTAGCAGTGGTTGCCGCACGTGCTCGACGAAAACATGTAATACCTGTCGCTAGCTCATGCGCATATCTGCTGGCCCTTTCATTCACACTCATTGAGCAGAGGGGGGATAAAGCATGACCAAGGCCGATCTCGTTGAGGAAGTCGCAGGTGTTACTGGGTTAACTAAAACCGACACTGCCATGGTCTTTGAGGCTTTTCTAAAAGCCATATCCAATGCTCTGATTAGTGGCAACAATATAGAAATCAGAGGATTCGGTAGGTTTAAAGTCAAGCGTCGCAAAGCTCGAGTGGCCAGGAATCCCAGGACGGGGGCTGCTGTGCCCATACCAGAGAGAAATGTACCCATCTTTCAGCCCTCCAATTTTCTGAAAGAGAAAGTAGCCAGGGGTTAGTGACTCGGGCTTGCGCTGCTGCAAATAAGATCGAAATGTGATGAGCAGGGCACCATTTGTCCTGCTCATCTTATGTCAGAATGTTGTCTTCCGATATGTTTTCCATTTTAGTAATCTTATAGAAGAACAAGAACAGCGGATGAGGAGGTGAGATGCCTAGCGGCAAAAAGAAGAAACGGCATAAAATCGCCACGCATAAGAGGAAAAAGCGTCTCAAGGCGGATCGACACAAGAAAAAGAAACGGTGAGGGTGATCCACAACAGGAGCCTGGTTTCCATGAAGATAGGGGTTATATCCGACACCCACATTTCCTCACATCGGGAAGGTTTGCCGGAGGCTCTTTTGGAGAAGCTTAGGGGAGTCGATCTTATTCTGCATGCCGGAGATCTGGTGGTGCTCGATGTCCTCGAGGCTCTGCGTGAGCTCGCCCCTGTGGAGGCAGTGGCTGGAAATATGGATAGCTATCAGGTAAAGGAGACATTGCCCGGCAAAAGGATTGTCTCCGCCGAAGAATTACGCATTGGCCTTATCCATGGATGGGGAAGTCCCCGGGGGTTACCCGAGCGGGTCCTGAAAGAGTTTTCTCAAGATGTGGCGGTTGTGGTTTTCGGCCACTCTCATCGCGCTTGGCAGAAAAGCGTGCACGGAACTTTGCTTTTCAATCCCGGCAGCGCCAAGAGGGATTTTTTCTCACCTATTCGTTCTTGTGGCATGTTGACCATCGAAGGTGATCGGGTCCGCGGAGAGATCTTCCAGTGGTAGTTTCCTTCGCAGGACATTACATATTCAACCATCAGGAATTTGGGATGTCACACGATGACAGACAAGAAGGCAGATCTGGCTGGTCCTGGAATCGGCAATTATGATGATGTGGAGAAAATTCTACCTCGGGACTACACCTCAATATTAAACCCTAAAGAAACGCAAAAAGCGATTACCGCCATCAAGCTCTACATCGAGGAAAACCTCTGTAAAGAGCTCAATCTCATTCGGGTTGAGTGTCCTCTTATCGTGGATAGGCAGAGTGGGGTGAACGATTACCTGGACCGCGATGGATCGCGTACCCCCATCGAGTTCCACATCTCAAACGACTATGACCAACACCCCATCGATGCCCAGATCGTGCAGGCCGCCACCAAGTGGAAACGTGTTGCCTTAAAACAATTCGGCATGGAGGTGGGGGAAGGCCTGCTGACGGATATGCGCGCCGTGCGCAAGGATTACTTCCTGGATCATGACCACAGCGCCTATGTTGATCAGTGGGACTGGGAGAGGGTGATCACCGAGGACCAGCGCAACCTGGATTACCTCAAGGACACGGTGAAAAAACTCTGGAAGGTAGTCAGGGGTGCTGGGGAGCATGCCAGGGAACTCTTCCCGCAGATGAAAACAGACAGTTATCCCGACTTTCCCGAGGAGCTCACCTTTCTTCACGCCGAGGACATCCTGGAGATGTATCCTGACCTGCCTCGTAAAGAGCGGGAAACGAGGGTTTTGCAGAAGTATCCAGCCGTCTTTATCATCGGTGTGGGCTGGACTCTGAAAGATGGCTACCCTCACGAGATGAGGGCGGCCGATTACGACGACTGGGTCACGGAGACGACTTCACAAGATGGCCAACCGATGCATGGCTTGAATGGAGATATTCTCGTCTGGAACCCGGTGACGAGGCGCCGTCACGAGCTTACCTCCATGGGCATCCGGGTCACCAAAGAGACGCTCAAGAAGCAGCTTGAGATGACTGGCCAGCTTGATTTCCTCAGATTGCCCTATCATCAGGCCATCTTGAACGACGAAATCCCGCTGAGCATCGGCGGCGGCATCGGACAGTCCCGAACCTACATGTATCTGCTCCGCAAGGCGCACCTTGGGGAGTGCAGCGTCACCGTTTGGCCGAGGATACTCAGGGAGATGTGCGCCAAGAAGAATATTCACGTTTTGGAGTGAGGGGAGGTCATTAAGCAATACATTTTTTATTTTGCTTTCTGATATCTGTGCACGTATCGCTAAGATAGAGAGAGTTCCGAACCTAGAAGCCTTCCCGGGGGAGTTGCGCAAGATTTTTAATTTGCGTAACTCCCTTTTTATTAGGCAATTCCTTTGATCATTTCAGAAGATACAATAGAATGAAATTGGCCATTTGAGATATGACATTGAAGCAAATTCTCGGCAAATTCTAAGTGCAAATGTGAGATTAAGAATAGCCCTTCCCCAGATTGCGGAGGGTTTTTTTGTAGATCTGTGAAATCCAATAATGGTTGACAAATTTCTTGACAAATCTTAAGATGAATGTTATTATAATTCCGCAATACAACGTTTTGATTACCTAGTCTATCATTGAAGAACAAAGGGCCAGTTATACTCCGGAATGATGCAGGATAAAAGGCCTTTGCTATGTCGCATTTACTGGTATCAAACTCTCGCGAAACGCAGGTGCATAATAGCCAGGATTATGTATTCGTGCGGGAGATAAGACTTTATAAACTGGCAGTATTTGGGTGGTGAGATGATTCCGTCTAATTTGCAGTTAGGTGGGAGTATTTTATCAAAAATTAACACAAGAAGCTTGAAAGGGAGATGAGTGAAATGGGAAAAATAATGTTTCAGTCAAGTATTTGCTTTTTTCTAAGTATGTTCTCTAGAGATTTGTGTCTAAGGACTCAAAAATCCTTAAACCCGAAGGCTCAGATATCTGCTCAACGTCCCCTCCTCGGGCAGCTCACCAGCGCTTTGCGGGCAAAAGGATGGGTTTTGATGGTGCCACTGATGGTTGGGGCATGTTCCACAGGGCATGGTCCACGCGGCGTTTACATGGATTTCATGCGGCCCGATCAGCGGCCTCCGCTTGTGGGCGCAGGAGCTGCGGCGGATTCGCTGTGGGGGCCTGCTGAAGAAAGTGAGAGGGCTGATGGGGTGGCGGAATCTCGCCGGGCAGATCTCGAAGCCTTGGTCCGCCGGTTTGCGCCCACATTGGTCTTGCCCAAAGCCGATCATGTGACCGTCAAGGGAAGTAGGTACCAGCTTGTGCCCATCAACGCAGAGCTCGTCGCCGACACATTACAGATCGATCTAATCCGAGCTGTTCCCTATATGATGCACGATTCCCTCGACATTTCCCTGGAAGATTTGGACAGCGATTCGCTGCTGGCATTGACGGAGAGGTCGCTCCGCTATGAGAGCGAGCCAGATTTGCTGGAGGCGTGGTACTTAGATTGGATGGGGGACAGGCCAAAACGGTGGTGGGAGGCATACGGCAGATGCCGCACTGGATCCGACAGCACTCGCTGGGGCCAGCCGACCGTCTATGCGCATCCGTTCGTTGATCCCAGCAACCGTATAGTGATTCAGTACTGGTTCTTCTACCCGTTCAACGATGCAGTCGGTAACCACGAAGGCGATTGGGAACACATAAACGTGGTGCCTACGCCAGATCTCGCCGACATAGAAGAAATTCATTATTACTTCCATCTCCGGAGCGTCAGGCTACCGCAGGGTAAGTATAGACCTGAGATCGTCGATGGCACGCACCCCGTCGTGTACGTTGGCGGAAGGATGTATAATGTGTTGGATTTCCCCATCAGATGGCTTGCTGGAGAGCATAACGAAGGAGGGCATGGAACCTATCCGTACCCTGGGGAATGGGAAAGCGCCGCGGGCTTAGGGGCTCCCGAGAGCGTGCACAAGGCTGATAAGGATTCCACCCGAGTGGTACCGTATCAACAATTCCAAATCCTGCTTATGCCCGAGCCGAGTCGTATCAACTACCGCCATCGGCCAGAGATCCTCAAGGAATGGATATGGCTCTTGCTGCCGGTGCGGTGGGGCTTTCCCAGCGTGACCTCAGTCGGTTCCGAGCTTAAGTCAGTAGATGTAGGCAACCGCGCGCCGTTCGGACCCGCCTTTAACCCAGCTTGGAACCGTACCGCGCCTGGATTGCATTACCCCGCGTATCACGTGAAGAAACTCAGCTTCGTGCGTAGCCTCGTTGAGGACTTACTGCAACCATGGTACTACCTCTACATCTTCCGCACTCCGCGTTACGTGGACGACGCGCGCGGCGGACTGAGGCGTTGGGAACTTGAGCGTATCGGGCTCGCTCCCCGCAGCGGGTGGGCGGAAAGAGGACTGGGTTCGCCCATCTTGGGCGTTCACCTGGGCCTGCCAAGAGGAGATTTCTCCGATGGCTACAACTCTTCCACGGGAATATCGTTGTGGAGGAACTTCTGGGCCAAACTGCGTATTGGCGCAATTGAGTTGATAGGAGATTACCAAAAATTCCCTCGGGACCGAGGTCCAGATGATTCGTTGCCCAAGGGGTCGCTATTTGTTTACCCGATCACAGCCAACCTCGTCCTTCGTCTTCCCGAGGCGCTTTTTCGTCCGTACGCGAGCATCGGTGGGGGATTATATGGCTGGGAGTCGCGCGTGCACGTGTCGGATGGCGAGGGTCAACTAGTGTCCTCGGGATGGGATCTCGGTTGGACACCGGGTGTTGGAATTGAGTATTACCTGAGGCCAAGAGTCGCTCTGGACGTAGCGCTTCGCTACCACATGACGGGGATATCAGTCAAGGGGGCCGATACTGAGGAAGATTTGCGCTTTTACACGCTCTGGATCGGCCACTACGTTCGGTTTTAGGGGTTCTGTGAGAGTTTTACCAATGTTGGCTGTAACCCCAATTTGACTTCGAATGGATACCTTCGCCTGGGCCAGCAGCTTCGGATACTGGTAGATAATCAGCAAGTAGCTGGAGATTACCGAATCCGATGGGATGGCCTGGAGTATCATGGTTATGAGGTTTCCACTGGCATTTACTTTTGCATCATGAAGGCGGGCGAATTCACTCAGACCAGAAAGATGATATTGCTGAAATAGGAGACAGGGATCAGCACGATGTTCGAGGATGGGGGCTATGTTTGACATAGCCCCTTTTTTTCAATCTATCCGCAGGGTGAATCAGATCGAGTATTTGATCTCATTTTTTCACCGAAACCGACCCCCCGGCAGGGGGTACCATGGGAGGAGTGACGTCTTTATGAACATAGCATGCTTAAACAGTTATGAATGTCAACACTGTTACTAACGGCAGCCCTCCACTATCTCCTCCCCATGATTTTCTTAGGTTTCATGTACTTGATTATTTTTAAAAAATTTCTTGACAAAATTTCGGGTTTGTGATATCATGGACGCAGGAAAAGGAAAGTCATTCTTTCTCAATAGCTAAGAACTTTCGCTTTTTTATTAGAAATCTGGTTTTGCAAAATTAAGGGAACTTTTGGGTATATCCTTCGACTGTTTAACAGAGAGAAGGAGACTGCGATGAAACTTAAGTGGGATTTATAGGACAAGGAGCACTCATATGAAAAAGGTGTTTATGGTATTTGCATTTATGCCAATTTTCCCTGAATACTACGCAACAAAAATTGAAAGGAGGAGGATGATGAGAAGATTACCTATGGTTCCTAGTTTTTGCAGATTATCGCGTGCGATGACTAACGCGATTTTGGGAGTTGTTTTCAGTACACTTATATTAATGGTAGCTAGTGTGACATTATTTGCCCAACCAGAAAGGGAAACCATTTTTTATGAGGATTTCGAATCCGGTATAGGTAACTGGTGGGTGGATAATGGTCTCTGGGAAGTCGGTGTTCCAACTGTTGGACCTGATAGTTGTCATTCAGGCCAGAATTGTGCGGGCACAGTACTAAACGGCAGCTATCCAACTGATGCAAATACAAAATTAGTTAGTCCGTACATTATTTTACCAAACATATCCTCAGGTGAACATATAAAACTGAAATTCTGGTATTGGTTTCAAATAAATGAGGTTATTCATGGTAACGATCAGGGATATGTCCAGATTTCTGTAGAAGGAGGACCCTGGCAGAATCTTGCTGGCCCAATTTCAGGGTGGAGTTCTACGTGGACTCAGGGTTATGTTAATCTTTCTGCATTTGCAGATTCAACTGTTCGCATTGCGTTCTACTTTATTTCAAACTGGACACATAATGATAATGGTTGGTATGTAGATGATATATCAATAACGGTGGGAGCGCCAATTTTTAATAATCCTGAAGACTTTGAGCTGGGGACAGGGGATTGGAGTGCGGATAATGGTTTGTGGGAAGTCGGCATTCCAACTGTTGGACCTGATAGTTGCCATTCAGGCCAGAATTGTGTGGGAACTATGCTAGGCGGTAATTATCCAACAGAAGCAAATACAAGATTAATAAGTCCTTACATAACACTACCCAGTTCTTTACCTGGTGAACATATAAAGCTTAAATTCTGGTATTGGTTTCAAATAAATGAGGTTGTTCACGGTAACGATCAGGGATATGTCCAAATTTCTGTTAATGAAGGACCATGGCAGACTCTTGCCGGCCCAATTTCAGGGTGGAGTTCTACGTGGACTCAGGGTTATGTTAATCTTTCTGCATTTGCAGATTCAACTGTTCGCATTGCGTTCTTTTTTATTTCAAACTGGACACATAATGATAATGGCTGGTATATAGATGATATTTCAATAACAGTGGGAGAACCAGTTTTTAATAGGCTCGAAGATTTTGAGCTGGCGACGGGAGATTGGAGTGCGGATAATGGTTTGTGGGAAGTTGGCATTCCAACTATTGGACCTGATAGTTGCCATTCAGGCCAGAATTGTGTGGGAACTATGCTAGGCGGTAATTATCCAACAGAAGCAAATACAAGATTAGTTAGTCCTCAAATTAAACTCATTCCAGAGCAGGGGAGTTTTGTGGAGCTATATTATTGGCATTGGTTTAGAATAAATGAAGTAATTCACGGTAATGATCAAGGATATATTCAGATTTCTGTTAATGGAGGACCATGGCAGACTCTCGTAGGTCCAATTTCAGGATATAGCACTCAGTGGACTCAGGGTTATGTCGATCTTTCTGCGTACGTAGATTCAACTGTTCGCATTGCATTCTATTTCACCTCAAATTGGACACATAATGATAATGGCTGGTATATAGATGATGTGAGATTAGTTAATGTAACTAATATTGAAGAAGGTGAAAAAACTAGACCCTATGAATATAAATTAATCCAAAATTATCCAAATCCATTTAATTCAACCACTACAATTGAATTCTCCCTTCCCCGCAGCTGCGATGTCACGCTAACGATCTATAACGTCCTGGGACAAAAAGTTGCCCTCCTTGTGTCAGAGAAGGTTTCAGCTGGAGAACATAAGGTGCAATGGACAACAAGCGACATCGCTGGTGGGTTGTACTTCTGCAGGCTGGAGGCTGCTGAGTTCACACAAACCAGAAAGATGGTGTTGCTCAGATAAGGGATAATAGGAGTTGGGATTTACCTAAGGAGCTATGTTAAACTCCGTCCTTTTGGGGTTCGGCAAGTAGCTGTTCGACCAAATCCAGCCTTTTCTGCACCAAGTGTCTTTGGCTGGGAAATGCTACAGTATATTGAAAAATCACGGAGGTGATATTATGAAAGCAAAATGGATTTGCTTGGCGATCGCATGCATTATGATAATCAGCGTACAGTCTTATGCCGGAATTCCGGTCAGTGGCGTTGTTAATGGTACCTGGACGCAGGGCGACACCATGGATGTGGTTGGAGATTTGTTTATTGTCTCTGGCGACACATTGACAATTGAACCGGCTGTAGTAGTAAAATTTATGGATTATTATCGTTTTTATGTTTACGGATTATTATTAGCCGATGGCATCGCATCAGATTCTATCTATTTCACTTGTGATTTAATTCAAAATCCAAACAAATGGGGCGGTATTCGTTTCTCTAATGCTGACAGCTTATGCAGTATGAGCTATTGTAGTATTGAAAATGGATGGGCACAAAACCCGGAAGCGGATGGGGGTGGTGTGTATTGTTCAAATAGTTCACCCACCTTAACACATTGTGCTTTTAGGAACAACCAAGCAAACTCTCTTGGCGGAGGAATAGCTATCCATAACAATAGTTCACCAATTATGAATAATTGTTTCTTTAGCAATAATTCCTCAAATAATGGTGGCGCAATCAGAATTGTCAATTCTTCGCCCGCTTTTAGAAATTCTTCCATCAGCAACAACTTCTCTTCAAACAATGGCGGGGGAGTTTTTTGTGACGGAAATAGTTCTGTTCAATTCGTAAATTGCCAAATTAACGGGAATTACGCTGCAAACGAAGATGGAGGAGGTATTACATGCTATAATAGCTCCCTAACTCTTGATTCCTGCGATGTTATTAACAACCATTTATCGGGGGGTTACGGAGATGATGGCGCTGGTATTAATTCTGATAATAGTAATCTTATATTGACTGATTGTAATATTACCGGAAATTATAATTCTTATTGGGGAGGTGGAATTGCTCTTTATTCTAATATATCATTGAATATGACCAACTGTGAGATTTCAGGCAATTCGGCTAATGATAGAGGAGGCGGAATTACTTTTTATTCTAGTAGCGATAACATTATAACAGACTGCACAATTTCCCATAATTCTGCTTCTAATTATGGTGGTGGCATACATTTGTACCTTAGTACTATTGGCTTAACAAACTGTGAATTTAGCTATAATTCAGCGATGGTAAGCGGTGGGGGCATGTATATTAACCGTTGGTGGGCATCTATGAGTAATTGTACTTTTATTGTTAATAGTGCACCTGGACAGTATGAGGGCGATGGAGGAGGCGGAATCTATGTGGCTGATTATCGGGGTGGTATGGATTTAACTAATTGTATATTTGAAGGTAACACAGCATACAGAGGAGGTGGAATCTATGGATACTCCTGGAGTAGCAATTCCACCATAGACACCTGTTCTTTCATAAACAATATTGCTGACCCTCAAGGAGGTGGTGCTATTTACAATTCTGGAGCTAATGTAAGTATAACAGAATGTGAATTTGAAGGCAATCAGTGCACTGGTTATGGTGGTGGAATAAGTAACTCCGAGGCTTCCCCAAATATCTCCAGGGGAATATTTGAAGGTAACAATGCCAGTTACGGAGGCGCAGTATCCAACTATGGTGGTTCACCCACCATTGTGCGCTGTACTTTATACGACAATTCTGCTAACTCTGGTGGTGGCATAGCTTGTGTAAGTTGTTCCGTAGCTATTAACAGCACCATAATTAGCTCCTGTTCAACCGGTTCTGGAATCTACTTCGGCCCTGGTAGTAATAGAACTAAAGTGAAATATTGTGATTTCTATGGTAATGAACCGCTTGATTTTAGCGGTTCAGATATTCCATCCGGGTTAGGCCAACGTGTTTCCACAAATGTCAATGGTGATTCCTGTGATACTTTTTTCAACATCTTTCTCGACCCACTCTTTGTAGATGCAGCAAATGGAGATTTTCATCTAAGCTGGGCTAACGATCCCATACCTGATTCTACAAAGTCTCCCTGTATAGATGCAGGAGACCCAACATTGCCCCATGATCCTGAAAATACTATTGCAGACATTGGAAGATATTATTACCACCAACGAATTCCTCCTGTAGCTGATGCCGACGGTCCCTATGCAGGAGTGATGAATGAGCCGTTGGCTTTTAATGGTTCGGGTTCCCAGGATCTCGATGGTACAATTATCTCCTACGATTGGGATTTTGGGGATGGCAATACCGGGACAGGTGTTAATCCGAGCCACGCCTATGCCAATTATGGCACCTTTGAGGTGATTTTGACGGTGACCGATGATGATGGCTTGACTGATAAGGATACCACTACTGCCGATATTGGATCTCGGCCGATAGCAGATATAAATGGCCCTTATGCAGGTGTTCTTCTAGATACTACCCAGTTCGATGGTTCAGGTTCCCAGGATCTCGATGGCACAATTATCTACTATCACTGGGATTTTGGGGATGGCAATACCGGGACAGGTGTTAATCCGATCCATGTCTATGCCAATTATGGCACCTTTGAGGTGATTTTGACGGTAACCGATGATGATGACTTGACTGGTAAGGATACCACCACTGTCGATATTAAGTCTCCTCCGACAGCAAATGCAAATGGCCCTTATGGAGGTGCTCTTCCAGATACTATCCAGTTCGATGGTTCGGGTTCCCAGGATCCTGATGGTACAATTATCTCCTACGAGTGGGATTTTGGCGATGGTTCTACCGGAACGGGTGAGTTTCCAAAACATGCATACGCGGACACAGGCACGTATCAGGTTGTACTTAAGGTGACAGACGACGACAGCCTGACTGCAAAGGACACGACAAGCGTTTCTATGCGGGTGGGAGTTGAAATATGGCATCTTAGAAATGTCCCTGACAAGTTTGAATTGAGTCAAAACTATCCCAACCCCTTTAACCCGGAAACCGCCATTTGGTTCGATATACCCCGGGCTGGTCAGGTGAGCCTGCGCATCTACAACGTGACCGGACAGCTGCTTCGGGAGTTGGCAGATGGTCATTGGGAGGCTGGTTCCTATGAGGTGCGCTGGGATGGTCGGGACGAGGTGGGGCGAGAGGCGGCCTCCGGCGTCTATTTCTGCCGGATGAAGGCGGTTGATTTCG
>Ga0111203_124_pt1 | contig 31992 bp, 40 predicted proteins | sample DeeMarSWOR324_28_FD_80373 | JGI IMG/M metagenome (GOLD analysis project Ga0111203, IMG submission 80373) | candidate division Zixibacteria bacterium SM23_81 | reverse complement strand
GCCTCGGCAGCCTGAAAGGCATAGCCCACACTGGCTATCCGCTGCCGGGGCGCCAGCTCAGGATCAACTCCCACCTGAACGCCGAGCCAACGTGACGCACCATTAAATACCTCATCTGAAATGGCATTCACCCGGCCCAGAAGGACGTTAAACAGACCATGGTCCACCACCACAGACGATTGCGTTTCGGTCCATACCAGACTCCCTCCCGTCGAATCGGTGTAGATGGAAAAGGTCATGTCAACGGTGGTGTCCTGTGCTACACCGTTGTCATCTGTGAGCGTACCCTGGTAATTGATTAGGCCAGGCACATCGGCCATCGTCGCCGTTGATAGAAGCACCAAAGACGACATGATCACAAAAGCGATTGCTCTCACGGCGCACCTCCTATAAAGGAAAATGTTTATGGTCATAAAGGCCTTGACATTAAGAACGAAATAACTAACTCCTTCTGCGAAAAAAGATTTAGCTGACTCAAGTCCATTCTATCACAAGCAGCTGTTTTTGTCAAGAAAAAAGTGGCCCTTATGATGACATATTGTGACAACAGCGGATCACTTTCCCTATGAAATTGCTAATCTTCTTTACTAGCAATCGGTTATCTAACAGTCCACGGGATTCTCACTTTCATTTAGCCACAAAAAAACCGCGTCGAATTGACGCGGCCGCTACATTCGAAATTCTCCTATTCTTTCTTCTACCCTCCCCTTTTCCTCCCCACCTTAAACAACTCCCGGATGCGCAGAAAAATTCTCTCATACTGCCCGCTTTTGAAGTCGGGAAAGCTCCACGGATAGGAAGTGAAATGTCCCTTCTCGTAATGCAGAGTCGGGTCTGCGTAAATTCCTTGCCCCAGATAGATCTTCTGCCCGTTGTATTTGGCCGAGGCCAAAACCACCTTGCAGACGTCCATGTAGCCGCAGTCTAAATTGACCTTGCGGAGACCATCCACGGCCAAGGCATCCTCGATCTCGTTGGTCTTGATTTTGATCTGGGCCAACCTGCCCGGGTCAATCAGCTCTTTAAATGAGAGAAAAAGCCTCTGGATGGGCCCGCCCATCTCATCCCGATAGTAGTCGGTGACCTCAAAAGGCATGGGCTCGCTGCGATAGTCCACAGGACCGAATTGGTCGCTGAGGAGTTTGGTAGCCCTCTCCAGGAGGCTGTGGTCCGAATACAGCACCCCCGCGATCAATTTCACTGGATCAGGCTCCGACGGTCTCATACCTTCTCCCCCTGGGATGATACAGCCCGTGTTCCCGCTCCCAGGCCATGTTGGCCTCCAGAGCCACCAGGGCTTGTTCTACTAGCTCTGGCCGAATGCCAAAGGTCTCCTGGATGGCTGAATGGTAATTGCGCTTGATGTTCACGTTCCACTTTCCTTCCGGGGTGATCTTCCGCATGAATTTCTTGCGCACGTAGACCAGCCCTCTCGAGGTCACCCGGTTCAGGCAGATGCCGTGCATGGCGTTCTTGTGGAAGGAATTCTGCCAGTAGCGAAGAAAGTCCTCGGGTCCTGTCGGCTGATCTTTGAAGTTATAGCGCCACTTGCGCTCCTGGCCGGTGAAAGTATACAGGTGGTAGGCGCTGTCGTCTGGCTGAAAGCGAAGCTCCAGGTGGGCGAACTCATTTCGAAAAGAATATGGCTTTCTGGGATGCAGCTCCACGGGTTTGCCCAGCAGATACCCCGGATCGATGAGGTACTTGGTCTCTCCCATTAGGGTTACGAGAGCGCAATGGATGTTGCGTCCGGCACGCATGCTGGCCATCACCGGGTAGCATGAAAAACCATTTTGGGCGAGAATTGTTTGTAGCGTGAAAGTCAGGGAAAAGCACGTCCCTCCCAGGCCTTCAGTGAGATGGCCCTCAACTACCTCCTCAGGCAGGCGAATCTGTATTTCGTCCTCTAGATGATCGCTGAGCTTGATGATCTTGCTTATATTCTCGTAGGGAAGCTTGGAGAAGGCTTCAACGATTTTCTCCAGGAGATTGATTTTGGTATCCCCTCCTGAGATTTTTAAAGCCTTCATGAAGACTTTAACTCCATCGGTATGGGAAGATGGATCTAGGATTATGGTGGCTTGTGAATTCATAAGCATAGAGAAGCATACAGGAAGAGAAGGCCCTATAAAATTCGAGAAGCAATCTCCCCTCTGCAGTCTTTGCGAGCACTTCGCTTCGCTCAGCACAGGCTCCGCGAAGCAATCTCGCCTTTAAATATCACAACGTTTTATAAAGATCTTTCCATTCTGGATTCATGCTATTGATGAGGTCTGTCTTCTTCGGCCTTGAACCGGCTTCTATTTGCTTCTCGCGTGAAATTGCATTGTAGATATCTTGAAAAATCTCGTAGTATACCAGCTTGACGATTTTATATCGACTGATAAAGCCTTTACAAATTTTCTCTTTGTGCTGATAAACACGTCGGATCAAATTATTTTTGACACCGGTATAGAATACGGTGTTCATTTTGTTGGTCATGATGTAGACACAGTATTGCTTTTCCATGGCGACCAACTTTGACTTTCTTCTTTCAACAACAGCAACTGAGGTGTAGATATCCAAAAGCGCTGTAAAGTTACTAGCCGCTTTTATGAAAAACGAGATTGCCGCGTCGGCGTTCGCCAAGCGAACGCCTCCTCGCAAAGACTGCCTTTATTAAACTGTCATAAGATTCTTTTAGCCTTCCACCACCCTCACATGAATTGCCCGGTCGCCCTTCATTTCCCTGCGCATGTCGAATGCCACCCGCTGACCCTCCTGCAATCGCTTGCCTTTGACCCGCGGGTCAAGATCGCTAAAGTGCACGAACAGATCCTCGTCGTCATCAGAGAGAATAAAGCCGAAGCCCTTAGCATCATCCCACATGCGAACCGTGCCATATTTCATCTGATAGCACCACCCGTTAGTTTGAGCCATGTGGCGTGGAAATACCTTTTAGCCCCCCAACGCAACAGGCATCACGCAACATAGCCCTTTATTTGCACTTTCACTCACCTCTAATTATTCAATAAACCTGCTATCAGATAGCCTTTTACCATTATCACTTCTCATTTTACCTGAGATCCAACCATCTTTGGTATCGGTATGAGCATCGATGGCAGAAATATAGGGTTTGATGTCCAGCAGCGGGGTTCCGTCCACCATGTCAACGCCGGCGATGTCAAGGCGATTGGCCTCTCTTCGCAAAAGTTTCACCACCGTAAATCCGATAGGATTCGGCCTCTTGGGAGCGCGAATGGCAAAGAGCCCCCGGGGCGTTTCCTCTAAAAAGGGCTTGGTGATCAAACGAAATCCCTCGCTGCGGTGGAACACATACAGCAAGATGAGGTGAGAAAATCCGTCCACATCCTGCAGCCCGTCGGCGAACTCCTGGAAGACCTCTATCCACCCCCGCATCTCTGGACAGAGGGAACCCTGGATGGGAATGCCCTCAATCTTTTTGAAAGGAGTGTGGATGATCCCAATGGGCTTGAAGACGAAAGTGTCCGTTACCCTTTGTGCCATAACCGTTCCTCTCCTTGATTTCGAAACTCAAAGCACACCCAAAATAGCCTCGAATCCGCTGGCTGTCAAGGGAAAAGGGAAAACCCAGCGCCTGTCTCGATGACAAATTGCATGGCGCTGGGGCTGCTTGGTACGTATTGCGTATTGCGTACAGACCCTATTCCACGAGATGCCTGCCCAGCAGCTGCATGATGACCGTGGCCGCCTCCTCTATGGAACGAAGTGTGACGTCGAAGGTCTGCCACTCCTGTTCCTGAAAGATGTCAATGCTTTGTTGAAGCTCTTTCCGGATGACCCGCAAGTTGGTGTAAGTGGGCATGTCCATCATGTAGCCCTCAGCTCGGGCTCTTCGCAGAAGCTGAAGCCTTTCGGGGCGGATAGTCAGCCCAATAACCTTGTGCGGATCGATCTCGAAGAGCTGTCTTAGGGGCATGGTATCCAGCACGATGGGCACGTTGGCTACCTTGAATCCGCGATAGGATAGGTAGACGCTGATGGGCGTCTTCGAGGTGCGGGATACCCCCACCAAAACCAGGTCAGCCTGGGGCAGATCTCCGGGCCTCTGGCCGTCATCATGCTTGATGGCGTAGTCCATGGCCTCGATGCGTTCGAAGTAGGCTTGATCCAGTCCCTTGAACAGCCCAGGCTTGGCCATGGGTGATAGCTCCAGAAGATCGGTCAGCCGGCTCAAGACCGGTCCTAAAATGTCGATGGTGGATACCGCTCGATGCCGGCCGAGTGTGAGGATGGCTTTCCTCAAATCCGGCACAACCAAAGTATACACCACTATGCCCTGTACTTTTTGGGCTTCTTGGATGACAGCATGAACTTGATCGACGTTGCGCACCTGCCGCACTCTGTGGAGCACGGCCCGGGAGGTCTTGAACTGCGTCAGGGCCGCATTGACCACCAACTCGCAGGTGGAACCCGTGGCATCGGAGACGACGAAAACGTGACGCTTGTTCCTTTTTGCGGATTTCTTCTTCATCTCCCCTCCCCTGGTCTCCTGACCTTATTCATCGCCCACCAGCAGCCGGATTATCTGGTCACAGGTCACAAGATAGGCGAAGCCAAAGGCCAGATTTGTCAAGGAAGCCCGTTGGAAGTCCTGGGTGGCAGTGGCCGTGCCATCGGCCAAAAAGAAGACTCGGTAATCCCGAACAAAAGCATCCCGCGCCGTGGTCTCGCAGCACAGATTGGTCATGACCCCACCGATGAGCAGATCCGTCACTCCCAGCTTGTGCAGATGTTCCTCCAGATCCGTCTTGTAAAAAGCACTGTAGCGATTTTTTGGCACAAGCTTATCTTCTGCCAGCGGGGCAATTTCCGGCATCAACTGGGCATCGAAGGAACCGGCCAGGATGACCTGACCCCACCACTGAGCCAGCATACCCCCATCCCTGGATGAGTCCTGGTGGGAATGCTGCGTATAGATGACCGGTACTCCCATCAGGTGGCAGGTGGCGATGAGCTCCGCCAACCGAGGGAGTATCTCTCCCGCCATGGGACGAAAATACTCCTGCATATCCACCACCAGTAGGGCGCTCTGCTTCACATGGAGCGTACCCGCATGGGGAAAACTTTGGCGCAGCTCTCGTAAGAACTCTTCATTTCGCATCGGCAGCATCCGTTTCATAGTTGGGCGCAGCCGTCCTCTCTTCTCGATGGACGATCCATGAAAGCCTGTTCTTAACCCTCTCGGCGAAGGCATCGGTGTAAGTGTAAATGACCGGAATGATCACCAGAGTCAAAAGGGTGGAGACGGTTAGACCCCCGATGACGGCCACAGCCATGGGAGCCCTGACCTCTGAACCCTCTCCCATGCCCAGGGCCAGTGGAGTTAAACCCAGGATGGTGGTCAGGGCTGTGAGCAGGATGGGGCGCATACGAACGCTGCCGGCCTTGATCAGAGCCTCCCTGCACTTCAGGCCCTCCTCTTGCCCCCGGCGGACATAATCCAGGAGCACGATGGCGTTGTTGACCACGATACCCACCAGCATGACCACGCCGATGAGGGCGTTAACGGTGATAGTCATGCCGGCCACCAGGTGCCCAATGAACAGGGCCAGAAGGGCTCCGGTGAGGGCAAAGGGGATGGAGAACATGATGGTAAAGGGATGCATGAAGGACTCGAATAGTGCGGCCATGATCATGTACACCAGCAAGGCGGCGAAGAGAAAATCGATGAACAGATCCTTCATCGACTCCCGCATGTCCTCGTCCTCGCCAGAATAGCTGATGAGATATCCGTCGGGAAGGGCAAGTTTACCAATCTCCCGGCGGACCTCTGTCATGATGCTGCGCAGATCCCGGCCGCCGATGTCTCCGCCGATCCAGGCCACACGCATCTGATTTTCCCGGAAAAGCTTATCGGGAGTCAGGCCATATTCCAGACTGGCCACCTGACGCAAAGGCACATCAAAACCCAGGGGTGAACGGATCATCACGCTGTTCAGCTGGTCGATCTTGTCCCGCTGATCCTCCTTAAGCCATACGCGCACGTCTATCTCTGTGCCGAATTTCTCCACCCGGGTGGCCACTTTTCCCATGAGAGCCGTCTGGACCGTCTGGCCAATCTGAAAGGACCCCAGGCCCAGGTTGGCCGCCTTCTCCCGGTCCACCACCCATCGAATCTCCGGATGGGCCTCCTCCACACTGCTGTTGGTGCCTTTAATTCCTTTAACGCGCGTCAGCCTCTCTTCGATTTTCTGGGCTAAATTTTTAAGAACCTCAAAATCCTGTCCGCTGACCTTTATCTCCACATCTCCATAGGTGCTGCTCTGCAACTGGTTCATGGTGGCTACCTGAAACTTGGCACCACTCCAGGAACGCAGGGTATCCCTCAGGGCGTTGACCACCTCCATGGTGCTCACACTCCGCTCCTTGCGGTCCACCAATCGGACCATCATGGTGCCCACATTGGCCACTCTATCGGTGGTCACATCTCCCGCCTCACCGCCCATATCGAATACGATCTCGGTGTAGGGCAGGGCAGAGAGATAATCCTCCAAGTTCCCAATCAGGTCTTTAGTCTCCTCTAACGGGGAGCCCGCTGGCAGGGTGATATAGATTTGGAACAGACCATTATCAGCATCGGGCATGAAGTTAATCCCGATAACCGGGATCAAGAAGAGAGAGACCAAAAACAAAATCAAGGCTAAAGTCAGGGTACGCAACCGATGCTTGAGCGCGCCGTTCAGGATGCGCAGATAGAGTCTGCGGATGGGCTCGATGAAATTCTGAGCCTTGACGATGCGGGCTGTGGCCTTCTGATTCATCAACTTTGCCGAGATCATAGGCACCAGGGTCAGGGCCACCACCAGACTGGCCGAGAGGGAAAAGGCGATGCTGGCCGCCAGCTGGCCGAAGAAGATCCTGACAACACCCTGGGTGAACAAAATGGGTATGAAGATGACCATGGTGGTCAGGGTTGATGCGGTGATGGCCATGGCCACCTGGGATGCCCCTCTGCGCGCGGAGGTGTTGCGATCCTCCCCACCCTGGAGCCTCCGGTAGATGTTCTCCAACACCACGATGGAATTATCCACCAACATGCCGATGCCTATAGCCAAGCCACCCAGAGAGATGATGTTAATTGAGATGTTGAGAAAATAGAGCGGGAAAAAAGTGATGATCACCGAGATGGGAATGGCTGTGCCGATGATGAAAGATGCGCGATAGCTGCGCAGAAACAGAAAGAGAACCAAAATCGCCAGGATGGCTCCGTATAGTGCCGCATCCCTCACGTTATTCACTGACTGCTCGATGTACTCAGCCGAGTCAAACAGCTCACTCATGGCGACATCGGTGGGAAGGCGCTCCTCGATCTTGGCCAGCTCCTTACGCACTCTTTTAGAGACATTTACGGTGTTCGCGTCCGACTGCTTCATGATGGCGATGACGGTGCTGTTCTGTCCTTGCATCCGGGCGAATGCCGTCTCCTCCACCGGTGCGTATATAACGGAGGCCACATCTCGCAGCCTAACGGGAATGCCCGCAGCCACGGTCACGACCACGTTTTTAATATCATCTAAACTCTCAAACTCTCCCCGGGATTTAACCTGGTAATCGCGGCCCCCCTCCACGATGTGTCCCGAGCTGATGTCCAGATTCTCTGCTTGAAGCTGCTGGACCAGCTGATCCAGCGACAAACCCACACCCATCAGCTTCTTCTGGTCCACCAACACGGAGATTTCCCGGAACCCCCCTCCCCAAACCAACACGGACCCTACCCCGTCCAGCTGTTCCAGGTAGGGAGCTACCAAATCCTCACCCATTTTGCGAAGCTCGCGCATGCTCCTTCTCTCGCTGTTGAACCCGTAGACGGAAACCGGGATGCTCGTGGGATCGTACTTGAGGAGCATTGGGTTTTCCATCTCCTTAGGCAGAAAGTCCTCCTTGTACTGCTCGATCATCTCCCGGATGTCCGTCATGGCCTGGTCCAGATCCGTACCCCACTCGAATTCCAGCTGCATGGAACAGTTGCCCAAGCGAGAGGTGGAGCTGACGTTCTTGATGCCCGCTGCCCGGCTGACGGCCATCTCCAAGGGTTTAGTGACCAGCTTTTCCACTTCCTCGGGCCCCACCCCCGGATAGTTCGAGGAAAGAAAGATAACCGGCAGATTGATGTCCGGGATGAGCTCCACTGGAAGCTTTCTCAAGGAAACAAGGCCCAAGGCCACGAAAACCATGACGATCATGGTGATGGCCACGGGTCTCTTTACGGAAAAATCTGAAAGGAACATCGTCCTCCAAGCTCCTCTATTGGTCCTGGCCCGAGGGAGCGGCCTGCCCCACGTTCACCAGGTCACCCTCTTTCAATCCAAATTGACCTGCCAACACTACTTGCTCATCCCCTGTCAAGCCATGCACAATCTCGACCCTGCCGTTTTGTTCCACGCCGGAGACGACTTCTCGTTTCACGGCCTTGCCGTCCTCAACAATGTAAACGTGCTCCAGGCCCATATCGCGTATTACAGCCCCTTGGGGTATGGACAGGACCCCCTGACGTCGATCCACCACCAACTGGATGTTGGCCAACATGCCTGGTTTCAATAAGCCGTGCTCATTTGGGGCGGTGATTTCCACCTCCATGGTGCGGCTGAAACGATCGATGGTTAGGCCGGTACGCGTTACCAGCCCATGAAAATCCTTTCCGGGATAGGAATCCAGAAGAATCCGAGCTACTTGACCCGTCTTCACCCTGGGCACTTCCGCCTCGGGAACCCCGATGATGGCTTTAACGGTATCCACTTTCACCAGCCGGTATACAGGCGGTCCTCCCATCATGGCGTTATAATACTCACCCACCTCTCCGTTCTTCTCCGCCACTGAGCCACTGAAGGGGGCCACCACCGAGCTGTTCTTTAGGGCTTCCTGAGCCATTACGTAGACAGCCCTAGCCTGTTTGGCTCCCACCTGGGCGGCCTCCAGTCTATCGTCAGAGGTGATCTGTTCCTGATGCAGACGTTCGATCCGTTCCATATCTGCGCTGGCCTTCTCATAGGCAGCCTTGGCCTGCTCCAGGTGAGCCAGTATCTCCTCCTGTTGCAGAGTGGCCATGATGGTACCTCTGGTCACCCGATCCCCCACTTCATAGTTGAACCTGGCGATCTTACCGCTGAGGTTGAATTCCAGCCGGGCCTCTCGGTCAGCCTTAAGCTCGCCGATGAAACGGAGCACATCCTCCACATCCATGGATGTGGGCTTCTCTACCTGAACCGAAATCTTTTCCTGGGCCTCCTCATTCTGGCTGCCTGAACCGCAACCAAGGAAGATCAGAAACGCTGCCGCCATCACCGAGGTGAATTTTGATCCCTTCATGTGTATCCTCCTGTGCCGGCTATTCAAAATGGGGCATCGCGCCCATCAGATTCTCCAATCTGGCTTGGGCCTTATACATTCCGTATCGTGTTTGAGCATGGGTCACACGCGATTCGGTGAGAGTCACCTGGGCGTCGATCTCGTCCACCTGGGTGGCCAGTCCCTCCCGGTAGCTGGCCTCTGTGACCCGATAGTTCTCCTGGGCACTGGCCAAAGCTCTCTGGGCAAGTTCCAGACCATTCCGGGCCTCCTCCAGGTCTAGATATGCCTGAGTGACCTGCAGTTTGAGACCATCGCGAAAGGCTTCCAGTTCATGCCTCATCTGCCGGTATCCGGCTTTGCTCTGATTGAAGCGCGCTAGATTGCGACCGTTGGTAAAGAGATCCCAGCTGGCCACACCCATAACCATCCAGAAGTCGGCGTCCGGATCGAAACGGTATTTATCCTCATGCCAGCCGTAATCGAAAATGAGGTTTAAGTTTGGAAAAAAACCGCTCCTGGCCAGTCCCACGGATTTGCCGGCAACCTTGACTTGTTCCTGGTAACTTCTCAACCCGGGATTTTCTGAGAAGGCCTTCTGAATGCACTCCTCTAGAGTGATCTCCAACGCGGAGAGCTCCTCTGCCTTCGCGAGAGAGACTGCCACCTCCAAATCCTGGTTGAGCAGACTGTTGAATGCCCGTCTCGCTACGGTAAGGTGGTTTTCTGCTCGAAGACGGTCCTGCAGGGTGGAGCTGAGCAGCACATCGGCTCTCAAGGTCTCTGCCCGTCCGGTCATTCCCGCCTGGTAGAGCGCTTGGGCCACTCGCACGTGCTCCCGGGCCAGGCCAACGGCCTCCTCCATGGCTTCCAGCATCTTCTCCGCCTCCAGAACGCCGTAATAGGCCACCTGAACCCGCAGGGCGATCTCATGCTGCTTGGCTCGCAGCTCATATTCCGCAGCGCTCCTCTGAGCCCGCGACAGACCTAGCTGACTCCACAGAGCCCCTCCCTGGAAGATGGGTTGCACCACCTCCAGCTTGGTATCGTGAGCTCTCTCTTCTAAAAAGCTCGTCTTCACACTGGCCTCATAGAGAATCTGCCCCGTGGTCAGATCCGCCCGGGTGGCGATGGGAAATTCAAACTGTCGTCCGCCCTCGGCGCGGGAATATGTCGTGGAAATGTTCATTGAGGGGAGAAAGTTGCCCACCGATTCCATCACCCCATATTTGGCTGCCTTATGTTTCTCCTCCATGGCCTTGATCTCGTCATTCTCTCGCAGGGCTATCTCAATGCTCTCTCCCAGTGTCAAGCCCTGGGCCAGGATGGGAGCAGATATCGTCAGGAGGAGAAAAACCAGCATCAGCCAGACAAGCTGTGGTGTTCTCATGTTTTCCTCCTTTTCGGCCCCTTGGTCTTGACCAAATCGCCCCACGTCTTCCCCCTCTTCAGAGTTCTTAGCAAATTCTGTACATGATCGATCTCCAACTGGATGTGGCCCATGCCCACGTTTATCAGCGACATCCAATTGAAGGGGATATACTCTTTGTACGCCTCCAGCTCTTGTTTAAGGCGGTCGCGATGGCTTCTCAGAAGGTCCAGTTTCTCCCGCAGGCAGCCCTCCGCTCGTTCCTTTTCCAACCCATACATGAAGGCCACTCCCACGGAGAAATCGTCTTCAGGAACCCTTTTGCTGACCAGCGCTTTCTCCACCAATCGAGCCAGCCCATTCTCCCCTTTGAGGGTCAGGCGATAGACCGTCCGCTCGGGCATCTTGCCCACTTTTTCCTGTCGAGCAGCAATGAGTCCCCTTTTCTCCAAACGATTCAAGGTGTTGTAAATAGAGGGAAGACTCACGTGAGCCCAGTGGTCCAGATGTCTCTCCTCGACCTGTTGCTTGATTTGATACCCATACATGGGCTGTTCCCGCAACAGGCCCAGGACCACAAGGTCATTTTTGGTCATGGCTCCTCCTTGAATAGTCAAAAATATATTATTCTAATTTTGACTAGTTGAATTAAAAATAATCTCCCGACGAACTGGCGTCAAGGAGTTTTTTCTTAACCTACAAAAGTCATCCCTGCAGAACCGGAATGCTGACCCGGAAAAGGCGGTAAAGCTTGAATTCAGAGGGATTTCTCCTCTCCAGGCTTCTCCGGCACCAGAATCCACATAATCACATAAACGATCACCCCAACTCCCACCGATGCCAGAGTGGCCAAGGCCCAGAGAACTCTCATGATGGAAGGATCGATCCCCAGAAACTCGGCCAAACCGCTGCAGACGCCAGCCAGCATTCGCTCCGAAGCGTCACGGTAGAGCTTTTTCCCGGCTTCTCGCCTGGCCGCTCCCTTTTCCGGCTCCATGGTCGATTTGCGCAGCTGGGTGCCCAGAATCCACAAACCGACGAGCACTAGCAACAGCGGCCAGAGCAATCTGCCCAGAGGCCGCCACCAGAACCACAGGTGATAAGGCCCGGGTATATGTGTCTGAAGAAGGAGAATCAATCCTGCCAAGATCAACAGTGCAGCCCACCACATGCGTGTGTTCTGCCCTGTTGCCTCCGGGACCCTCTTTTGCGCCTCATCCTCTGGCTGGCGGGGCATCACGATCATGGCAATCACATAGACCACAATTCCAGCGCCCCATAATAGAGTCAGGATCACCCAGCCGACCCTGATCAACGTAGGATCCACGCAGAAATATTCGCTCAGACCGCCGCAAACTCCATCGACAACCCGATTCTGTCGAGATTTGTAGAGCTTTCGAGGGGCCTGATCCATCCCAGAGGATGAAGGTTTCTTCCTCTCACCCTGGACAGCCATACAACACTCCTTGTTAAAAGTAACCTTTTCTCTCACTGTTTTTTTCCAGGTTTAGCGCTTCTATTCCGCTGGGTCGCTGAATTTGTTCAAGGGATACGTAAAAGCCCGAGGCAAGTCAAGCACTTTTTCCATGAAAGCGCCATGAGCTCCTTAACTGACGGTCTCGAATAGCTCCCGGAAGTACTTTCACATATCTACGATGAGTCTCATGGTAATGTTTCAAGAGACATCTCTTCCTCATTTTGCATACATAAAAAACCGGCTGCCATAGCATCGTCGACAGCCGGTTGTTTGGTTATCTGGATTCTGCCAAGCTTTATGAGGACGCGGCTTTTTCCTTGGCCTTAGTTGCCTTGGTAAAACCCATATTCTGTCCGACGACGTCCACTTTCACAACCTCGCCCTCTTGAAACTTCCCCTCTAAGATCTGCATGGCCAGGGGATCCTCAATTTTGCGCTGGATGACCCGCTTCAGAGGCCGGGCTCCGTAAATGGGATCAAATCCCTCCTTGGCGATGAGCTCGTCGGCCGCATCCGACAGTTGAATCTCGATCTTGCGTTCCGCCAACCGGCGTTTCAAATGGCCCACTTGTATCTCCACAATCTTTTTAATCTGCTCCAGATCCAAGCTGTGGAAGATGATCAACTCGTCGATCCGGTTTAAAAACTCTGGTCGGAACTGAGCTCTGAGAGCGTCTGTAACTCGACGACGCATCTCAGCCTCTTCCTTGCCTCGCAACTCCTGAATCCACTGGCTGCCCACATTAGAGGTCATGATTAATACAGTGTTTTTAAAGTTGACCGTCCTTCCCTGGCCATCGGTCAGGCGCCCATCATCAAGAATCTGCAACAGCAGGTTGAACACATCGGAGTGAGCCTTCTCGATCTCATCGAAGAGGATGACCGAATACGGCCGCCTCCGGACGGCCTCCGTTAAATACCCACCCTCCTCATAGCCCACGTAGCCCGGAGGAGCCCCGATGAGGCGAGCTACGGAGTGTCGCTCCTGGAACTCAGACATATCCACTCTGACCATGGCGCTCTCATCGTCAAACAGAAATTCCGCCAAAGCCCTGGCCAGTTCGGTTTTTCCCACACCGGTGGGTCCCATAAAGATAAATGATCCAATGGGCCGGTTTGGATCGCCCAGGCCAGCTCTGGCTCTACGCACCGCATTGGCCACAGCCGCTATGGCCTCATCCTGCCCCACCACCCTCTCTTGCAGACGTTCCTCCATCTTGACGAGTTTGTGAACTTCTCCCTCCAGCATGCGCGAGACGGGAATTCCAGTCCACTTGGAAACCACCTCAGCCACGTCTTCCTCGTCCACCTCCTCCTTGAGCATACCGCCGTTTTGTTGTATCTTCTGTAGCTGCTGGTTCTCGGCCTTCAGCTCCTCCTCCAGCTTTGCCAGACGACCGTACTTCAGCTCCGCCGCCTGTCCCAGATCACCCCGGCGTTCCGCATCCTGTTCCTGTACCTTGGCCACCTCAATCTGCTCCTTTATCTCCCTGATCCGACCGATGACTTCCTTCTCGCCCTGCCATTGAGCCTTCATATGGCTGCTTTTTTCCCTTAAGTTGGCCAATTCCATGTCCAGCTTTTCTAGGCGCGCCTTTGAGGCCTTGTCTTTTTCCTTCTTCAAGGCCCTGCGCTCGATCTCCAACTGCTTGATCCTGCGCTCGACTTCATCCAGTTCCGTGGGCATGCTGTCGATCTCGATGCGAAGCCGGGAGGCAGCCTCGTCAATGAGATCCACCGCTTTATCTGGTAGAAAGCGCTCTGAGATGTATCTATGGGAAAGGGTGGCGGCGGCCACGAGGGCTGAGTCCTTGATCCGCACGCCATGATGCACCTCATAGCGCTCTTTGAGACCCCGCAGGATGGCGATGGTGCCCTCTACGGTCGGTTCCCCCACATAGATGGGTTGAAACCGCCGCTCAAAAGCGGCGTCCTTCTCGATATGCTTACGGTATTCATCCAAAGTAGTGGCGCCGATTGTGCGCAACTCGCCCCGAGCCAGCGCTGGTTTAAGCATGTTGGAGGCATCGACGGCTCCCTCGGCTGCCCCGGCTCCCACGAGGGTATGCAACTCATCGATAAACAGGACAAACTGACCTTGCGCAGCGCTGATCTCCTTGAGCACTGCTTTGAGACGATCTTCGAATTCACCTCGATATTTGGCCCCTGCCACCAAAGCGCCAATATCGAGGGCTACCAATCGCTTTTTCTTCAAGGATTCAGGCACATCGCCGTCCACTATCCTCTGCGCCAGTCCTTCCACGATGGCCGTTTTTCCCACCCCGGCATCTCCAATGAGCACCGGATTGTTCTTCGTTCTTCGGGAAAGTACCTGCATGATGCGACGAATTTCGTCATCTCGACCGATAACGGGATCAAGTTTTCCGCCGCGGGCGAGATCGGTGAGATCTCTGCTGAAACGGCTTAAAGCCTGATATTTGTCTTCTGGGTTCTGATCGGTGACTCGCTGGGTTCCCCGAATGTCCACCAGGGCTTTCAAGATGATGTCTTTTGTGACTCCAAAGCTTTTCAGGAAATCGGCACAAGCTCCTTCCCCCTGTGTCAGGGCGATAAGCAGATGCTCGGTGCTGACAAACTCGTCCTTTATTTGCTGAGCCTCACGCCAAGCCCAGTCGAGGACCTGAGAGAGCCGAGGGGAGAGATACACCTGATCCGATCCGCCACCGCTGATCTTGGGAAACGTGGCCAGCTCCTGCTTCATGCGATCCTCCACCAGGGCGGGATCGAGTCCCAATTTGCGCAGGATAGGCCCCACCACTGCCTCGGGTTGACGCACCAGTGCCAGAAGAAGGTGCTCCGGCTCCAACTGTTGGTGGTTGTGTTCTTCGGCGATGATCCGGGCTGCCTGAACTGCTTCCTGAGCCTTGATGGTAAACTTGTCAAGTCTCATAGCATTGCCCCCTATTGGGCTTTTCCCTATGACGATTTTCTCTCCTGGCTATCTCCACTTTAATCAACAGGCACTTCTCTGAGAAACGACGAAAGTTATGCTGAACTCGCTCTAATCTCTGCCAGGTCTCCAGGAGTCCAAATAAATCATGCTGTTGCCGCGATTGAAAATCCAGATATCGGCGCTGATCGGCGAGCTGAATTACGCGAGCCTGACAATAGCCGAGCATATTACGGAGAGCTTGATATGAGCGAGCTTCCCATTGATGCTGCTCTTCCTGTACTTCCTCCACGACGTGGTCCCACTTTGATATAAACATAACCAACCTTTAGCTTTAAGATCATACCCCTGGCGTTGCGTTGGGGCAATTTGGAACACTCGATGTCCGCATAAAAAAATAATACCTTTGGCCCAGCTTGTCAACCGGTTTCGAAAACGACAAAAAGAAAGGGCAACGTATATTGTTGCCCTTTGAATTACTTCAAAGACTTGGAAAGATCTATCCCTTTGGAGTCGTTTTAGAAGTTTTCGTTTTGGCCTTTGCCTTCTTGCTGGCTGCCGGTGAAGCAGGGATTTTGGGGGTCCTCTTGGCCACCTCTTTTTTCGAACGAGCTTTTCCTTTTCCCGTTTTCGCTGCTTCCTTGACGCTCTTCTTTTCTGCAGATGGCCTTTCTTTCTTCTTCTTTTCTTCCTTGTCTTTCGAAACCACCGGCTCCCCCAGAAGCTCAAAAAGAACCATAGGAGCCCGATCGCCAAGCCTGGGACCCAACTTCACAATTCGTGTATACCCCCCATTGCGATTGGCAAACCGAGGGCCTATCTCATCGAACAGCCTTTTCACCACAGCTTTAGCGTGCACTGTTCTCAGGACCTGCCGGCGGGCGTGAAGATCCCCTTTCTTGGCAGAGGTAATAAGCCTCTCCGCTAACTTGCGCCCCTCCTTGGCCTTGGCTTGAGTGGTCCGAATACGGCCTCTCTCGAAAAGGGACGTCACCAGGTTGGCCAGCATAGCCCTTCGATGGCTCGCGGTGCGCCCGAGATGTTTCTTCTTTTGGTTGTGTCTCATCTGAATCGCCCATCAATGTTTCGTGAAAAGGTGCCGGATGCGAGTCTATGCTTAAACGGCCTCAAGATATGGATCTTTATACTTTTGAACTTCCATCCCAAAGGTAAGCCCCAGCTTTTCCAAGATGCCTTGCAGTTCGGAGAGAGACTTTCTACCGAAGTTCCTGTACTTCAACATGTCTGCCTCTGTCTTTTGAACGAGATCTTCCAAGCTTTTTATTTCCGCGGCTTTTAGACAATTACTGGAACGTACCGAAAGCTCCAGCTCATCCACCTTCATTTTCAGCAAGCTCCGGATCCGAATGGTCTCCTCATCGATTTCCTCCTCCGGTGCCATCTCGGGTTCTTTCTCAAAGGTGATGAACATCTGCAGATGATCCTTTAATATCTTCGCAGCAAAACTCAAGGCATTTTGGGGATTCAGGCTCGAATCTGTTATTATCTCCAAGATGAGTTTATCATAATCGGTTCTTCGACCGACCCGCGTATTCTCCACTTCATAATTCACCTTGATAACCGGCGTAAAGATAGAATCCAGCGGGATGGTCCCCAAAGGCTGATCCGGCCTCTTGTTTTGTTCGCTGGTCACATATCCCCGGCCGCATCCGATATCGATGTCCATGTGGACTTTATTATCCTCGGTCAAGGTAAACAGATGTAGTTCTGGATTAAGAATCTCCACGTCGGCATCGGCCTGAATATCCTTAGCCTTCACCTCTCCTTTGTGATCCACATCCAGTATTACTCTCTTGGATCGATCGGCGTGAAGCTTCAATCTCAGTTCCTTGAAATTGAGCACGATCTCGGTCACGTCCTCGATTACTCCCGGAATCGTATCGAACTCGTGCATAACCCCCTCAATACGGAGGGCCGTGACGGCCGCTCCCTGAAGTGCAGAAAGCAGAGCTCTGCGCAGGGAGTTGCCAAGGGTCACACCGAATCCTCGCTCCAAAGGCTCTATGATGAACTTTCCATACCTATCGGTGGCGGACTCCTTGTCCAACTCGACACCTTTCGGCATCTGAAGACTTCTCCATATCATGCGATCCAGCCCCCTGATAGTGACGGTGGTCTTAAAATCCTGTCTGGGAAATACCCCATCAAATAAGATCGTCACACGGTTTATTTAGAATATAATGCCACGATGAGCTGTTCCTCGAATGGCATGCCAATATCTTCCCGCGAGGGAAATTGAAGAAGTTCACCTCGAAGATTCACCTTATCTAAACGCAGCCAGGATAGCTCCGGTCTGCGGCCTGCGTCCTTCAGAGAATCATGAATAGCGGCAAAGTCACGGCTATTCTTCTGAACCTGGATGACATCGCCCAGGTTGACCTGATAGGAGGGAATATCCACCTTACGATCGTTCACCATGAAATGGCCATGTCTCACCAGCTGCCGGGCTGCCTTTCTGGAGGGTGCAAATCCGAGACGATAGACGATATTGTCCAGCCTTCTCTCAAGAAGCAGCAGGAGGTTTTCACCGGTGATCCCTTTCGCCCGAGCGGCCTTTTCGTAATATCCCCGAAATTGTCTTTCAAAAATACCGTAAGCTCGACGGACTTTCTGCTTCTCGCGCAATTGGATACCGTAATTGGAAACTTTCCTGCGAGCATAACGACTGCGCTGGCCCGGGGCGTAATCTCTCTTCTCAAAGGCACATTTGTCTGTGAAGCACCGCCTGCCTTTCAGAAAAAGCTTAGCTCCCTCTCGACGACAGAGTCGGCAATTGGCGGCTGTATACCTGGCCATATTTCCTCCTTCTTGACTAAAAAACCTCCCTCTGGCCCGTCACACTCTTCTTCTCTTAGGAGGTCTGCAACCATTATGCGGAATTGGGGTGACATCCTTGATGGCTTCTATTTCTAAACCTGCTGCCTGCAAAGAACGGATGGCGGCCTCTCTCCCAGATCCCGGACCCTTGACCCGAACTTCAATCTTGCGTAATCCAAGATCCATAGCCTCTTTCGCTGATGCTTCGGCTGCCAGCTGAGCAGCAAAAGGAGTGCTCTTTCGAGACCCTTTATACCCGATAGTCCCAGCAGAAGCCCAGGAGATGACGTTGCCCTTCCGGTCGGTGAGGGTCACTAGAGTGTTGTTAAATGTCGCCTTTATGTGAGCGATACCGGAAGCATCCACTTTTTCCTTGCGCTTCGATCCTCGCTTTTTCTGGGCCAATGAAGTACCCCCTCTCTAGGTACAGCGCAATGTGAGACTCCGTGAAATCTATTTCTTTCTCTTTGCTCCAATGGTCCTTCTGGGGCCTTTGCGAGTCCTCGCATTGGTGCTGGTGCGTTGCCCACGAACGGGCAATCCCCTGCGATGCCGGAGTCCCCGATAGCAGCCGATATCCATAAGTCTCTTGATGTTCATAGCGATCTCGCCCCGGAGACTTCCCTCTACCTTATGATCCGACTCGATTTTAGACCGGAGCAAAGTGACTTCTTCTTCAGTCAACTTGTGCACCCGAGTATCGGGACTCACACCGGTAGAAGCCAGAATCTTTCGTGCTGAAGAGCGACCAATCCCAAAGATATAGGTGAGAGCCACCTCCACACGCTTGTTCTTGGGCAAATCGACGCCGGCTATCCTAGCCAATCTGACCTCCTTCTTCGCACCTCAGATGTTATCCTTGCCTCTGTTTGTGCCTCGGATTTCGACAAATGACGTAAAGTACGCCTTTGCGCCGAACTAGCTTACAGTGTTCACACACCTTTTTCACGGAAGCCCGTACCTTCATAACAAATTCTCCCTCCATCAGATCCAGATCGTCGAGGCACTAATTTTCTGATAATTTCCTGTTACTTATAACGATAGACAATTCTTCCCCGGCTCAGGTCGTACGGCGAGAGCTCTACAGTTACCTTATCGCCAGGCAGTATCTTGATGAAGTGCATCCTCATCTTTCCGGAGATGTGAGCCAGAACGCGGTGACCATTCTCCAGTTCCACACGGAACATGGCATTGGGCAAATGCTCAACCACAACGCCTTCTGCCTGCACCGTCTCCTCTTTTGCCATAAAGCTATCCTCTTGTCATGATGACAGGGCCATCCTCGGTGATGGCCACTGTATGCTCGTAGTGGGCAGCTAAGGACCCATCCGTAGTGACCACAGTCCAGTTGTCCTCTAATGTTGCCACTGCATGATGTCCAGCCGTGATCATGGGCTCGATAGCCAAAACCATGCCACTCTGCAACCGCGGTCCCTTGCCGGGAGGGCCGAAATTGGCCACCTGAGGGTCTTCGTGCATCTGTTTTCCAATGCCGTGGCCGACCAGATCTCGAACGACACTGAATCCTCTTGATTCTGTAAGGCTCTGCACCGCATGAGATATGTCGGAGAGCCTTGCCCCTACCCTGGCTTTTTCTATACCCGCTGATAATGCCTGCTGACAGGTCTCCACAAGATCTCTAGCCTGAGAGGAGAGGGAGCCAACGCCGAAGGTCACAGCCCCATCTCCAAAATAAGCATTTTTCTCGACGCCGATGTCGACGCTGACCAGATCGCCCTCTTTGAGGAGACGACTTCCGGGGATGCCGTGCACGACCTCCTCGTTTACAGAGATACAAGTGCTGGCCGGAAAACCACGGAAACCCTTAAAGGCTGGTTTTCCACCCTGGCTGATAATAAATTTTTCCAGGATCGCATTGAGCTCACTCGTTGTCATACCCGGTCGGGTTCTTTGGCAGGCCAGCAAAAGGGCTTGAGCGACAATACGACCGCTTTCTTTGATCAGCGCAATCTCACGGCGCGATTTGAGAGGAATCATCCTGACGAAGTCGGGCCCTGGGCAAGCTGTGTAGTGGATAAGGACTTTAGGACACCTTTAATATTGGCACTGACCTCTTCGACATCCTTTTCGGCGTCGAAAATAGACAAAGCCCCACTGTCCCGATAGTATGCCTCCAGAGGTTTGGTCTGGCGGTGATACACCTGGAGTCGCTGGGCGATCGTCTCCTCGCGATCGTCCTCCCGCTGGTAGAGGCCTCCGCTACAATGATCACAGATGCCCTCCTCCTTTGGAGGTTTGGTTAACAAATTGTAATCGGCGCCACATCGAGAACACAACCTACGGTGTGAAAGACGTCGAATGACAGCCTCGTCGCTGACCTGAAGTTTTAAGACAGCATCCAGAACCATGTCTTTTTCTTTTAGAAGAGCATCTAAGGTTTCTGCTTGGTGAATAGTTCTGGGAAAGCCATCCAATATGAAGCCTGCGCGGCAATCCTCTTTCGCCAACCTCTGGACCACCAACTCGACCATGAGATCATCGGGCACCAACTGACCCTGTTCCATATATCGCCCAGCTTTCCGGCCCAACTCCGTCCCTTCTTTCACCGCCTGGCGAAGAATATCCCCGGTAGAGATTTGAGGAATGCCGAAGTCCTCACTGATCCTGATGCCTTGGGTACCCTTTCCAGAACCGGGAAGCCCCAGAATAACTAGCCTCATATCCACAATTCCGACTTCTCTGCCTGTTATCGCCTTGACCTCAACTTGCCCCGCTTCAGGAAACCGTCGTAATGGCGCATCAACAGATGAGATTCAATCTGCTGTAAGGTATCGATGGCTACTCCGACCACGATGATCAGAGAAGTTCCCCCGAAGTAGAACTGTATGTTGGTTGATCGCATTAAAATCAAGGGCATCACCGCAATAAGGGCAAAGAAAATAGCTCCTGGCAGAGTAATTCGAGTCATCACCCGATCTATATACTCGGCGGTCTTCCTGCCTGGTCGCACACCGGGAATAAAACCCCCGTATTTGCGCATATTGTCGGCCATATCAATTGGATTGATGACGATAGCCGTATAGAAGTAAGCAAAGAAGATGATTAAAAGACCAAAAAGGAGCATATGGAGAATTGAGCTGGGACTGAATAGCTCGCCCACCGTCTGCATAAGAGTGCTGTTTGGGAAAAAGGTCGTCACGGTTCGAGGCGCCATCATTATGGAGGAGGCGAAGATAATTGGAATTACCCCGGCCGAATTGACGCTTAGCGGGATGTGAGTGCTCTGCCCCCCATACATCTTCCTGCCTATCACGCGCTTGGCATACTGAACTGGAACACGCCTTCTCCCCTGGGTGATGAAGACCACTGCAGCCACCGCCAAGATCAGAAAGAAGACCAAAAACAATTCTGGAACGGGCCTTTTAGTCCCGGCCAGAACCTGTCGGATCTCATTCATCAGGCCGCCTGGGAGACGGGCGATGATGCCGATGAAGATGATCAAGGAGATGCCGTTTCCGATGCCCCTTTCGGTGATCTGCTCACCCAACCACATGATGAAGATCGTTCCCGAGCAGAGTGTGAGCATGGTTAGTAACCGAAAGCCGAAGCCGGGGTGAAGAACGATGCTCTGTCCCTCCTGGGTTGTGATGCTCTCCAGAAAAACGCTGATCCCGTAGGCCTGAAGAGCCGAGATTACCACTGTCCCGTAACGGGTATACTGGGTGATCTTTCGCCTGCCTTCCTCGCCTTCCTTCTGAAGCTTCTGGAAATAGGGCACGACCGAGCCCAAAAGCTGCAGGATAATGGAGGCGCTGATGTACGGCATAATCCCCAGGCCAAAGATGGTCATCTTTTTGAAGGAGCCCCCCACGAACATGTCATAAAGGCCGAATAAGGTGCCGCTGGCTTGAGAGAAGAATTGACCTAATGCCTGAGCGTTAATTCCTGGCGTTGGCACATGACCGCCTATTCGATAGACGAAAAATATCGCCAGGGTGAAGAGAAGCCTCCTCCTTAGCTCGGGGATCTTGAAAATGCTCTGGATGCTTTTAATCAATCAGATCACCTCGTACTTTCCACCAGCAGACTCGATCTTTTCCTTGGCCGTCTTGCTGAAGGCGTGGGCCCGTATGTGCAGAGGAGCCGAAAGTTCTCCCTTTCCAAGAATTTTCACTGGAGATTCCTTTTTTCGAATGAGCCTTTTCTCCAGGAGCGACTCTGGAGTAACCGGCTTTCCCTTCTTAAAAACCTGCAACCGGGAGAGATTGACCACCTGGTATTGGATCCTAAAGGGATTCTTAAATCCCCTCTTGGGCACTCTCCTCTGAAGAGGCATTTGCCCACCCTCAAACCACGGTGGTTTTTTCGCACCAGAGCGCGACTTCTGACCTTTCACGCCTCGACAACTGTACCGTCCATGGCCAGAGCCTGGTCCTCGGCCGACTCTCTTTCTGCTTTTTCTCGATTTTGGTGGTAAGATCACTCCGTCTATTTTCAAATTCCCCACTCCTAACGCAGGTTTGCTGCAAGGACTGCCTAAATTTCCTCCACCTCCACGAGATGACAAACCTTACGGATCATTCCCCGGATTTGGGGCGTGTCTTCATGCACCACGCTCTGATGCATTTTCCGAATTCCCAGAGCCCGGATGGTTAATTTCTGGCGTTTTTGTCGCCCGATGGCGCTTTTTTTCTGTGTGATTTTCAGCTTACCAGCCACTCTAAAAACCCCATGTACCAACCATCTTCTCATAGCCCTTGATCTACTCAGCTTGATTCTGAGAAACGATCAGATTTTTGAGCAAACTTTGGGGACTCATACCCCTTCTTTTAGCCACCGAATGGATATCTTCCAGGGCTCTAAGACCCTGCATGGTGGCCTTAACAACATTATGAGGATTTGAGGAACCCAAACATTTTGTTAAAATGTTTTTAATCCCGGCCGACTCCAATATCGCTCTCACCGGCCCGCCGGCAATAACCCCGGTGCCAGGAGAAGCGGGTTTCAGCAAAACTCTAGAGGCGCAGAACCGGCCTACAACCCGGTGAGGAATGGTGTCGTTCACGATGGGAACTTTAATAAGATTTTTGCGGGCGGCCTCCGTTCCCTTGCGAATAGCCTCAGAGACCTCATTTGCCTTGCCCAGACCGATACCCACGTACCCTTGTGTATCGCCAACGGCCACCAGAGCATTGAAGCCAAATCGACGCCCACCCTTGACAACCTTGGCCACTCGGTTGACATGGACAACTCGTTCCACGAGCTCAAATTGTTCAGATTCTACTCTAGGCAATTTCTCCTCCGCCTGAGAAAGTAAACTCACCATGCCCGAAGAGCCCAGCTAGAACTCGAGGCCTCCCTCTCTCACGCCCTGAGCCACTGCCTTCACGCGTCCGTGATAGAGATAGGGGCCACGGTCGAACACGACTTTTTTTATGCCTTGCTCCGCCGCCTTTTTAGCCAGCAAGAGTCCAACCATCTTGCCAATTTCCACCTTGGACTTTTTGCCCTTCAAGCTCTTTCGAACTTCCGGAGAAAGGCTGGATACCGCTGTGAGAGTGCGCTGCTTGTCATCGTCGATGAGCTGAGTGTAAATCTGGTTTAAGCTGCGATATACAGAGAGACGTGGACGATCGGCCGTTCCATAGATCTTTTTCCGAACACTCAACTTCCTACGATGGCGAGCCCGCTTGAGCTTCTTTGCTCTTTCCTGCATTCCAAAGCCGCTCCTGTTATTGAAGATTCCCTAGGCCCCAGTTTTGCCAGCTTTCCTTCTCACCACCTCTCCCTCATACCGTATTCCCTTCCCTTTGTACGGCTCTGGGGGGCGGAAAGATCTGATTTTGGCGGCCACCTGTCCAACTAACTGTTTGTCGATGCCAGAAATAGAAATCTTGTTGCCTTTGTCCACAGAAATTTGAATCCCCTCCGGCGGGCGTAAAACGATAGAATGCGAAAGACCTAATTGCAGCACCAAGACTTCTTTCTGCAGATCAGCTCTATAACCCACCCCATGGATCTCGAGGTTCTTGTGATGTCCCTTGGTCACTCCTTCCACCATGTTGAAAAGGAGAGTTCGGGTCAGGCCATGCAATGACTTGTGAAGTTTGTTCTCGGAAGGCCTCTGAACCAGAAGTGCTGCACCCTCTACCTTTACGGTCATGCTAGGGTGGATGGTTTGAACCAATCGCCCTTTGGGGCCTTCGATGGACACGGAGTTGTCGCGAACCTCGACCTTGACATCAGGGGAAATCTCTATAGGCATGCGTCCCACTCTCGACACCCACCTTACCTCCATGAAATATATCGTTGAGCAGCATCACCAGCCTCTTTACCACACATAACACAGGACCTCACCCCCCACACCCAATTCTCGGCAAGCCCTATCAGTTATAACCCCCTTTGATGTGGATATAATAGCCGTTCCCAAGCCATTCTGCACTCTGGGGATTTTGCCTTTCGCAGCGTAAACGCGCTTTCCTGGCTTGCTGATCCTTTCGAGGCCAGATATGGAGCTGTGCTCCTGTTCGTCATACTTGAGATACACGCGTATGATACCTTGGCGATTATCCTCGATAACTTTATAGTTACCTATGTACATCTCTTCCATGAGGATGCGGACTATCTCCCTTTTTAACTTGGAAGCTGGAATATCAACCCTTTTGAATTTTGCCTTGCAAGCGTTCCGTATTCTAGTCAACATATCCGCTATGGGATCTGTCATGGTCATCAGCTTCCTCCCGAAGCCAACATGAAGTACAAACCTCTATTCGGTCTCTACCAACTGGCTTTGGTCACCCCAGGAATCTTTCCTTCCAAGGCCAGTTCTCTGAAACAAATCCGGCATAGGCCAAACTTCCTGAGATATCCCCGCGGCCGACCACAGCGATGACAACGATGATGACGGCGAACAGCGTACCTGGGAGTTCGCCTCGATTTCTCGATGAGCGCCTTCTTGGCCACACAACCCCCTTTACGAAACTCTAAAAGGCATGCCCAGAAGTTTCAACAATTCCATGCCTTCCTCATCTGTCTCGGCCGTTGTGACCACCGTGATGTCCATCCCTCGGACTTTTTCCACGCTGTCGTAGTCGATTTCAGGAAAAACGATTTGTTCGGAGATGCCTAGCGTATAGTTACCTCGACCATCGAAGGATCTCGTGGGCACCCCTCTGAAATCCCTGATTCTGGGAATGGTCACGTTGACCAATCGGTCGAAAAACTCGAACATCTTCTCTCGGCGCAAGGTGACACGACAACCAACTGCCATACCCGCTCTCAGCTTGAAATTTGAGATAGACTTCTTTGCCCTGGTAATGGCTGGCTTCTGACCCACAATACTCGCCAGATCCCCTATAGCGGCGTCCAGAAATTTGGGATTGATCAGTGCGTCCCCCGTGCCCATGTTGATGACGATCTTCTCCAGCCTGGGAACCTGCATCTTATTTTTATATTTAAACTTCTTGGTCAAAGCCGGTATGACTTCTTCATTGTAAAGTTTCTTCAGCCGTGCCATCCTCTTTTCCTCAACCGCAATTACGTGAACATCTCGCCGCACCGGCGGCAGAAACGGACTCGCCGACCATCCTGCAGCGCTTTTTTCCCCACTCGGACACCTTTATCGCACTTTGGGCAGTACACCAGCACATTGCTGGCTTTAATAGGAGCTTCCTTCTCCACGATACCGCCTTTTTGGCTTCTCTGGGAGGGTTTGGTGTGCCGTTTAATAAAGTGAATGCCCTCTACGATGATCCTGCCGGAATCGAGCTCCACTTTCAAAACCTTGCCCATCTTCCCTCGATCGTTACCGGAAATCACGACCACCGTATCGCCCTTACGCACCCTCATGCCATTCGTCTCCCTGAAGAAAAGCTCCTGCCGAATGAGGTCCTAAAGCACTTCTGGAGCCAGGGAGATGATTTTCATAAATTGTCTCTCCCTGAGCTCCCGAGCAACCGGGCCGAATATGCGAGTGCCCCTTGGCTCACGCTGCTCGTCGATCAAAACTGCTGCATTTTCCCCAAAACTTATGTAGGAACCGTCTTGGCGACGAATCCCTTTGCGTGTCCTGACCACAACAGCTTTCCCCACATCACCCTTCTTCACAGCGCTGCCGGGAAGAGCGGCTTTGACGCTGACGACGATGATGTCGCCTACGCCGGCCCAACGACGATTCGATCCCCCCAACACGTGTATACAACGAATCCGCTTCGCTCCAGAATTATCTGCCACATTGAGAGATGTTTCCACCTTGATCATGGACTTCCACTCCACCCCATTGTTCTACTGGGCCTTCTCTTGAATTTCCACTACCCGCCACCGCTTTCTCCTACTAAGAGGTCTGGTCTCCATAACTTTTATGAGATCGCCGACATGGCACTGATTCTTCTCGTCGTGAGCTACCAGCTTCTTCGACCTTTTCATGACTCTTCCGTAGAGGGGATGCATCTGCAGCCTTTCCACTAAGACGACGACGGTTTTATCCATCTTATCGCTTACGACTTTGCCCACCATCACCTTTCTTTGGCCCCGCTGCAAAACGCCCCCCTGCTCCTGGTCTGCCATGACCTATTCTCCCTCGTTCTTCTGAGTGGTCTGCTCTTCCTTGGCGAAACGCCGCTCTTGCATGATGGTCTTCACTCTGGCCAAGTCTTTACGCACCGACCTTATGCGCAGCGGGTTGTCCAGCTGACGAGAGACTAACTGAAATCGCAAATTGAACAGCTCCTCCAGAAGATCGTCTCGCAGCTGAACGAGCTCCTCGTTGCTTTTCTCACGGATCTGCTCGGGCTTCATGCTCTCTCAATCCCCCCAAAATTCACGTCTGGAAACGAATTTCGTCTTGATGGGAAGTTTTTGACCGGCCAGCCGGAGGGCTTCTTTGGCCAATTCTTGGGTCACCCCGCTGAGCTCGAATAGAACTCTCCCGGGCTTCACCACAGCCACCCAATCCTCTGGGGAACCTTTTCCTTTGCCCATTCTGGTTTCTGCGGGCTTCGCCGTCACTGGCTTGCTAGGGAAAATACGTATCCAAACCTTGCCACCCCTTTTTATGTGGCGAGTCATGGCTACCCGCGCCGCCTCGATTTGGCGAGTGGTCAACCAGGCCGGTTCCTGAGCCTGTAGTCCATATTCGCCGAAGTCCACCTCGTTGCCACGGTTCGCTTGCCCGCGCCTTCGGCCTCGCTGCTCTTTTCGGTGCTTGACCCTTTTGGGCATCAGCATAGCCCCATCTCCTTATCGCTCTTGGGGCCGTCCCCGTCCACCCTTGACGGCTTTCCGTCCCCCTGATCCCCTCTTCCGTCCCGGGACCGATCCAGGCTCCTGAGTGTCTTCTTTGCTGAGCACTTCACCTTTGCAGATCCAAACCTTAACTCCAATACATCCGTAAGTGGTTTGGGCCGTCACTCTGGCAAAGTCGATGTCCGCCCTCAAAGTATGAAGCGGCACTCTTCCCTCATGATACTGCGCCCTTCTGGCCATCTCAGCACCCCCCAAGCGTCCGGAGCAAGCAATCCGGATCCCCTGGGCTCCCATCCGCATGGTGGACGACACCGTTTTTTTCAGTGCCCGTCGAAACGAAACCCTCTGCTCAAGTTGCCGGGCCACGCTCTCGGCCACCAAATAGGCATCCAACTCTGGCCGTTTAATCTCCTGGATGTTAATGTAAATGTCCTTTTTCGTCAGATGCTGAAGCTCCTCTTTGAGGCGCTCCACCTCGATTCCCCTTCTTCCGATGACGATGCCAGGCCGAGCAGTGTGGATATCTATGGTAATCCTCTTGGGTGCCCTCTGTATCTCAACTTTCGCCACCCCAGCTCTTTGCAGTCGATTCTTAATGTAATTTCTTATAGTGAAGTCTTCTTGAAGCAATTCTGCATACTTGGGGATGGAAAACCAACGAGAATCCCAGGTTTTGTTAATCCCTAAACGCAGGCCCACTGGGTTCGTCTTTTGTCCCAAAAGATAACCTCCTACAGAAAATTATGCTTGGCGATCGGCCACCACAATAGTGAGATGGCTTGTCCTCTTGCGAATTCTGGAGGCTCGTCCCATAGCCCGAGGTCGAAACCTCCTCAAGGTAGGGCCCTGATTCACATAAGCTTCCTTCACATATAGATCTTCGATGTGCAAATTGGGACCAGCAATATTGATGGCATTCGCTGATGCAGACTGGATGGTCTTGATAACGGGAATCGAAGCGGTTTGGGACATGAAGCTTAGAATATTGAGCGCCTTCTGCACCGGCTCCCCGCGCACCATATCCACCACTCTTCTCATTTTCCTTGGCGAGGTCCTGACATATCTGGCAACTGCTCTGGCCTGCATGAGCCCATCTCCTCAACACGAAAGCAAAAGACTAGGGTCACCTCAATTATTTCAGCGCCGTTGGCCGGGCCGTCAATCTCCCGCTGTGACCACGAAAAGTCCTGGTGGGCGAGAATTCTCCCAATTTATGACCTACCATGTTCTCCGATATATAGACAGGAATGAACTTGTTTCCGTTATGGATGGCCAAAGTGTGTCCCACGAACTCAGGCGATATGGTCGAAGATCGTGCCCATGTTTTGAGGACTTTCTTTTCGCCACTTCTATTCATGGCCGTGATCTTCTTCAACAGCTTTGGATCTATGTATGGACCCTTTTTGATGGAACGTGACATCTGGCACCCTCTTCAGAAAAGATCGGCGGCGACACCGACTAGCCTCGCCTCTTGACAATAAACCTGTCCGAATCTTTACGACGTTTTCTGGTCTTATATCCCTTTGTGGGATTCCCCCAGGGCGTGCAGGGATGACGCCCCCCGGAGCTTTTACCCTCGCCACCACCCAAGGGATGGTCCACAGGATTCATGGCAACCCCTCGCACCCGAGGCCTTTTCCCCACCCAGCGGGCTTTCCCCGCCTTACCCATGGCGACACCCTCATGCTCCACATTGCCCACTTGGCCAATTGTGGCGTAGCATTCCAAGGGAATCTGTCTCAGTTCGCCAGAGGGAAGTTTAATCAGGGCAAATCCACCTTCTTTAGCCATCAGTTGGGCGGATGCGCCAGCCCCGCGGGCGATTTGACCACCTCGGCGGGGCTTCAGCTCGATATTATGGATCTCCGTGCCCAGCGGTATTCTCTTCAAGGGCATGCAGTTGCCAACTCTCACTTCTGCCTTTGGCCCTGATATAACCTCCTGACCCACCTTAAGATCCAATGGAGCGATCATGTACCGCTTTTCTCCATCCCGGTAATGCAGAAGAGCTATTCGGGCCCCCCTGTTTGGATCGTACTCGATGGTAGCAACCTTCGCCGGGATTCCCGGTTTGTCCCGCTTGAAATCGACCACGCGATAAAACCGTTTGTGACCACCACCGCGGTGTCGTACCGTGGTGTGTCCCTGATTGTTTCGGCCTCCTGATTTCTTCAATGCCCTAAGGAGAGGTTTGTGCGGCTTCTTGGCTGTGATTTCCTCAAATGAAGAGCTGGCCTTGAAGCGCTGGCTTGGCGTGGTCGGTCGAAACTTTTTAAGGCTCATTTCTTTATCCAGTCCCCCCCCGGGGGGTAATAATGACAACTAATTTAACGGTTTAGACGCCTTCAAAGAGCTCTATGCTCTCACCTTCTCTTACGGTCACGACGGCCTTCTTCCAGTCCGGGCGTCTTCCCTCAAACCGACCCATTCGTTTCTTTTTTCCTGGCATACGGATGGTCTTCACAGAAGTGATATGGACTCCGAAAATCTCCTCGATGGCCCTTTTAATCTCAATCTTATTCGCCCTTCGGTCCACCTTGAAGAGATACTGATTCCCGCGTTCCTTGAGCAAGTTTCCCTTTTCCGTAATTAAGGGGCGTACAATAATCTCCCTGGGCGCCTTCAACCTGAGAACACCTCCTCCATCTTCTGCAGCGCCTTGTGGGTGATGATCACATGGTCGCTATTCAACACATCATAGGCGTGAACCGCATTGGCCGTTCTGAGCACCAATCCAGGAATATTTTGACCGGATTTGAACAAGTTCTCATCATATCCATCCAGAACCAACAGCCTTTTCCCCTTGGAAAATCCCATGTTGGCTAAGATCTCATGAAGGGCTTTGGTTTTGGGAGATTCCAGTGTCGGATCCTCGAGCAGAACTACTCTTCCGTCCTGAGCACAAGAAGAAAGGGCGGACTTCAGGGCTAAACGGACCACTTTATGTGGCAACTTCAGACGGTGTTGACGAGGTTTGGGGCCAAAGGTCACCCCACCACCCACCCATAGTGGAGAGCGATTTGTGCCAGCTCGTGCCCGACCTGTCCCTTTTTGCCTCCAGGGCTTGGCTCCTCCACCTCTTACCTCTGAGCGTCCCTTGGTGGACGCAGTCCCCCTGCGGGCATTGGCTAAATAAACCCTCACTGCACTATACAGAGCCGCCTGGTGAGGCTTGATGCCGAAAAGTTCGTCCGGAAGATCCAACTCGTTCTTCTCTTGACCCTGAGAGGTGTAAGTTTTCGCTTTGGCCATCTACCCTTCCTTTTTCTCGCCGGTCGATTTTCTCTTCGGCGAGACTTCTGTGCTCTGGTCCATGTCTTGGGAGACTTTCCCTTGGGAGGAGACGGGAGCCTCCGCCTCTGTTTTTTGAGAAGCAGTCTCCTTGGAGGAGTCCTTCTTGGCTTTCTCCTCCGGTTTGGTCTTGTCGACAGACTTCTTGTGCGAAGCTTCCTTTCTCGCCGGAGCTTCATCCACCTCGTCGGAAACATCCTCACGAGGAGCTTTTTCTTGTGTCGAACTAGGAACCTCGGTCTTTCCCACAACCGGAGTAGGTTCCTCCTGGGTTTTCTCCTGCGCCTGAGCCTCTTTCTCCGTCGTCTCCACCACCTCAGAATCCGAGGGCAGCGATTTCAGCTCGGTGGTTCGTTGAATCAACACGTAGCCGTTACGCGCCCCTGGCACGGCTCCTTTCACCATCACCAGGTTATGTTCCAGGTCAACCTTTACCACCTCTAAATTCCGAACTGTGATCCTTTCGGAGCCCATCCTGCCGGCCATCTTCATCCCCTTCCACACACGGGATGGCCAAGAGGCACCGCCTATAGAACCAGGTGCTCTGTGGCGATCAGATTGACCATGACTTTTAGGCCCTCCGGCGAAACCCCACCTTTTCACTGCTCCCGCGAAGCCTTTGCCCTTTGAGGTTCCCACAACATTAACACGATCGCCCCCCGCAAAGATATCGACTCGAAGCTCCTGACCCGGCTGGTACAGATCCGTGTTTGCCACCCTAAATTCAGCCAATTTGGCCTTGGGCTCTACTCCCGCCTTGGCGAAATGTCCTCTCTGTGGTTTCCTAACCAGCTTTTTACGCCGATCAAAAGCCCCCAATTGAACAGCCTGGTAACCTTCCCGTTCGTCGGTCCTTATCTGGATGACGTAACAGGGGCCCGCGAGAATGGCGGTCACAGCAAGAGATTTCCCATCTTGACCGAAGAGGCGCGTCATCCCCACTTTTCTGCCAATGAGTCCGATCATCTCTTAACAAAATCCTCGTCTTTAACCTCAGGCCTTGATCTCCACGTCTACTCCGGCAGGAAGATCCAACCCCATGAGAGCTTCTATGGTCTTGGGGGTGGCCTCGACGATGTCGATGAGCCTCTTATGGATGCGCATTTCGAATTGCTCTCGAGATTTCTTATCCACATGAGGCGATCTTAACACTGTGTAGACGGTCTTTTTCGTGGGCAAAGGAATTGGGCCTGAGATTTTCGCGCCCGTTCGTTTCGCGGTGCGAACGATTTCGCCCGTGGACCTATCTAACATGGCATGATCATAAGCCTTCAAGCGAATACGTATTCTCTGTCCTGGCACGCTGAACTCCTGTTGTTTTTTCCAGCTTTAAGAAGAACAACGCTACTCTATGACTTCGGAAACGACACCGGCACCTACGGTGCGACCACCTTCCCGAATGGCAAACCGCAGCTCCTTCTCCATGGCAATAGGCGTGATCAACTCCACCTCCAAACGCGTATTATCTCCGGGCATCACCATTTCCACACCCTCAGGCAACTTCACCGTCCCGGTCACATCCGTGGTCCGAAAATAAAACTGCGGCCGATACCCATTGAAAAACGGCGTGTGCCGACCCCCCTCCTCCTTGGT
>Ga0111203_156_pt1 | contig 32384 bp, 20 predicted proteins | sample DeeMarSWOR324_28_FD_80373 | JGI IMG/M metagenome (GOLD analysis project Ga0111203, IMG submission 80373) | candidate division Zixibacteria bacterium SM23_81 | reverse complement strand
ACACGGTGGTTGGGGATCACGTTATTTGACGATCCGGAGATGCAGCCCCGGCAGCGGATTGCGGCGGTAGGGTATGCCTTTCGGGCCGCCGAGGCTGACACGGCCGATCATGTTCGGGGTGGTGGAGCCGGCAGTGACGGTGACTGGACCATAGTGGGCAGTGACATGTACTCGGCGGTGTCGGGCAATGTGGGAGTGGGGGAGTCGAGTCCACTGTCGAAATTAACGATTAGAAATATAGGTGCAAACGAATTGCAATATGCCCTTCGCCTGACAAATCCAGATGTGACCGATTCAGGTGGCACGGCTACCGGAATTCTGTTTGAGACCGAGCCCAACGATTATGGAAAGGGCGCTCTGGTTTATGAAAGGAAGAGAAATTTCGCTCGGGGCAATTTCCATTTTCTACAAAAGACAACTGGTGATTATAGTTCTCCTACATTAAGCGATGCTGTGGTCACCATCAATAATGACGGCTATATGGGAATAGGAACGACAAGTCCTCAATCCAAATTATCTTTGGGAACGGATTTTAATGCAAAGAAACTGGCATTATGGGATGGTGTGGGGGATTTTTATGGATTCGGAGTCGAGCTCGGTCGTATCACGATTTATACCAATGACACAGAGAAAATGACCGTCTCCAATAATGGCAATGTGGGGATGGGCACATGGCTTCCCCTGAAGAAGTTGCATCTGCTGAGAGAAGATGAGCCTGTGACCCTTCGCATCGAGGATTGGGGGAATATCTATTATGACCTCACTGTTGATAGCCTAGCTCTGAATGTGAGTTCAACCGTACACAGCGATATCCTGGTATTAAAATCGGGCAATGTCGGCATTGGGACAAGCGATCCTAATACTAAACTCACTGTTGAAGGACCAAGTAATGGCATGGCCCTTGCCAAGATTAACCAGACGGGAAACCGTGCCTATATGGGATTACGGTTGGACAGAAACGATACCGAGAAATGGCTTGTAGGCATGGACCATGTTAACGAAAAACTCCTCTTCAGAAGAACGGCGAGCAGCAATGATATGGTGATTGATACACTAGGCAACGTGGGCATAGGAACGACATATCCCAGCCAGAAAGTGGACATCGATTGGGGAAACCTGATTGTACAAGGAACTGGAAGCTGCGATGCCGTGGGGGAAGAGGGAATTGTCTATCTGGGTACCCCTCATCACCACATCAAAGGGGTATATGGATTCGGTGTAAAGATCGGAACATATGCCGTGGGCGACTCTGCCCTGACTATCAGAGAACTGTCCGGCAATGTGGGCATTGGGACTACAACCCCAGATGAGAAGCTTCACGTCGATGGCACCGTGAAGTGCGACGTGCTCAAGCTCACCGGAGGAGCAGATATCGCAGAGCCTTTTGATGTCGACAAGACCGAAGAGACGAAGCCCGGTCTGGTTTTGACGATCGATGTTGATAATCCGGGAAAACTGAAGATATCCAAGAAGGCTTACGATCGTTGCGTTGCGGGCATCATCAGCGGTGCCGGCAGCATCGAGCCCGGGTTGGTAATGGGTAAATCGGAATCTGTGGCTGGTGGGGAATATCCTGTGGCGCTGACCGGTCGAGTCTATTGCTGGGCCGATGCTTCCGAGGAATCCATTCAACCAGGAGACTTGCTGACTACCTCTGAAATACCCGGACACGCCATGAAGGTCATCAATTACGAGCGAGCTCAAGGGGCGGTCATCGGCAAGGCCATGAGCTACTTGAAAGAAGGGCGGGGACTAGTCCTCGTTCTGGTGACCTTGCAGTAGGATAGACTGTGTAGAATAGGGCAAATTTCTTACGATTATTTAAAAAAGGACTTTGGTCATGAACGCAAACAGAATACTTGGAGCTTTGACCATAATCCTCAGCCTGATACTCCTAGCCACAGCCATATCATTGGCACAGCCGGCGCCGATCCCTTTTCATCAGGAATTGTATACGCTGAACTCCGGCGTGCATGATGGGCTTGCAGACAAGTCCATAATGGCATTCCGAGAGGTAGTTAGAGCTCCTGGAGCTCCATGGCTGCAGCTGCACTTCAGCGATTACAACCTCGGTCAGCGGAGCTATATTACCCTCACGTCGGTTCAGGATGAAAGCCAACAGCGTCTCGACGAAAAAAGCTTGACCAGATACCTGGGCTCGAGCGCGTATTTCAATGGCGATGCGGTAGAGGTGAAACTCTATGTGGCTCCCGGAGAAAAGGACATCTTCTTCCGCCTGTCTGAGATCATCGTGGGCGAATGGGCAGGTCAGCCTAAATCTCTCTGTGATGGAGATAATCGTGTCTCCTCCACAGATCCCAGAGTGGGTCGCATTATGCCGATAGGCTGCACGGGCTGGATCACCTCAAACGGCGCTCACCTGACGGCCGGTCACTGTACGGCCGGTGCCCTGATGTGGTGGCTGCAATTCAACGTCCCCGCATCCTTGCCGGATGGCACTGTTCAACATCCTCCTGCAGAGGACCAGTATTGGATTGTTCAGGGCAGTATCGTCTGGTTTGACGATGGCAACGGTCAAATCGGTAACGATTGGGCTATATTCGCGTGTGAGCCAGACGACAGCACTGATCTGCTGCCCGTTCACGCGCAGGGGGCGTTTTACCGGATGTCCCGGGATGATAGTCCCAGCAGCGTCCGGGTGACAGGTGTTGGTCAAGACAATACACCACCCGGCTCTACCGGCGGCCTTAACTCCGATAGCCAGACTCTGCAGACAGACTCTGGATCCTATCTTGGGGAAACGGTTGAGGGCCCCTCTGATGTCCGTATCGAATATACCGTTGATACCATGCCCGGCAGCTCTGGGAGTCCGGTGATCATCCTCGGCACTACGTTGACGGTGGGTATACACACCGACGGCGGATGTAGCCCGCCCTCTGAGGGCAACGAGGGAACCGGTTTTGAACATGACAACCTGGAAAACGCGATTGGGACATTTCCGGGGGCGAATGCCATCTATGTGGATAAAGGTCATCCCGTCGCCTTGGAGGATGGCACGGTGTTCAGGCCGTATAACACGGTGGCTGAAGGGATTACCGCGGTTTCATCGGGTGGTATCCTCAGCATCGTTACCGGCTCTTATGACGAGACCATGGCCATCAGCAAGGCCATGACCTTGGTTGCTCCCGTGGGCATAGTGACCATCGGGCAATAGTCAGAGGCTATTGGCAATTCAGGGAGACTTCAGGAAAAAATATTCTGCCATGAAATTTCTCAAGAAAACATTGCCATTTGTCTTAGCTGGACCATTACTTTGCTTGGTATGGCTTTCGCCCCAGGCGATGGCTCAAACAGCCCAATGGACCTATATGGTCTACCTCGATGGGGACTGCGACTTGGAGCTCAGCGCCATCAATGACTTCCTGGAGATGGCCACCGTGGGGTCGAACGCCAATGTCAAGATCCTGGCGCTGTTTGACCGGACGGCCGCTCACGATACGACCTATGGCGACTGGAGCGAGACGCGCCGGGGCATCGTCAACCTCAACGACACGCCCAACTCCACTTGGGGCACCAATCTGGGGGAGCTCAACATGGGCCATCCCCAGACCCTGATTGACTTCGTCGAGTGGGGCATGCAGACCTATCCGGCCTCACGGTATGCCGTGGTGCTCTGGGATCACGGCTCGGGATGGCAAAAGGAGGCTGAGGACTCTCTCAGGTTCAAGAGCGTCTGTATCGACGAGACCTCAGGCGATCGGTTGTTCATGAGGGAGGTGCGAGCTGCTCTGGATACCATCGAGACGAATGAGGTGCAGCCGGACCTGCTCGGCTTCGACGCTTGCCTGATGGGCATGGTGGAGGTGGCCTATGAGATCCGCCAGCATGCCAGCGTCATGGTGGCTTCTGAGAAAGGAATCCCCTTGGCTGGCTGGCCCTACCATACCATTTTGGCCGATCTGGTGGCCAGCCCCACCATGAGCGCCAGCCAGCTTGGGAGCGTTACGGTCTCCCGCTACTATCAATCTTACAGCAACAGCCAAATTCTATCGGCTGTCAATCTGGCCTCCATGGATGATTTGTCTGCCAAAGTGGATGTGCTGGCCCAAGCGCTGAGGTACAACTGGAACAGCGACGCCGGCGCGTGCGTGCAGGCGGCCTGTGGCGTGATGACGGCCATCGATGCTGCCGTCATCGCCGAGGCACATGGCACCTCCTGGCCCGGTAGCAATGGGCTGGCCATATACTATCCTGAATTGAGCGCAAATTTCAGTAGCGATTACAATGGTACCACCATCCTGTTCCCGCTGGATACGCACTGGGAGGAGTTTCTTTCTGATTTTTACACCTACATGTCCGGCTCCTGGGTCGCGGACGCACGCGATCAAAGTCAGGAGTATAGCACCTGCGGAGGGTGGTGTCCCCATCACGTAGACCTGTACGATTTTTGTGAGAAGCTGATAGAGAACGCCGCAGGCCTTGTCTGGGCGGATTTCGACCACGTCGGCGTTGAGAACGGGACCTATGATCAACCTTACAACACGCTGACGGAGGCGGTAACCGCTGCCAGTGGTGGTCAGACCATTTGCATAAAGCCGAGCTCGTCGTCTGAAACCCTCGACATCACCAAAGAGTTGACCCTCCGGGCATGCGGGGGAATGGCCATAGTCGGAGAGTGATCCTCATGGCTGTGATGAATCAATCAGGTTCGGACTGACAAACAGGAAACTGCATAATGAAACGGATGAAAAATAAAGTGACACACTTCAAGTGGTCTTGGGGATTACTCCTGATCTTCTGCCTGATGATTGTCCCCATGTTTCTCCAAGCAAGAGAGCTGAGGGAATACGAAGTGCGCACCGCTGTGGAGACCTGGGTGCGGCACGTCGCTCCTGAGGCACGACCTGATGCTATCATCGAATGGCTTGAGCCCTTCGAGATTAACGGAGAAACGGGCGCTTATATCGCCCATCTGGATGGCAGCGGATTCTGTCTATGCGGCGACAATGAGATGGTCCTTCCCATCTACTGGTATAGCCCCTATGGTCGATACGATCCCAACATTCCCGATTTCGAGTATATCCTTGGTGAAATTGCTTCGCTGAAGATGAAGCTGAATGGCTTAAAAGATGAAGATTACGGCAAGTTTCAACAGCTGCAGCCGGTGTTCCAGGAAAGAGCCGAGCTCTGGGAGGACCTCCTCAAAGGACACATTCCCACCAGACGACAGCTGCGAAACAGAGCTAAGGCAAAGGCTGCGCCCGACTCCATGAGCCTGGCGCTGACCACGATATGGGACCAGAACGATCCCTATTATCTGCAATGCCCGCAGCTGCCGACCAGCGGGTTCAACTGCAAGGTCGGTTGCGTGGCCACGGCCATGGCCCAGATCATGAACTACTGGAAATGGCCCGCTTCGGGGAACGGCAGCGAGCTCTGGTTCTATGAGTATCGCTGGAGAAGTAATTGGGACCAAGAACCTCTGGCGGTGAACCCCGGACTGAACATCTCCGGCTGGTGGGTGGGCCGCCTCGATTATGACACTACCGCAGCCGTCCTGAAAATGAACGGCTATTGGGATCACAGCTTTTATCTCGCCGCTATCGGTAAGAGCGACAGCACCGGCTACCGTCAGGCTCTGGACGCGCTGTGGAGCCGAATGGACGAGGACACCACCTGGCTGCCGGTGAATTACGGGGCCACCACCTATCGTTGGGACCTGATGGCCGACAGCGCGGCCGCCTTCTCTCCGGATGGAAGGGATGCGGTGGCCACGCTGTGCTACCATGCCGGGGTGTCCTGCCACATGAACTATCACGTGTTCGTATCCACCAGCAATGAGGGCGAGATGGTCAATGCCCTCAAGGACCATTTCTTCTACGATCCCGATGCCACCACCTGCGGAGTGGATATGAACACCATGACCGAGGAGATTCAATGGCTGCGGGCGTTCGCCGCAGGTGGGTCCGATACCGCCGGAAGGGGCTCTCACACGTGGACCTATTTCGGATATGACACCTCGACCGATCCCGACCGTTCGTTCCGGATGAACATGGGCTGGGCGGGCAGCGGAGACGGCTGGTTCACCTATGACACCGTGGCCACCAACGGATTAGTCTTCGAGGTGACCGATAACACCAAACAGATCGCGCCCACCTTGGTCAGGTTCGTGGGGGCCGCCAGCCCGGGGGATGGCTCCCCCAACGACCCTTACCGGGATGTCGAGGAGGCCATCGTGGAGGCTCCGGACAATTCGACGTTGATATTCAAAGCCGGCTCCAACAACGCCTTCGCGGCAGCAACGCTGACCATCAATCGGCCCTTGACTCTCACAGGCAGGGACGTCACCATTAGCAAAAGTGGTAGTCGGGGCCCCTCTAGAAATTACGATGTAGAGAAAGTTGATCGGCAAACGCAAGATGTTCTAAAAGAAGAAGTTCGCCGTTTTGATGAACCGTAGAAGGGTTAAGAAAGGAGGCGGTGACATGTCTGGAAGACACAAAAAACTTGGCCACGGTGTGATTCTTCTGGTTGTAGTTTTCCTGTTCACGTTCATATTAACTGGACAAGCCGCAGCCGACGCGCAGCTGGCCACTTCGGTGATGGGCTCTGCCGGAGGTCAGGGCAGCTCCGCCAACTTCATTGTGAAGTCCACACTGGGTCAGTCCACGCCCATCGGGCCCTCTACCAGCACCAACTTCGGGGTGGGCGCCGGATTCTGGTATCAGGACCCCGTGGCTCCCTCGACTATCGGGGATTTGACGGCCAGCCTGGCCAAGAATGACATCCTCCTGGAGTGGTCGCATGCAAGGGACAATGTGGCCATCGACCATTATGTGATCTATCGGGCCACGACGCCCTATTTTGAGGCCATCGGTGGAGATTCTGTCAGCGGAACCAAGGGGACAACGTATCTGGATCTGGGTGCTGCCGGGAGTACCGTCACCAACTATTTTTACGTGGTCAAGGCAGCGGATCCCAGCCGCAACCTGGCGGAGGATTCCAATCAGGTGGGTGAATTTGACCGGGGGACGACGGGCGGACCAAAATAATAGTTTTGACACAGCAGGATTATGGGTGTAGGGGCGCAGCGTGCTGCGCCCTTTTTTTATGCAAGGCAAACATGATCACAATGTAAGGGCGGGTTTTATACCCGCCCCTTTCGATTGTTGGTGGTTTTTTAGACGACAAACGCTGGACGACATCCGACAGACGTAACGCCCCTACAACTCTGTCGCCGGCAGAGAATAAAAATCGAAGTCTAGAGGGAAATGTGAAATAATCGGTATAGATTTTGCTCAAGACATAAAAACAAAGAGGTTCTATCGTTGAATCTAGAGCACTAGACACAGTTTAATGAATTACAAACCAATATCTTATGCGAAATCATCCGCTTGAGAGAGTATCCATCTGTTGAGAGTGCATTTTTAGGGTGATACTGTAGAAATTGAAGGTTGAAAGGGGGTGAACGCTCGTGAGAAAGGTTCTATGCCAATCGGTACTTTCTCTGGTCTGCCTGGTTCTGTTGGTCACCACTGCAGCCCAGGGTGGCTACCTGCTGGTTAAAGATGTGCTCAGCGAGGGCGGAGGGCATGTCGAGTCGGCCAGCTATATGCTAGACTTTTGCACAGGGCAGGTAGCCCTCGGCCAGAGTGTGGGAACTGACCACATCGAGTGGGGTGGTTTCTGGGGATGGTCTCGCTGGGGCCAAGTGGTCTTTGCCCAGGAGGAAGAGAACAGTGAGCCTTTGCCCAGCGAATATGTCCTGTTCCAGAATTACCCAAATCCATTTAACCCTGAGACGAACATAAGTTATCAGCTACCCAGTGCCGGACATGTGAGCCTGATGGTCTTCAACGTGCTCGGCCAGGTGGTTCACAAACTGGTGGATGAGGATCAGGCTCCTGGCAAATACCTGGTCAGTTGGAATGGCATTGACCAGACGGGCTGCCCAGTGGCCAGTGGCGTCTACTTCTATCAGCTGGTCGCCGGTGAGTTTCGGCAAGTACGCAAGATGCTTCTGCTGAAATAGCAGATGAAATGTTTTTGGCCAATGATCCTTTACCTTTGGGAGGTATGCCATGAGAACCAAGACTTTTGTAATGGGGCTGGCGCTGGTCGTTCTGCTCGGCGCCCTTTTCTCAGCGACCCATGTGACCGCATCGAACAGAGACCTGGGCCTTGAGGGTCAGGTTCGCACGGTGGACGGTTCCAAGTCCGTTCCCAACAAGCTGAACTACCAGGGGCATCTGACCCACGCCTCTGACTCCTCGGCGGTCACCGATACGTTGGAGATGACCTTTCGATTCTTCGATGCGAAGACGGCAGGAGCTGAACTTTGGTCTGAGATTCATGCGGATGTGCCCGTCATAGACGGATTGTTCAGTGTCGTTCTGGGAGAGAACACCTCGCTTCCCACGGGTTTGTTCGACGGTTCGGCCCTGTGGCTGCAGACGGAGGTGGGCGCCGAGGTTCTTTCTCCTCGTAAGCCTCTTGTCAGCGTGGCCTACGGCATCCGTTCTCAGGAAGCTGATCATGCTGCGACGGCAGATTATGCCGTGGAAGCCGATCATGCCGTTCATGCCGACACGGCCATGTTTACTCAGCCAGACGTTGATTGGGAGGTGAGTGGCGACGATGTGTATCATATGGATGGCAATGTAGGCATTGGGACGACAGACCCGGGGCAATCCCTCAACACCAAATTCGATGTGTTTGGCAGGGTAAGCATGAGAAATGAAGCGGGGGAATACGCTCTTATAGCGGATTATAGCGACGCGCCGCCAGCTTATCAGCGGCTGTATTCGGCTAAGACTGGAGGAGGAACTGCCAGAGATTTCATATTGGGTGTCTATCCCTCAGGACATATGGATCAATTGGTCCTGAAGAATGACGGCAATGTGGGCATCGGTACCACAAATCCAGCCAACAAATTGCACGTCGAGGGGACAGCCCAGATGACGGGCTTCAAGATGTCCACCAGCGCAACCCCTGGACATGTGTTAACCGCAGATGCCACTGGAGTGGGCACCTGGCAGGCGCCAGTTGCCTTGCCTGATGGAGATTGGTCAATTGCGGGCAACGACATGTATTCTGTCGTCCCAGGCAACATAGGCATCGGGACGAACGCGCCAGAGGGCCTGCTGCACATTTACGGCGGGTCCGCGGGAACCGTAACGTCAAATAGTGCCGCCAAGCTGGTCATCGAGGGTAATAATACTTCGACGATAAACTTTCTTACTCCGAATACATACCCTCAGGGAATTCAGTTTGGGGATTCCGATGACGAGGCCATAGGTTGGATTTTTTATGATCACAACGGTGACAATATGCGGTTCGCCACAGACAATTCGGACAAGCTGACCGTCTTGAGCAATGGCAATGTGGGCGTCGGGATATCGAATCCGGCGACAAAGCTGGATGTGAACGGTGTCATCCAGGCCACAGGAGGGCACTCCAGCAACTGGAACACAGCCTTTGGCTGGGGGGATCACTCCGCCATGGGTTACTTAGATATGGAGGCAACAAACAATTCGTCTGCAGAGACATTCTGGAACTCCACATCTCCTGCCAATGTTCTGGACATCGACAGCAATACTCCCTTGGCGGCAGTTTATATTGACAACAACTATGCTGGCAACACCTGGGGCCTATCCTCCGGACTCACCTCCTCGTCTGCGGGCGCAAGTAGCTATGGCGTTTATGGCTTCAACAACGGATCCGGTTACGCTGTCTATGGAAGAAACTATCATGCCAGCGGTATCGGTGTTCGAGGCATAAACAATTCAAATTCCAATTTCGGCGATTTGGGCACGTCACTCTACGGTGCTTATGGCGAACACAACAGTGGCAACAATGGCCTTTTGGGAAGCAGCAGTTCTGGTGTCTATGGTAGCCACGTCGATGGCAATTATGGTTATGTAGCCACAAGCAGCAACTGTTTCTATGGCAATTTGGTAACCACCGACCCCGGGGACTATGCCATTTATGGATATGGAACCGATGCTTCTGGAGAGGATGGGACGGGTTATAGCTACGCTACGACGCTGGGTGCAGTTAAAGGCTATAACTATTATGGCAATCCGTATACCTTTGCTGTCGGCGGATTTTCTTATCTGGATTTTAACCGTAGTGGCGGCTGCTTAGGTGGAAAACACACCGGCGCTGTTTGGGGCTCACTTGGTTATCAGAACTCCGCAGGTACAGAATATGGTGGCTATTTCACCAGCTATACAAGCGGTGTGGGTAAGGACGATACAGCCATCGGAGTGGGCTTGGGCTCCTGGGGTGATCTGTTCGGCGCCGATATTCACGGCCAGGTTTACGGGACTTATACCGAGGGCGGCAATTATGGCCTGTATTCCCATGGAGCCATTTTCCGGGACGATTTAGACGTCCACCTGCAGCATGCCGAGAATAGCTCCACCACCGTGCTCTACACCAATGTGAGCACAGATGTGACCGTGCAGACCAGCGGATTCGGCACCTTGTCCCAGGGCTCTTGTGAGATTGAATTTGGCGACAATTTCACCAACGCGGTTTCCTCTGCGGAGCCCATCATTGTCACGGTGACGCCTCACGGGAACACCAATGGAGTTTACATCTCAGATGTTAAAACCAGTGGATTTACCGTGGTGGAAAACAACCAGGGCAAAAGCACTGTGGACTTCAGCTTCATCGCCATAGGACGCCGCGCCGGGTATGAAAATCCCCAGCTGCCCGAGGAGGTCATCTCAGCAGATTATATCAACAAGCTCTCCAGAGGTCTGAACGCTGATGTAAATATCAACGTGAATGGTGAGGGACTGTACTACGAAAACGGACAGCTCTATGTAGGCGCGCATCCCTCTACTTTGCCTGATCCTTACAAACCCCCAGAACAGTTAGATGCTGTTGAGGAGATGAAGAGCAGGCCAGCCGAGATCATCACGGATACACAAGACGCTGCCGCCAATGGTCAGGCACCCTCTGATCGGGCACCCAGGTCCAAAGAGGCAAGATAGCCGCAACCGGTCAGACCGGTCAAACGAAGGGGGCTCTCTCCAGTTTTCGAGAGAGCCCCCCTTTTTGTGATAAATAAATGTTCTGAGGACCCACGGGTAGAGGGAAGGATGCGGCTCAGAGCAGCATCAGGTAGGATAGACATCACCTCGGAAGAGAACACAAAGGGCCAAAATGGAGGGGTGAGGGAATTTGAAGAGCCCCACACTACACCACAGAGATGACCTGGATTTACGGGAGGGTGAAGCTTGCCACGGTGGCGATTGGCGAACCGCAAAAGGGCAGAAATCGACAATTTTAGTCAAAAAAATCAATGGCTCAATAAAAGTTCCTTGACAAGAATCGCTTTGTCTGGTAAAATGTGTATGATAGGAGATTTTCTCTTGGTGACAAGATCTTTGAAGAAGACCTCGAGTGAAAAAGGGGCTTAGCCCATGAACATGGGAGTGGTTCGTTAAAGATCTGAGGGCGGCTTCTTTTTTCACCGCAACCCGTTTTCAAGGGGGGGATTCCATGCCCAGGATTAACGTGAGGATGCTGAAAGGTTATTTCTTGCTGCTGGGATTTTTCTGCCTGATCATCCCGGGCTTCAGCGCTGCAGAGACTCTGACCTTTGACGGCAGCTGGGGACCGCCAGGTTTTCAATTGGTCTCTCAGAGAGACAGCGGCGTCGAGATCATCTACTCCATGGGCTCGATGCGTATGGACCAGAAGGAGTTAGAAGGCGAGATGGTACACACTCTGGGTATCCCTGGTGTGTCGCTGCCCAACAACGCCGGCGCACCTGATCTGCCCAGTGCCGGGAGGTACATCGCCCTTCCTCAGGGGGCCACCGTCAAGCTCGAGATCGTGGAGACTCGAACCCGGGTTCTTCGCGATATGAACATCGCCCCTGCACCCCCCATCCCCCAGGAAAGTGACGACTCCCCTCTGGTCTACATCAAGGACCCGGGAATCTACAGCACCAACGACTATTATCCTCGTGAGCCCATCGCTTTATCACAACCACTGAAGATGCGTGGAGTGGACGCAGTGATCTTAGGCATCACTCCCTTTCAGTACAATCCCGTCTCCAAAGATCTGCTGGTTTACACCGATGTGCGGGTTAGGGTCAACTTCGAAGGCGGCAATGGCCACTTTGGTGAGGACCGCTACCGCAACCGCTATTGGGATCCATTACTCGAGGCCAACCTAATTAATTATAACGCCCTGTCCCAAGTGGACTTCAATCGTAGAACAGGGGCCAAGGAGACCGGATACGAGTACGTCATCATCGTCCCGGACGATCCCGACTTCATTGCCTGGGCTGACACCATTCGGCACTGGCGCACCCTGCAGGGAATCTCCACCGAGGTGTTCACCCTCACAGAGACCGGTTCCTCAGCCTCTCAGATTGAGAGCTGGATCAACAATGCTTACAATACCTGGAACATTCCGCCGGTGGCGGTGTTGCTGCTCTCCGATTACCCCAGCTCGGGAAAGGCTTATGGCATCACCTCTCCCATCTGGGACAGCTACTGCGTGTCAGATAACATATACGCCGATGTGGATGGGGATGATCTCCCCGAGATGAACTTCGCGCGCATCACAGCCCAGGATGCTACAGACCTTGAGGTGATGATCAATAAGTTTTTGGACTATGAGCGCAACCCTTATACTGACACAGGATTTTACGATCACCCTGTTTGTGCTGGCGGGTGGCAAACGGAGCGCTGGTTCATCCTCTGCTCGGAGGTCATCTACGGATTTCTGGCCAATGTTCACGGCAAATCACCGGTGCGGGAATACGCCATCTATTCCGGAACCCCGGGCAGCCAGTGGTCCAGCAATCCGAACACATACATGGTGGTGGACTATTTCGGGCCCAGCGGGCTGGGTTACATCCCGGCCACCCCAGCGCACCTGACCGATTGGGGGGCCAACGCCACGCGGATGAACAACGATATCAACTCCGGCTGCTTTATCGTTCAGCATCGGGACCACGGTGCGGAGACAGGTTGGGGAGAGCCCGACTACGATAACACCGATCTGAACGGCCTGACCAACACCATGCTGCCCTTCGTCTTTACCATCAACTGTCTCACCGGCAAGTACAACTGGAGCAGCGAGTGCTTCGTGGAGAAGTTCCACCGCATGGAGCACGGTGCCCTGGGCTTAATCGGTGCCAGCGAGAGCTCCTATTCATTTGTGAACGACACATACGTCTGGGGCATGTACGATTGCATGTGGCCGGAGTTCATGCCCGATTATCCATCCTCGGTGAAAAATGCCGGGCCGGAGAACTTGCGCCCGGGCTTTGCCAACGTCTCAGGGAAGTACTTCCTGCAGGCCTCCAGCTGGCCGTATAATCCAAGCGAAAAGACTGTCACCTATCATCTGTTCCACATGCATGGCGACGCCTTTACGACCCTGTACTCGGAGGTGCCGCAAGCCCTTTCGGTGAGCCATCCCGGAGTGCTTTACATCGGGGCCACCTCCTTTCCGGTCACCGCCGACGATGGCTCGGTTATCGCCCTGACCATAGAAGGCGAGATCATCGGCACCGCCGATGGGACCGGGAGCACCGTCAACGTGCCCATCACGCCTCAGTCTGCTCCTGGTTCTATGGTGGTCACCGTCACGAAGTTCGACCACCATCGCTACGCCCAGACCGTCCCAGTGCTGCCTCCTGAGGGCGCCTTTGTGGTCCACTACAAACACGCCGTGGACGATGACATGTCGGGAGGCTCCAGCGGAAATGGGGACGGCGTCGTTAACCCGGGAGAGACCCTTGAGCTGAACCCTTTCTGGGTGATGAACTATGGGGTAGATACGGCCTTCACCGTCCAAGGGGCACTGCGGCTTCAGGGCTCAGACCCTTACGTCACGCTCACCGACACGCTGGATGCCTATGGCACCATAGCTCCCTCTGATTCGGCCATGGGCGCCACGGGCTTTGTCTTTCAGCTGGATTTGACGGCTCCCAACCGTCACCGCATCGATTTTCTGCTCCAGTGCACCGATGGCGATTCCCTTTGGGAGTCCTATTTCAGCGAGATGGCCCTGGCCCCGATTCTGGAGTATGTCTCCAACCTCATCGACGACAGCGGAGGGGGCAATGGGGATGGGCGCATCGACCCAGGGGAGACGGTCGATCTCAGCGTGACCATCGAGAACTCCGGGGGAGCGGGAGCCACGGGTATCGCGGGAACCCTGTTTTCTCTGCATCCCTACGTGAGCGTCATCACGGCCGTGGCGAATTTTCCGGACCTGAATCCCAGCGATCAGGGAGCCTCCCTGACGGACTTCACCATCTCGGTGGATCCCCTCTGCCCCGCGCCCTCTCAGGCCTCCCTGGCCATCTCTTTGACCACGGCCAGAGGTTTCGCCTTCCAGGATACCTTCACCGTCAGAGTCGGTATGAAACAGGTCCTCTTTGTGGACGATGACGAGGGGGATCCCTATGAGACGTACTTCACAGACGCCCTAGATAACCTGGCCATCGATTACGATGTCTGGACGGTAACCTCTCAAGGATCACCCAGCCTGGCGGTCATGGAGGAGTATATTACGGTGATCTGGAACACGGGGGACGATTTTTACGAGACCCTCAACTCTAGCGACGAGGCCAACCTCATGTCCTATCTTGATGGCGGCGGCACTCTGTTCCTCTCCAGCCAGGACTACCTCTACGACATCGGCTCGTCCACGACCTTCTCAACAGACTATCTCCACGTGGTCTCATGGACCAACGACGTGGGTGTGGAGGAAGCGGCCGGCATTCCCGGGGACCCTATCACCGATGGGATGAGCTATGTCCTCTCATATCCCTTTTACAACTGGTCCGACCACATCGTCATCGATGCCTCGGCAGCTGCCATCTTCGAGGCCACCGTTTCCAAGAGCTCAAAGCCGTTGCGGCCACCGAAAGAGGGAACGTCTGCTCGCTTCCGGGATAAGGAGTTCGAGCCGCCGAAGCAGAACTACTGTGCGCTGCGCTTTCCGGCTGAGGGAGACAGCGGCTATCAGGTGGTCTTTATGGCCATTCCCTTTGAATCCGTGCCCACCGCGGGAGAGCGCGACCTGCTGATGGAGAAGATCCTGAGCTGGCTTCAGGGAGACGAGGAGCCGCCATTGGTCGCCGTCATCGCACCCAACGGAGGAGAGCTCTGGCCGGTGGGCACCCAACACGACATCGACTGGCTGGCCACGGACCCCTCGGGCGTCGACTCGGTATCCGTGCTGCTTTCTGTGGATGGGGGCAACAGCTTCCCTCATGTCATCTCCAGCGGAAAGCCCAACCTACCGCCTTACTCGTGGATCGTTGCGCCCCTGTATTCCGATAGCGCTCTGATCAAGGTGGTGGCTTACGATGCCCACAAGAACACTGGGTGGGACATGAGCGACAGCTTATTCGCAACCGCGGATATCGTCCCTCCTGCTGAAGTGAACGACCTGTCCCTGGATATCATTTCGGGGAGCAAATCCTCAAGCGGAAACGCTCTTTTGTGGTGGAGTCCTGTGGAGGATAACGTAGCGGTTGAGTACTATATCGTCTACCGAGGCTTGGATCCCTATCTGGTGGGCGACTCCATCGCCGCTTCGCCGGAGACCACCTACCTGGACGCGGGAGCAGTGGGTGACACCCTGGCGAACTTCTACTATGTGGTGAAAGCAGTGGATACGGGAGGCAATAAGTCTGACAACTCTAATTGCGTGGGGGAGTTTGATCAATTTCTGACCAATGTTGCACCAACGGAGTCTCCCAAGAGAAATCCATAGCCAAGAACATATTCACGTTTACCGCCTGCGGGCGGGTGCCGATTGTTTGAAGCAGGCTTTCTCATGCTAACAAGATGAGGAAGGAACCCCCTCACCTCTGGAACCGGGGTTTTCGGCAACCGCCCATTTTCCATCATAAAGCATGGATTCATAAGGTTTTTTAGGCGAACAGGCGATGGCCCCTTTTTTAAGTTATCCAATGCGATGATCGCTATAGGAGCATGGCGCGAGGTGTATTTGCCTTTTTTGTGTTCTTAAGAGGAAGATCCACCACACTTGTCTACATTTAGGCACGGGATTTGCACAATCTATCAGAAGGGTTTCTTTTTGTATGGTAGGTTTAGAGTTTGAGGCGGCTAGAGACAGGGAGCTTGAAGAGGAGAGGACGTCATGTAAGCAAAAGAGGTAACGCATCGGGTCGTTAAACTCATAACCGGTTTTAAAACCGAAGGAGTGAAGGACCATGAAAAATTTAATGTGTAGATTATTCTTGTGTATTGTTCTTTTAGCAGGTGCGGCAGATGCCCTTGCTGACTGGACACAGCAATTCCCCGATCCTCACCCCACGGCGCGAGGCTACCATGCCATGTCTTACATCGGGGGGGATCAGGCTCTTCTGTTCGGCGGCTTGGGTGATATTAAGTACAATGACACCTGGTTGTATGATCTCAGCGAAGGCACCTGGACCCTGTTGGACCCCCCCACCAAACCATTGGCTCGATCCTATCATGATATGGCCTACATCGGGGGAGATAAGGTCCTCATGTTCGGTGGCCACGACGGTACAAACGATAAAACCTGGTTGTTTGATCTCAGCGAAGGCGACTGGACCCAGATAATCCCGCAAACCAAGCCACTTGGACAATACGGGCATTGCATGTCTTACATCGGAGGGGATCAAGTCGCCATGTTCAGCGCCTACACATACGCAGATCCTTATCCCTACGGGGGTTGGTTAGAAGACACCTGGTTGTATGATCTCAGCGAAGGCAACTGGATTCTGATAGAGCCCCCTGCACACCCATCGCATCGAGCCTATGCAAAAATGGCCTATGTCGGAGGGGATAAAGCCTTCATGTTCGGCGGCTTCTGGTTCTTTGATGAAAACTGGTTGTTTGATCTCAGCGAGGGCACCTGGACTTTGTTAGAGCCTACCAACAGACCGTCAGGGCGACATTGGCATGCCATGGTCTCCATGGGAGATGATCAGGCCCTCATGTTCGGCGGTTGTGATACTCATCCTAATGGTTTGACGGATGAGACCTGGATTTACGATTACAGCGACAACACCTGGACTCTACAAAATCCTTCGGTAAGCCCGTCACCTCGGAGGGAGGTCGTTATGGCTGATATCGGAGGGGATCATGTGCTTTTGTTCGGCGGGAGGACCGAGGCCGAAGAACCCCGTGTTTACTTTGATGATACCTGGATCTGGAATGCAGAGGCTTCTCCGGCAGCAACGCCTTCCACGGCCCACCTGCCTGAGAACTTCTTTCTCAGTCAGAACTATCCTAACCCATTCAATGCGGGGACCGAGATAGCATACGAGATCCCTAAGGACGTGTATGTGACTTTGAAGGTATACAACGTCCTTGGTGTCGAGGTGGCCACGCTGGTGGACGCCTATAAGGAAGCCGGTTTTCATACCGTACGCTGGGATGCCAGGAATGTAGCCAGTGGAGTTTATTTCTGCACCATTTGGGCGGGTGATTTCAAGGCCACGAAGAAGATGGTTATGTTGAAATGAGGGTGAAAGATCGCTTTCATGGTAGAGGCCCTCTCGGAGAGATCCGGGAGGGCTTTTTTCATCGAAGAAACAGCGTCATTAGGTTATGTAGGGGCGAACAGCGTTCGCCCCAATTTTTCATAAACCCGCCCCCGCGACGATCAACGATCCACGAATCACAATTCACGAAATCACCCCTTGATCCCCCCCGCCGTCAATCCGGCCACTAAAAACTTCTGGGTCTGAAGGAAGAAAATGACCACCGGGATGGTGATCAACACGGCGCTGGCAGCCATGAGGTGCCAGTCGGTCTGGAACTGGAAGACGAACTGGCGCAGGCCCACGGGCAGAGTGTAGAGCTTCTCCTTGCTCATAAAGGTGAAGGCGAACATGAACTCATTCCAGGCGGTGATGAAGCTGAAAAACGCGGTTACAGCCAGACCGGGCAAGGACAAAGGGAGCACAATGCGGTAGAAGGTGCCCAGGGGGGACAGGCCATCCACCATGGCGGCCTCCTCCAGTCCCCGGGGAATGGTGTCGAAGAAGCCCTTGAGCATCCAGACGCAGAAGGGCAGAGCCACCGTGGCGTAGGCCAAAATCAGGCCGGGGAAGCTATTCAGCAGACTGAGCTGGCGCATGATGTTGTACAGGGGCACGATGAGGATGGCCCCCGGGAACATCTGGGCTATGAGGAAGATATAGAGCCCTCCCTGGCGGCCTAGGAACTTGTATCGCGAAAACGCATAGGCGGAGGTAGAGGCCAGAAACAGGCTGATAACGGTGGTGATCAGGGCGATGACGGTGCTGTTGCGCAGCCAGATGAAGAAAACTCCCTCTTTCATGGTCAACACGTGCCGGTAGTTGTCCAGGGTGGCGTGGTCGGGCAGCAGGTTCAGGCGATCGCTGAACACCTCGGGCTCGGGCTTGAAGGAGGTGGACAGCACCCAGATGATGGGAAATATGGCAGCAATACAACAGATTGCCAATACCAGGTGCAGGATCCAGCTATTTTTCTCTGGTCTCAACTCAATAGACCTCCTCGGAGCCCCGCAGAGCTCTGATGTAGAAGAAGCTGAAGGTTAGCAGAATGCTCAGAATGATCACCGCGTAAGTGGTGGCCATCCCGAAGCGCCATTGGTGAAAGGCTTCGATGAAGGCGAATGTGGCCAGAATATCCGTCTGGTGATGGGGTCCCCCCTCAGTGACCAGGTAGATGACGTTGAACATGTTGAAGGTCCAGATGATGCCCAAAAGCGTCGCCGTCAGGGCCACTGGTTTGAGCAAAGGCAGAGTGATTGACCAGAACTGGCGCAGGCGGCCGCAGCCGTCCACCTGGGAGGCCTCGTAGAACTCCTGGGGGATACTCTGCAGGCCGCCCAGAAGGACGACCATCATGAAGGGGAAACCCAACCAGACATTGGTGGCGATGACCGCCACCATGGCCCAGATCTCGTGGGATAGCCAGGGGATGGGCGAGAGGCCCAGGCCTTTCAATGCCAGGTTGAAGAAGCCGTACTTTGAGTTAAACAACCACCGCCAGGAGAAGGCGGAGATGTAGGTGGGCACAGCCCAAGGGATTAACAGCAGCGTTCGATAGATGGCCCGCCCGCGGAACTTGCCGTTGAGCATCAGGGCCAGGGCCAGTCCGATGGTGAAGTGGAAGATGACATTGCTGACTGTCCAGATGACCGTTTGCCAGAGGATATCCCAGAACTGCCCTCCGGTGAGCACACGGATATAATTGAGCAGCCCAACGAACCGGTAGGAAGACGGGATGAACTTGCTGCCCATGTTGTACTGATTCATGTTCGTGAAGCTGATCAGCACGCCCCGGATCAGGGGGTAGAAGACGATGGCCGCCATGACAGCTACCGTGGGCAAGATCAGCAGATAAGCTAGACGATGGCGGCGGATTTTCTGAATAAGAGACAAAGGTTTCCCCTCAGCGCTGCAGCAGCTCCTGCCAGGCCTCGGCCGTGGCATCCAGGGCTTCCTGTGGCGTCACGCTGCCGTTGAGAGCCGCCTGCAAATTTGGCGTAAAGTCCACGAAGATCAAACCCCCCTCGGGAATCACCGGCCGGTTGTGGGCTACCTCAAGCTGGTTCCGGAACCCCTGGATGATGGCGTTATCGACTACCCCGGGAAGGTCGTAGGCCGATTTTCTGGTTGGGAGCAGGTTATTACGACGGGCCAGCTCAGCCTGATGCTCGGCCTGGTTCAGGAAGTGAATAAAGCGGTAGGCCGAGGGCACCTCCTGGCAGCTGGAGGTGATGACATAGTTGTGGCCCCCCACCGGTGAGCCGTATCCCCCGGGACCCTCCGGAATCCGTGTGACCCCCAAGTTGGAGGGATCAGCAAATTCCTCGCCCGAGAGGATATCTGCCGTGGCCCAAGGTCCGTTAAAGATCATGGCGTATTTGCCGGTCTTGAAGCCCACCAGCATGTTCTCATAGTCGTTGGCGAAGTCCACTTCCGGGGGGACAACGGCATAATCATCTCGAAGAGCGATGTAGAATTCCAGACCTCTCACAGCCCCGCGGTCGTTGATGTAGATTTCACGGTCCTCTTCGTCGATGAGGTCTCCACCGAAGGCCCAGATGAAGGGCAACAGCCAGTAGGAGTCTCCTCGCCAGAAAAACCCGTATTGTCCCCTCCCTGGATTGGTTAGCTTCTTGGCCACTTGAATCAGCTCATCCATTGTAGCCGGCGGCTTCACCCCAGCTTGGTGGAGCATTCTCTTGTTGTAAAGCAGGGCCAGGCAATCGGTGACCTGGGGAATGCCCCAGATGTGCCCCTTATACTGGTTGTACCTGAGAGCGCTGGGCAGGTAGTCCCGGAGATCCGCTGGGGTAACGTAATCGTCCAGTGGCACCAGAAAGCCCAGCTCGGCGAATTCCGGGGTCCAGGCTATTTCTGCGCGAAAGACGTCCGGCGCGTCTCCGGCCTGGGCCACAGTCTTGAACTTGTTCTGGGCGTCGGAGAAGGGGACCACCTGAGCCTGGACGGTCATATCGGGGTTCTGGTCCATGAATTTCTGGACCAACTCGTTGAGGGTCACCGTCTCCTCCTGATTCATCGTGTGCCAAAAGGTGAGGGTGATGGGTCCTTCTGTTTTCTCTTTTTTTCCACCACAGGCGAGAAAGATCACAGTCAGGCAGAGACTTAAAATGAGGAGCCTTTTCATGGAGCCTCCTTATTAAAAAAGGAGATTCTGGTAACTGGAATCGAGATTCGTGAAAAGCCAAACATTCCTGTCATTCTAAGTCACGAGCGCAGCGAGTGACGAAGAATCTGCTTTTCGGTGGTTGGGCGTAATGTCTTGATTCCTGACTAGTGCATATCAATTGTAAATTTAAATTTCCAATCTTCAATATCTCTCTCGCGCCTCTACTCAACCCTCACCATTGGAATCACCACTTGCTTCCCGGTGGTCTCATACGCTCCCAGAATCTCCTCCTGGCTCTGACCTTCAGGGACCAGGATATCGATGATGTTCGGGTCCAGGTTGTCGTCCCGACCACCGCCGAGACGGTACTCTTGAGCCTCGGAGAGAACTTCCCTCACTCGCCAGTTTCCCGCCGAAGGAAAGCCCTCCTGGCTGGTTAGTACCACCAAGTAGCCCCAGTCTTGAGGTTGGTCGCCGATGATCTTCTTGGGCACCGTGACAGTGATGGTGTGCTCCTGGGGAACGATCTGGGTCTTCACCTCGCCCAGCCGATTCGGCAGTCCGTCGGGACTCACTGCGTGAATCTCCTGCTGCCAGCCCTCCACCCAGATGCAATACTCCCAGGCATCTTCAGGAGTAATTTGGGCATTTCGCCCCGGCAGCAACTGGGTCGCTCCTGAGCCCGGTTTATGATCTGTGTCGATGTAGATATCCAGGGTCTGTACACTCAAGTCGATGGGGGACCCCCAGGGATTCTCCACCGGACCAGCTATCCTGGCGGTGAAAACCACAGCTTCGCCATCGTCCATGACGGTGAACTTCATCAGGTCGAAGACACCGGGCTTAAAGACAGGGTTTGTGGGATAGATATAGCTACCGGGGCCGTGGTCGTCGCCAATGGGATCGGTCAGCGCCAAGACGGCCTGTCCTCGAGCGGTTCCAGGCACCGTGATCTTCACGGGCCCCGCTGGCGCATAATCGAGATCCTGGCGGTTCTTGGCCACAGCCAGGGTGAATCTCAGAGGATCATAGGCCTTAGCGGCGATGTCCTGAAAGGCCAGGGAGAGCTCCAGAGAATTTCCGGAGAAGGCCACGGCCGATCCTCTTTTGGCCAGCATCCAGGAATCTTCGCGTCCGGCCTGACCCAGATGGGTGACGGAGGGATCCCGAAAGTCGATGCCCAGCTCCCAGCTCAGCCCATATCCCAGAGGTTTCTCCTTGTTGCCGTAACGGGTGAATGCGTTGTTGATGGGTGCTTGTGGAGTGGAAATGTAAAGGGCTACCCAAAGGTCTCGCCCAACTTGTGTCTCCAGATCTTCGTTAAACTCAATGCCCAGATAGAGGTTATTCTCGTCGTATCCGTAGTGGAGGCGCCGGATGACATCCGCGCCAGGTTCCGCGCTGAGGTCTGGATCATCGTAGTATCCCCCGTTAGCCCATTCGGCCTCCTCGATCTTGCCATCGATCCAGGGAGTGAATTGCCCCGAGAGCTCTCGGCCTGGTGGCGAAGTCTCTTTTGGGATGACGGGGATGTAGAGTGCAGGGGGTGCTTCCTGGCTAAGGTTTTCGTAAACCCGCATGAGGGTGTGCCGGAATATGGCGTCAAAACTTGGATCGTCCAGGGAGGTCTGATCATCTCCATACCACCAGAACCAGTCGCTGCCTTCGGCAGCGTAGATGTTCTCCATGGCCTTTTGGTAGCCCTCGTCCTCGCCCTTGACTTGCCGGTAGCTCTCCACGGCCTTGCGCGCCTCCAGGAGTAGATTCCAGGCCAGATTCTCCTCATCCTCGCCAATCCAGGTGTGAAAATCGGCGCTGATCCAAGAGCCGGCCCACAGCTTCTCGATGGTCTCTTGTGCCCCGAATCTGCCCAGAAACTCGGTGGGGGTGATGGTGATCACCCAGGGGTCCTCGCTGAGCCGGGAGTAGAGAGTGTGTAGAAAATCTTTGCCATCGTTTCGGTAGTGCTCCCATGCGTTTTCCCCATCTAGGATAAGGGTTATCAGAAAAGGACCCTCTTTTGTCTCCAGCCGACGAGCGGCGCTATGGATGTGGCCGATTAAATCTGCTGCCGCCTCAGCCCCGTTCATTCCTGAATAGGCGAAGCCGATCTTATCAGAGAGCAAATGGTCTCGGAAGAGCACAGCCACCTCTTTTCCATTCTCCTGAACCAGGTAGGGACGGTAGAGAAGCTCGGGGTTGTGAAGATCATTGCCCTTTCGAACTAAACTTTGACCGGTAGACTTCTCCAGGACCCCTTCGTCCGAAGCCATCCATTGGATACCGGCGTCGGCCACCATGCCGACCATATTTTGGGCTACCGAACCCTCCGCCGGCCACATACCCTTGGGAGGGCGTCCGAAGTGTTCCCGGTATGACTGCACCCCCAGATCTACCTGTGCCTGGGCGTCTTGAGGATAAGAGAAACGCGAGGGCAGAGAAGCGTGCGGCATGGCCATCTGGGCCAGATCCGTATCGAAAAGGAGGGGCAGTATGGGGTGATAAAAAGGAGTCGTGGTGACCTCGATCTGGCCGCTATCCTGCATCTTGCGATGCAACGGGATGACCTGCTTCATAATCTCGCGGTGTTTGTTCAGCACCAGGATTTTTTCCTCTTCGCTGAAGCCATGATCTTTGGCGATGAGAGATTTGAAGGGTTCCTGCGCCTTGAAATCGGGGTCCAGCCAGGCAAGATTAAACCACATCTGTAAATCCCGAAAATCTTGCTCGGTGAACCTCTCCAGGGCAGCAGCGATGCTTGCATCGGTTACGGTGCGCCCCCGTTTATCCAAAAGAGCATCGTATCTAGGATGAACTCCAATGAGGTTGTTCCAGTTAGCGTCGAAGAAGCGGCGGAGAATGTACTCCTTGTCCTCATGAGTGAGCTGATCGGCAGGCCGTTCGGATACGTCCAGGTAGCGATCTGTGGCCCCAGATATGAGGTCGTCTAGCTGGAAGATGAGAGAAGGCACCAAATTGAAGGTGGCATGGACTTCGGGATAATGCAGCAGGATGGAGGCCATATCGTAGTAATCCTTGACGGCGTGCATGCGCACCCAGGGTTTGGCGTAGATGCGCGTTTTGGGGTCGCGGTTGTACATGGGCTGATGCTGGTGCCAGATGATGGCCAGGTAGATGGGTTTCTTGGGTGTGGGGGCAACAGGTGTAACCATGACGTCTTGGGGCTCCTCCTCGGGCGCTACGATGTTACCGTTTCGGATAACCAGAACTGAGTTATAACCGCTGAAGCCGTCGTCGGTGGTGGCGGGATTGTTGGGGTCGTGGCGCCAGTTTCCGTCCACCACAAACTTGTACTGGTAACGACCATCATCGAGACTCACACTCAACTGCCATAAGCCTGCGTCAGTTTGGAACATCAGGTCCTGATTCGGCGCCCAGTTGTTGAAAGTCCCGGCCAAAAAGACCTGACGGGCGCCAGGAGCTTCAAGAGTGAACAGGACCTTTCCCTCTTTCATGACAGGTCCGGTCGATTCTTGGCTCACGCTGTTCCCGCCGACAGCAACCGTCAGGGCAAAGGCCAGACAGAGAGAGAGGAGAGTTCTTTTTTGCAGGATCATCCATGGCCTCCTTTCCGGATAACAGACTTGAAGATCATGTCGCCACAAGCTTTGGGGTTATCATGCGCTTTCACTATTCGTTTTTCCACCGGATCCTCAAAGGAAGGCTTTAATAGAATAAGGGGTTAGCGAGCGCCATCCTGGCCCGCTAACCCCTTATGATCGGCCAAACCATCGATTCTTAGGGGACTACTAACACAGAGTTATTTCCACCAAAGCCATCTGGCGCCGCCTTGGGATTGTTGGGATCTTGAAACCACCGACCGTCGGCGACGAACTTGTACTGATAAGTCCCTGAGTCCAGAGGATACGCGATGGTCCAGACACCGTCACCATCCTCATCGCTCATCAAGTCAAGATCCGGTCTCCAGCCATTGAACTCGCCGGCCAGATAAACGGCCTTGGTGCCCGCCGGGGCCTTGAAGCTGAACAAAGTCCCCTCCGAGGTGACCTTGGGGCCCACGGCCGTCGCCGTGCCTTTCTCCACCACGGCGGCCTTTTTGGTACCAGCGCAGCCAACCAGCATGACCAAGGCCAAGATGGCAACCAGGAAGGTTGACCACCTCTTCATCATACCCTCCTCATCTGTTATGGGAGGCGCCAGCCCGCCGCCCACCTGGTGATCTCAGGAATCGCCAGAATCCTGGTGGCTAGCCCAGGCAGGGAGAATCTTAACTTCTTAATTACTCATTTGTTGTGTGAACATTCACCATCCTGTGTGATGCTCATTTTGTTTAGGATCCATCTTTTGACACCCAATATTGCCCTAACACCAAGGCATCGATTCCACTTTTAGAAAATGTGTTCCACGCATCTGCGGGACTGCTTACAATGGGCTCGCCCCGAAGGTTGAAGGAGGTGTTCATCAAAACTGGTACTCCAGTGGCCTCTCCGAACTTTCTTACTATTTGGTAGTAGCGGGGATTCCATTCCCGACGAAGCGTCTGCAATCGCCCCGTGCCCATGTGATTGACTGCTGGAATGAGGTTCCCGGCCTCACCCTTCCAGGGCAATACCAGCAACATATACCGTGCTGGGTAAAGACGCTCTGGTTCCGTCAGTCCCTCGAAGAAATCAGTCGCTTGTTCCTCCAGAATGACGGGCGCAAATGGTCGGAATGGCTCCCGAAACTTGATCTTGCTGTTCACGATGTCCTTCATCTCTGCGCGGCGTGGATCCGCGAGTATGGAACGGTTGCCTAACGCTCTTGGTCCCCACTCGAATCGTCCCTGATGGAAGCCGACTACCTTGCCATCAACCAGCGCTTCTGCCGCCTTGCTCAGCAACATGTCATCATCTGGTAGGTATTCGTAGATGGCACCCACCCGATCCAAGGTGGCTTTTATTTCCTTGTCTCCATACTCCTGCCCCCAGAAAGTGTGCTCTAGCACGAACTGCCGGGGTTGATGCAATAGTACATGGTAAACATAGAGCGCTGCCCCCAATGCCCCACCGGCATCTCCCGCCGCTGGCTGTATGTAGATGTCATCAAAGGGGGTTTCCTTAAGAATACGCCCATTTGCTACTGAATTGAGCGCTACACCACCAGCCATGCAAAGTCTTTTCATCCCCGTTTGCCGATGGAGAGCATTGGCCATTTTGAGCAACGTCTCCTCGGTCACTCTCTGGATGCTGGCCGCCACGTCGGCATAATGTTGGTTTTGCTGCACGAGTGTGTCATGAGGGTCTGCCTTGTCCGGGTTGGTCAGGGTGGTGATAAACAGGGAGTCTCGTACTCGAGGTTCGCCGAAAAGGCGTATAAATTTGTCACTGAAGCTTTTCTCCGGCGAGTAGTGGTAGAGGAAATAATCCATGTTCAGGTAGAAGCTGCCGTCATCATGTACTGTGATGAGATGTTTATAAATGTCCTCTACGAAACGGGGTTGACCATAGGGCGCCATGCCCATCACCTTGTACTCGCCATTGTTGACCCTAAAGCCCAAAAAGGCGGTAAAGGCCGAATAGAGAAGGCCCAGCGAGTGAGGGAAACGCTGCTCCTGAGTCAGGGTGATTTCGTTGGTGCTGCCATCTTCCCAACTGGCCCGTCCCCATCCCATCGTGGCCGTATTCCACTCACCCACTCCATCCACAGTCATGATGGCTGCTTCTTTGAAAGGTGAGCAGAAGAAGGTGCTGGCAGCATGGGCCATGTGATGATCGGTAAAGAGCACTTTTTCGCGAGGGATATCAAGCTCTCGCATTAAATGTGACTTAATCCACAATTTCTGGTCGAACCAGGTGATCATGGCTTCGCCGAAAGTATGCCAGGATCGAGGAAAGGTACTAAGCGTGCTGAGTAAGATGCGCTCGAACTTCACCAACGGTTTTTCGTAGAAAACCACATAATCCAAATCACTTGCGCTGATTCCGGCCTGACGCAGGCAGAACTGAATGGCATGTTTCGGAAAGCCATAATCGTGCTTGATCCGGCTGAAGCGTTCTTCCTGTGACGCAGCGATCAGGACCCCTTCCTTGATGAGAGCCGCCGCCGAATCGTGATAAAAACAGGATACTCCCAGAATATACATAATTCCCCCATAAAATATCAGAACTGTTCCCTGGCCTTCTCTAAGGTCGCGCTTGCAGGCTGTTGCTCCAACCAGAATGAACTACCCTTTGCCTTACGTAGGCGTAAGGGATCGCTAAAAAAACGTACCGGAACTCCGAAAGGCGTGACGATGATGAAGTAAAAGAAGGCCAAGAGGGCGCGGCCCTGGAAGTTCCCCATCTCTGCAGCAAATGCCTTCCAGACCTGCCACCATCGGCGCAATCCACGAGCGTTTTTGGCTTTTACAGACTCCTTTTGGCTAACTTGGGGATATCTTCTGCGGCGCAGAGCTGTCAGCGCTGCGCCCACTGTTATGCCCACGGCTATCCAGACGAGGATAGCTAGCATCTTCCCTAAAGATGGCCGCGTTCCCAGAGCTCCAACCCATAGGATCGCCACGACGGCGAGATCGAGCAGTCCAGGGACCACTCGCCTTCCCCTACCTCCCAGCACAGTTCCACTGGAATATCCCACAAGTGTCAATAACACCAGTGCCAAGCCAGTTACGAAATCCATATGAATCTCCTCATATCGTCTAGAACAACGTGTAGATAAAGGGAGCCACAGCTGAGCCCTGAGCGAAGATAAGCAGCGCCGCAAAGAGCACCAGCACCACTATCATCGGTATGATCCACCACAATTTCCTCCGCCATAGAGCTCGTAGCAACTCTCCGATGATACCCAGTCTGGCTAAGAATTCTGCGCCCCTGCGCCTCTTTTCACTATGCATTATGTCTCCTTATTATTGCTGCCGAATGACCTATGGCATGTCCTCAATTCGCCGATGGCAAGACTACGTACTTTCCTTTGTCAAGGTTGTATGACCCCAGAATTTCCTCCTGGGTCTTGGATTTTCCCTTAAAAAGCCCCATCACCTTTTTGGGTTCCTGCGGCAGGATCAAATCATAGACATTAGGATTGATGTCCAGCTCCGCCACTCCCCCTCCTCCCCTCCACTCCTGAGCCTGGGCTTCCACCATGCGAAAATCCCCCAGTCCGCCAGCCCCATAGTCATCCTGTAGGCCCACGGCGATGGTGTACTTCCAACTCTCGGTGGGCATCCCGATGTCTCTTTGGGGGACTGTCAGTGTCATGATGTTCTTCTCGTTGTCGACATCGCAGACGGCCTCAGTGGGAACTCTGTTGCCTTGAGCGTCCAGAATCTCGCAGGTATCGCCGGCCATGAAGATTTGAAATTCGCTGGAATTTTCCAGGTAGGCACTGGCGTTGTGCCTTAACTGGTCATCGCCTCCTTCTGAGGTATCTACGGCAATGGCCACGAAGGAGAGTCTATTGCCTACATGCCAAGGATCCACCAGATCTCGAAAACTCATCTGCACCATGAAGTTTCCTTCATCTCGGGAAATGGTGCAGCTGAGAATGTCCGCCTGCCCGCCCTGCCCGAAGGCCTCGTGAGTGGGGTAGACGTAGTCGCCGTCTCCGGTATCATCTCCAGAGGGGTCTTTGGCCTGAAAGAGGATCTGCTCTCCCGCCGCTGGCAGAGTCCCGGCGAGGAAAATCACCACAACGAGCGCCCGAAGCCAGAGCCTTTTGCCATGAAACATCTTTTGCCTCCCCTTATGGCCGCAACGTTTCCTCGAAAGCAATGGCCTCGCTTTCCAGTAGCACCTCCCAGCCAGAGCTGGGCTCGATGGTTGGGTCCTGGACGAATGGTGGATAGAATTTTGCTGAATCGTCGTTTTCCCAGTAACCGCTGACGCCTTCGTCTTCCTCGAGTCCCGAGGCCGTGGCCAGGAGATCATCGGCCCATCCCATTGGGTTGGTCAGTCCGGCGTGCCACCTCCAGACATTCACCCAGCCATCGGCCGGATGTTCCTCTCCTGGGAAGAAGGTGGCTCCACCGAGAATCTCCCAATCGGTAGGAGCTTGCTCGGTGGGGAAGAGAAACATGACCATATCCTCCTCCTCGCTGCCTCTCGACCATTTGGTGTGTCCATCGTAATGCCACATGTCCTTGGCCATGTCCGCCGTAGCATTGGGATCCGGCCAGGCCAGCTTGAAGTAGATTTTAGAACTATCGTGTGCGGCGATGAGAAAGGCTTCGTTAAGACCATTATCTCCAGAAACACCGGACATCTCCAGCTTGGTTTCCCATTTTACTTCGTTGTGTTGAAGAGTTTGCCAGATGACGTCGCTGCCATCTCCATCGATGGTTGGGGATTCAATATCCCATGCTTTGAGGTCAAAGACGCTAACAGTATCTGGTGCCCACTCGCAGGGGAAATAATCAGGAAATTTATAGACTAGGTGTATCAGATGAACGCCATTCCAGATATCATTTGATTCATTGGAGATATAGAGAGAAAAGACCACATCTTCACCTAAGGTGAAAATGTTATCGTCGTTGTTACCAGTATTTAGATCGACAGCCAACTCCAGTGCCCAGTAGTTGTCCCACATCTGAGCCTTTGCTTCCACATCGGCTCGGCTTCCCGAGGGTTGCGCTAGGACGTAACCGGGTACTGTATCTCCATTTTTCCAGGTTCTCCAGTGGGGCGAGATGGGGTTGACCTTGTCCTCACAACCGGCTATCAACAGAGGAATCATCAGCGTCAAAATCATCAGCGAAATGGGCAGAGGGATTCTTTTCATCTGGCGCATCACCCCTTTTCACATGGCAAGGCTCAAAAAAGAATCGTGGAAACAACGGAAAAAATGAATCATAGAAACATATGGAAAAAACGGAAACTACGGAACAATGCCAAACCAAAGAGAAACTAAGTCATGAAACTATGGAAAGACATGGAACCCTTCCGCAGCAGAGGTAAATTTCCACCTTTTCCATGATTCTATTCTTTCAACTGCTTCCATCATTTCCATTCTTTCCATGATTCCACTCTTTCCATTCCCTTCCGCATTCTCCGTTTATTCCATGATGCTACTTGATGACGATCACCGAATTGTATCCCCCGAAACCGTCGTCTACCCGCTCCGCGTTGTTGGGGTCGTGTTTCCAGACTACCCCTCCATCTAGAACGAACTTGTACTCGTACCGGCCTGGTTTGAGGGGGATGACGATCTCCCAGATGCCCTTTTCATTCTTGGTCATGGGATCGCGGCTGGGGTCTAGGGGTCCGATGAGCGTGCCGCCCCAGTCGTTGAACTCGCCGGCCAGATTGACCCGCTGGGCCGCAGGGGCATCGTATTGAAACAGGATGCCACCTTCCACTCGATGAGGTGGCGGAAGGCGATCCTTGATGGCCTGCATGGCACTGCAGGCTAAAAGGTTGCTACCTATCAGAAGCCCCACGAAAACTATAAAGATCAACGAGTTAACATGCCGCTTCACTAGAAAATCACCTCAACAAATGCCGTCAGACGGTGTTCATCCTCCAGGGCATTTTCGGCCCGTTGGACCAGTTCCAATTTATAGTCGTTCTCCTTACTGTAGTTTGGCACGCTGCTGCGCGTGTCGATCTCCTGGACCAGGAAATCTCGTCTCCCCTTGGGCCGTCGGTATCGGTCGAATAGATCCACGGGATTGACCCCCCAGCCCAGGATAAACTGCATCTTGGAGGTGGGACGATAGGCCACCTCAAGATACGGGTTTCCATAATAACGGCGGAAGTAGAGCGCCTCATCGCTGCTGAGGTCGTAGATCTGAAAGCGGAGGTTGGCCCCACCCCAGACGTGGCCGATGATGGGGAATTCCGTGTCTAGGAAAATCTCTGTTGTCTGCAAAGAGATGTCCTCCTGAGTTAGAGCTCCGCCGGCTACATCTAACTGCTCCAAGGTGTAGCGGTGATATTTACCATCCAGCTTGCAGCGCCACTGGCCCAGGGAATAAAAGGCCACAATGGACTGCAGCGTTAGGGTTTGCTTGACATCTCTTAAGTATAAGTCATGAAAGTTGTTGATGTATCCATATCGATCATAGCGTGGGTACTCATAGAAGGCCCAGTGCTCTCCATAAGTGAATCCGTTGATGAGATCCGCATCTTCCAGCATGACCTGCAAGGTGATCTCCGGCTCCTCCAGCAGCCAAAGGGAGGGAGCCTGCCACTGTGCTCGCCCCTTCAGCAAGGTGATCTGGGGCTCGTATGTCACGGGATCGTCTCGTTCCCTTCCCAGGTTTGTGGTCACCTGGCCCTTTTCCAGCTCGTAACTGAGTTCCAATTCCAAAGCCTCGTTGAGTCGTGCCACGATGCCTCCCGTAAATCGATCGACATCGTACTTCTCGTCAAAGATGACAGCGCTGGTGTCGCTGACCTCAGCACCGGTCTGAGTCTTGAAGGTGTGAACATCCGAGATGGCGTTCCAGGCGGGATAACGGCGCAGGGCTATTTCCCCAAAGAAAACGAGGTTCTTGGAGAGAATGGGAACCCTCAGGTCTACCGCGTAGGTCTTGTCTGCCTCGCGGTCAACCTGGAACTTTGTGAAGTGAAAATTGTAATTTACGTCATTGCTTTTGGTGTCTGTGCCGGTAGAATCGTAGTATTGAGAATAGAACTGTCGCCACCAACTGCTGGGTAGAAAAGCCCAGTTCTTTTGGTTGACGCCGGCGATGGTCCGCTCGGTGAGAACAGGCACCGCCTGGACCGGTTTGATTCGCAGAAAGGAGATGCCCACCGAGGGAAGTTCGCCCACCTTGAACCGCAATCCCGTCCGGTCGACCTCTCTTTCATCGTCGGCGTAGAAGGCCAGCAGGTTTGTGCCCGCCTCTTTGGCCAACTTGGCCATGCCCAGGGTGTGGGCCGAGATGGACGAGGATGTGAGCACGATGCCCTGGGTGTTCTCCCCAAAGGGATCGGCCATATCGCCAATCTTGCCCACCAAGGCAAAGGGATCGTCGAACTCCACCACCAGCTCGTTGTGATAAGGGAGCAAGCGATAATATTTCAGGTCCACCACCATGTGGGCCCGGTGGAGCCTCAGGGTGGGATCATCATCCAGCGTGTTGATCTTGGTCTCGGCCCAGGCGGAAACCCCGCTTCCGATGTCCATAGAAAAATCCAGCCGGATGTCATGCTGCGGCCTGGTCAGGCTGAATCGGTTGTCGTCCTCTGGGTTGCGCCGTGTGAGCAGGGTGGTGAGGTACTGGCCGCTGACGTATGGTAGGACACTTCTCTCCAGGGCAGCCACCACGGGCGTGGGACCCTTCTCAGATACCACAATCTGCAAGTTTTCCCCAGAGCCAGTGAGAACCAGCACCGCATTCTCGCCGCCGAAACCGTCGGGACCCGTCTCGAAGGCGTTGGGGTCCGTAGTCCAAGCGCCGTCGATGACGAACTTGTATTCATGCCGCCCCGCCTGGAGGGGTAGGGATAGTCGCCAGATGCCGCCGTCGCCCCTGTCCATCAGGTTGGCCTGAGCGTTCCAGCCGTTGAACGATCCGGCCAGATACACCGCACCGGCTTGGGGAGCTCGACATGAGAACTTCACCAGGCCATTTTCCACACTGGGAGCCAGATCTTCCTCAGCCCCAAGAGCCCGAGGTGGGCCGATGAGGCACACCAGGGCTAAAAAGATGGTCATCAAACCAAGTTGTTTTGCCATCATCATGTTCTCCAGAGGAAACCCGCCTTAAAAGTTAACTTTTGTCACAAAAAAAAGCTTGTGATCGATCTCTCGGACGTTGTCGGCGATGTCGTTGTCGTTAACCAGGTCGTTATCGGTGTGCCA
>Ga0111203_132_pt1 | contig 32996 bp, 31 predicted proteins | sample DeeMarSWOR324_28_FD_80373 | JGI IMG/M metagenome (GOLD analysis project Ga0111203, IMG submission 80373) | candidate division Zixibacteria bacterium SM23_81 | reverse complement strand
CAGGACTTCATCACAGAAAACAATCTCTTCACAGCACCTCCCTTGACCATAAGGCAAATCTACCGAACTCAAGCGAAGCCCCTCGACAACCACGTGCTGATCGCCGTGGAGGAAAGCCTCTATCCTCTGATAGAGGCAGGCCTGGGGGGATATGTGAGCGATCTGGAGGCCGAGGGTTACACCGTAACTGTGGTACTGGATACGGCCTTCGGCGGCACTCCCGCGGAGGTTCGCGATTATCTGAGCTCGGTTTACACCTCGGATGGGCTCATTGGAGCTCTTCTCATCGGTGATCTCCCGGTACCCTGGCACGAGTCCACCTGGGACGACGGCACCTATGAGAATTACCCTTGCGATTACTTCTACATGGAGATTACTTCTACATGGACCTAAATGGAGACTGGCTGGACAACGACACCAATGGAATCTACGACCAGCATTCCGGCGACCGTCTACCGGAGATCTGGGTGGGTCGGATGGCTGCTTCCCCTCTCAGTGGAAATGAGGCGGATTATGTCAATAACCTGTTGGCCAAGATTGCTTCCTACAGAGATGGGCTCCTTGCCCAACCACAGCGAGGATTGACCTTTATCGACGACGATTGGAGCTATTGGGAGACGTGCGGCATGGATTCCATCTATTCCTCCGGGGTGAAGGTCTCCAACGATCATCAAACGACGGTGGCCGATACGTATGCCATCGAGCTGGAGATGGGATACGAGACCATTCAGGTGTGCGCCCACTCCTGGCCCGGCGGCCACGCATTTAGCTCCAGGCCCTGCGACTGCGCCTCTTATGCTCATGTCTATATTGAATCCGATTCCTCACGAAATTGCCAGCTCCGGATCAGTGGTCAAGACGGCTTCAAGGTGTGGCTCAATGGCTCGTTGATACTAACAGATGCCAATGGAACCCAGGGATATGAGGTTGACCTTGTCTCGGCCACTCTGAACCAAGGTATCAACTCGCTACTGGTAAAGGTTGCACAGGATAAGGGCGAATATAGGTTAAGGGCTCGCTTCACCGACACAGGAGGAAATCCCATTCGCGAACTCACCTATCACCTGGAGGATCCTGGCGATCCCGATCGGCATGCGCCCTATATCACCGCATGGCTTACAAACGGCTTTCATCATTGGAGCAACTTCTGGACGGCATTGATGAATGATTTTTTGGGGGGAGAGGCTGACATTGACGCCTACGAGGGCCTCGTCTCCGGGGGGGAAACGTGGACGCTATGGGATATCGGCTCGGGGTTTCTCGATTTCTCAACCATCTACACTGATATGGATGTGGGAGCAGTCTATGCTTTCACTCATGTGTACAGCGATTCTGCTCAATCTCTGACTCTCTGGCTGGGTACCTATTCGGGAGCCAAAATATGGCTTAATGGCGAGGTGGTCTACCTAAATAATACCTATCACGGCTTCGAGCCGGATGCTCAGGAAGTGAGCCTCGACCTGGCCGCGGGCTGGAACCGGCTTTTGGTCAAGATCAGCGTCTGGTACGGAGCTCAACTCTCGGGGCGCATCGGGTATTCCCAAAAACTGGCCGTGGAGGGCCTGGCCTACGATCCGGTTCCCACGACGCCGGATTATATCCACGGGTGGCTGATGAACGGATACTATAAAAACCGAAACGCGGCCACACGCCTCACAGAGGATTATCTGGGCGGGGAAGCTTCGGTTCAACCTGGAGAGGGCGATTCGACGGGTTCTTTCGTCTGGAGTCCCGGATATGGCAGCGGGGATTGGTTTGACTTAGAGGAGTACTTCTCAAAGGACGGCGGCGAGATTCTGTCCGGTGACATCGAGACGATAGATCCCGATGGTCTCCTATACAACCTCTTTGCTTGTTCTGCCGCCCGGTACACGGAGTCGAATTATATTGCTGGAAGATACACCTTTGCTGGCACTTACGGATTGAGCACCATCGGATCCACAAAAACAGGTTCCATGCTTTATTTTGAGGATTTCTATTACGAGCTTGGAGATAATTGTTCTGTAGGGGAAGCCTTACAGGAGTGGTTTCGGAAACAGGGCCAGGATGGATTCTACAACTGGGAAGTATGCTGGTACTACGGTCTTGTCCTCATCGGCGATCCCACTTTGCGCGTGAATACATGCTATCCACCGATGGCCATCGACGACCTGACCCTCGATCTTGCGGAAAGCGATATCTGCCTCAAGTGGAGCGAGCCTTACAGCGAGTGTGGAGTGACACACTATGTGGTTTATCGGAGCAGCTCGGCCGGTTCTTTGGGGGATTCTCTGGTGAGCACCGCGGATACCACTCATGCAGATGTTGGCGCAGCCGGAGATGTGGGCTCAAATTACTTTTACACAGTCAAGGCCGTGGATAGTGTCGGCCAAAAGTCTCAGGGGTCCAGTCAGGTCGGCGAGTTCGACAGGAATTTGAGCGACGTGAAATAGAGCAGAGCAAACCGTCACCCGATATTTGAGGATAGGGAATCGTCGGAAAATGAAACGGCAGGGCTTAAATGGTTTGGTGCCCTTGTGAGGATGCTCCGTAGGAGGCATCTCCCGATGCCGATATCCACTTGTTAGATCGCCATACGTAGTTCAATAAAAAACTGTTGCTACCAATTTTGGTGGTATTCTTTTAGATTAAGACTCGGGGTCAGGAGGCCCCTCCTACAAAGAGATCGAATGCTGGATACGGATTATCACGAAATGTCGTTAACTTTTAGGTTCGAATTTATGGATTTGAGATTCCATATAAAAACGAAGATGAAATTCACAGTCCTCATCATCTTGATTTCTGTTCTTCTTCTCCTGATAATGGAAATCCCAACCACAGCTACCCCCGCTCCAAAATTCGGGTTCCGCCTGGGCACCGGTCTGCTGTGGGCTCCGGAGGATAAGAAAGATCTGGATGGCGAGCGATTGTATCGCCAGCATTACCCCTTTTTTGTAGAAGTCTTCTATGGCGGTTCCATCAGGGGTTTGTTAGGTCTTAGCCATATCTTCTCCCAGGAGAGGGAGCATGTGGGAGTTGACTCCCTGGGAGAAGAGAAGCCGTTTACCCCAAAGCTGAGGCAGTATGCCATCCATCTTGGAGCACAGGCCAGCCGGCGGATAAAACCAAGGTTTCGGGTCTATGGCGGTATTGGTGCGGCCGTTTTCTGGCGGTCCTATAATCCGGGCTGGAAGGATAAAAGCAATTGGGACAAAACTCGCCTTGGCGCGTTAGGCATGGCGGGGACGGAGGTGAAGCTGGGGCCAAAGGCCTGGCTTGGGCTCGGATGGCGATACTATACTACGGGGTGGAGGAAGGAATCTCGGTGGACGACGGGGGAATATAACAGGATGCGCAGGATGAGCGTATTCTCCATGACCATGAGCTACAGTCCGGGGAGGTGGTGAGGGAGATTCAGCGAGAGGATTGCGTTATCGGGGCAGTGGTGAAAGCAACATGTGTATTGAACAGTCTTCACAAAAAGCCCTCCGTGTTTTCCGGAGGGCTTTTGAGTTGACGGCCATTTTCCCAAGCAAAAGAGGATTGTTACATAATCCCTTTCTCTCTGGCCTCTGTCCATGTTTCTTTCTTGGACAAAACTAGAGCTCCCATGCCAAAGAGGCTGGCCACTAGTATGATCACCCATCCCACTCCCGGGATCAAGCTGATAGCCCGGATGATGATCAAGCCCAGAATCAGGCCCCCCAGCATGGGGCCAAATCGGTCCGTCTTAAAGGCTCCGACGATCTTGCCGCCGAGAGCCAGTCCCACCAGTAGTGTGCTAAAATACCAAACGATTAGATAGACCAACACTGCGATGATGCCTAAGGGAAGGCCGATGATGGTTACCATCAAAATCAAGGAGGCGATGGGCACACAGACTGCGAAGACGAAGCCCACGCCGAGACTCCTCCAAGGATGACCGGTGAGCGTGCTGGCAAAACGAGCGGGCTGTTTGCGAGAAAAGGCGATGAGGATTAACCCGATGACAAACTGGCCCACCAACATAGCCAAGGTTAAAAACATCCGGAAGCCCCCGATGACTTTTTTCTTGGGCTTCTCCACCTTTTCCTCAGGCTTTTGCCATTCCGTTTCGCCCAACACTTGGGCACCTTCCTGTATCTCGATCTGATTCGCACTGGTGTATTGCAGATTGCCGGTGACGATGCATCCGGGCAGAAGGACGATATTCTCGCCCTTTAGCTGGGCGTCGCCATCTACAGCGCCGGCCAACTCGATGTAGCGCGCATTCACTGACAGATTGCCTCCCACGTGACCTCGGATCTCCGCCCGTTCGCAACCAATCCTCATATTACCGTCCACATCGCCGTAGAAAGAACCCTTCTGACACCAAGTTTGAGCCTCCCCTCCCACTAGGGCGTTTTCGCCCAAGGTGAACTCCTGGCAGAAGGCAATGAGGTCATCGCCCACTTGACCATATACCTTAAGCAATCTGGCTCCCGCGCGCACGTCGTCGCCCACCTGGCCGGTGATTTCCACAGTCTCGGCGCCCCCCATTAAATCCTGGTTGATGATCCCCGGCACCTCTATACTTTTGGCAAAGGCGATGACATCTGACTCCACATATCCGCTCACGGAGATTGTCGAACCAAATAAAACCAGGTCCTCGGTTACAGTCTCACCTTCGGCCACCTCAACATCTTCACCAGCCCTTACCAGGGTGGCATCGCTTGGCTGCCACCACATTAGGGTCAGCATGGTTAAAAATGCCACAACCACAAACACTTTGGGCAATCGCATAGGTCAAACCTCCTTTCCAGAAGTTGGTTGCTTGGCCAGAAGAAATTGTTCGCACAAAGGATAAGCCATCTATTCTGGATTGTCAACAAAAATGAGCTCGGGTCATTTTTTGTTTGAATTCAGTCAAAATATGACATATGTTATACGTGAGTCTCCAGCGAATGGTTTCTTTCGGGGTATAGAAATGCCCAGGTTTATCGCCGATTTTCACATTCACTCCAAGTACAGTCGAGCCACCAGCAAAGAGATGGACGTGGAACATCTCAGCCGCTTCGCCAAGACCAAGGGGATTGACCTGATGGGCACTGGAGACTTTACGCATCCCTCCTATCTGGCTGAGCTGAAGGGCAAGCTGGTGCCTGAGGGAAACGGGCTGTTCACCTATCAGGACACACATTTCATTCTCACTTCCGAGGTGAGCACCGATTTCTATAGCAAAGGAAAAGGCCGGCGGATTCACAACGTCATCTTCGCTCCCAGCTTTCAGACTGTGGAACGGATCAACACCCAGCTCCAGGGCTACGGGCGGTTGGCCTCCGATGGCCGACCGGACCTTCGGCTTGATGGGAGGGATTTGGTCAGACTCGTGTTAAACACCGATCCCGACTGTCTTATCATCCCAGCCCACGTGTGGACGCCCTGGTTCTCCTTGTTCGGCGCCAACTCTGGATTCGATTCTGTGGAGGAGTGTTATGGAGAACAGACGGCCAATATCTATGCTCTGGAAACGGGTCTCTCGTCAGATCCCCCGATGAACTGGAGGCTGAGTTCTTTGGACAGGTTTGCCCTTGTCTCCAACTCGGATGCCCATTCTCCCTCAAAAATAGGCCGGGAGGCCAATGTTTTCAACACTGATATGGACTACAATTCCATCGTCTCAGCCATCAAGAACCGTGACAACGGAAAATTCCTTCACACCGTTGAATTCTTTCCTCAGGAGGGCAAATATCACTTCGATGGTCACCGTAAATGTAACATATATTTGGCTCCTAGGGAAACCATGAGCAATAACAACCTCTGCCCAAAATGTGGACAGAAGCTAACTATTGGGGTGATGCACCGGGTGGAGGAGCTGGCGGATCGCCCAGAGGGTTATATTCCCCCAGGCGCCATCCCTTGCAAGCACTTGGTGCCTCTGATGGAGATCATCGCTGAGTCTATCGGCAAGGGAGTGGACACGGTCAGCGTTAAAAGCATGTACGAAAGCCTAGTACAGCGGTTTGGCCCAGAGTTTCATATCCTGCTGGATCTGCCTGAGGAACAACTTCGCCGAGAATTTCCCGGACGAGTGGGCCAGGGGGTTATCAAAGCTCGCTGGGGAGACCTGAGTATCCGGCCCGGTTATGACGGCGTCTTCGGTTTAGTGAAAATCTTCGATGAGGATGGGCAAAAGGACCAGGCGGATCAGCTGAGTCTTTTCTCCTAATGGTTAGTGCTCCTTTCCTAGGGCCCGCAAGTACAAGCCCCAACCATGTGCGCTGCGTTGGGGCGTTCTCTTGTCATGATGCTGTGAACCAGGGTCATCGTAAAGCGCGTGGATAAATCTACAACTAGAGAGGCAGAGCGTATGCTGGTGGATTATCACGTACACACAGCCCTCTGTGGTCATGCCGTTGGCGAGATGGAGGATTACATTCGGGTCGCCGCCCAGAAAAATCTGGCGGAGCTGGGCTTTAACGACCATGCGCCTGCATTTCATGTGCGGGATCCTGAGCTGACCATGGCTGCCCATCAGCTCTCTGAGTATGTTGACCAGGTGCGAATCCTTCAGAAAAGGCACCATCGGCCGAAAATTAAGCTGGGGATTGAGGCCGATTTCGTGCCCGGTCATGAAGATGAGCTCAAACAGCTGTTGGGCCAATACGATTTCGATTACATTTACGGCTCGGTGCACATTATCGGAGAGTGGAGATTCGATGACTCTCGGTTGTACCCGAACCAATATGATGAGCGTGATGTGGACGAGGCCTACGAGCAATACTTCAGCCTTATTCGGCAGTCGATCCGGAGTGGTCTGTTCGACGTTTTAGGCCACATGGACCTGATTAAGAAGTTTAACTATTGGCCCACTGGAAACATTGACCATCTCCTAAGGAAAACGGTTCGGACCATCGCCGAAGCAGATATATGTGTGGAAGTGAACACCTCGGGGCTGAGGCGGCCGTGTGCGGAGATCTACCCCAGCGAGAAGATCTTGGGCCTGTGCCATCGGTACGGGGTGCCCGTCACCTTGGGCTCCGATGCCCATGGTCCGGAGGAAGTGGGCTTAGATTTCGATAAGGCCGCTGAGACTCTGAAGAGGGTAGGCTATACCAAGGTGGCCACGTTTGAAAGGCGGGAGAGGAAGATGATGCCGCTGTGAACCATGGAAGGAATCATGGAAAGAATGGAGGAGATGGAAGGAACGGAAAGAATGAATCATGGAAGGAATGGAAGGGATGGAAAGAAAGAAAAGAGCAGGATCATGGAAAGAACGGAGAAGATGGAAGTGATGGAAATTGCGGTGGGGGTGAAAATCATGGAATAAATGTAGAAGGAATTCTTAAGGGTACTTTTAAGAGGTCTTCCATGTCTTCCCGTTTTTTCCCTAGTTTCCATGATTTTGTTTGTATTGGGTTCAGTCTTTTTCCGCAGTTTCCGCATTTTCCATTGTTTCCACGATTCGGTTTGTTCATGGTTCTTTTTTGAAGTAAATACGCTGGCAGAGCTGCAGACACTTTCATTCAAGGAGTTCATATATGGCCAAGATGACCGTTATCCTGGGCGAACCGCCCTATGGCAAGGAAAGGGCTTACCTTAGCATGAGGTTCATCCTGACAGCTCTTACCGAGGGACATGACATCAACCTGTTCCTCTTTGAAGAGGCTGTCTATTTGCCCAAAGAGGTACAGGAATCGGAGAAGCGGTCGGCTGATCTTGACGAGAAATTAGCCAATTGCAGAAATCTCATGAAGTCTGCCCTCGAGATGGGTGCAGATGTAAAGGTATGCGGGGTGTGCGCCCGGGAGAGAACGTTGAGTCAGGACGATTTAATAGAAGGGATCACCATAGGAGCGATGCAGGATTTAATACGGTGGATTGTGGAGGCGGATAAGGTCGTGAGTTTCTGAGGCAATTGATCAAAGCGCTGAGCAAAGGTGCTGTCTCTGCGCGGAAGTTGGTGAGATGGCGATGGCACAATCGACTCGCGGGAAGGTCCTGCGCTATTTTCTGGAAATCGGACGATGGGTTTTGGTTGGGTATCTCCTTTTTCCGCTGCGTCATCGCATGCACCTCCCTCTGGAATTCACACGTACCGCCCTGGGCATTGCGCTTTTTGTCATATTCTCGGGCAAGATGCTCTACGATTTTGTGATATGGAGCCGACGCCCTGCATCAACTAGAGACTTACCTAGAGAGCTGTTAAGCATCTTGGCGATCGTCGTTCTCATAGCCGTCTTGGTAGGGGCCGCTGTCGTTTTCATCGGGCTCTACGTAGCGAATATGATCCAAGAAATGCAACCCCAGATGTGAGGATCTATGCCGGAACTACCGGACCTGGAGATCATCACAGGTTTTCTGCGATGGAGCATTCCGGGCGTTGAAATTAAACAGGTGGAGATTAAGGAACCTCTGGTGCTCCGCTGTTCCGCCAAGGATTTGATCCAGGATTTGAAGGGAAGAGCCTTCACCAAGGTCACCCGGCGGGGCAAGTTTCTTATCTTCGATCTTGCTCCTGGGGAGCATCTGGTTTTTAACCTCATGCTGTCCGGTCGGCTGCAGTACTGCCGGCCCGGAGAGAAATCCAGATCATATCTCTGCCTGCAACTGGGATTTTCCAATGGCCACCAGCTACGCTACTACGACAGAAAGCGAATGGGCAGGATCTATCGGGTGCAAAAAGGGGACTTTTCCTCTATTCCCCAGTTCGAACTTTTAGGTCCAGAGGCCACCGATCCGGCAGTGGACCCGGAAGTTTTTCAAAAGCGCATCCGCCGACATCCCGGGATGATCAAGAACATTTTGACCAATCAGCGCTTTCTGGCTGGCATAGGTAATGCCTACGCCGACGAAATCCTCTTTGCGGCCGGCATCCTGCCTTTCCGCAGAAGGCCTAGCCTGACTTCTGAGGAATTGGCCAACCTCCACCGGGCCCTGGGAGAAGTCCTTGCTTGGGCAGAGAAAGAGCTCAAGGGGCGGGTGGGTGCCGATATCCATGTTGAGGTTAGGGATTTCTTGAGGATTCATGGCAAGGGTGGGCAAGTTTGTCCCGTTTGTGGGGGTACAATATCCGAGGTCACGGCCAACAGAAGGCGAACGAATTTCTGCCGGGGCTGTCAGAAATGAGAGAGATTCCTAACTCCGAGCAGTTCGGTTCCAGAATGGAGGAGTAGAACAGGGATGAAGGTGATTACTTTAGGAACGGGTGGGGCGATACCCACGGCCCAACGGTCTCTTCCCGCCACAGCACTCATCCGCGAGGGGGAGATGCTCCTGTTTGACTGCGGGGAAGGCGCACAGCTTCAAATGCGGAGAGCGCATACGGGCTTCGGGCGACTCTCAAAGATCTTTATCTCGCACCTACATGGCGACCACCTGGCCGGGCTACCAGGTCTTCTGATGACTATGGCCCTTTTGTCTCGGGACAAACCATTGAAGATTTTTGGTCCTTCTGGGCTCAAGAAATTCGTCCGGGTGGCCCGAGAGACCTTCAAGTTTCATAGCGAATATGAGCTCGCAGTGCACGAAATCGAAGGCGGGCAGGTCACTACGGGTCCGGGTTACTGGGTAGAGGCCTGTCCCATGGATCACAGCATCTTCGCTTTGGGCTACAGCTTGGTGGAAGAGGACCGTCCCGGTGAATTCAACCTGAGGCGAGCATTGGATCTGGGTATACCCGAGGGCCCACTTTTTGGAAAGCTTCAGCAGGGGAAGTCGGTGACCCTAGATGATGGGAGGGTAATACGGCCCCAGGAGGTGTTGGGGAATCCTCGAAAAGGAAGAAAGTTCACCTACGCTGTGGACACGAGGCCCTGTGAGGCGGTGGTGGAGTTGGCCCGCGGCGCCGATCTGTTAGTACACGATGGAATGTTCGCTCAAGATCTCGTGGAGGACGCTCAGCAGATGGGTCACTCCACAGCTATGCAGGCGGCTCAGGTCGCAAAAGAGGCCGGTATCCACCAGTTGATTCTGAGCCATATCAGCCAACGATATAGAGATGATAAGGTGCTGCTTCAGGAGGCTCGGAGTGTGTTTCCCCGAACAGAAATGGCTCGCGACCTGATGAGCATTGAAATTCCTTTGCGCCGCGGACACCTAACGGACGATTGATATTTGAGGCAAGCCGATGAATATTAAGCCTCTGGCTTTCGAAAGTATGGGCACCCGAGGTATGGCCACCTCAGTGGTCACCAGGGACTGTATCATCCTCATCGATCCTGGCGTCAACTTGGCGCCCAGGCGGTTTGGAATGCCTCCTCATCCCATGGAGGAGGAACGACGTAAAGATCACTGGGCTAAGATAAGAGATTATGCTGAGCACTCGGACATTCTCATTCTCACGCACTACCATTTCGATCATTTTAACCCGGAAGAGCCCGAGATTTACCGAGGAAAGACGGTGATCGTCAAGGACCCCAAGGTAAAGGTCAACCGAACCCAGAGGGCGCGAGCGGCCCAATTTCTCAAAAGGCTAAGGGGGTTGGCCAAGGAGATTCTAATTGCAGACAAGAGGGAGTTCTCCTTTGGGGAAACAAAACTCAGGTTCTCCCAGCCCGTTTTTCATGGAACGGGACCTAAAATGGGGTACGTGGTTCAGGTTTGTATCCAAGAGGAGTACAAGTTTCTCCACACCTCCGACGTGCAGGGACCCTGCAGCCAAGACCAAGCGAGTTTTGTATTTCAGGAGGATCCACGGGTGATTTTTTGCGACGGTCCCGTGACGTATATGCTAGGGCGACGTTACTCCATGGAGAACCTCAGTCAGGCGACGAGCTACTTATCGGAGATTGTGGAGAAGACTCAGGTGGAAAAGCTGGTTCTGGATCACCATCTTTTGCGGGATCTGAAGTGGAAGGAGAAACTGGAGAGAGTTTTTTCAGTGGCCAAATTGTGGGCTGTGGAAGTGCTCACGGCAGCGGAGTATGCCGGCATGCAAAACGACCTCCTGGAGGCCAGGAGGCGCCGGTTATATGGACGATAGCTTGGGCTTGCCATCTAAGCGAGACATTTCGCTGGCCACGAGACGATAGCTGAGGGCCTCAAGTTCGATGGCCATGTTCACGTTCCTGATGGTCACACCAGGAGGGGTCTTTAAGGTTTCTGGTGCGAAGTTGAGGATCATTTTAAGTCCAGCCTTGACCAATATGTCAACAACCGACTGAGCTGCGGTTGTGGGTACCGCCACCACGGCTAAATTGATATCCAGTTCCTTGACGATTTTGGGCAGCTTCGTAATATCTGATATGGTTAAGCCCCGCCTCTTTTTTCCCACCTTATGGGGATCGTTGTCGAAGACGGCGACGATGTGGAATCCCTGCCTCTTGAACTCCTTGTAGGAGATTAAAGCTGAACCCAAACTGCCGGCTCCCACCAGGGCCACCTTCCAGATTCTGTGAAGGCCGAGAATATGGGCGATGGTCTCCTTCAGCTGACAGACCGAATACCCCAGGCCTCGGGTTCCAAACTGCCCAAAGCAGGAAAGGTCTTTCCTCACTTGGGCTGGAGTGACTTTATGCCTTTTTGCCAGCTCCTTGGAGGAAACCATTTCCTGGCCTTGCGTTTCCAGATGAACTAGGGACCGGTAGTATCGGGACAATCGGGTGATGGTGGCATCGGATATTCTGTTCATGGTTTATCTCGTCCAGAATTTGGTTGTCTCGGGCTTGTGAACTCTTTCACAACCAGATAGAAAATATATATACAGGGAGTCGCTGTCAAGGGGTTTTTTCAGAGGAAGTTTAAATTACGCGGATGAGGATCAGAGCGATCATGGCGATGCTGCAGGATAGGGTCAGCGTCATGCCCAGGATTTTGCCCACAAAAGCACCGAATCCGGCTCTGGCGGCCAAAGCATGGTCCTCACGGTGAAGATACTCCAGGAGGAATGCTCCCAGAAAGGCGCCACCGATGGCGCCGATTAAAGTGCCCACCAGTGGAATAGCAGCCGATCCCCAGGCAGCGCCCAAGATGCCGCCAGCGAGAGTTCCCAACACTCCCCATCTGGAGGCGCCAAATTTGAGGGTGGTGAAAGTGCCCAGGAGAAATTCCACCAACTCGGCGAACAAAGTAATTACCAATAACAATAACAGAAACTTAACCGTGATCCCGCCCCGAAAACGGGTCACTAAGGCGTAGATCAAGGCATCGCAAAAAATAAGAAAAGTCCCCGGGAAGCCGAGGAGTGTGGCCACAACCCCGAGGATGAGGACGAGGCAAAATAGGATGAAACCGAAAACCTGCAAGGGACGCTCAACCGGAAAACAGATCTGTTATTTTTTCTTGGCCAAAAGCCGACTGTGCCACTCGATAAGCACAGGGCTGGCCACGAATATAGAGGAGTAGGTTCCGACGGCAACCCCTACCATCAATGCGAAGGCGAAATCTCGAATCACCTCGCCACCCAGGGCGAAAAGGCAGATGACCACTACCAAAGTGGTCAAGGAGGTTATGATCGTTCTGCTGAGAGTTTGGTTAATGCTGGCATTGATGATAGCCTCGTAACTCTGGCCGCGCATGAGAGCCAGGTCTTCTCTGATTCTGTCGAAGACGACGATGGTGTCGTTCAGGGAGTAGCCTACAATTGTCAACAGCGCAGCGACGATGGCCAGGGAGATCTCCTTGTTCAGGATAGAAAAGATGCCCACAGTGATAAGCACGTCGTGGAAGAGCGCGGCTATGGCACCGACGGCGAACTTGAACTCGAAACGCCACGTGATGTAGATGAGAATTCCGATCATGGCCCAAAAGATGGCCCATACGGCCTTTCCCTTAAGCTCCTCCCCAATTTTGGGTCCCACCTTCTCTTCGCGGCGAACTTCGAACGCGTTATTCGGGAAATCTTTAATCAGAACTGCCTTAATCTGGTCTCCCACCTTAGTACCTACCTCTTGTTTCTTCACCCGGATGAGGAATTCCTTTCCCTCGCCGAACTTTTGTATCTCGGCGTCTCCCCAGCCGATCTTGTCCAATGAAGCGCGGATTTCCTGCACAGAGAGATCTTTCTCGAACTTCATTTGAAGGAGCGTACCTCCAGCGAAATCGATGCTGAAGGCAGGACCTTTGTGTGCGACAAGGGAGATGAGTCCCACAGCGATAAGACCGATGGAAATGGCGAAGGCGACCTTGCGTTTGCCCACGAAATCGAAGTTTGTGCGCTTTAGAATTTGCACCTTCTATCCTCGCTGAAAGAGTGTTCTCTCAAAGTGAGATGATTAAATGCTGATTTGCGCCTGAGGGCGTGGTGCGTAGAGAAAGTGGAAGATGACCCGGGTGATGACGATGGCTGTGAACATGCTGGCCACGATGCCGATGGACAGCGTAACGGCAAATCCTTTTATAGGTCCTGTTCCGAACTGGTAGAGAACGATGGCCGTGATTAAGGTGGTCAGGTTCGCATCCAGAATGGTTCGAAAAGCCCTGGAGTAACCGCTATCAATAGCCGAGAGGATTGTTTTCCCAGCCCGCAGCTCTTCTCGAATGCGCTCGAAAATGAGCACATTGGCATCGACCGCCATGCCGATGGTCAGGATGATCCCGGCGATTCCCGGCAGCGTCAGAGTGGCTCCTAATCCGGCCAGAACGGACATGATAAAGACTACATTGAGGAGAAGGGCCAGGTTGGCGATGAGCCCAGCGAGCTTGTAGTATACGATCATGAATAGGACCACCAAGATCAATCCGATGATTGCAGCTCGAACGCCCATGCGGATAGAGTCTGCTCCCAGAGATGGTCCCACGGTGCGTTCCTCGATGATCTCCACCGGCGCAGGCAGAGCGCCTGCCCGGAGGACGATGGCCAAATCACGGGCCGAATCCATGTTGAAACTACCTGTAATTTCGGCTTTTCCACCCGTAATCTTTTCCTGAATTACAGGAGCGGAATAAACCTTACCATCCAGGACTATGGCCATACGTTTTTGAACGTTAGCGGCGCTGACCCGGGCCAGATCACGGGCTCCCTGTCGATCGAACTCTACCCCCACATAGGGCTTGTTGGCCCTTTTTATATCGGATCCCTGATAGATGGCCACTCGGGCGTTTTTCAGGGTTTTGCCCGTCAGCTCCGCCCTTTCACGAAGCAGGTACAGACGTCTGTAGACGACATCGCTGAATTCCTCATCCTGGCTAGCCCAAGCTAACTGGGAACCGATGGGAATTTGATCCTGTACCACAGGATTGTTTAAATACTTCTCCACTCTGAGAATATTTTCTTCTTTTACGAGGTAATCTCGCTCACCGGGAGTACCTAATTCAAGCAGGAGAGACGAAAAGGGCATATCAGCTAACACCGTCTCTTGATCGGGTACTTGCTCCTGTTGTAGCTCTTCTTCAAACAGCTCGGGGAAAGTTTCTCCTTCCTCCTCGGCTATCTCCCCTTCCTCCGGTGCAATTCCTTCCGCTGCCAGATTTTGATCGATCTTTTTAAGCATCGATTGCCAGACCTCGTCATCCTGGAGAAGCTTGAACTCCAACAAAGCGGTTCTGCCGATGAGCTCTTTGGCTCGGGCCTCGTCCTGCAGGCCGGGGAGTTCCACAATCAAGCGCTCACCGCCCTGTTTCTGGATCACGGGTTCGGCTACGCCGAACTCATCGATACGGTTGCGAATAATCTCCAACGCCCGGTCCAGGGCATCCTCAGCCTCCGATTTGGTCAGGTTTCGCTTGTCCACCTCCATGACCAGATGCATTCCGCCCCTCAGGTCCAGCCCCAACTTGATGGCCTTCTTCTCAAGCCTGTATAGAGCCAGGGGATCCATTTGCTCCTTGGCCTCTTCGGATAAAAAATTCAGCCTTACCGTTGGATAGAGATACCAGGCCGCAAGGAGAATGGCAGCGATAATGATGATGATTCTCCACTTAAAGGATTTTCTCATAACATAACCTCTTTTGCCGGCGGGATCCCTTCAGACCGCCGAACGAATTTTTGCGAATGAATTACAGTTGAAGGTCATAGATGTTTGATAAATTTTGAATATAAACAGTGCCTTTGCCCATGTCAATACAATTCATATGGTCAATCATCTGATCAGGCTGATCATCTCCCGTACGGCTTGTTCCATTCCGGCCATGATAGCTCTGGACACGATGGTGTGGCCGATGTTCAACTCCTCCACCTCTTTGATTTCGGCAATGGGACGGACATTTTGATAGGTGAGACCATGGCCTGCGCTAACCCCAAATCCCAGTTTCGCAGCGACGGCAGCGACATCCTGTATCTTTTCCAACTCGGCCAGCTCCTCCGAGGCATCTTTGGCCTCGGCGTAAAGACCAGTGTGAATTTCAACGTAGTCGGCACGTAGCTTCGCAGCGGCTTTGATCTGATTCACATCGGGATCTACGAAGAGACTCACCACGATACCCTCATCCCTCAGGGGGGGTATCGTTTCCGAGAGTGTCTGATAACTCTGCAGGACGTTCAGTCCCCCCTCGGTGGTGACCTCATTTGGTTCCTCAGGGACCAAGGTGACCATATCAGGTTTGAGGTCAAGAGCGATTTTTACCATAGCTTCAGAGGCAGCCATCTCCAGATTAAGGTGAGTGCGCACTACCTCTCTGAGGAGAAGAAGATCTCGATCCTGAATGTGCCTCCGATCCCCTCTTAGATGAGCGACAATGCCGTCTGCACCTGCCAGCTCCGACATGATGGCCGCCACCACAGGGTCGGGCTCGTCCGTCTTGCGCGCCTGCCTGACCGTGGCCACATGGTCCACGTTGACGCCCAGTTTCACCATCTTACACCCCCATGATCGGTTTCGTCTCTAGCGGAGCTACCGGAGCACCCGCGAGACATGAACGAAACGCACCCCAGTTCTTTCCAGTCGAGGAATTATATCCTCCAATGCTTGCAGGGTATTGACACGAATGTGGCCAATGCCAATGGCCGAACCTTCCCGCAGAGCTCTTTCAGCCAACATCGTAAGCCTTTTTTTAATCACTGCGCTATCGTCTTGGTCATCGAGATAAGCGTCCGATTCGGCGCAGGACATGTTCAGCCTTAGGGCTACGTCCAGGGCCACAGATTGGGAACTGGTCCGGCTGTCCACGAAGATTTTGCCCGCAGCCTTAATCTCCTGTAGAACAACTGCCATCACCCTCTCGTTTTCGGTGGCCAGAGAGCCCATATGGTTATTGACGCCCACGGCCTCGGGGAGCTCGGCCAAAGCCCAGCGAACACGGCGTCGAATCTCATCTTCGGGGAGGTCAACAAAAATTCCGTTTTCTTCCCCCAGCTCTCCCTTCTTGGGCTGCATGGGCAGATGCACAAACACTTCATGTCCGGCCCCTTTGGCTTGACGTGAAATTTGCTGAGAGGATGGGTGACCCGGAATAACTGCCGCCGTCAGGGCGATGGGAAGCCGGAGCATGGAGTGAGCCACTTCGTTGTTGATGGCCCCGAAATCGTCGATGATAATGGCCAGCCGCCCCAGAGTGGGCTGTATGTCCTGGTCGGAAATCAACTCCAGAAGGTGGGTCGGGAGGCCCTCAACTCCTAGCTTCATGGTCAGACCATTCCCTTGCCTGCTTTGCACCACGCTTAGGACTTGACCCCCAGCCCTCTGGGTCGCCTTGGTTATAGCAAGGTTACAACGAAACAGAGAGATCTGCGCCGTCACCCGTATGGACAGTTGACGAAACCGCCACCGCGTTCCCTCCTCCTCCTTCTCCGTTACGTTTTGGGTGATGAAGAGCGGAGAGGCTCCCAGCTCATCCAGGGCCTCTTTCAGCGCCACATCCACCAGGTCCGAGAGCGGGTGGTAGTCTTTCGCCTCTTGAGGAGGAGGAAATAGACGCTCGTGGAGGAACCCTTGCCAGAGATAATGCCCGCCCAGAATGGCCACCACAAGCAGCAGGATCAAGGCGAGTATCTTGACGACACTCTTGGTGATCTGAGATCTCCGCCTTATCCTCCGGGGGACTCGAAATCTCGAGCGGGAAAAGGGCTTTCTGGACATGGCCATTCCTTAAAAAGCGCCCCGGGGAGTGCATCACAAAAAAGGAGACGCAGAATACCTGCCATCTCCGCTGTTTAAAATCTGCAACTCAACTTCGTTAGAGACTTTCTGGGGGAATGGACTCGTCTCGATTCTCTATGATCACCCAGTGATCCGGATTCTCTTGGATGAATTTATATTTCTGCGTGCCACTGGCAGTCTGAGCCGCGGCCCCATCGAAAACCGTCACCTGAAAATAGGCCTCGACGCTCTGGACTCCCGTTTGGGTGCCTTCTCCGCTGCCGATATCGCTTCCGGTATGGCGAAGGTTCCCGAATTTCCATTGGATCTCCACCTGCTCGAGAGTGAACATGTTGTTGATGATGGCGATCTCGTCGTCGTATCCATACAAGGCGTTGGGATCGGTGGCGGGAAGATGGGGATCGACAAACTGGAAATCCCTGTGCAAACAGCGTCTGTAGACTTCCAGGTCCTTGTGATTGAGAGCCGACTCTAAGTTGAACAATACGCTATCGGGGCTTGTTTGGGGCTTAGTGGGCGTCAACGGCCGATCCTCAGGCTCTCTCTGTTCCGGGGCGAATATGTTGGAGCAGCCCGCTCCCAACGAGAGCAGACCGAATAGAGTCAAGATAACCCATGTGGCCGTTTTCGGCGAAATGAAAGCTCTGATCATCGGTTTTTCCAATTAAGGATTCGTTGAATAAATACCATCATTCGGCAGCAAAGTCAAGGAAAAATGTGGAAAAGATGGTAAACCAGGTTTCAGGGATTCTGAATGGAGGAATTGACGAGTGTCGCACCAGTTTGAGCTCATTGTGGACAGGTTGACTGCGATTAGATAAATCTTCTCACTGAGGCAATCTGAGTTTCGCTGCAGACGGAGGCAATTTTTGATAACTTTGCCTTTTTCATTCTCGCCTTTCGCTAAGTAGGTATGCGGAGCGCGAACTTCTCACCGTTGCCTCCGAATCGAAAAAGCGGAAAAAATTATACCCCTTGACAAAATGGCGCTAATCTGATAGAATGAAAGTATGTTGTAGATTTCTTCCAGATGAGTTGGGAGATTGGAGTTTTTGCTCTCCTGAAGCTTTAACCTGCGGAGGATATTTCGTGCAGACCAAAGCGAAGATCATACTGATCGTGTTTTTCGGGATCTTGACGCTGTTCTTGGCCTTTCTCATTTTAGCCCTTGAAGCAAGTGGAGATCAGGCGCCGGAGGAGATTTTACCGAAGTGGATGACTCCGGCAGAGAGTTTAAGGGTCCACGAAATCGGCAAGGATCATAAGGTTACCGACCCACCGGAGGGTTGGGTGGAGACTCCTGGAGAGTTCGAGAAGCTCAGGGGTGTATGGATTACCTGGATACAGTACTCTTATGACAATGTTTTTCGCGAGATTGTCCGGGAGGTAGTCGATGTCTGTAAGGCATACATCATAGTGGGCGGCAGCAGCGAGCAGAGCTACGTAGAGAGCTATCTCACCAGTGGTGGAGTCCCTTTGGATAGCGTGTATTTCTACGTTTACCCACGAAATTCCGTCTGGATAAGAGATTACGGACCCTGGTTTATCCGCGAAGAGGGAGACAGCGAGGCAATAGTCGATTTCATCTATAATCGGCCAAGGCCCAACGATGACGCTATCCCTGGGCGCATCGGCACCAGCTGGGGGATGCCGGTGTACGGCTCGCCCCTGGAGCACCCCGGGGGCAACTTCATGGTAGACGGTTTGGGGACGGGCTTCGCCAGCGATTTGATTTATGACGAAAACCCAGGATATACGCCCTCGGAAATCGATTCCATAATGCTAGCCTACAACGGCCTGGAGCAGTTCGTGGTCGTGCAGAAGATCAATATCGAGTACACCGGGCACATCGATCTGTGGACCAAGTGTCTCAACGATACCCTCATCATGGTCGGCGAATATGCTCCTGGTCATGCCAATCACGAGTTGCTCAAACAGCATGCAGCATACTTCGAAAGCCTGACCAACCGCGAGGGGCATCCCTATCGAGTGGTGAAAATACCCATGCCGTGGTCGACCTCATCGGCGCCGCCTTCGTATCTCAACTCACTGATCGTAAACAACAAGGTGCTGGTGCCCCTGTGGAATAAAGCGGAGGATGACACGGCGCTGATCATCTATCAGCAAGCCCTGCCGGACCATCAGATAGTGGGTATCGACTGTTCCGGAATGTCAGGATCAGGCGGTGCCATTCACTGCATCACCATACAGGCGCCCAGCGCCAAATTCATCCACATCAAGCATGATCCATTGGATGACACAGAGGACATGGCCAATCCCTATCGGGTTCGGGCCCAGATGCTCACATCCAGCGGCTTTGTCGCCGACTCAACGGTCGTGTGCTATAAAGTCAACCGTGCGCCCTCATTCGGCTCCGCACCGCTGACGGCGGTAATTGACACCCCGGGGGTTTACGCCGGCTACATTCCGGCGCAATCCGTTGGAGATACTGTACATTATTATATTCACTGTCTAAACACAGATGGATTTTTGCGTAACTCACCATGGCACGCCGCGTCCCATCTCTACTCCTTTCGGGTGGGCTCCACGGCTCCAGTGCCCGTGACCGATCTGAGGATCCAGCTTTCTGGGAGTGACCTGCGGCTGGAGTGGTCAGCGGTGACCACTGATGGCTTTGGCAGCCCTGTGGTGGTGGATCAGTATCGCATCTATAGGGACACCGTGGCTTACTTTGAGCCCGGCTCTGAGCCATTCGATTCCACGGCGATGCTTTTCTATACCGACGACACTGCGGGAACGGGGGATACCGGAACGAACTATTATTATACGGTGACGGCCGTCGCCAGTGGCAAAGAGTCAGGGATATCCGATCTGTGTGGGGAGTTCGACCGGGAGCTGATGATCGGGCATCAAAGAGATAATTGAGACAGGAAGTATGAAATGGGAACCCTTTAGAGCCTGTCTTCCCCGGGGAGGTTTTCGAGAAAGGCTGGTGGCTGAGTAACTTCGGTCCGGCGAGTGGAAGGTATTAATTAAAAAAGCTATAAAAGTCATTGACAGAACACTAGCAATTTGCTAGAATATAAAAGAGAGCTCTTTGATCGACCTTCGAGGTTACAGAGGATCTCAGAGTGCTGTTTCCCTTGGAGACCAGCACCCTCGTTTGTCCGTGTTGAAGTGCGTTACATGATTTGTCGGTCGATTTTCGGCAATCGTCGATTTCTATTCTGTCTGGGTGGATAAGCTAAACAACAGTCGTGCTTCGATCAACAACTAATGTAACGCCTATCGAGACCGAAAACCGACACACCAGAAACGATATAAAACGACATAGGTGGATGCCAGACGTTTGAGGTGGCTTTCTCATGCACAGATGCTGAGGGAGTGTCCAGGACACCTCTGGAACCGACGTTTACGGCATCCGCCTTTTTTTAGCGATTGGACTTGCAGGTCTGCAGGCGGCACCATGATTTGCAGTCCGATTGCTCAGAGAGAATATCGAAGCTGGAAACTGGTTTGCGAGTGTGGAAGCTGGTATGGAACTAGAGACTGGAAGATAGAGGCTAGACGCCTGTGGATTGTTTTTTGGAGCGCGTTGTCTGGGTCTATGATTTGTCCTTTGTGCCGGTGGGCGCAGCGGAGCGAAACTGGCGCGGTTGAGGAAGTTGGTGATGAGTACTGGCCGCGGCTAAAATAAGGAATGAACAATCTTCTATAAAAGTTGTTGACAAAAAAACTAAAATATGATAGTATGGAAGTTGAGACCATGAGAAGCTGACGGACAGAGCGTTTCTGGTTTACGGTTTATCATCGACAAGGAGGATTCATGCGAGTGAAGATGTCCATTCTCATCTGGGGCATCTCCGCCACCGTTGGGTTTTTCACGGCTGGTACCACGGAAGCCACGAGTCGCACCGTGCTGGCGGAGTTGTTCACCAGCACCACCTGAGGGGCTTGCCCCTATGCCGAGGCGGCGCTTGACAGTGTTGTCAAGTATGATTTCAATCCTTCTGAGTTGGTATTGATTCGTCACCATGTGGGTGGACAATTTTATGATCTTGAGGACAGCCTCCGGTTTGTCTATTATCCGGAAACCTATGCTCCCGATGGAGGTTGGGCTCATTGGATTCCCACCGTGTGGTTCGATGGCGTCGAGGAACGGACGGGTGCCTGGCGAGATGTAGAGGAGGGGCAATCCATATACAGGGAAATCATCCAGGCTCACCAAGATCTGCCTACTCCGCTGGAAATGGACTTTCAGGTGGAATACGGCACCAAGGCAAGTACCGGAGCGGTCCATGTAAGGGTGGTGGCCACGAGCATCGTCTACTACACAGATCTGTATTTACGTCTTGCCATCATCGAGTCTGAAGTAGATTATGGAGTTAAAACCTACAGTCAGGTCCTTCGAGATTATCTCCCTTCCCCGGCAGGTATATCTTTCAGCATCGCCCAGGGCGACACATTCACCCATTCCCAGAACTTCGTTATAGATTCAGCCTGGGAGCCGGACAATTGCCACATCGTGGCCTTCGTGCAGAACGACCTCGACCGTGTAGTCGTCCAGGCCATGCAGGATACCATCAAGATCCCGACTCCGGTCGTTGAGGATACTCCTGTAAGCGGAGTTCCCCAATATTACCACCTCAGCCAGAATTACCCAAATCCCTTCAACGCTAACACCGAGATTCGGTATCAGATTCCTGAGGATGGCCGTGTGATCCTGGAGATATTCAATGCCCTGGGTCAGGAAATACGAACCCTTGTGGATAGAGATCAAGTGGCAGACGAATATTCTGCTGTCTGGGATGGTCGAGATGATATGGGTGGCGATGTGTCCAGCGGGTTGTATTTCTGCCGGCTGAAGGCCGGGGATTTCCACAAGACCATCAAGATGGTGTTGCTGAAGTAAAAAAAGGGTTCAAGGGGTCGAGGATTCCAGCTTTCAAGGGTTTCCACTCCCGTCACCCCAAGATGTAACTAAAATACCACATAGCCCTCTCGGGAAACCAGGGGGACTTCTTGATATTGTTTGAGAAGGGATACGAATCTTAACAGGATGAGGATCGGTTGCTTATGGACGAGGGATCAAGCCTCTGAGATCTGCAAATTATGGGAGAAGAGAAAAGAGATTAAAAACCCGCTTGACAAAAACCTGCTTATGTGATACAATAGTAATAGTAGAAAGCGAGGAAATTGTCCGCTATCCTGAAGGAAAAGGATTGATGGACAATTCTTCTATGTATGCAGCCGATGGCAGGGTAAGTGTCAAAGAATTTGGAGGTGATATAACATGGAAGACAAAAAGATCGTTGTACTGATAATCTGCTTCAGCATTTTGGTCTTTACCCTGGGAGCGGGAGATGCGAGTGGACAAAATCAACCGCCAACTGCGATCATCGATTCTATAATGCCCAATCCAGCCGATCTCGGTCAAGAAGTTTTCTTCGCCGGGCACGGTGAAGACACGGATGGGTCCATCATCGCCTATCATTGGAGGTCTCATCTCGCAGGACAATTGAGCACTGATTCCTCATTCAGCACATCTGCGTTGTCTGCTGGGATTCATGCTATTTACTTTAAAGTGCAGGACGATGATAGCGTTTGGTCAGAAGAAGATGTGGATACGCTTCAGATTGAGGCCGAATATATCCTGGCAACCGTTGATATCGATCCGAATTCGTTGAACCTACGCAGCAGAGGAAAATGGATCACCTGTTACATCGAACTCCCCAATGGCTATGATGTCAATGATATAGACGTGACCACAGTGCTTTTTAATGATTCTCTCCATGCAGAGCCGAGGCCGTATGGAGTGGGCGACTATGATGACGATGGTGTCGCCGACCTGATGGTCAAGTTTAACAGAGCAGAGGCGGGGAATCTGCTCGCACCAGGGGATTCCGTTGAGATGAGGGTTTCTGGCGAAATCACGGGTGAGATGTTCGCGGGCACAGATACCATCAGAGTCTTCATGCCTGGGCACGACGCTGAGCGCCCTACTCAGGTGCGTAAATTAAGGGTCAATCAGAACTATCCCAACCCGGTCAACCCGTTTACGAAAATTAGTTTTAGCATACCCAAGGCATCTGATGTGAAACTCGAGATCTACAATGTTCTGGGTCAAAGGGTAAGAACACTTGTCGACGAACGCCTTGAGCCTGGCGAACACCTCATCGAGTGGAATGGAAGGGGGGCAGACGAACAGCCTCTTGCTGCTGGGATCTACTTCTATCGTTTGACGGCCAATGGTTTAACGGAAACGAAGAAGATGCTGCTGTTGAAGTAAGTGCTGAATCACTGCGAGACCTGAGAGGCCCTCTCGGCGTTCGAGAGGGCTTTTTTCATTTCGAATGAACGGTCGAAAGACAGCACATTTGGCAGAAATTGGAAATTCGTTTATCGGTGTCCAGGCTTGTAATGAAGCTCATTAATCGAAGCTCGATAATCGACCAGATCTTTTTTTCTGTCATTCCCGTGCAAGCGGGAATTCAGAAGTGTTTTAAAGATCTTTTCTTTGATCGCCTTGGAGGATAGTATCCATAAGGAGCTTGGGGCAATTGATGCGTGGAAAAGCAAGGCGGTGAGGGTAGAGCGCAGGGGATTGCGGAAAAAGTCGCACTTGCAAAGTTTCTTAAAGATGACAGAGAAGTTCTAGGGTATAGGTGAAGAGGTGTTACTCACCCCTCTCCCTTCCAACTCTTGCCCTCAAGGGCGCAGGATTCTAGGCTTAGAGCTCAAGGAAAAGAGCATTGCAATCACTGATTGTGTTAAAAGGGGTGTGGGATGGGGACCTCGAACCCTTGAGTCCTAGAATCCTTTGATCTCAACAAAAAAGGGCGGCTCGTTGAGCCGCCCCAACAGATCATCGATCTTATAAGTGGAGGAAATCCTCCACCAGTTTTTTCCACTCTTTGGCGGGAACTTTTTTATTGATGGCCTCGATGAGCTTACCGCCGTCGGCCACGGTAACCCCCAGATCCTTCTCCACTCGTCGGTGCAACCTGTCAGCGTCATTTTCCAACCATGTCTTAGCCTCATCGCCCTGATACAGCAGTCGTAGGTTCTTCTCCAGATTGTAGGGCTTTAGAGTAAGCGCCCAGCCATTGCCATAGGGATCTTTGTTGATCATTGACGTGTCTTTGAAGAGCTTCTCATTGACGCTGATAACCTCTCCATCTATGGGAGAAAGCAAATCCGCGCTTCGAGAACCACATTTGACTCTCCACGAACTTTCACCCTGCTTCAGGGCGCTTCCCTTTTCGGGCAACTCTACCTTTGTGATGTTTCCCAGCAATTTCTGGGCAAAATCATCAAAACCAACGCGCACGGCGTCAGCTTTTCTCGTTTTGGCCCACGTATGCGCTCTGGAAAAGTGAAGGCCTCGCTGCATGATGAACCCGCTCACCAGAACGGGCTCCCTCAGCCATTTTCCCTCAGCAGCAATGCATTGGTTTCTGTAAATACAAGCAGGGCAGTTACTCGGTCTACAGATATTTGCCCAGTACGGCGGAAAGAAATTAGAACTCGCCTTCAGCGAGGGATATTCCTGAGACGTGGAATCCATCTTGGCCATCATCTCCTCCTTCATTTTGAGGTCTTGTCTCGCCATTTCCTTGTACGTTGAACACTCAAAGTGACCATCTCCGACACAAACGCCCTCCTCAGCAGAACATGGTATCATCTTCCTCACTGGATACGCTTGGCAGTATCTCACAACGACTTCTTCTAAAAATGGGCATTTCACGTGACATCACCTCCTGCAACAGGGTAAAGCAAAATGGGTGCCAATAAAAAGAAAAGCCCTCACCTCTTGGTAAGTGGCTTTTAACAAGTTTGTTGCGTAAGAGACAGTTTTTTAACGAGAGTCGTCTGGAGAGAAGAGGTCGCTGTATTTTTTAGCAGTGGGTCCGCTGGGGAAAAGTTAAGATATTGAGAAGTAATCGGTTGGGAAGAGCAAAAGATTTTAGCAGCTATTGCGGAAGTTTTCAGCGTTTTTTAAGCTTGTACTTCTTTATTCTACTGGAGAGCGTATTTCTATCTATGCCCAGCATTTTGGCGGTCTTAGTGATATTCCAGTTGTTTGACTCCAAGGCAAGAAGTATGTGTTCTTTTTCCACCTCTCGGAGGGACATGTCCGGGGTGGGTTTGAACTTACCCTCTTCTGCGGCCAGCAGTGGCAAGTCCTCGGGAACGATGATCCGCTCTTTGGCAACGACCACAGCCCGTTCGATGACGTTCTCCAGTTCGCGAACATTTCCTGGCCAGTCGTATTTCATCAAGAGCCTGGAGGCTTCTGACGATAGGCCGTCTATCTCCTTTTTATTTTCAATACAGTATTTTTTTAAAAAATGTTGCACAAGGAGCGGAATATCCTCCTTCTTAGCCCGCAAGGGAGGAAGTAAGATAGAGACGACGTTGATGCGATAGTACAGATCTTCCCTGAACTTCTCCTCGGCCACCATCGCTTTCAGATCTTTGTTTGTAGCGGAGATAATTCTAACATCAGTTTGGAGAACCTCTGTGCCCCCCACTCTGGTGAACTTTTTTTCCTCCAGAACGCGGAGCAGCCCCACCTGTGTTTTAGGACTTATATCGCCAATTTCGTCGAGAAACAGCGTTCCAGTGTTGGCAATCTCGAATCTTCCTTTCTTCCTGGCTACCGCGCCGGTAAAAGCTCCCTTCTCGTGGCCGAAAAGTTCGCTTTCCAACAGACTCTCGGGCAAAGCCGCGCAGCTCACGGCCACAAAGGGGCCCTCGCTCCGCAGGCTGCTGTTATGTATGGCCCGGGCAACGAGCTCTTTGCCGGTCCCAGATTCGCCTTCAATCAATATAGTAGAATTGCTTTTGGCAACAGTCCTTACTAATGCGAGCACCTCTTGCATCTTATGACTTTTGCCGATAATATCCATGAACTCGTACTTTTTCTCCAGCTCGTGACGAAGATAGATATTCTCCTTAAGCAGGTCTTGATAGGCGATGATCTTTCTGATGGCCAACCCGATTTCTTCTGGATTGAAGGGCTTGACGATATAATCATAGGCCCCTTGTTTCATCGCTCGCACAGCGCTGTCGACAGTGGCATAGGCAGTCATAATAATGACGGGAATATCCTGGTTGATCTTCTTAACCTCTTCCAAAACTTCGATTCCGTCCATCCCGGGCATTTTTAAGTCGACCAAAAGTGCATCCCATCTTTCCGCCCGCACCTTTTCCAATGCTCTGGCACCGTCCTCCACTGCCACCACCTCATACCCCTCTTCCAACAGCCAGTCGGACAGAGAATCTCGCATAATCCTTTCGTCGTCCACGACCAAGATATGCACGTCTTTTCTCATTCTCTCTCGCTTTGCTTGTTCTCGCATAATAGCATTGAGCAGCTTCGGCAAAAACTATCAGTCTTGACGTCTATATTTCTGACGCTGTTTGAGAAGTACATCACACATTTCGGGTCAGAACAGTGCACCAATCCAAATGTATGTCCTAACTCATGTAAAGCCTCCTTTTTGGCCCTCTCCAGCAGAAGTTTAGGGTCTGGAGGAAGTCCATAAAACTCCTGGCGCAAACGGCAAAGCGAAACGGTGGCTGCCTTGCCTCCCAGTTGCGCTTCGCCAAACACAAAGGTTAGAATAGGGGTACATAAATCGACATCGACTATGCCAAGTATCTTGACGGTGCCTTTCAACAAAGAGCATAATGTCTCGTTGTTCAAAATCTGCTTCAAGATTTTGCCCGAGGAATATTGCTCTCGATCTGGCTCGAAGGCGTAAGAGGGCGCTTCCAGGCTTGGAATGATTTTACACCTGCAATTGAATCTTAACGTAATCTCCTGCGCGACGGTCCTCAAGATCGGCTGGTGTATGGACCCGATTGGTAAGATATAGATGCATCTCACAACTTGTTTCTCACCGGTGTCCAGGCAAACGATTACTCATACAGTGGGAAGCTCAATAGTAAAGGTCGTTTCTTTTCCAATGGTGCTCTTCACAGAAATATGCCCGTGATGGGTTCTGATAATCCTTTGAACGATAGAGAGCCCTAATCCCAACCCAGTGCTCTCTTTTCCTCCCTTGGTGGTGAAAAAGGGATCGAAAATTTTGGTGATATTCTCTTTGGGAATGCCACAACCCGTATCGGAGACGGATATTTTGATAAAACACTCACGACCGGGCGTTCCCTCCGCAGCCGTTTTTATTTTGAGGTTTCCCCCTTTGGGCATGGCTTGAGCTGCGTTCATGAACAGATTTACAAACACCTGTTGCAGCTGTCCGAAGTCACCCATGACCTCAGGGAGAGCTGCCTTTCCCTCTTTTGTTACTGTAACGTTTCTCACGCTCAGAGGATCACCCAGGAGCATTAAGCTTTGTTCGATGACCTCGTTGATCTGGACCGGTCTAATGTCGGGCTCATCACGACGTGAGAAATCCAACAGATTCTGGGTGGTTCTCCCGACGCGCTTGGTCTCTCTCTCCATGACAGTGAGATACTCTTTAAATTTGGAAGCCGTGGCAGCAAGATTTCCCTGCTCCAGCTTTTTTAAAAGAAGCTTAATATAAGTCAGGATACCGTTGATGGGGTTGTTTATCTCGTGGGCCACTCCAGCGGCTAGTTGCCCTAAGATGGCCAGTCGCTCCGACTGCACCAGCTGGGTTTGCAGGGTCTTCACCTCGGTGATATCGCGAAATATCTCCACCATTCCCAGGATTTCACCATTGTGGCTCTTCAAGGGGAACGCGGTGATGCTCACAGGAATCGGTCGGTCGTCTTTGGACAGGTATTCAGCTTCCGTGTTGCACCTGGAGAGGCCCTTTTTGATGATTTTGTCAAAAGAACACGCGCTGTCACACAAGGGACTTCTAGAGACTTCCCGGCAGGTTTTCCCCAACACCTCATCTGCGCAGTAGCCCGTTATCCATTGCGCTGCTTTGTTGAAGACTATAATTCGCTTCTCATTGTCCACGACACAGACGCCACCCTGCATATTTCGAAGGAGTCCCTCTATGAAAGGCCTCATGGTGGAGAGATCCAATCCTCCTCTCCGCGTTGGTCGTCGTCTCTTAAATATGATTTTTATGCATGCCTAATATTTCAGCAACTATATGTATCACAGAATTTGATAAATGTCAAGGTTTTATTTCGATAATCGGTGATCGTTAATCGGTAATCGGTGTCTTTCGTTAATCGGTTATCGGTGATCGTTGATCGTGAAAATCAAACACCAACAGCATCGAGGATAGGTATTCGTTTTTTGTCTTTAGCAAGGATCGGTTTTTCTTTTGCCAGGATCCAGGAGCAAGGCTCTTAACTCTCTAAACTCTCTTAACTTTATTCCAGGATCCAGAATCAAGCATCCAGGATCGGTCTTTTTTCTCACGAATCACAATTCACGAATCACGATCCACGATCTTACTTCTCCGGCAACTTCTCCATGCCATAAGCTTTCGCATCCGCCAAAAGTATCTTCTCTAGCTCCTGGGCCACATCATCCCTTGGTGGTTTGGGCTCGGCCTCGGCCAGAATTTTCTCGACCTGCTGGTGGGCTCGCTGGGCTGAAGTGAGCCGGCCGGACTGCTCCCACTCTCCCAGGGTGCCCCGGTCGATGGTCGGCCCCGGGAAATAAGCCTCCTCCTTGAACCACTTCAGAGTATGGGGATCTGTGATGAAGTGGTCCATCCGGCCAATCTTTTTCAGGATATGCAGAGCCAATGGCTCTTCCCGAAGAGCAATGCCATCAACCAGCCGGTAGGCCATGCCGCAGATCTCGTTGTCCAAGACCAGCTTCTCCAGGCTCTGGCAGCTCTCGAAGTCCAGCATGCCGGGACCGGAGACTACGTTAATGCCCGCCAGGGCGGCCAGGATAGCGCCCGTGCCGCTCTCCAGGCCTGCCTGGGCGTCCAGGCTTTTGGCATCGGAGAGGGCCATGTAGGCATGAGTGGGCAGGTTCAGGTGCTTTCCAATCTGGCTGTACGCGGCGTCGATCATCATGGTCTCCAACGCGCCCATAGGTGATGTACCCTTTCGCATGTCGAAGCAGGAGGGTGATCCCCCATAGATGATGGGAGCTCCTGCCTGAGCGAGCTGGTGAATGACGATGCCGCTGAGGTCCTCGGCGCAGTGCTGGACCACGGCGCCGGCCAATGTTACCGGTGATGTGGCCCCCGTGAGGGGCATGGAGACCAGCTCGGCGGGAATGCCCGAGCGGGCGCAGTCGATGAGGCTCTGGCAGGTGAGATCACTCCACTTCAGGGGCGGTGACGGACAGCAGTCGAAGATAGCCAGAGGTTTCTCGCGCAACTGGCTCTCCCCTCCTCTGACCGAAGCCAACATATCCCGCATGATGCTAAAGCCCTCTTTTGCGAAGGTGCCGGTGACTACCGGTTTGGTGCTGTGCAAAAGGGCGATGTACAGGCGATAGCGGTCGGCCATTTTCTCAGGGACGTCTGAGGAGAGCAAAGCTGTGCTTTGGGCCTTAAAGTTGGGCAGTTCCTCCACCAGACGGGCCAAGCTCACCAGGTCGGCGGTAACAGCCTCTCGGGGTTTACCCAGATCAGGGTCGAAGATGCGCAGGGCAGAGGAGCCTGGATCGAAGTGGACCAAGTCGTCTTTGAGGTCCAGAGCAAGCAGGCCGTTCCGGTCGTAGATTTGGATGTTCGAGGGCGCCGTCTTGAGGCACTTTTCCACCAGATCGCCAGGGATGTAGGCTCTGTTTTGAGAACGGTCCACCTGAGCTCCTGCCCCTCCCAGGAGTTCCAGAGCCTGTTGGTTCTCCACGAAAACTCCCACTTCTTTGAGAATGTCCATGGCCTCGTCGACGATGCGTGTCACGGTGGCGGGCTCCAGAAGTTCAAATTTCGGTCGTTTCGCCTTGGTCAAGTTCGCCTCCTATGGGATGATCTAAGAGCCGAGATTCGTTAATCGTTGATCGTTAATCGTGAAAAATCTAGACGAGAGACTCGTGAAAAGAAAGATCACTGCTGGATGCCAGATACTCGATAAAGGCTTTACTCACAGAGGATCTTTTCCAGTATTCAGCCGCTAGCCTCCAATCCAGTTTCTAATATCAACTTCCAATTGGCGATATGTCTTACACGAATCTCGAGTTTCGATTCTCGAGTCATTTATCCTTCCACTCCTGTCGTTGTCCCTCAAGCCACGCGCTCGTTCCAATAGTCAACCTGGCCCTGAGATTCATGATGTGGTACCCTGGCGGACATCTGGGCCGGTCGTCCGGCACGAAGGTGCTCAACTTCTGGCAGGGGAACTGCTCGCAGAGGCCACAGTGCTCGATGGCCTTGTCCAGGCAACAGCGGACGAAATGGCAATCTTCATGATCCTGGGGGATGCAGCCCAGGCAGTCATTGGGATAATTGGGGCACTTGCCGCAGAAATCGCCGCAGAAGCCGGCAGCGTAAATGTCGATTTTGATATCGTCTGTCACAAATCATGCCTCACGTGCGGGCCTCTGAGCCATCAGCAAGCGCAGGCCTATCAGAATCCCCGCCATGCTGACGATCATGACCGCTGTGATAGGCTCGTCGAAAAAGAATAGCGCCAGAATTGCGACGAATATGGGCACCAAGCTGTATACGAAGCTGGATGTTCTGGTTGGGCCGATCTTACCGATGCTCATGGTATATAGAAGATAGCCAATTCCAGATGCAACCGCTCCCATGTAGATGATGGACCAAAAAGATGCCGCCGAAACGCTTTTGATCTGCCAGATCCAGTCTTCTGTGAAGGCGAGGCCGAGGAGCATGATAACTCCGAACAGCGTGGCGTAGAAGAACAGACAGAAACCCGAGTATTTCTTAGAAAGTGTCTTGACGAGCAGCGCATAGATCGCCCAGCTGAGAACGGCCAGCAACATGAGGCCATCGCCCTGTCCCACATTGAGTTTCAGCAGGTTCTGACTCTGTCCTTTGACCAGAAGCGCGATGACTCCGACGACGGCGATTACGATGCCCAAATAACTGCGAAAGCTAAGCTTTTCCTTGAGGAACAAGGCGGCCATCAGCCCAGTGATAATGGGGCTGAGGGCATTGATGATGGCAGTATTGGCCACCTCCGTGTGCCGCAGTGCGGAGAAGAAGAAAAAGTGATAGCCGACGATGCCGAAAAGCCCCAAGAGGAGGAGTTTTCCCAGATCTCCAAAGCGGACGCTCAGGCTGGAGCGTCTTACCATGGCCAATAAAGTCAAGAAGACTAGGGCAACGATGTATCGAAGAAGAGATATCGTCAGGGGTCGGAGATCGGCCGTGGTGTATTTGCCAGCAATGAAACTTCCGGCGAAGAGCAGACTCGTCGCCAGAGGTAAGAGGATTTTGTGTTTGGGCAATGAAGAAGACACCTGATTGACCAAAGGTCAAGACTGAAATTCAATCTCACGTCTTTCTAAAGGGACAATTCTCCAGTCCACACCGCTCACAGGGGCTCTTGATTTTCTGCGCTTCGTCTTCTTTCCGGAACGTGACGGCGAAGGAGACGGACTTGCGGGGTATCATCATGCAAGAGGGGTTAAGGCGCATGCCGATCTTCTCAGCTGGGAGCAGACTGAAAATGACTCTTTGCTCCTCCAGAGACCAATCGCCATATCCGGGGCTGAACCGAGGTGTGGCCACAAGGTCATGAGTTGCTGCCCAGTGGCAGATTTTGGCATTGACCACGTCGGCGGTCGCCTCGGCGGCCACAGAGCCTATGGCGTCCAAGACGTACCCTTCGGGCTCCTGACCGGTGGCCATGAGCTCCTTGACTTTGTTTTCAAGCTCTGGGCCAATGGTGCACAGGGCCAGGCCGCTTAGCTTGTGGTCTCGCAGATAGTCCAAGCCCTCCAGCTGGCGATTCTCCAAAATTTGGCAAACTCCTTGAGGATGGAGCAATTTTTTGGAAAGCTCTTCCTCTTTCTGGATCATCCGCAGGGTATCTTCCCGGAGCTGTGCTGCCCCGGTTCCCGCCCCCAAAAGACGGACGAGTATCTCGCGGGAGATGTGAATCTGGAAATCGCGAAGGAATGTGGGCTCGGCTTTCATCTCAAACCTTACGGATCATCAGGCCTTCTTCGGTCAGGCGTTTGTGAATGAGGGCGATGAACTCCGGGGTGGTCCCGCAGCAGCCGCCCACGGCGTCGGCTCCGGCCTTGACGATGCGCACCATGTCCTCGGCGAAGGGCTCAGGTTGCTGCTGGTAGTTTTGTTTGCCGTCTATCATCTCCGGCTGACCGCGGTTGGGCTGCATCAAGATGGGCAACTCGGTGCTCCGACGCCACAGAGGAGCGAGATCAGCCATGTCAGCGCTGACCAGGCCGCAATTGGATCCCAACGCGTCGGCCCCGGCAGCGGCCAGCTCCCGGGCACAATCTGCCACAGAATTGCCCATAATAGTGAAGAAGCCCTTAGGTTTACGATCAAAGGTGACGGTGGCCACGATGGGCAGGTTGCTGATGTCCCGCACCGCTCGAACGGCCAGAGCGATCTCCTGAAGGTCATACATAGTCTCCACCACGAACAGGTCCACTCCCTCGCCAGCCAGGATTTCGGCCTGCTCCCGGAAGTTCTTTTCCATCTCCTCGGGCGTGCACGTGCCCACTGGGGGCAAGAACTGGCCCGTGGGTCCGATATCCCCGGCCACGTATTTGTCGGGGGGACAGAATTGACGGGCCAGGCGCACAGCTTGGGCGTTGATCTTCTTCACATGATCTCCCAGACCACTGGCCTTTAACTTTAGTTGTGTTCCCCCCAGGGTGTTTGTCTGGATGACATCAGCACCGGCCTCCACATAAGCTTTGTGGACCTCACTAACGACTGTGCCGTTAGAAAGATTCCAGCCTTCGGGACTCTCGCCAGCTGATAGACCTGCGGTGATGAGACTGGTGCCCATGGCTCCGTCGAAGAGAACTGTGCGCCGTTTGAGAAGTTCCAGGAATGGAATTTGGGAGGACATGCGTGCCTCCTGTTTGAATAAAAAGGTCTCCAGAGTCTTCCCTCTTTATGTGATATTTTCGGAGATTGCTTCGTCGCTAACGCTCCTCCATTAGACTTGTGTGGGTTGGATTTCAGTGTTACATTGTGCCTGAGACATCGGAAGGGGCTGAATAAGTCTAAGCGCTCCTGAAGGTATGAGCTTACA
>Ga0111203_121_pt1 | contig 34432 bp, 16 predicted proteins | sample DeeMarSWOR324_28_FD_80373 | JGI IMG/M metagenome (GOLD analysis project Ga0111203, IMG submission 80373) | candidate division Zixibacteria bacterium SM23_81 | reverse complement strand
CCCACAGGCCTGATGGATGACATGGAGGATCAAGAGACCTCCTGGACTCACGGTGGAACCGGCGATCTCTGGCATCTCAGCCAGAGCAGAGCCCACACACCCCTACATTCCTGGTATTGCGGAGAGTCCGCTCATCAGGAGTATCAAAACGGGATGGACGCTTTCTTGATGTCCTCCCGGACTATCCTGGTCGCTGGATCTGTGCTTACCTTCTGGCACTGGTACGACTTGGAGGAAGATCGAGATTTTGGACACGTAGAAATTTACACCGGTACCGGGTGGATTCCATTGGGCGAGCCCTTCACCGGGACCAGTCAGGGTTGGATCAGTGAGAGCTACGATCTGTCTGCCTATCCCAGCGGATCTGCACTCCAGATTCGCTTTCGGCTCACCAGCGACGAGCAGAACTGCGGCCAGGGGTGGTACATCGATGATGTTTATGTGGGCCAGCCTCGTCGATTTGTTCTGGATCAAGTGCAAGTATCTCCTAAACGGGGGGGCGAGACGGAGAATTTTACATTCAGCACCACCTATATCAGCGATAACAATTATTCACCTCAGTTCGCCTTCGTTTACATCGACAGCATACGCTACACCATGACCACTGCCGATACTGATTTTGCCAAAGGTGCAACTTTCACCTATCAAACGCCTTTAGACCTGGGAGAACACCAGCATCACTTTTTCGTCTGCAGCGGCCTGGAAACGATTAGGTGGCCGAGCCTGGGAGAGCTTGCCGAGCCTTTGGTCACCAAGGCGATATACCAGCAGGATTTTGAGAATTGGCCCGGGGGCCTGACCGCCACCGGCTCCAATTGGGAGTGGGGCAATCCCACCAGCGGTCCGGGAGAGGCACACTCCGGCCAGAAGGTCTGGGCCACCAATTTAGAAGGCGACTATTCCAACAACGCCGACGCCAGGCTGGAAACGCCGCCCATCGACTTAACTGGAGTCACTTATCCTCAGCTCTCCTTCTGGCATTGGTTCTCCTTCGAATACCGGCAGGCCCACTACGACGGCGGGAACGTCAAGATTTCCGTGGACGGAGGTGATTTTCAGGTCATCACACCGGACAACGGATATGAGGGTACCATCCACGGCGTCAACGCCGGCATCCCGGGAGAGCCGGGATTCTGCTCGTACCAGGCCGGTCAGCACTGGCATCAGGAGACCTTCGATCTCAGCCCCTACAGCGGACATCGCGTCGCTATCCGCTTTCACCTGGGTACAAACTTTAGACACACCTATCCCGGCTGGTACATCGACGATGTGGCCATCACTGGACTTCGCCCGAGCTCACTCTCTCTACCTGCCGTCTCAGGTCTTAGCCTGAGCCTGGCAGGAGATGACATCCTGCTCAGCTGGTCTCGGCCTGGCGAGATAAGCCCTGCGGGATACATCATCTACAGGGGCTCCTTGCCCGAGAATCCCTCCGCAGAGCCAGAGTCCCTCGCTACGATCACGAATACAAGCTACATCGACGCTGAGGCTGCCGGAGACCCAACTAACTACTACTACGTGGTCAGGGTTCTGAGCCTCGACGGTGAGAAATCGGCCCCCTCCGAGAAGGTGGGGGAGTTCACCATCACAACTTCTCCCTAATCCCCTCTCCACTTGATAATCCACCAGCTCACAGTTGCTAAGTAATATATCGAGGTCGCAGGGCATCAAACGCCCTGTTTTTTTCATCTTGCAAAACCAGCACACCGAGTTCTTTCATCATCCGTTTCGATGCCAGAATGGCGGGACCGAAGCCCTGCCATTTCCGCAAGCAGCCTTCATACCAATGCTATCTGGCTTGGCCGAGATGGCCAGCAGTTGATGCACAGATATCAATGCGGCGGTCGGGTTCTCCCCCAATCCCCCCACAGAGCGAAACCGGCCTTTAAAAATTCATCATCCGGGCTCTGCCCTTATTGAGCAAAGACTCCCTGATCCTTCAAGGTTAAAGATGCGACCAAGACAAGCTGATGGCGGATAATTGCGCTGGCGTTTAATAGGATCTGGCAGTTTTGTAGCCGGGAGATTTCCGCTGGCTCTGGGCCCAACCGTTCAGCTGTCACATCTTTCATAACCGATGTAGAAAAGGCAGGACCGAAGTCCTGCCTTTTCTACAAACAACCCTCCCACAACCGCTACTTGATTAGCACCATCTTCCTGGTCTGGCTGAACTCTCCAGCCTGCAAGCGACAGAAGTAAATGCCCGCCGATACCTCTGAACCTCGAGCATCACGAGCATTCCACGTCGCCGTATAGTAACCGGCCTTCAAATCAGCATCGACCAAAGTAGCAACCTCCTGGCCCATCACATTGTAAATCCTCAGGACCACTCGGCTGTCTCTAGGAAGTTGATACTTAATCTCGGTGTTGGGATTAAACGGGTTGGGATAGTTCTGCGACAACGCAAAGACCGTTGGCAACACAGACACTGGTGTGGCCGACACAACCATGTCGTGAATCCGGACGTTGCCAGCAAAATCAACGGCCGCGATCTGGTAGTAATAGGTCACGCCGTTGGTCAGCCCCCTGTCCACGTAAGTGTAAGAATGAGCGTCCTCAGAGCTGCCGGCTCCCGGAATCATCTCGGTGTCGATGCGCGCGAACTCTCCATCCTCTACCCTACGGTAGACCTGGAAGCCAAGGTTGTTCAGCTCGCTGCGCGTCTCCCAGGCCAGCGTCACCACCCTATCGCCGGCGGTAGCCGCAAAACTAGCCAGCTCCACGGGCAGAGGCGGCTCACCCCAGATGACCACGTCGTCGATGAACCAACCGGGATAGGTCACCGAGCCATCGCTGCCGAAATCCCAGGCAATGACCACGTTGCTCTGGTTGGCCCATGGGGTGAGGTCAAAAATAGCCTCCTCCCAGAACCCTTGCACATGGCCAGAGTAACCCGGCTCACCAGGGATCCAAGCATTGCCAGTAGAATGAGCATCTTCTGGATACTCGTCGATGCCAGCTTGGGTAGTGTCGGGGAACAGAAGGATAGTCGTGTCGGGCAGGATCAGCTTGACATTGCCGCCGTCAAAATAGCCCTCGGTATCGTACCAGTGCCAGAACTTCAACTCCAGTGTGCCGATGGCGCTGCTGAAGTCCAGCGGAGGCGTCTCCAAACGACTGGTGGAGTTGACACTGTAATTGGTGTCCAACACCGTACCCCAGCACTTCTCACCGGAATGAGCCGAGGTCGGACCATTGGGATCCGTGGGAGTACCCCACTCCCAGTCTTCCGTCGGGCTGCCGGTGGTGTTGAAGTGAGCGGCATCTTCGAAGTGCCAGTAGTAGAAGCCGTTCATGGGTCCCCAGAAAGTCCCACTAGAGGGCAGCCGGTCAGATATGGTGCCATCGGAGAAGTCGAAGTAGAAGTCGTGATTGCCACCCAGGGTGAATTGGTGCTGATAGGTGAACACCACGCCTCCCGAATACGGCCCGGCACCGCCAGTGGGATCGACCATGTCGTAAGGAACACCGTCGATGTACACCTTCTTCAGCGTCGGCGCCAGCTCACTGAGCTGGGTGTAGGTCACCGAGTATGTGAAGGTGGTGCTCAGATTGCCGATGATGGGATTCACGCCACCATTGGACAGCCACATTTGCGCTGGCGGAGCCAGGAGCCAATCCATGATGGAGCACATCAGCTCTGCCCTGGTGTGGGTTCCGTCGACCAAGCCTGCGAAGTCCACCGTGGTGAAGACGGTCTTAAAGCCCTTGGTGCCCTCATACTGGCAGGCTCCGATGTCCACGGTGTCGGCGCCACTGATAGCATCGAGCACGGCGTCACCTGCGATAACCAGCTCGTCGATGGGCAGACCGTCGGGACGCCTGCTGGGCGCCTTTGGATCATCGACTTTTGCGGGCGGCGTATAGGGATCGAAGAGATCGTAGAACAGGCCATCGGCCACCGAGCCGGCATAACCATCGGAAGTCCCCACAGCAGGATAGGTCATCCAGACGACGTCCTGAGTCGTAGAGGTGACGCCCAGATAGTCGTAGGGGAACTCACCAGGGGAAAAGCTGCCAGCAGAGGGATAGCGATCGTAGAAGTAATCCTGAGCCGACAGGAACAGCTTGCCGCCTCCGTCCAGATAGAGGGCCAGCTCCGTTTCGTCGTTGTCCGTCAGGGTTTGACTGCCAGTCCAGGCCTCGCCGGTGAAGAAAATTACCGCGTCGTAGTAGCCCATCACCGTCGCGTCGGGACCGTCTTCAGGCCAGCTCATCTTCTCCCAGATGTCATAAGTATAGCCACAGGCGTCCAGGGCGTCGGTGAAGTAGGACTGCACATCGGTGAAAACGCTGTCGGGGTAATAGGCGGGGCTTCCATCGGCATCCACCAGCAGAACCTCGCCGGTGCCATACGCCGTCAGGGCGAAGTCCACCATGGTGGTATCGTCCGCCGCAACGGACACTCCAGTTTCTTTTTTGGTGAAGTAGCCTGCGGCGGTGGCAGTAACGTCATAATCACCCACGGTCAGGCCCTCGATGAGATAGCCTCCGCTGGCATCGGTGGTGTCGGAGATGCCTCCAGCGGTAACGATGGCGTCCTGGATGGGACCCTTGGCTTCGGCTACCGTTCCGCCAATGTTGCCGGTCAGTACCATGTCAACCAGCACGTCATCCACCGTCCACTCGTCGGCGTAGTCGCCCTGATACCGGAAGGCCAGGTAGATGGTCTGGCCAGCGTAAGCCGCCAGGCTGATGGGACCCATCTGCTCCCAAGCGTATCCGGCACCTGTGTTGATCTCCTGCAGCTCGACGAATTGGCCGTCATTGGGGTTGCCGCTACCAGTGGAGACCATGACGCCGTGATAGTAGTAGTAGCTGACGTAATACCAGTACTCCCAGAAGGTCAACGCGTATTCCGCCTTGCCAGCGGGGATGCTCAGGGCCGGGGTCACCAGCCAGTCGTCGCACAAAGTGGTGACGTTGTCGTCATTGTGAAACGCTGCGCAAGCGTCGTCGTGTCCAATGGTGGTCTGCTGCCAGCCCGCTGGATCGCCCAGTTGGTAGCTGGTCCAGCCAGCAGGTGGGAAGGTTCCGCAGAAGCTCTCCCGCAGCAGGGCTGTATCCACCTGAAGAGCGAAGTCCTGGACTGTGGTGTCACCGGCCGTAATGGCCACGTCCTCGACCGTCTGAGAATGATATCCCGCAGCCTCGGCGGTGACGTCATAGTCACCTTCGGGAAGACCTCCGATGAAATAGTTACCGCTGGCATCGGTGGTATCGGACTTGGTGACCAAAGCACCTACAGATGTGACGATGGCGTCCTGGATGGGACCCTTGGTGGCCTCGGTCACCGTACCCTGAAGGTCACCTACGGTGAGCACCTGGCTGGTATAAGCCCGGATCATCAGGTTGCGTTCGCCGGGATAGTACTGAGACCAAGCGCCGGTGCCGCCAGTTGTGTCCCAATAACTGCGGCTGAACTGGGTGCCGTCATCGTCGATGTCCAAGCCCTCGCACTCCGGATGGGTGGTGACCTGAGCTTTGGCCACGTAGAAATCGCCGAAGGTGATCACCACCGGCGGATCGATGCACACGTAGGCCCAAACTAGATCGGGATACGGTGGCACGCCGCCCACGATGTTGCCGATGGAGTTGGTGGTGTCGGGACCGTAGATCAATTGGAAGGGAAGGCCAGCTGAATCGTTGTAGACCTCCACGGCAAATTGTTGGTGAACCGCGTCGGGCCAATCGCCGGCGATGCCTAGCTTCACAGCGTTCAGGGTGCAGGGATACGCGGGTGGGGTGAAGCCAACGGCGAACCTGTTATCCTCATAGCCGGGGTTCCAGCAGGTGGCGTTCTCCACGGTGCCGTCGTCGTAAATGAGCTCTATGCCCGTGGGCGGACAGATATCAAAGGAGTATGTAGCCGTGGTGGTCACCAGGCCTTTGGAGGCGTCCTCGGCTTCGATATAGTAATTGACGGTGCCGTAAGCTCCCACGGGAAGATCACAGGAGTACTCGTTGGGCAGGACGCCAGTGAGTGACATGGCTACCGGGGTGAAGGCCTTGGGAGCCGTCTCGTAGTAAGCGGTGGCGGTTACTGCCTCGACGTCTGTGATGATAGCCGTGATGATCGGGGTGGTGTCGTCGGTGTCGCCCTTGGGATCGTGGGCGATCTCCGGAGGCTGGTTGATGTATTCGACCACCTTCACCGAGTCGATACCCCAGGCATCGGAATAGGTGTTGGAATCCTGATAGACGAAGGCCAGATAGATGGTCTCACCGGCGTAGGTACCCAGATCTAGGATGGCGGGCGTCCAATCGAATTCAGGAGTGACCGGGATCTGCTGCAGCTCGATGAAATCACCATATCCGCTGGGACCACCGCCGCCGCTGGGATCGCCGCTGCCCGTGGATACCCACACACCATGATACATATAATCGTCGGGCAGGTATTCGTACATGATGAACTCGAGCGCGGCGTGATACTTGCCCGCGGGAATGGTGACGGCTGGAGTCACCAGCCAGTCGTCACAATTATAGGCACTTTCGTAGGTGTGGCGAGCATACCAGGAATCGTGGTTGACATTGCTCTGGTACCATCCCTGAGAGCCAGCATCACCCAAGTGGTAATCGGTCCAGCCGGCAGGCGGAACGGTGGTCTCGAAATCCTCAAAGAACAGACCGGCAAATCCCCTGCCGGACATAGCGATATAGCTCTCGGCCTTGGTACCGTCGTGGGTGATGGTCAATGTGCCCGTCTCCTGGGGCTCGACGGTGGGCGTGAAGGTGACCGTCACTACGAGAGAGTCACCAGGAGAGATCACCGTCACGCCGGGAAAATCATGCGTGAAGTGCGCGTTGTCGGAGCTGACGGCAGATACCGTCAGGTCGGAGGCGCCCACGCTGTAGATGACCAGCGGCAGATCCTGGGAACCTCCGATGCCCACTGTGCCGAAGTCCAAATCGGTGGTGCTGAAGGCGATGGCCGGACCAGCAGGCACCCACAGCTCCGGGCCGCTGAAGTCGTCCACATAGAGATAGAACTCGTTCACCGAGACGCACCGCACGGCCACGTAGATATTCTGGCCATCATAGGCTGACAGGTCATACCCATACTTTGTCCAGGGATCATACGGCGTGTCGGTGACTGCGTCCAGCTGAGTGGTGAAATCGCCGACCGCATTGCCGGTGGTGGACAGCAACACCTCAAAGTCCTCCAGGTAAGAAGAACTGTACGATTTAGCCCAGAAGATGATGCTATCGCCCGCAGCCACCGTCAACCTAGGAGTGATCAGCCAGTCATCGCAGCCGTAATAATTATAATGCACCCGGGCCACAAAGCTGTCGCTATGCGCGCTGGTGGTTTTATAGGCTTCCCACTGGTAGCTGTCGCCATCCTCGTTGTACACCGTCCAATTGGCCGGTATGGCACCGCCCTCAAAACCCTCGCTCAAGGGACCCTTCAACTGACTGGGGGGACCAAGAAGAGGGTTCCCAGGTGCCGTTGGAATCTTCTCAATCTCATCCGTCTCCGGTATCACCAGAGGCGAGTCACTCCGCTCGACCGCTTGGTCAGCGAAAACTGAGGCAGAGGCGATGAGAGCGACAGCCACTAACAGAACAATCGTAAACTTCTTGCTCATCTTTCCTCCCATGTGATGATGAAAACCTCAACCCTTCCCAGGCTCCCTGGAGCCCGGAATCCACCAGATCGAATACCATCACCTCCTCATGGAACGATATGGTCCACGAAATAAGGAACAGAAACTGGTTAAAAGATGAAGTACACCACCCCCTTTACTAGGCTAGCAGGTTAAAAAACCTTAAGAATAGCCTCAAAACTAGTGCTTGGCTGCATACATCTCTTTGTAACCATTCTACCATAAACGCCATTTTTTGTCAAGCCCTTTTTTTAAAAAAACGTAGAAATAAACACTTTTTTTCTCGGTCACATCAAAAGAGCTTGCAGCTTGACATTAATCCCCTATGTCACCTAAGGATAAACCCTTTCACCATGAGGAATTAGCTCCACTGGCATCTTATACAAACTTCTGCATCGAATACATAGCCTAATTACGCAATGAACGAGCTAAGAAACCACACTGCGCTCCTCACGCATCCCCACCGCTTATCCTTACTATGTATAAATTTCCATTGCGAGCTGAGAAAAGATCTTGATGGCCCGCACTCCAATTTGAATCTCTCGGCAACTCGGGAGTGACTGTTGTCATTGAGCAGGCATCTCCATGAAACCGACCCTTTTCATTGACCTGCTGCCATGAAAAAAGGCAGGACCGAAGCCCTGCTTCTCTTCCAAACGAACTACCTGGCATTGCATTTTTGCTCAGCCGATCTCGAAAAAAAGGATGGTGAGCTTCTTAAATCCTCAACGGCGAAACTCTTATCCTCCCACTTCACGAACTCGCTCTTTCCATAAGGGCTCCTCAGGCTCCCGCTGGATCATCATCTGAAAGATCTCCCTGGCCCTCTGCAGCTGTCCCGTTTTAATGTAAAGCTCTGCCAAGGTATCCCAATAGGCCCCTTTGCTCTCATCCAACTCCAGGGCTTTTTTGATCAGCTCAATCCCCTCATCCAGATTGATGTCCTCCTGGCAGTACAGCCAAGCTAGGCTGTTGTAAGCATCGGCGAATTTCGAATTGACCTCGATGGCCAGCTTGAACTCCTCAGCGGCCTCATCGATTTTGCTCAACTTCTTGTAGAGATGCCCCAGATTGTAGTGGGCGATGACGTCCCTGGGACTCACCTGAATAGCCTGCTTGAGTGCGGCGATGGCCTCTTCAAACTCTCCCTTATCCTCGTAGGCTATGCCTAGCTGAATATAGGATTGGGAAAAATCTGGAAGGAGTTGTGTTGTTTCCTGCCACTGTGCGATGGCGTCGTCGAGCCTTCCCTGAGCATAATAAGAAACACCCAGACCATAGTGAAGATCTGGCATGTCGGGCTTCACAGAAATGGCCTGCTCCCACACTTCGATGGACTTGTCCAGGCTATCCATCTCAGCATACACCCAGGCCAGACCGTGCATTGAATTAATATGGTCAGGGGCAATGGAGAGGGCTCGGAGATATTCGGCTATAGCCTGATCGTGCTGCTTAGTTCTCCAGTAAGCGATGCCCAGAGCATCGTAAGAGTCAACCAGCCGAGGCGCATAAGGGTAGCCTACCAGATTGAGATTTACCGCCAGGCCGAAAACCAGAATCAGGCCCACGGGAAGAATGGCCCGAACCAGGCGTCGCTCCCTAAACAAGGAAACCAGGCTATAGGCGGCAAAGGGCAGGAGAAAGGGAATCACCGGCAGGCGAAAGCGCGCATTGACGAAAAATAGGATCACGCTCACCATATAGGTGAAGATAAACAGGGCCATCAGCCATCCTTTTCCCTTCCTGTTTCGCCAGGCCAATACCATCCCTGCCAGAGCCAATGGAGCCACGATGCCAAAGGGGCAAAAGAAACGTCCTCGCCACTGCCAGATCATAATCCTTAACAGAGAGGTCCCTTGTGAGAAAAAGTAGATATCCTTATTATTGGACACCTCCGGACCTCCCCAGAAAATGACCAGTTTCTTGAACATAAGGCGAAGAGATGCCCAGGGCTCATCCCGCATGAACTCCAGACCTCTCCTGAACCAATAGTTGGAAACTTCCGAAGCCTTCAGCGGACGTCCTTCCGCATCTTCGGCCAACTGCAAGGCATCGTGGTAGCCACCCCACCAACTAGCCCTAGTCCCCGGAACGATGGCTGTGACGCCATCCGAGTCGCGATTGTTCCCGATGAAAAAGTTGACCCCCCCTTGAGAGGCGATGGGGACAAAATCTTTGCCCACCACGTAGTTTCGGACCGTAACCGGCATAATAAGCAGGATCACGCCCAAAGCATAACTGCCCAAGTAGGCCCCATATCTTCTCAGATTCAAACCCTTTTGCCGCCAACGCAACACCAGCCAAGGTACCAAAACCACTCCAAACAGCAGGACGTTCGGCCTGGCGATGGCCGAAAGCCCCAAGATGGCTCCGCATCCCAGCCACCGCCACCAACCAGGTCGATCCTGGGCCGACAGCAGGACCAAAAGCAGGGCCAGGTCCAAAAACACAATCAGAGCCGGGATGAGCAACTCACCCTCAAAATAGATAAACAGGCCGTAGAAAGCGGCCAGAACAGCGGCCACTCTGCCCACCGCGGCGTCAAAGGTCCTCTTACCCAAAAAGTAAATGAGCAGTACACTCACAGAGCCGATGAGAAACTGAACCATGCGGACGGCCAGATAACTGTGGCCAAAGAGGGAGTATATCAGGGCGAGAAAGTACGGATAGAGGGGGGCCCGAAAATAGGGGCCATCTAGGAAAGGTATGCCATTACGGATCGCCAAAGCCCATTGGTCATGGTACCTGGCATCCATAATGGGCGATTCGAACAGTGGGCTGCCTCGAAGCTGGATCAGATAGATGAGCCGAACGCCCAGGGCGAGGAGGAACAGGACTGCGAGAAAAATGCCTTCTTTTCGAGAAAAGGCCTTCATCTCTGTTCTCCCTCTGAAAGCGAAAAAATGGCGCGCTTAAAAAATAGTACAGCCCGTGGCAGGACTTCAGATGATGAAGAAATCCGCGGGTTCCCCGGCGATTCCTTGATATGCTGAGCATTGACTTCCCTGCTAGCGCGGCGTCGAATTTCGCTTTAACAATAGACATAACAGCGGGGAAAGTCAACGGAAAAGAACAGGCCTGCGAATCCTAAACCCCGGGGGCAAGGGGACTGCCCTCCTTACCCGCTAAACGTAAAAAAACCGTCGAGCTCTGTGCCTCAACGGTTCAGCTGGTGGCTGGGCGTCGGGTATGACGCCCAGCCACCAATGTAGGCTGGCGATGATGTCTTACTTCAAGAAGACCATCTTCTTGGATTCGCTATGACCACCAGCGGTCAAGGTGTACACGTACATGCCGCTGCTGACACCCTCGCCCGTCCAGTTCACGGTATACATACCGGCTTTCTGATCCGTATCCACCAGCGTGACTACCTCCTGACCATAGATGTTGTAAACCTTCAAGGTCACGCGCTCGTCAGAGGGGAGCTGGTAACGGATAACCGTGCTGGCATTAAACGGGTTGGGGTAGTTCTGCCATAGCGCGAACTTGGTCGGAACTACGCCAAAAGGCGTCGCCATGACCGGCCCGTATTCGTCGACGTTGCCCTCGTAGTTGACGGCCTGGAGCATGTAGGAGTATTCCACCCCGTTAGTCAAGCTTCTATCCACCCAGACGTAATCAGTGGGCGTCTCCTTACTGCCCTGGCCAGTCACCTGAGCGATTTGTTCTCCATCCCGTTTGACGATCCAGTGGGAGTTGTTGGTCTCGGTCAAGGACTGCCAGTTGAGGGTCACCCTCCTGTCGCCCGGCACAGCCTCAAAGCTGCCCATATCCACGGCCACGTTGTTGTATGGGCGACCATCAACAAGTAGGTAAACGTTCCCGAAACCAGCGAAGCTCAGTCCCGCTGGACCAAATTCATACCAGGTTGGGTCGCCAAAAGGACATGCGTTGAACCAGTTCCAACAATAGGTGGGATAGTTGACGCTCACGGTGTCTGTCACGTAAGTATCGGTGCAGAAACCCCAGTTGTTCGCATGTGGGTGAGGTCCGAGAACTTCAACCGAGCAGAAGAACGGCTCATACATCCAGATGGACGGGAAGGTAACGACCAGTTTCCAGAAACCTGCAGGTATACCGGACCACATAAGTGGTCCCGTGTTAAAAATCTCGGGTCCTGGAACAAAATCGCAGGAATCGTATGGTGTGGGTCCGATAGCCGCCTCCTCGAGGTCGAAGTCCAAGACAATGTCTATGGTTTCTCCTTCGGCAACGTAAACGAGGAAATCGATGGACTCCACGTTAAACGGGAATTGCGGCTCGGGGCAAGGCCAAAAATCCCACGTATCCCTGGGATCATATGGATCGATGAACTTCTTATAGGCGGCACAAGAATCAAGATATGAGCCGAAACCCGTCCAACCACTTACCCATCCAAGCTCGGCATCCAGCATGTAGATTTTGCAATAGTCCTTGGTTGGGTGCATGCCCCCCAGGGACACGACCCTCTCTTGGATATCTCTGAGGTTCTTGGTTTCCACACGCTGAAGATCAAAGGCAGAGGCACTGGCGGCCAGTCCAACGATCAACGCAAACGTTAAACTCAGCGCTAGAAGTCTCTTCATGTGTTTTCACCTCCTTTGCTATAAATTCATATCCAGGATCCATATCCTAGACCAAAAAGAAATTCAACTACAACAATCCCTTAAACACCTCCTTTCAGGAAGGTTTCACTTTAAAAGCGATCCTGGATGATCACATTCTTCACTCTATGAACCATTTTACCATAAACCAAGATTTTTGTCAAGAACTTTTTTAAAAAATTTTTCATCTCTCGTTTCGCTATTCACCTTTTTTTGCAAAGAGCAATATCTATGCCAGTCCTGAATTTATCCTAAATTGGCAAAACTTCCTTCTCCCCTGATCACGATCTTAGAGTAGTCGGCTACAGCCATAAAACTTTCTCTAACCTCTGCCATAAGTCGCAGCCGGTTTTTCCTGAGATCTTGATCTTTCTCCATCACCAAGATTCTCTCGAAAAAAGCGTTTATGGGCTCCACCAGAGCCAGAGTACCTTCTAGGGCCCGGTCGTAAGCCTCGGTCTGTAGACTTTTGGTCACCCTCTTGTGAGCCGTTTGGGCAGCCTGCAACAATTTTCTCTCGGCCTCGTCTCGAAAGAGGGAAGCATCCGGCTGGCCGGAGACTTCCTGATCTCGGAGAATATTGGCCACCCTTTTGGAGGCCTGAACCAGCGTCTGGAATTCCTCCCGCGAGCGGAAGTTCTGTAGCGCCCGACCTCGACCCAGGGCGTCTACCACATCTCGATCGGCGGAGGAGACCACAGCGTCCACCACATCCGGTTCCAATCCCGCCTCGACCAATTGGCTCTCCATACGTTGGCGGAAGAAAGCCAATATCTCCTCTCTCACCCCGGCCCGCTCCTTGTTCAACTTCTCCGCCAAAAGATCCAGCGCTCTGTTCACCAGCCCATGAAGATCAATGTGTAGCTTGTGCTCCAGGAGGATCCTGATCACGCCCAGAGCTCCTCGCCTGAGAGCATAGGGATCGTGAGAACCCGTAGGAATGAGTCCGACGCCGAAGCACCCGACGATGGTGTCTACCTTGTCGGCGATGGCCACCACAGAGCCGGGAAGAGACTGGGGCAGTAGGTCCTCGGCAAATCGGGGCAGATAGTGCTCGAATATGGCCTGGGCCACCGCCTCTGACTCGCTCGAGGCCAGGGCATACTGCTGTCCCATATATCCCTGCAGCTTGGAGAACTCCTTCTCGCCGACCATGTGTGTGACCAGATCGGCCTTACACAGCAGAGCGGCTCGGCCCGAGGCGCGGTGCTGGACCTGAGAGAGGTTGAGAGCCTCCGAGAGGTGGTCAGCCAGGGATGCGATGCGCTTCGTCTTCTCATAGAGAGTTCCCAGGTCTTCCTGGAAGACCACCTGCTTGAGCATATCCATTTTGTCGGCCAGGGGGGCTTTCAGGTCCTCCTGGAAGAAGAATTTCGCATCCTCCAGGCGAGCCACCAAAACCTTCTGGTGGCCCTTCAGGATCAACTGGCCGTTCTGAGGATCCCCGTTGCTGACGACCAGGAACAAGGGCAACAGCCGATCCTTATCGTCTACCACCGCGAAATATTTCTGGTGCTCTGACAGGGCCGTGGTCAACACCTTTCGGGGCAGAGAGAGGTAACTCTGGTCGAAGCGACCGCAGAGAGCCGTGGGGCACTCCACCAGGTAGGTGACGGTCTCCAAAAGATCATCGTCCAGCAACGGGCGGCCTCCTTCAGCCGCCGCCGCTTTCTGCAAACCTTCCCAAATGGCCTTCCTGCGCTCTCGCTGATCCACCATGAGCCCCGCTTTGGTCATGACCTTCCAGTATGCGCTGGTTGAGGCAATGCGAAAAGGACCAGGGCTCAGCTGCCGATGGCCAAAGGTCTGATTTCCCGAGGGCAGACCCTCCAGGGAAAAGGGGATCACCCTGGAGTCCAGCAGGGCCAGCAGCCAGCGAATGGGGCGAGCGAAGCGCAGGGCACCAGCGCCCCACCTCATGGACTTGACAAAGGACAGATCGCGGATGGCATCCGGCAACAGCTGTGACAATATCTCCACGGTGGGGCGCCCCGGGGTAACTACTCGGGCGAACACATACTCCCCCTTGGGAGTCTCCCTGACCATCAGGTCTTCCAGCGAGACTCCCCTGCCCATGGCAAAGCCCTCGGCGGCCTTGGTGGGGTGGCCCTGGGCGTCGAAGGCGATGGCCTTGGCTGGTCCCTGCTGTTCTTGAACCAGGTCATCCTGCTTTTCGGACAAACCGCTCACGCGAAGCACCAACCGCCGGGGAGTTCCATAGACCTCGGTCCCTTTAAAGGAAATGCGGGCTTCCTTCAAACCGACTTCAGCGGCGGTCCCCAAGCTCTCCAGAGCCAGCGGGATATAGCTGGCAGGTAGCTCCTCAGTGCCAATTTCCAACAACATCTCCTGCGACATACCCTCACCTCGCGTGAAATCTCAAGCCCTTGAGGGCCTGGAACTATTCTGGCCTACCCCGCATTCTCCTTCTCCTGCAGCTTCCGCACATAAGCTTTGGCCACCTTACGAGCCAGGTTTCTTACCCGGGCGATGTATCCGGTCCTTTCCGTTACGCTCAAAGCTCCTCTGGCATCCATAAGGTTGAAAAGATGCGAGCACTTCAAGACCTGCTCATAGGCAGGGTGCACCAATCCGCTTCCGGCGAGCCTGTCGGCCTCCTGCTCGAACAGGGAGAATAGCTGGAATAAGGCCTCCACTGAGGCCTCCTGGAAGTTGAACCGAGAGTGCTCGATTTCCGCCTGCAAGTGGACATCGGCATAGGTGACTCCCCCGACCCACTGGATGTGCCTGAAATCGTCTACGCCCTGGATGTACATGGCAATTCTCTCCAGCCCATAGGTCAGCTCAGCGGAGATGGGATCTAAATCGATGCCGCCCACCTGCTGAAAATAGGTGAACTGGGTAATCTCCAGGCCGTCCAGCCATACCTCCCAACCCAGCCCCCAAGCACCCAGTGTGGGCGATTCCCAGTCATCCTCCACGAAGCGAACATCGTGATGGCGCAGCTCGATGTCCAGGGCTTCCAGGCTGGCCAGATAGACGTCCTGAACGTCCTCCGGACAGGGCTTGAGGACAACCTGATACTGATAATAGTGCTGCCAACGATTGGGATTCTCTCCGTAGCGGCCATCCTTGGGCCGTCGGGAGGGCTGCACGTAGGCCACATTCCAGGGCTGCGGACCCAAGACCCGGAGAAAGGTGGCCGGATGAAAGGTGCCGGCTCCCACCTCCATGTCATAGGGCTGCATCAGGACGCAACCATAATCAGCCCAATACTTCTGTAATCGAAGGATAATCTCCTGAAAGGTCATCCTGGGGCGTTTCCTCCTCCAAAGTCTATATGGTATTTCGATCTGGCCATTTGATACTTTTTTATGGAGATGTGCTAAAAACGAGAGTTGGGGGGCCGCGATTCAGTGGTCAGTGGTCGTTCCAATACCCAGATAAGATGATCCCAGTATATCCTTTTTCAGGATGATGCGGTTACTCATAGCGCCCTACATCCCACCATTCCCATGCTCTGTCTCATTTCGACATTGGCAGAATTTCGCTGAGCTCCCCGTCCCCCGATCTCTCCGGGGCCATCTTCTTTAGCAGCTGGTCCACTTGATCAGATGGCAGGCGCGTCATCCTGTAAACGGTCTCTGGACGGACCCATCTGCCTTGCTCGGCCCATTTGGCAAGCTTTGCTGGCCTCTTGCGTTCCTTCGGTTGGGAAACCGGATTCCGCCACATCCACACCAGTTCCCCCTCTCCAGTAACCTCGAAGGCCTGGCCCTGGTCGTGGTTGCAGATGAGGGTATTCCCGTTAGGCAACCTCTGGGCCGAGCCTCCCACATACGAATAGAATTGCCGGGCAGGCTCCGCCTGGTACTCCCAGACAACGGTCCCAGCCACAGCGTCCAGCTCCACCACTCGGGAGTGCAGCCGTCTGACGCCGTTGTCGAAGATGAGGAGATGACCATTTGGCAAGATCGTGGGATGATGTGGCCACTCCAGCTCACCCTCGCCCCAAGCCCAAAGAACCCGATAGGTATCCCTTTCCAACACGGCGATTTGGTTGACATTCCGGAAACAGACCAGCAAATTTCCTCTTCGAAAACGCGCGTCCCCTGCTCCTAAAACAGTGGCCGGGAGCAAGCTGACAGTATTGGTGTGAAAATAGCTCAAGTCGGGATCATGTGGAGATGGTCGAAAAAATAGCGAGTCACTGCGCTCCTGCAAATGACCGGCCGGGGCGCTGTCGAGAATGGTGTCCATAAATGACTTGGTGTTAAGAACACTCTTGATCTCGGCCAGATGTTCATAGGTGGACCACCGGCCTATCTCTTCTCCCTCCGGCGTCAGGTGCACGATCGCGTCGAAATTCACTTGTCTGCCCCGGTAATTCCGTGGTTCCCTCACTACAACATATATGGAGCCATCGGGCGCCTGAGCCACGTCATGGTGAGCCGCCAATTGCTTTTTCCAGACCACCTGTGAGTTCCAGTTGAGTCGCACAAGCTCCTGATCTCTGATGATGACCAGCAAATCCCCGTCCCCCAACATCAGGGCGCAATGATAGGGACCGCGGCCTTGTGTTGGCGAATACTTCCATTCATGCACTACCCGCCCCTCCATGTTCATCAAAATGGTCTTGTTAAGCGATTTGCTTGAATAAAGGTTATAACCGCTGGAAGCTTTTTCCGAATTATAGAGAACAACTCCGCTGTCGCTCTTATCCACTGCAGTTTCTGAGAAAGCAATATAGGGCACGGAACGGAGCATTTCCAGTTGCTCATCCCAGTCTTCCGGCTTATTCGAAACCTCCTGATCGGCCAGGGCACCCGTTGAAATACCCAGCAGGGCGAAGCTCAGAAAAACAGCCAGCGTTAACACGGGCCTGTCACCATAAAAGTTCATTGCCACCGCCTCCCTGCTGGCGGGACACCTCTGAGGGCGGACGCTGCTCGCCAGTGGGTCGAAGAGAAGGTTACGATACTCCCTCGTTGAGATATGTTTCGTCGTTCCTGATGTTCACTCAGGATATAAAATTCGAGATTCGGAATTATCCTTCTCGTGAACATAAACTGCGCTTTTTTACTCTCATTTCAGCTCTTCCAAGAACTTCACGGACGACAGCGGTCGATGGTCCTCAATACAGTGCCCCACGAAACCCGTTACGATGGCGGCGATCCTGCGACCTTCTCTTGTATCGATTTCTAGACTGCGGATGACCACGAAATCGTCCGCCAGAAGTTGCTGCAAAAGCTTAAGGGTCTCTGAAGCTATGGCCGTGAAAGCCACTCCCTTTCGGCCGCAATCCTGACAAACTACTCCGCCCTGGGCGGAGCTGAAGCCGGCCAGTTTGCCCTCTATAGGACCACCGCAAGAATTACAGGCGAAAAGCTGGGGCCTATATCCCAGGACGGACACGATCTTTAGTATCAGAGCCCATAGCAGCAGAGATGGGTGCTTTCCTTTCTCCAGGGCCTGGAGCCCACCATTAAGCAAAGGAAACAGCCCCGGGATCCTCTCGGCTCTCATCACCATCCGGTCCACAAGCTCAACGACGGTGCTGGCGAAGCCGAGACGGTGAACGTCCTCTCGTAAGCCATAGAAAGCGTTGAGCAAGGTGCTTTCAGAGATGAGGTGCAGGTCTCTGCTCTCCTTTATATACAGAACGATATTGCTGTGAGCGAACAGATCGAGGCTGGCTCCAAATCGGCTCTTGGGCCGTCGAGCGCCCTTGGCCACGGCAGCAATTTTCCCATAACGATCGGTGAACAGAGTCAGGATCTTGCTGGTTTCTCCCAGATCTCGGGTCCGGAGAACGATGGCCTCCGTTTTACATAATGGCATGACCAAAACCTCTCGCCGGAATTAGCCCAATAGCTTTAAGAGTACAACGGCCAGGCCGAAGTAGATAAACAAACCGACGATGTCGTTGGTCATGGTCACGAAGGGCCCCGTTGCGATGGCCGGATCGATGTTAATCTTCTTGAAAAGCAGGGGGACCAACGCTCCCATAGTGGCAGCCACGGTGATGGCGCTGAGCATGGCTGAGCCCACAATAACGCCCAGGAGGGGATTCCCCTGCCAAACGAAAGCCACCAAGCCTACGGTGCCGCCGCATATGACCCCCATGAGCAGGCCAATCCTGGCCTCCCGAAAGAGTCGGCGGGCCACTCGAAGGAGCCCGATCTCTCCAGTAGCTAGGCCCCGCACCACGATGGCCGATGACTGAATTCCAATATTGCCACCCATAGCTGTGATCACCGGTATAAAGAAAGCCAGGGCCAACAATGAACCCAGGGCTATCCGGAAATGGCTGATAATCGTTCCGGAAATGATTCCCCCCAAAAGGCTGATGATGATCCACGGCAACCTCAGGCTGGCGATACGCAGGGCCGAATCCTGGCGAATCTCCTGGTCGGTAGTACCTGCCATTTTGGAAATGTCCTCAGAGGCCTCGTCCATGATGACATCCACCACGTCGTCTACGGTGATACGGCCCACCAATCGGCCAACTCTATCCACCACCGGAACCGAGGCCAAATCGTACTTCTCGACCACACCAGCCACCTCCTCCTGGTCCATGTCCGTTGGCACGCTGACCACATCGGCATTCATGATTTGAGAAACCTTCTCCTCGGGCCTGTTCAGGACCAACTGGGGCAGGGCGAAGACTCCCACCAGCACACCACGCTTATCGGTGACGTAGATGGCGTAGACAGCTTCCCCATGGTCGACGGTGGTCCGTATCTGGTCGATGGCCTCCTGCACTGTAGCGTCCTCGGGCACCGAGACAAATTCTTTGGTCATGATGCCGCCGGCGCTCTCCTCGTCGTACCGGAGGAGCTGACGCAATTCCTGAGCCTGCTCTGCGCCGATCAGGCTCATGAGCTCCTCGGCCCGCTTCGAGGGCAGCTCACCCACGATGTCGGCAGCATCATCGGAGGCCATCTGGTCGACGATCTCAGCCAGGCGAGAGACCTCCATTTCCCCCAGAATCTGATCCCGAGAAAGATCACTGACCTCCTGGAGTGCATCGGCCGCTAGCTTTAAATCCAGAAGCTGGAAGAGATATCGCTTCTTATTCTCTTCTAGATGGTCAATAATCTCGGCGATCTCTACCGGATGGCGATCCTCGATGAGCAGCACGACGGCTTTTAGGTCATCCCGATCGATAAGCTCGTTTGCCTCGGCAAGAATTTTTTCCAGGCTTTCTTCCATCATGACAGAAACCACACTCACTTTACAAGTAGGTCTACCCCACCAGATGCTCCTTCCCCTCTCGCTCCACCATATTGCCCTCCGCTACCCTCTCTTCTGAGTTCATCGCTCGGAGATAGTGATCCTTGCGGAGAGATATTTCAACTCATTGCTTTTTCCGGAAACAGAATGCGGTGATCGTTAATCGGGAATCGTGAAAAAAAATATCCGCGATGTTTTTACGCACCACGATCCACGAATCACGATCAAATCTTCAACTTTCAATTGTTTTTCCGTCTTCCTCCCCCAAGACCCTAGCCTCTTCTCCCCGAAATTCCACTCTGTCCTGAGGAAGTACGGCTCCTCCGGAGATGACCAGCTTCACCGCTTCCTCGATGGTCATCTGAAGCGGATGCACTTTATCTTTGGGGATGAAAAGCAGGTAGCCCGAAGTGGGATTGGGCGAGGTGGGCAAGAAGACGCTCAAGAGCTCCTTTCGGGTCTGCCTCTGAATTTCTCCCTTGGTCTCGGAAGTTTGAAAGCCAATACAGTAGCTCCCTTTTTTAGGAAACTCGATGAGCACCGCTTTTTGGAACACGGCCCGCTTTCCCGAAAAGAAGGCCTGGCTAAGCTGCTGGACGGCGGAATAAACTCTATTGATGAGAGGTATACGGTTGACAATGTACTCCGCCAGTTGGATCATCTTCTTCCCGATGAAATTTCGCGCAAACACCCCGGCCAGGAGGATGAGCAGGATGACGGCCACAAAGCCCATCCCGGGGATTCTTTGTCCCGTCAGCTCGATAAGCTTGCCACCCAGGAGGCCGTCGATTTTCAGAAACAACTGATAAAAAACATAGATGGTCACTACAATGGGCGTTAAAACCAACAGACCGGTGAAGAAAATGTTGCGGAGCTCCTTCAACATATCAAATCCTCTCCCCCGTGGAATCGGATTGGGGCACGAACTGATATACCTTCTCTCCCTCTCTGACCATGCCCAGTCCCTCCCGCACCCTCTTCTCTAGATAAGAGGAGTCGGTTTCCAGCTTATTGCACTCCTCCTTCAGGTCCATCTGCTCAGCATGAAGGCGATGGATTTCTTGCCTCAACTCCTTAATTTGTCTACGCTGAGACCATATCTTCAACAGCCCGTAATCACCACCCAAGTAGACGTAGCAGATGAACAGAAAACCCAGTATCAGCAGAAGACGTCCCAAGCGCCGCTTCTTGTGCGGCCCGCGAAGAAATACTTTCTGTCGACCATCATAACCTCTGGCTACCGACACTTTTCTTCTCCCCAAAAGACTACCGTCTCATGCGCTCCAGCAGCCCTTTTCCGGCATATTGGGCAGCTTCTCCCAGTTGCTCTTCGATCCGCAAAAGCTGATTATACTTGCTCACTCGATCCGTTCGACATGGAGCACCGCTCTTGATTTGACCCACTCCTGTGGCCACGGCCAAATCGGCGATAAAGGTATCTTCAGTCTCTCCAGATCGATGTGAGATAATGGCGCTGTACCCCGATTTCTTGGCCATCTCGATACAATCCAGAGTCTCTGTGATAGTCCCGATCTGGTTCAGCTTGATCAGAATGGAGTTGGTCACACCCAGCTCAATGCCCTTGCCAAGCCGTTGGGTGTTGGTGACGAACAGATCGTCTCCCACCAATTGAATCTTCCCACCTAGCTTTGAAGTCATCGCCTTCCACCCCGACCAGTCTTCTTCGTCTAAACCGTCCTCAATGGAGACGATGGGGTATTTGTCCACCCATTCTGCATAATAGTCCACCATCTGTCGGGAGGTCAGCTCACGGTTTTCTGAGGCCAACTCGTATCTTCTCTTTTTCCTGTTATAGAAAGCACTTGCTGCGGGATCCATGGCGATGAACAAATCCCTTCCCGCCCGGTACCCGGCGGATTTGATGGCCTGCATGATCACCTCAAGGGCCTCTTCGTTGGACCCGAGATTTGGCGCGAACCCGCCCTCGTCGCCCACACCAGTGCTATAGCCTTTGGCTTTGAGCACCTTCTTGAGCTGTTGATAAACCTCAGCTCCCATGCGCAACGCCTCGGCGAAATCGCTGGCCGACAAGGGCATAATCATAAATTCTTGCAGATCTACATTGTTGTCGGCATGGGACCCGCCGTTGAGTATATTCATCTGAGGCACGGGAATCAACTTGGCATTAATCCCGCCCAAATACTGGTACAACGGTATGTCCAGGGCGATGGCTGCAGCCCGAGCAACGGCTATGGAACAGCCCAGGATCGCGTTGGCTCCAAACCTGGACTTGTTTTTAGTGCCGTCCAGTTCGATCAACATCTTATCGATGGTCACCTGATCCAGGGCATCCTCGCCCACCAGCTGAGGACCAATCTCCTCGTTGACATTCTCCACAGCTTTCAGCACTCCTTTACCCAGGTACCGCTTGGCATCCTTATCCCTGAGCTCCAGAGCCTCGTGCCTGCCCGTGGAGGCGCCAGAGGGAATAGCTGCTCTTCCCATGGCATCGCAGTTCAGGACCACCTCAACCTCGATGGTGGGATTACCCCGGGAGTCGAGAATCTCTCGAGCGAAGACGTCGACGATGGTGGTCATGATAATCCTCCTTGACGAACGAGACGAAAACTTTGCTCGTCGGGTACCAATATGGCCTTTGAGCTCCTTCAAAGTCCCTAGGAGCTTTCTACAGTTGGCTCGGTGGACTCTTCCTGACCTGCTCCTCCAGCGCGTCAATGCCCAGTGACCGCTGAAGTTGCCCAACGCTAAAGAGACTTGCTCTCAAAATGGGACAGGAAAATTCTCACCCCATAGAAATCAACACTCATGCCCTCGCTTAGATACTCCCTTTTAAGTCAAAAGTCAAGAAATTTATCGGCCATAGCCCTTAATTCAGACCAGATTAATCCAACCGGCCAGCCAGAACTACCGTTTTCTTCTCCCGACAGATCAATCCCTGGCGATCGTCCAGGGCCTCCATGAAGATGATGTAGATCCCCATCTTCAGGTGCTCCCCCACATTGTTCCGCCCATCCCAAATTGTCTCACCGGCGCTGGAACAACGTTCCTGATCCATGAGAGTACGCACCAAACGCCCTCTCATGTCAAATAATCGAAGGGTGATCCGGGCCGCGGCCGTAGGTAAACGATAGGAAATAATGGTGACCTCCTGATGACCGTCGCCATCAGGAGAAAATGGATTTGGGAAAGCCGATAAGGAAGCTCCGGTTGGCACCACAGGGGTGAAGATGCTGTTCCTCTGACCTGGGGTGGCTCCCCTGGGGTGCACACACCAACTCCAGTTAAGGGGATCGTTGGTGCCCATATGGGGATTTATTCGCTCCAGTGAGACGCCTCCACCACCACCCCATTCACCAAAATAAAAAACGCTGTCCACCATCGTTCTGGCCGCATCGCGTAACAGGATTAAATCCTCGGCGTTGTTCAAGGAAGGCATCCCACCTATTGGGAATAGCACCAACCCTTCCAGCCCCGGAAATGCCCGCCTAAAATCATCCGGTGAGCCGGCGGCGATGACCGCATAGTCGTCGGGCAATAGCACCACGGAGGAGTCACAGAGAGGATGTAGCTTCCCCTGCGAGTCCTCAATGGTCCAGCCTGCCAGATCCAGCTGGGTGCTTCCTCGATGCAGGATCTCCACCCACTCCGGCTCCCTTCTTGAATCTTCCTCGCTGGGAGCCGGGTCATACATGATCTCGTTGAGTATCACCGTGCCCGGCGCAAAGCGAACCTGGAGGGGAACGACAGCCCAGTTATCGATAGGATCCTCATCCAAAGGGTATAAAGCCCAGACGGCCACGAGATGAGTCCCAGAGCAGGGAGGTAACCAGCTCTGCTGAAGGGAAACGATCCCGCCTGGGGGGATAGACTGATCGATGACATGAGGCCAGCCAATTTGCTCTCCCTCATCCATAAGGGTATCGGCATCAAGATCCTGGAAGAAGAAAACCTGGATTCCCGAGGCCGAGGCCTTTCCCTGATTATGGATGGTCGTCCCAATCTCCACCTCCTGGTCCGGCTCAGGGTATGGAGGCGCGAATTGGAGGTCCTGCCCCGATACCCGTACATCGTAAAGGGCCCGGGCTACGCTGTTACGAACACCCGGTGTGCCTCCCAGGGGGTGACGACATGTGGACCAGTTACTTTCTTCATCCCCCAGCTCTGGCTCGATCTTCTCCCAGGAAATCCCCTGTCCGGAGTCGCGGATCCACTGGAAGGCCACATAAAAGCCTTCGCCGTCGGTGATGATCACAAGGTCTCCGGAGTTGGTCAAGCCATTTCCGAGTGTGGTGTCCAGACCTATGGTGAGAAGAACCACCTTGGTGGAGTCGGCCTGTTCTTTGAGGAAAGTTTGATACTCCCCAGAATATTCCGGGTCGACGATCAGGGCATAGCCCTCAGGGGGAACCACCGTTCCCGAGATCCCCCAGTCGTGGAGACCAGCGTAGTCCAAGATAAAATCGTTTGTGTCCGCCGCGTCGGCCAGGCGCCAACCTGACAAATCGATGGGCACATCCCCGCAATTGTAGAGCTCCACAAACTCTCCGGTATCCTCATCGAGAGGATTGGCCATCACCTCGTTGATGACAATGGCAGATGCCTCAGCTTTAACGTGCATCGGGCGACCTGCAACCGCTAAGGCGAGGCTTAGGATCACGACGGCTTTCATAACAGCTCCTCCTGATGTTGATGTCTCTGCTCAGCAGCTGTGACCAGCCCGTGGTGCGTTCACCCGGGAGCTGGTTATGACTCTAGGGGTAAAATTACCCCTCATAAGGACCCTTTTTGCCCGAAGATCACCCCCTCTGCGCATCGGAGATCACATGAGACGATTCCTCTTTCTGATGGTCCATTCCACAGCCAGCAAAAGGATGAGGCAGATGAGCATGCCGGGATGATTCCACAGTTCAAGCTCCAATTTGCGGGAAACCTCTCGGCTCCGAAATTGCAGATGGGCAGGCAGCTCCTCTACATCCTCTAGAGCGTAGTAGGCTCCCCCACTGACCTGTGCCATAGACCTGAGCAACTTCTCGTTCAGCTCGACTTTCTCAAATTCCAGACTGTACTCCTCCACCAGAAACTCTCCCTGGTCTGATCCCACCTTCTGTCCTCCTAGAGAAACCTCCGCACGGTAGAGATATTCCCCAGGAGACAGCACGCCCAGCTCGCCCCGATACTGGCCATCTCTCCGACCGCTCTCAAAGAGGTCACCCTCTGCCTCCACTCGACCTGGCGTTTCCTTCCTCATGGCCATCACATTCACCTGTGCTCTGTCCATGGGTCGATAGTTCTCGTCGTATAGTCTGGCCTGGAAGGCAATCCTCTGCCCGCTGCGGAAGACATTGCCCGCCGGGTAAACGCGAACTAACCTGCCTTCCTCTCGTGTGGTAAGCCAGCGGACCACATTGGACCAAAATCGGTCGTAGGTTTGTTCACCTCTGCCCAGACCCTTGAGCATGAAATCCCAGCGCCACGTGGGATAGGCGGCCATGAGCATCGTTTTTCCGACACCCACTCGATGGACGACGATGAGGGGTGCTTTTTGATCTCCAACCGCTAAGGCCGGATGCACGGCCAGAACGGTCGCCCCGGGTTTGGGCAGACCAAATTGACCTAGGCCCAGAAAGGGAGGAAGATCCCCCCAGATTCTGTCGAGAGCAAGTACATCATCGACCACTGCCGTGGCCGGATGCACCCGGCCAGCCGGTGTGAGCTCGACTCCAAACCGGTCTTCCAGAGTTCTTGGCTTCCCACCGGTGATGGTCACGGGGATGAGATCGACCAGAGGTGATCCCGGCCCGAACCTGAGCTGAGGCCCATACAGGAAAAGCAGACCATTACCCCTCTCTGCCACAAAGCGGTACAACCAATCCCCCTGCAGGGTGCCCAGGTGCTCGGTGTTCAGGTCACCCAGGATGACCGCGTCGTGCTGAAATAGCTTCGCTTCTTTCTGGGGAAAAGCCCCCAGGAAGTATCCCCCTTGCTTCTTCATGACAAGAGGGGTGAGCTCGACATTGGGGTCTCTCTCCAGACTTCTCCTGAGAAAGGCGAAATCCCAGCTGGGTGATCCCCAGACCAAGAGAACGCGAATTTTGCTCTTCAAGATCTTCAGGGAGACGTCCCGCCGGTTGTTCTCTGCGGCAAGCTCCCCTTCCTGGAGGGGAATGGTGACGGTCAGTCGCCGGATCCCCTCTTCGGTGGGAACGAACTCTAAAGGCACCCTCTGTTCTCGACCTTCCCCTACCAGGGTGACCTGCCTGCTATCCAAGACGATCTCCTTGTCGCTCAAGGTCACCGGGACCTTCTGCCCCTCATGACCTCTGGACTGTATGGTCACCTCCACGGGCACCCGGCTTTCCACGTACACAACCTCGTTGACCTCCACTTCCTTGACACTGATATCCCTGCGAGGATCTGACGAGCCGACGCCCACGGGAAAGATGGGCAGGCCAAACACCTCAGCCCTTTGGACAGGATTTCTGCCCAAATTGTTGGCACCGTCGGTGAGGACCACCATCGCGGCTAGGTTCTCCTCGCTCAGCTCCCCCCTCACCGTTTCCAGGGCCTGAGCAATGTCGGTGGCCAGACCCGCGGCTTTGAGAGAATCACCCTGCCAAGGATAGGCATCCTCAGCGAATTGATAGGTTTTAACTTGATTTTTTGAGGCGATCTTTTCTATGATGGGACTTTTCAGGAACTCCTGAGATTGAGAGAAGCGATCCTGGGACTCTTCGGAGATGGACATGCTAGCCGAGGTGTCCACCAGCACGGCCACCACCGGCTCTTCCACGCGCCGCCAGAATAGGCTCAGAATCGGCTCCAGGACCACGAATACCAGCAGGAAGATAGCTGCCGCTCTAAGGATGAAGAGCAGAGCCCTGATGCTGGCAGGGAGCGGTGGATTGGTCCGTCGGTAGGTCCAGAAAGCGATCCCTAGAGCTGAGACCAGCGAGATGAGCGTGACTACCCACTGATGGCCGCTTAAATCAAGGCCGATGCCGGAAAATAACCCCATAATCTCTCCTCTCAGATTCTCACTGAAGGTAACGAAATATCAGAGAAGGGGCAACAGAAAATGAAGATTCGAGATTAGTTAAGGGACCAGGAGACCTCACCCATACCAGTGATTCGCATATCCGCTGTCGGTTTCGAAGCGCTTTACGTCCGTCGCATTTCGTCTGGCGTCGGTCGTCTCAAAAACCACCAACAACCAGAAGCGACGATACACAGACGATACACAATAGTCGATTCACGACTTCCGTAACGCACCTCGACGCCGATAAACAAGGACCGATGGACGGGAAAAGGGCACAGCATGCTGCGCCCCTTCATCAACAATCTTCCTCGGTTATAATGACTATCTTGTGTCGCCTACAGACCGATATTGATCTCTCGAGCGATTTTCATCAACGGCAGATCAGCCGTCAGATCACCGATGTTCGATGGAACCGCCGGTTTCTGATACCAGAAGTCTCTAATCACCCCGAAACTGATACTCGCCTAACTTAATGTGACCACACCGCTTGACGTGGATTTCCCCTTTGTATCACGGTTTGTAAGTCACAAACTGAAAAGCCTGTTGTGTCTTAGTACCAGTGGTATCGTAAATATAAACCAACAAGTTGCCACTGACACTATTGGTTGTGGCAGTATATCGACTTCCACTGGAAACTGTCACTTGGGTGACATAACTCGAATATATATAAGTTTCTCCGCTGATGGTGATTTCATAACGGCTGCTAGCCCCATTCCAGCTGGAGCTCACGTTCGGCGTGCCGTTGACAACAGCTCCCCCAGAGTTGATAAAGGCGTAGGCGATGGGCGTGGCTAAATTGCTCGTTCCAGTAGTGAATGCTTTGCTGATATCTTGGGTGACGTGTACATCGCCTTCAACTTCCAGCTTATATGCAGGACTCGTCGTCCCAATGCCCACACGGTGACTGGCACCACCGACAAACAAGGTCGCCGTCGTGTCGTTGAAGCCGACCATAAGAGAATTTGAGGTGTTGTTGACCAGACGGCTGGCGCTGGTCAATCCGTGGCCAAGAACGATGGCGTCAGCTGCCTGGGCCGTGACATACCTGCCTGCAGCGACCGAGTAATCACCGCTTGAGGTCGTGTACAATCCCATCGCCGTTGAAAAATCCCCGCTTGCCTCTGTGTAACCTCCCATGGCGATGGAGCGTTCCCCACTGGCGGTGGTGCCCTCTCCCATCGCGATGGAGACTATCCCGCTGGCGATGGTTTGATAACCCATCGCCGTTGCCCGGTCCGCGCTGGCCTCTGTTTCATCGCCCATTGCCGTTGAGTAAGCCGCGCTGGCGATGGTGCCATCCCCCATGGCCGTTGACCGATTCCCACTGGCGGTTGTCCCTACCCCCATTGCCGTTGAGAAGTCCCCGCTGGCGGCTGTATTGATTCCCATTGCGGTCGAATAGGGTCCGCTGGCCTTGGTGTTGTATCCCGTTGCCAGGGAGTATGACCCTGTGCTATCAGAAGCCCAATGAGTCCCATCGCTGTCCCGACCCGCTCTGAGAGCCATTTTATCCTCATCCCAAAGGAACCTGCCCCCGCTATTTGCCCCATAGAAGTTCACATCGTAACCGGTGTTGTCTATACCGACGTTCAAGGTGCCCTGAACGTCCAGCTTTGCCGCAGGAGCCTTGGTGCCGATGCCCACCCAATGATTAAGCCCACCGACAAATAGCGTTGCCGTCGTGTCGTCGAATCCAACCACAAGGGAATTATCAACGCTGTTCATCAGGCGGCTGATACTCGATATTCCCTTCCCCAGCACGATGGCATTATCCGCATCCACCGTTGCAAATCTCCCCATGGCGATGGAGTAGTCCCCGCTAGAGGTGGTGTGATATCCCATGGCGGTTGAGTACCCTCCACTGGCGTCTGTAGTCTGTCCTATAGCGGTTGAGGCATATCCGCCGGCGATGCTCTCGCGCCCCATAGCAGTTGAATACAGCCCGTTGGCTGCGGTGTTATATCCCATGGCAGTGGAGTAGTTACCACTCGCAGTGGTGCTCCGGCCCAGTGCGGTTGAGTACAATCCGCTGGCAGTGCTATATCCGCCCATCGCGGCTGCGGCAAATGCATTCGCTGTGGTAGATACCCCCATTGCAGTCGTCCAATCCGTACTGGCTTTTGTATTGTAGCCCGTGGCAAAGGAATGGTAGCCTATGCTATCGGGATGCCAATGGGTCCCATCGGAATCCTGGCCTGCCCTGAGCGCCATCTTCGACTGGTCCCATAAGAGCCGGCTACCGCTGAACAAGCCATAAAAGTTGACATCATAACCAGCGCCGTTAACACCTACATTCAAGGTCCCCCGAACATCCAGCTTTGTCGAGGGGGTTGCCGTCCCAATGCCGACATTCCCGGGAAGGGCAGAATATATGTCGTTGCCCGAAATCGTCCAGTCCCCGTCGTCACCTCCACCACCATTGCGGGCATAATCGGCCGTATCGGCCTCGGCTGCCTGAAAGGCATACCCCACAACAGCAATACGTTGTCTGGGCGTCAGCTCCGGATCGCCACCAACCTGTACCCCCAACCAGCGGACAGGATCGCTGAACACAGTATCAGAAATCGCGTTGACACTGCCCAAAAGCACATTGAAGAGGCCATTGCTCACTACCACTGCCGCCTGCGTCTCCGTCCATACTTGAGTTCCTCCTGTTGAATCGGTGTAGATAGAAAAGGTCATGGAGATGGTGGTATCCAGCGCAACTCCGTCCCCATAGGTGAGGGTGCCCTGGTAGTTCATCAAACCGGACACATCGGCCAGTGCTGCTGTTGAAAGCAGGACCAGCGACAGCAAGCTCACAATAGCGGCCACTCTCATGGCTGTACCTCCTGTGAAAGTGAGGGTTTTAGAAAAAACACGGAATTGAAATAGAGAAGCCATATGCCGCTCTTTGGATAAAAACTGTTTTTTTTGCCTTCATTTCATTCTACCATGAATCCCCGATTCTGTCAAGCGAAAATTGAGGTTTTCGCAACTACTGAAGTCATATGGGGAAGGAAATCCCGTCTTTAGGTCTGTGACAATTTTTCCTCGGATAAAAAAGGGGGCACAGCATGCTGTGCCCCTACGAATCTTTTAAAACCTTTCCTTACATAAAAAAGGGCGCGACATGTCGCGCCCCTACAACCTCTCAACCCGACTATTTGGGCCCTCCCATTGTCCCCCTATCGAACTCGCCCACCTGGTTAGAATCCTCGGCCAAATTGCGGCTGGGATCCGCCGCCCTGACCACGTAGAAATAGTTCGTCAAAGTGCTCCCGGCAGCACTCAGATCAAGATAGGTGGTGCCCTTGGTTCCGCCTATGGAATCACCGCCGGCGGCCTCAAAATAGGGCTGTGTGGCCCGATAGATCACATAATGGTCAATGGCCACGTTGTCCCTGGCGTGAGACCACTCCAGCAGAATGTCACTCTCGGACAGATTGGCCGTCAAATCGCCGATAGTCGATGGAGCCACGGGGTCCTGGTACCAGAATCCGGCACCCACCTCAAAGTTCGTGCTGGCAGATGCTCCAATAGGCGTGGACTGGCCCAGGGTGGACTTCACCACGAAGTTAGTGGAGCTAGCCTGGCCACCGGCTGAGCCTATGACTGAGGTGGCCAGCTGGGCATCGGCGGCGGCCCCAGCGGCCAGGACAAGGGAAAAAAGACCTACCGTGGCAAAAACGATCAAGCAGAACAAACCTTTCTGTTTCCTATAGTCGCCTATCATCTCTCAACCCTCCTCTGCTGCTCATATCTGGCTGATTTTTGCTGAGCCCTCTGAAGCTGTTCATAATGGAGCCCGCGCTCCTTGCTCAGGCCGTACGCCTCCGGGTGCAAATACTTGCCTCGCTCTTCTTCGTGCTTGTCTACCTCGACCTGGATGCGCTGAGCATTGGCCAACGGATCCTGCCGGATGCCACTCACCAGCCAGGAGACCTTCATGCCCGGGGTGCCGCCGGCAATGCGGAAACTGTTGCCGGCGATCTCCTCGGCGATGTGCAGATTCGGCCCGGGCTCACCGATGGCGGTGAGCTGATAGCGGAAATCGCGATTGAGGGTCTCTAACCACTCCGGCAGTGCTACCACCGCTTCTCCGCCGGCATCGAGAATCACATTGCCGTTGTAAACATTCATCATATCCGGTGATTCCACGGAGGAGTGAACCAGATACTTGTTTTCTGGGTCCAGAGGATGGTCGATCTTGAAGGAGCCACCGCCCTTGGTCAGAATGCCGGTCACCTCAACATCGCCATTGAAGTATCCGGCATAGTTTTCGGTACCACCGCCATCGCAGGAGCCATAGACCCCGTAGTTGTATTCGCCGTCGCCGGCCCTGCCATGAACGCCCATGTTCGTCCCCGTGCCATAGGCGGCGAAACCATAGACGCCCTCGTAGGTGTTGCTTCCGCTGGCATAAACACCACCCTGAACGCCGATATAACCGCCCTCGAATCGTCCACCTAGACCATAATAATCGGCCGGCGTGCAGACGCCCTCGATGGCAACCGCGTCATAGTTGCCAGTGGCGGTGAACTCGGCGTAGAGCGCTCGTGAGTCGTAGGATTCATAATCGGTTGTAAAGATTCCGGCCTTCAGGCCATCTCCAACGACCTGAAGTTTGCCACCTGGGCTGCTCGTCCCGATGCCCATATTGCCGGTGCTGTTTTGAATGGTCACCTTGTCACCGGCTTGGAAGAATCTCAAATCCCCTACGTCCGTATGATGGTATATGGCCCATGTTGTTTGACCTGAAGCCTGTAGATTCAATTCGGGGTTGCCAGCTGTGGCATTCACCAGAATTCTTGGACCAATGCCTTGTACCTCCAAGTGTTTGCTGGGACTCGACGTGCCAATGCCAACCCAGCCACCATCTGTAAAAGTGACCTTGGTCCCATCTTTGAAAAAGTGCAGATCATTTCCAGAGCCCATAAACATGCTGTAGGATTCAGAACCGCGCTGTAATTTGAGCTCTGGCGTGGCGATGTCCGGAGCCTCGACCAACACCGTGGGGTTGTCTGTTCCATACAAATGCAGCAATTTAAGAGGATTCCTCGTTCCAATACCCACATTGCCACCATAAGGTAAAATGCGCACAGGATTACCGCCTCCAGTACTAAGCTCAAGCGGACCATAATAGGCGCTAAGATGGAGGCTACCTGGCCCTGAAACGGCAATAGTGTTCCCTGAGCCGGGAGCCGAGAGGTAGCCGCGCAAAAGTCCTCCTTCATAAAAATAAAGAGCACTGCCGGCATTTGTCCCTGCGTTGGGATTGTTCAGAATCAGGTTAGTCCAATCATTCTGGTCCTTATAGATTTCAAGCTCCTCGGAGGGACTGGTTGTCCCGATACCCACGTTGCCATCGCTGGTGATCCGCATCTTCTCAGACCAGCCACCCTGATCGGTGGTGAACCGCAGCGGGTCACCATCCTTCCAATGGATAAACGGGTTAGGATCATTCTGCCGGCCACCATAGATCATCAGGCGGTGAGTCAGATCTGAGTTTCCGATCCCAAAAACAACCCCATCATCTGGACCCGAACCGCGGACATCAAGCTTGTATGTTGGGCTGGACGTCCCGATGCCCACATAGCCGGGAACGGCTGCGTACATGTCACTGCCCACAATGGTCCAATCTCCATCGCTGCCTGTTAAACCGCTCCGCGCGTAATCGGCCGTATCGGACTCGGCGGCTCGAAAGGCATAGCCCACACTGGCAATCCGCTGCCGGGGCACCAGCTCAGGATCGCTCTCTACCTGAATGCCCAGCCAACGCGACGCCCCGTTAAACACCGCGTCCGAAATGGCATTCGCCCGGCCCAAAAGGACGTTAAACAGACCATGGTCCACCACAACAGACGATTGAGTTTCAGTCCATAAAGAACTCCCTCCCGTCGAATCGGTGTAAATGGAAAAGGTCATGGACACGGTGGTGTCCAGCGCAACACCATCCACATCGGTGAGCGTGCCCTGGTAATTCATCAGGCCGGGCACATCGGCCAGCGCCGCTGTGGACAGCAGCACCAGCGAAAGAATCACCATAAAAGCCATCGCTTTCATGGACACACCTCCTTTAAGAAGTGAAAAATTGAAAAGAAAGGTAAATGAAAGCTGTCAGCAGGCCACGATAGTTGCCACCTCAATGAGTCTGACAGATGCAAATCCATTCTATCATAAATCACAATTTTTGTCAAGAAAAATCTAAAGACCCTAAAAGAGATGGGATAGCAAAAGGGGCGGTTCGTGAACCGCCCCTGCCAGCTATTCGTTTAATAGAGAACGCTGATGCAGAGATGACATTACTATGAAATTTCCTCTGCTGAAATCCACAACACCACACCTATGTTCGCGTCCTCCTAATTCTCAAGGGCCTCCTTGAGCGCATCCCGGAAGCGATCGACATGCAACTCAGCAGGCTGGCCCCATGCCTCGGGATGCAGATAGCTGCCGCGCTCTTCCGCTGGCTTTTCCACCTCGATCTGGATGCGGTTCGCTTCGGCGTATGGATCCTGGCGAATGCCGGTGATCTGCCAGGAGACCTCCGTGTTGGGTTTATCGGTGCGGATCAGAAATCGATTGCCCTCGATCTTCTCTGCGACTATGGCCTGGGCGAACTGGCCGATCACGGTGAGCTGGTAGCGAAAGTCTCTGTTCAGCGCCTGGAACCAATCCGGTAATTGCACCCAAGCTTCTCCGCCTGCATCCGTGACCACATTGCCGTTGTAAACGTTCATCATGTCGGGTGATTCGACGAACGAGTGGGTAAGATACTTGTTCTTGGGATCCAGCGGATGATCGATCTTGAACGAGCCGGCGCCCCCGGTGACAATCCCGCCAACGTCAAGCTCGCCGCCGACGTGGAGATCATCGGAAACCTCGGCCGAACCCTTAGAGTAAATTGGACCGTCGAAATACCCAGCCCAACTTGATCCGGAGTTCACGCCCTTGATCCCGGCGCTACCCTCACCGAAGGCCTCTCCGAGCACTCCGGCCCCGGCGTAGTAGGGGTTCGTGGTCCCGCCGTAGACGCCGACACCCCAATTAGCTCGCGACTCGAAGTACCCGCCATACGTCGTCTCGGATCCAGCCCCCGTTCTGTCGGCAAGCCCATAGACCGCCCGAGCCTCATTGCTGGTGGCGCGGAAGTATCCAGCGTAGTGCTCTAATTCGCTGGTAGTGAGATTCTCGGCATAGATCGCCCGTGAGCTGCTGTTATTGCCTGCGATCTTGGCGTATAGCGCATGCCCGGCCCCATCGGCTGTGAAATACCCTCCGTAATGCACTGAGCCGGTGTTGTCGGTGGCTGCGCCGTACACGCCAATGCCGTAGATGCCGTCCGCGGTTCCGTATACGCCGATGCCGTCCCTCTCGGTCGCTTCCCCCATGACACCCCGTCCGTTATCGCCATCGGCGAAACCATGCACGCCACGGCCTGTAAGGCCCGTGGCCTCGAAATAGCCGCCCGTGCCGGAGCTGGCCGCCACGCCATGCACGGCCCGTGCTGTGCTACCACTGGTGGAGAAATATCCGCCGGTGCCCCCACTGTGCGCCTCACCGAAGACGGCCCTGCCGCTGTCACCATGAGACTCTCCCCAGACGCCCCATCCATGAATGCCATCGGCCTCCCCGACCACACCTCTCCCATAGTCGCCCGTAGCCCGTCCATACACTCCATAGCCATAGAGCCCGCTGACCTCACCGTGAACCCCTCGTCCCAGGGAACTGGCAGCCTCGAAGTAACCGCCGTAGCTGTAGCCAAGGCTGGAATAGGACGCTTGTCCACGAACCGCCATGCCATCTTGAAGGATGGTATACCCGAAAACCCCTTCGTTCGGTCGTCCCAGGGACCCTTGATTTCCCGTATCCGTGTTATCTCCCCGCACGCCCGTGCCGTGGGCTGAGACGCCGCGAACTCCATAGGTCGTGCCCGTATTTGTGACCTCACCGTAGACGCCGATGCCGGGATTATCGCTGTCGGAGCGGCCGTACACGCCGATGCCGGTGCTGTACGTGTCGCCGTTGTCCGCGAGTCCGTAGATGGC
>Ga0111203_128_pt1 | contig 36018 bp, 34 predicted proteins | sample DeeMarSWOR324_28_FD_80373 | JGI IMG/M metagenome (GOLD analysis project Ga0111203, IMG submission 80373) | candidate division Zixibacteria bacterium SM23_81 | reverse complement strand
GCCAACGCTAAGGCCTCCCGAGAGCAATCGGTTGCCCACAATTGGGCGCACCCAAGATGAACGGCCAGATTGATGGCAATGATTCCAGAACCCGTCCCCAGGTCGACCACTTTTAAGGGCCGAGCCCGAGACTTGAGAAGGTCCAGAACCGCCTCCACCAGGATCTCCGTCTCTGGACGGGGGATCAAGGCATCAGAGCTGATTTGAAAACTCAGCGAGAAAAATTCCGTCTCCCCCGTCAAGTATTGCACAGGGCAGCCTGCCAGACGACGCTTCACCAGCGACCGAAAGGCTATCAGTTCATGGTCTTGCATGGGTCGATCGTGATCCAGATAAAGATCGATACGCTTGAGGCCCAAGACGTGCTCCAGCATCGTTTCGGCGTTGAGTCGTGGATTCTCCAGCCCCTTTCTCTTCAGATATCCGGAGGTCTTATTCAAGATTTCCGCGACAGTCTGCACTTGCGCTTTCTCCGCTCTTAATGGAACATTCCCCGGTCCCACATCACTTTTCTCCCCTCGAGCCTCCAGCCCATGTATCCTTCAAATGGCTCTCTGCTTCTGCCAGTCGAGCCTGAATCTCCTTTAGCTCCTCCTCCACCAGATGCAGTTGCCGTTCTTTTTCGTGGATTCTTCTGCGCAGATTGTCGATCCGATCGCCATTTTGTCCCCCCAGGGATTTCTCCAAAAGTCCTATGACGATCTCCTTCTCCGAAATCAGAAATTCTCGCAGCTTCAACACCTTTTCCTGACGAACCTTCAGAGAATTCACCTTTTTCTGTCGCTCTCTGACTGCTTTCTCCGACATGAATTCCCCCTTCAATGGAATCTCGCTCCAAGACCCTCTACCCATCTTCAGTCTATTGCGAAATGCTCGGATGATGAAAAAATCTTCCCAAAGCAGGGCAGATTTCCCAGACCAGCTCAAGTGCTGTCCAGCTCACTTAACCTCTCCTTTCTTTCCGCTGTCTGCAAGGCCTGGATGACTTCCTCTAGCTCTCCGGTTAAAATCTGCTCCAGTTTGTAGAGGGTAATTCCGGCACGATGGTCGGTCAACCGACCCTGAGGAAAGTTGTAGGTCCGAATTTTTGCGCTCCGGTCACCGGTCCCAACCTGTGATTTCCGACTCCGAGCCAAAGCTTGGCGGTTTTCTTCTTGAGCTTGATCTAATATTCGGGCTCTAAGAACTTTCAAAGCCTTGGCTTTGTTCTTATGCTGTGATTTCTCGTCCTGGCAGGTGGCCACGATCCCCGTGGGGATATGGGTGATGCGCACTGCCGAATCGGTGGTGTTTACACTCTGTCCGCCAGGACCAGAGGATCTAAACACATCCACCCGCAGATCTTTAGGATCGATCTGCACCTCCACCTCCTCGGGCTCTGGAAGGACCACTACGGAAGCAGCGGAAGTATGTATGCGCCCACTAGACTCGGTTAGGGGAACTCTTTGTACCCGATGGACGCCACTCTCGAACTTCATCTGACCGTATACACCGGCCCCTTCCACAGCGAAGATAACCTCTTTAAATCCACCAATCCCTGTGGGATTAGAGCTCATTATCTCAATGCGCCACCCTTGTCTTTCGGCAAACTTCGAGTACATCCGAAGCAAATCGGCTGCGAACAGGCTAGCTTCTTCACCTCCAGTCCCGGCCCGGATCTCCACAATGGCATTTCCCTTGTCTCGTGGATTCTCTGGAACCAGCATCAGTTTCAGCTTCTCCTCCAACTGCTGCCGCTTCGCCTTTAGCTCCAGAATTTCTTCTCGCGCCAGCTTGGCCAACTCCTCATCGGAGGAGGACAACAGTTTTTGATCCTCTTCAATATTCCGGCACGCTTCCTTGTAACGATGGGCCACGTCCACTATCTCCGACAGCTCCCGATATTCACGGGCCAGCTTTCGATATAGCTCACGGTTGGCCGCCACTTGGGGGTCACTGAGCTTCTGGTGCAGAGTCGAATGTCTCACAATCGCTTTGTCCAGTTTTTTGAGCATGGAATATTTGACTCCTATGTAGAACGGGAGCGCCCAGATCAGGGGGCCACGGCTTCCTTTAAGGCCACTAAAGCCACAGCCAGCTGATTGTCGTCAGGCTCCCGAGTGGTGATTCTCTGAATCCACAAACCAGGGGCCATCAGCACCCTGGCCAGCCGATACTTGCGAGCTCGCCCCGAAAGCTTGAGGAGCTCATAGGAGGCCCCGGCAACCAAAGGCAGGAGCATAAAATGAATCAAAAGCCGTTGGGCCAGGCCTGGCAATTGGCCCATCCTCAAAGCGTAAATAGTATCGGCCAGCGCAAATATCAAGATGGCGAATAGGGCTACGATGAGCAGATAGCTGGTGCCACAGCGGGGATGCCGGGTGCTGAAACTTCTGACCTTCTCGACGGTCAGATCTTGGCCCCCCTCGTATGCGAAGATGGTTTTGTGCTCCGCTCCGTGATATTCGAATAACCGGCGCAGTTCCCGGAACAGCGAGATGACCCAGACGTAACCGAGAAAAAGGAGAATACGAATACCGCCGGCGACGAGGTTAAAACCGAGGGCGCTCTTCTGAATTTGAAGCAAACTAGCCAGCAGGAGTGGTGTAAAGAAAAAAATGGCCAGTCCCAATCCTAGGCCGAGAACTAAACTCACCACGAGATATCCCTCGTTTCGAGAATGAGACTTCTCTCCCTTCTGTTCTTCCTCCAGGTCGGTCATGGCCACCTCTGCCGAATAATTCAAGGTCTTCAGACCTATCACCAACATCTCAAAGAAAGAGATCACGCCTCGCAAAACAGGTAGTTGGAGAAGGCGGTATCTTTTCGTCAAGGACGTGTAGGGATCATTTTTCACCACAATCTCGCCATTTTTCAGACGGATGGCGGTCACCACTCGCTTCGGGGAGCGGATCATGACCCCCTCAATAACCGCCTGTCCCCCCACATCGATATCTGGAGGCATCTCCGCAACCTTCCTCCTGACCTAGATGAGAAAAGGGCGCCGAACCGGGTGTTTCCCTTGGAATATCCCCTTAGCGCCCCAAGAGCTATTGATCTTTGGCCTTTGTGTAGGATTGATTCTCCTCTTCCTTTTTTTGAACAGAGGGATCCTGGTCCGAGGACTTCTCCTCCTTAGAATCGTCAAGGCCATATTTCTTCCGAAATCGCTCCACACGGCCAGCCGTATCCACCAGCTTCTGTTTGCCGGTGAAAAAGGGATGACAGCGAGAGCAGATTTCAACTCGGATGTTGCTTTTGGTGGATCGGGTGTGAATGACATTCCCACAGGCACAGGTAATGGTGGTCTCTTTATACTCGGGATGGATATCTTTCTTCAAAACAACCTCCTTCAAATTTCCTCTGGCACAAAGTCTTTTGAAAATATACCTAAAATGCATGCCTGGTGCAAGAGAAAAGGCCCTCAGTGGTACTACTGGCTCATGGACTCCAAGAATTTTTTATTGTTCTTGGTGGATCCCATCTTTTCCAGCAAAAACTCCATAGCCTCGATGGCGTTCATCTCGTTGAGAAATTTTCGCAGGATCCAAACCCGGTTCAACTCTTCCTCGACCAGCAGCAGTTCCTCTTTCCGAGTGCCCGAACGGTTGATATCGATAGCCGGAAAGATGCGGCGATCGGCCAACCGGCGATCCAGAACCAGCTCCATGTTGCCAGTTCCTTTGAACTCCTCGAAGATCACCTCATCCATCCGGCTGCCAGTTTCGATCAGGGCGGTGGCGATGATGGTCAGACTGCCGCCCTCCTCTATGTTGCGGGCTGCGCCAAAAAAGCGTTTGGGCCGGTGGAGAGCATTGGAATCAACGCCTCCGGAGAGAATCTTACCACTATGGGGCACCACGGCATTATGGGCTCGAGCCAGCCGTGTGATGCTGTCCAAAATGATGACCACATCGTGTTGGTGCTCAACGAGCCGTTTTGCTTTCTCCAGCACCATGTCTGCTACTTGAACATGCCGCTCGGCGGGCTCATCGAAAGTGGAGCTGATCACCTCACCCTTCACCGACCTCTCCATGTCGGTGACCTCCTCTGGGCGTTCGTCGATGAGCAGAACGATAAGCTTGATGTTGGGATGATTTGTGGTGATGCTATTGGCCACTTTCTGTAGCAGAATGGTCTTGCCAGCTCGCGATGGAGACACGATGAGACCTCTCTGTCCCATGCCAATGGGGGTGAGGAGATCCATGATGCGCATGGATAGATCCCGTGAGGGTTCTTCAAGTCTTATTTTCTCCTGAGGATACAACGGTGTCAGGTTATCGAATAGAATTTTTTGCTTGGCCAGCTCGGGATTCTCAAAATTAACCGCTTCCACTCGCAGCAGGGCGAAATACTTCTCCGTCTCTTTAGGGGGCCGGATCTGACCCGAGATGGTGTCTCCGGTACGAAGATCAAATCGCTTTATTTGGGATGGAGAAACATAGATGTCATCAGGACCGGGCAAGTAATTGTAGTCTGGAGATCGCAAAAATCCGTATCCTTCTGGCAATATTTCCAGCACTCCCGCGGCGAAGATGTACCCGTTTTTCTCCGTCTGAGCTTCCAGAATTTTAAAGATCAGCTCCTGTTTTCTCAGGGAGCTGACTCCGGAGATGTCCAAATCCTGGGCCACCTCCAACAGCTCGGAGATAGTCTTCGTCTTCAGCTCCACAATATCCATGTTTGTACCTCTTAAGAGAGAGATTTTCAGTGCTCAGAAGCTTAGTTGCCCCCCGTTCACATAGAAATGGGCGCGCTCACGCCTATGATTCTCAGGGCATTTCTCAGAACGATTCGGGTGGCCTCCACCAGGGCAAGACGGGCGGCGGTGAGACCAGGGCTGTCGGTGACCACCCGATGTTTGTGGTAGAACTGATGGAAGGAGGTGGCTACATCTCGAAGATAACCGGTTATCCTGTGAGGCTCCAAGGCTTGGGCGGCTCCCTGTATGACCTCGGGTAACAGAGCAAGTTCTTTGATGAGATCCAGCTCCTCCCCTCTTTTCAACAAAGAGAGATCAACATCCTTTATGGGAGAGAGAACGGCGCCCTGCGATTTCGAGTACTTCAGGATACTGCAGCAGCGAGCATGTGCATACTGGACATAGTAAACGGGATTCTCCTCGGATTCCTCCACGGCTACGTCCATATCAAAATCAAGATGGCTATCCATTCGGCGCATCAAGAAAAAGAAGCGAGCCACGTCCACACCCACCTCATCTAACAACTCCCCCATACTGATGAGGGAACCCGCCCGTTTGGACATCCTCATCGGCTTACCTCCCCGAAGCAAATTAACCTGCTGGATGATGCGCAGGTCTAGAAGGTCAGGCTGGATACCCAAGGCCTTCACGGCCGAGCGCATGCGTGGCAAATAGCCGTGATGATCAGGACCCCAAAGGTCGATAACCCGGTGGAATCCGCGATCGAACTTGTTTTTATGATAAGCCGTGTCCAGCAGAAAATAAGTTGCCTCGCCGTCCTCCTTGATGAGAACTCGATCGTCTTGATCGTAAAAGCTGGAGGAGCGGAACCAAACAGCTCCATCCTTCTCGTAGATGTGACCTCCTTCGGTGAGCAAGGCCAGAACCTCCTCCAGGATACCCGATTTTTTCAGGCTTCGTTCACTAAACCACACATCGAACTCCACTCCAAAACGCCGTAAATCCTCCTGCTGCTTAGTTACCAACTTATGCAGCGCTTCATGGCGGATCTTCTCCCTGGTTTCGGCCGTGGGAGGAGAGAGATACTTGACACCTTCTCGGTCGATGATCTCTCTGGCGAGATCGATGATGTACTCACCGTGATAGCCATCCTCGGGAAAAGGCACCGATTCCCCCAAAAGCTGCCGATACCTGACCTCCACTGACTCGGTCAGCAGCTTCACCTGGAGGCCCGTGTCGTTGACATAGTATTCTCGCTCAACGTGATAACCTATTGTCTGGAGAAGATTAGCGATGCTGTCGCCCACCGCTGCCGCTCTGGCGTTGACCACATTCAGGGGACCTGTTGGGTTGGCACTGACGAACTCCACTTGGACCCTCTGCCCTTTGCCAATATCGCACTTGCCGAAATTCTTACCCTGCTCGTGAATCTCCAAAAGCTGATTTCGAAGATAACGCCCGCCGTAAACGAAATTGATAAACCCGGGAGCACAGACGGACCAGTTTTTAACCAAGCCACGATTCAGTCTGAGCTTTTGGGAAATAGCCTCGGCGATGGCCATGGGATCCTCTCCCGTCCTTTTCGCCAGCACCATAGCCACATTTGTGGAGAGATCCCCGTGAGTGCCTTTTTTAGGACGCCCCAGCTGAATTTCATCGGACGACAGAGTCGGCCATCCCTCTATCTGGGCGGTTATCTTGCCTATTTTTTGAGCCAGATATTCCTTAGACATCATTCACCTGCTCGTTTCTATCTCCTGCTTGGAGAGAACTTTTGTGGGTGCATCACCCCACAGGCGCTCCAGGCCGTAAAAATCGCGCACGTCTCCGTTGAAAATATGCACCACCACATCAACGTAATCTAACAGCACCCACTTCAGGGCAGAATAACCCTCGATGTGCCAAACCTTGATTTTCTTCTTCTCCAAGCCCTCCACGATGGCGTCGCTGATGGCTTTCACATGAAGGTCAATACTTCCTGTGCAAATTACAAAATAATCAGTAACCGATGTGATCTCACGAAGATCCAGGATCTTAACGTCAATGGCTTTTTTGCTTAATGCGATTTCCCCACAGGCAACGGCAATCTCCCCGGCCGTGAATTCCAACTAATCACCTCCCAAAATTTCCCTGAGCGGCTCCAAGTCTCCATAGTCCTTTCCCAAAATGATGGTCACCTCCAGGAGTAGATCTGTGTCTCTCTGCTGGATCACGTTGTTTACACCTATAGCTCTGGCCACACTCCAAGCGCTGGCCATGTCGCCTACTCGATCCACCACAATGGTCTCAGGGAACTCAAAGCTCTCGGCGTTGCCCACATTGACGACGTCAAAGCCTTTAATTCTCAGAAAATCAGTAATTTTTTTTGCCAAACCGGCTATTCCACAGCCATTCAGCACCTCGACCCGCACGACTTTCCTCTCCACAGGCATTGGCTTCTCGGAAGCTGGGGTCAACCATAGGCGATGCACAAAGGAATAGATGAACACAATAAAAACGAGAGCCAGAAACAGAATGCCCAGCTCTAAACCCCGAGCCTTAAGACCCACTCCCCTGCGGACTTTTCGCTTCCGAGACTTGGGTATTAATCTTTTTTTCCTGACCATGGCGAAACGTAACTCTCCCTTAAAGGTGTTGTCGAAAAGGTTTCCCGAATAGCCAATCCGGACGGTGATATCAACGAGGCCTGACTCAGCGAGTCACTCCTCAATGGCGAAACCATTTCGGGGAGTAAACAGGTTCTGGGTGGGATTTCAACCGCTCTCGCGGAGACGTCTCTACTTTGAGACCTTTAGCAGGGTCAGGGACTCAATCTCCCATTGAATCCCAATCGCCAGGAAATCTCCAAAACGAGTCGCGATAGTCGATCACAGGGTGCGATCGGAAGTTAAAATGAATGAAGAAGTTATCGATTGGCTGAAAGTCCAGTTGAAAGGCGGTCATCAGGGCCTCACGGCGGATAGCAGAGGAGTGAGATAGGGCAGCTATGGGCTGGTGGAGGTATCCCAGGTGAACTTTCACATTCAGCCTCGGGGAAAAGCGATAGGACAGACAGTTCTGGTAGAGACCAACCAGGTCCGCCGATTTTCCACGGGAGGAATACGTTAAGCCATAGCTTTGTGATATCCTCAGCCGCTGAGGATCCAACAAAGAAATACCCTGGCCGAAACCGGAAAACGCGTCCCGGCTTAAACCGGGAAGGGCGAGACCCGTTTGGTTAGCGACTTGCGCTTCCTCCGCAAGCAGCACGGAGGGCAGCAGAACCAGAATACACAATAGCGAACAGCTGGCAACAATTCTCATGGGAGACTAACCTTCTTTAAAGTGGCCCTCTCACCCTTTAAACTATAACATACCGCCATCAAATGTCAACCTTTTTTTTCAGTTTTTAAGTTCTTTATGCCGAGCCATGATTTCCTCTGCTATCAGGAGCTGGTCCACAGAGTTCACTCCCAGCGTCTCCCAGGAATTTTCAGCCACCACCGCCGCCACCGGCAATCCCCTCAGGCGCAGAATGGCGATGGCATCGGTGAGGTAAAATTCATCCTGACGATTATCTCTGCTAATCTGGCTCAAGATGCCAAATATACCGGGAGCTTGAAAACAGTAAGTACCCGTATTGATCTCCTTGATGGCCCGCTGCTCCTCAGAGGCATCTTTCTCCTCCACGATAGCCTCCAACATATTCTCTCGAGTGCGGAGGACACGTCCATACCCATAAGGGTCCTCCAGAATAGCCGTGAGCACCGTCGCCATAGCTCCTGAGTCTCGATGTTGACCCAGCAGCTGAGAAACGGTTTGCTCAGACAGCAGAGGCGTGTCACCGCTCAGGACGAGAAGCTCACCATGGAAATCTGCTAAGGCCTGACTCGCCTGCAACAAAGCATGGGCTGTACCCAGCTGCTCCGTCTGGACGACAAACTCCACACCCTCTCCCTGAAGAGCCTGAACAACCCGCTCTCTCTGATATCCTACCACCACGATGACCTGCTGTGAGCCCAGCTTCTTGGCCGTTTTGATGACATAGGAGACCATGGGACGTCCGCACACAGGATGCAGCACTTTGGCCAACTCTGATTTCATCCGCTTGCCCTTTCCAGCTGCGAGTATAACCGTTGCCAGGGATCCCACCAGTCACTCCCTCAAACCTTGATCAACAAGTTATCGATGAGGCGAGCCCGGCCGAACTTCACGGCAAGGGCGATGAGCACCTCCCCCTCAAGTCGTTTCAGGGAATGGAGTTTTTCCGTGTCCACAAAGGAGATATAGTCGATCTGGGCCGTTTTTTTATTCTGGATCATTTTCGTCATGCCCTGCACCAGATATTCGATATTGCGCTGACCTTCAACGATTTGCTCATGAGCCCATTTTAGAGCCTGATACAAAACAAGCGCATCGGCTCGCTCCTGAGGCGTGAGATATTCATTTCTGGAGCTCATGGCCAGCCCGTCGGGCTCTCTGATGGTGGGTGCGACCACGATTTCCAGGTCCTGGTTCAAATCTGTCACCATCCTTCTTATCACAAAGGCCTGCTGAGCGTCTTTCTGACCAAACACGGCCAAGTGGGGTTTGACGATGTTGAACAATTTGGTCACAACTGTAGCCACTCCCCGAAAATGACTGGGGCGACTTGCTCCACACAGAAGCTGAGTGAGGTTCTCTACGTCCACATATGAGCAGTATCCCTGGGGATACATCTCCTCAACGGAAGGCAGGAACAGAATATCGCAGCCTACCTGTCGCAATAGCTTCGCGTCCCGTGACAGATCACGTGGATAGTTCTGATAGTCCTCATGGGGACCGAACTGGGTCGGGTTGACGAAAATGCTGACCACCACGAGCTCACTGAGTTGTCGAGCCTGCCGAATCAAGCTCAGGTGCCCCTTATGCAAATAGCCCATGGTGGGCACAAAACCCACTTTCCGTCCGGCACACCTGGCCTCATCGGCGACCTTCTGCATCTGTAGGATTTTTTTTATGACCTTCACGAAAGCCCTTTCCCTGGCCTGTGAAGCTTAGTAACTCTCCTCCTGACGGGGGAATTTGCCCCTCTTGACATCTTGGATGTAGGCCCGAAAAGCTGTCCGCATCTCCTCGGCCAGTTGTGCGTACCGCCTGACGAACTTAGGCTTAAACCTCTCAAATAGCCCCAGCATGTCGTGAACCACCAGCACCTGTCCATCGCAGTGAGGTCCAGCTCCGATTCCGATAGTGGGGATCTTCAGCTGTTGGGTCACCTCCCGGGCCAGATCGCTGGGAATCTTCTCCAAAACCACAGAGAAGCAACCCGCCTCTTCTATGGCTTGAGCATCTTGGATCAGCCGTGCAGCCTCCTCCTGGGATTTGCCGCGTATCCGATAGCCTCCAAATTGATGAATCGACTGTGGCGTGAGTCCCAAATGACCCATCACAGGAATTCCCACCTGCGTCAATTTACCGATGGTCTCGACCATCTCTCGACCACCCTCGATCTTCACCGCCTCGGCGCCGGCCTCTTGGAGAAACCGTCCGGCATTGGCCACGGCATCTTCCGGACTGGCCTGATAAGACATGAAGGGCATGTCCCCGATGAGCAGCGCTCTCTTGACGCCGCGACGAACCGCCTTGGTGTGGTAAATCATCTCGTCCATAGTCACCGACAGCGTCGTATGGTAGCCGGAGAAAACCATGCCAACTGAATCGCCCACCAAGACAGCGTCTATCCCCGTCTCATCCAACAATTGAGCCACCAGATAATCGTAGGCCGTCAGAACGGCAATCTTCTCCCGGGACTTCAGCCGTTGGAATACCGTGGTGGTCACCTTATCCTTCATAACCCCGCCTCCTCAAGACCGTTAGAAAGCCCCCGGTTCCATGGGGATTCTGTTAGGCTCATGCCGATGAGGTGTCAGCTCTCTTTTTCATAGCTGAAGGTTCTATTTCGCCTATCGCGGACCTCTTCCAGTTCAGAAAAGCTCTCCCGGTGTTCTGTCCGTGCTCTTCATGACTTGAAGTGAACTTGAGGTCGGGAAACACATTCCCAGCAGGACTCCGATTTCCCCAGACCACACCTGCTGAGTTACTCTCGGTGATCTCCTCCATTGGTCTGGCAGAGGACTTACCCCACATCTATCCGCATGCCCGAGATGCTCGGCGATTATTCTCTCATGGGCACGTAATACCTGGTGCCCAGGTGGGGTCTCCGAATCTGCTCCAGAAGATCCTCCAAGTCATCGGGATTGTGTACGAAGTCGATCTTGGCTGTGTTAACGACTAAAAGAGGGGATTCGGTGTAGTGAAAGAAAAAATAGTTATAGGCTTCGTTAAGGCGCTGGATATACTCGTTGGAGATGTTCTGCTCGTATGAGCGGTTTCTCTCTCTGATACGGTGCATCAGGGTCTCGGTATTGGCCTGGAGATAAATGACCAAGTCCGGCCTGGGGACATCTTTATACAGGAATGACCACAGCCGTTCGTAGAGACTGAGCTCCTTTTCGTTGAGGTTGATATAGGCGAAGATCTTGTCCTTATCGAACAGGTAATCGCTGACAGTCCTCTGCTGAAATAAATCCTGTTGAGGAAACTCCATTTGCTGGCGATATCGGCTCAGGAGGAAGAAGATCTGAACCTGAAAGGCGAATCGAGCGGGATCTCGGTAAAAATCCTCCAGAAAGGGATTTTCCTCCACCTCCTCCAGAACCACGCGGGCGTTGATCTTTTCAGCCAAGATCTTAGCTAAGCTTGTCTTGCCGACGCCGATGACGCCCTCGACGACGATGTAGTTAGCCTCAACCATGTTTGAATTTCTCCCGGGAGCGGTAACGTCGAATCCCTGTGGCATCGCCAAGGCAGGCCAACAATTCGGCCACGGTCTTGTCCAACAGGGGATGAACCGTGGACGGGGCAATCTCCACCAGGGGCACTAGCACGAAAGCCCTTTTCGCCAACTCGGGATGCGGGACTATCAAATCCGGCTGATTCACAAGTTGATCCTCGTAGAGCAACAGATCCAGATCGATGAGCCGGGGCCCCCAGGGGAAGATCCTCTGGCGCCCCATACGTCTCTCGATGGACTGCAAACAGGCCAGCAGACGCTGGGGAGAGTGTTGGGTGGAGATCTCAATCACGGCGTTCAAAAAAGGGGGCTGATCCCGAAATCCCACCGGCTCCGTCTCATAGAGTGAAGATCGGCGCAAAATCTTCACCTTCCTATCTTGCTGGAGGTGATCCAAAGCATCTTGTATCTGGACTTGGCGAATTCCCAGGTTTGATCCCAGGCCTATAAAGGCTATAGCCATGGAAGAGCTCCTTGTTCTAAGCCCCTCAATCTGTGGAAAGCTCCACCTCCACACAATCCAGTTTGCCTGGAAGGGGCGGATGAGGCTTGCGTACCCTCACCAGCCCTTGTTCCAAACGGTATCGCCGAGCAATTGCAGTGAGGATGGCCTGAGCCAGGGTCTCCAGGAGTGAGAATTCTCGCTCCAGCACTATCTCCTCCACCAGCTCGTAGAGTTCTCCATAATCGATTGTCTGTGAGAGGTCATCTGAGGAAACAGCTCTGCTCAGGTCCAGGGAGATCTCCACATCTACCTGAAAAACCTGCCCTAGCTCTCGCTCTGCCGCCTTCACTCCATGATGGGCATAAAAGGTCATGTTCTGTAAGCGAATGACGCCCATAAGTGCCATCACCGGCCTTTGACAAATCTCAGCTCATAACGAGCGCTGTGCTCCTTGACTCTCCAGCGTCCGGCGTTTTCGCAGCCAGATGAAGGCATGTGCTGTCATCCTCTTCAGGGCCAACCGGAGGCGCTCCTCAGATACGGTCAGAGAAATTCTCACAAAGCCCTCCCCCCGTTCACCAAATCCACTGCCCGGAGTCACCAAAATCCCGCTGCGACGGAACAGACGGCGGGAAAAACCCAGAGAAGTATAGCGACCTGGCACTCGCACCCACAAAAAAGGGGTGGCCTTGGGACGAGATAGTTTGAATCCCAGGTCGCGAAGTCCCTGGACGGCCATGTTTCGTCGATCCGCATAGCGATCCTTCTGTGTGCGCGTCAAGCAGAGAGCCTTACACACCGCCCGTTGGAGAGCTGGGGAGGGACCCACAAAGCCGCAACCACGAACAGCTGCTAGCCCGGAGATGAGCTGCCGGTTGCCCACCGCGAAGCCCAAACGCCATCCCCCCAGGTTATGGGTCATGGAAAAGGAATGAAGCTCGAGGCCCACTTTTTTGGCCCCGTGAGCCTGCAAGAAGCTGGGAGCCAGATAGTCGTCGTAGGTCATCTGAGAGTAAGTGGCATCGTGCACCACAGCTATGTTATGAGTCCGAGCGAAATCCACCACCTCCTGGAAGAAGGAGAGATCGGCCACGGCGGTGGTGGGATTGTTCGGATAGTTGAGGAAAAGCAACTTGGCGCTGCGAGCCACAGCCTCGGGAATGTGCTGCAGATTGGGGAGAAAGTCGTTCCTTTCCAGCAGCGGCATGGTCTCTACCCGGGCGCCGGCCAGAATGGCCCCAGCGCGATAGAGGGGATAGCACGGATCTGGGAGAAGCACCATCTCGCCAGAATTGACAAAGGCCAAGGGAAGCCCCCATAGCCCCTCCCAGACGCCCTGCAAGGGCAACACTTCTAACTCTGGATTGACAGAGACCTCGAACCGAGCCTCAAAGAACTCCGCCACTTTGCGCCGAAACTGCTCCAGGCCATAGCCCATAAGATACCGGTTATATTCAACCTCTCTGGCCGCCCCACAGAGCTCATCCACAACCTCCTGAGAAGGAGACTCATCAGGATTGCCCAAGCTCAGATCGATCACATCCACACCCCTCTGGACCGCCCTCTGGGCCTTGCGCTTCAGACCCAAGAACAAATCAGCGGGGATCTGGTGCAGCCTTTCAGCCCGTTCGATAACGATCGTCTTTCGCATCTGAACCTTCTTCTGAAAGGCGGTTCCGAAAGCTCACCTCAACAGGGACATAAAGTTAAGTCGGCTTGAACACCAAAATACAATAAGTGGGCGATGTTGTCAAGAAAACTTTTCAGAAGTTCACGGGCCGTCAATGAGCAAAAAAACCCCCACCGAAAAACGCTCCGGTGAGGGTCTCTTTGTCTCTCAGTTGGACGGCTTAATACATGCCGCCACCGGGAGGCATTGCCGGAAGGGCTTTCTCCTCCTCGGGAATGTCCGTCACTAAAGCCTCGGTGGTCAACAGCAATGCGGCGATGCTGGAGGCATTTTGGAGTGCTGTACGCACCACCTTGGTGGGATCGATGACGCCGGCCTTCATCATGTCCTCATACTTCTCCGTCTCTGCGTTGAAGCCCACGTTGGTAGGTTCACCCTTTACCCTCTGAACGACCACGGAGCCTTCCCAGCCGGCATTATTGGCGATCTGACGAATGGGCTCTTCCAGGGCGCGTTTGACAATCCCGAAGCCCACCTTCTCATCTCCCTTTACATCTGCTTTATCCAGGGCGGGAATGGCTCTGAGGTAAGCGACTCCCCCACCAGGAACGATGCCCTCCTCCACAGCTGCTCTGGTGGCGTGCAGGGCGTCCTCCACCCGAGCTTTTCTCTCCTTCATCTCGGTCTCGGTGGCGGCGCCCACGTTGATCACTGCCACCCCACCAGCCAGCTTGGCCAAGCGCTCCTGAAGTTTCTCCTTATCATAGTCCGAAGTGGAATCCTCTATTTGCTTCTTTATCTGAGCCACTCGCCCCTTGATATCTTCGGTGGCGCCCCCACCCTCGACGATGGTGGTGTTCTCCTTATCCACGGTGACTCTCTTGGCCTTGCCAAGATCCCCCAGAGTGGCGTTCTCCAGCTTAAATCCCACCTCCTCGGAGATGACTCGACCTCCGGTGAGGGTGGCGATGTCCTCCAACATGGCCTTACGACGATCACCAAATCCTGGAGCCTTGACCGCACAGACCTTGATGGTGCCACGAAGTTTGTTCACCACCAGGGTGGCCAAGGCCTCTCCCTCCACATCCTCAGCGATGACCAGCAGGGGTTTACCCATCTGGGCCACTTTTTCCAGGACGGGAAGCAGATCCTTCATGGTGCTGATCTTTTTATCGTGTATCAGGATCTGGGCGTCCTCTAACACGGCCTCCATCTTCTCGGCATCGGTGACGAAGTATGGGGACAAATATCCGCGGTCGAACTGCATCCCCTCCACCAGATCCAGGGTCGTCTCCATGCTTTTGGCCTCTTCCACGGTGATGACCCCGTCCTTGCCGACCTTCTCCATGGCCTCGGCGATGAGCTCGCCGATGGCATGATCGTTGTTGGCGGAGATGGCGCCCACCTGCGCTATTTCCTTGCGACCGGGAACGTCCTTGCTCAGCTTGCCGATCGCGTCCAGAACTGCTTGGACGGCCTTCTCGATGCCGCGCTTGAGCGCCATGGGGTTGGCGCCCGCGGTCACGTTTTTAAGACCTTCACGATAGATGGCTTGTGCCAGAATGGTGGCTGTGGTGGTCCCATCTCCGGCCACATCGCTGGTCTTGGAGGCCACCTCCTTAACCATCTGGGCGCCCATGTTCTCGTACGGTTCTTCCAGCTCGATCTCCTTGGCCACCGTGACGCCATCTTTGGTGACCGTGGGGGAGCCGAACTTTTTGTCCAGAACCACGTTTCTGCCCTTTGGGCCCAGGGTTACCCGAACCGCCTCGGCCAGCTTGTCGACCCCTTTCTTCAAAGACTCTCGAGCGGTCGAGCCGAAGCCAAGTTGCTTGGCCATAATGTGAATCCTCCCTTCATAAGACTTCTTAGTTATAAGGTTAATGTTTGCCGTTCAAATCACTGCCAAAATGTCGCTCTCGCGCATAATAAGGTACTCTTCCCCATCGATGGTCACCTCGGTGCCCGAGTACTTGCCATAGAGAATCATATCGCCTTTTTTCACCTCTGGGGTGACCTTTTCGCCCGTTTCGGTGAGCTTTCCCGGACCCACAGCCACCACCTTACCCTGTTGAGGTTTCTCCTTGGCGGTGTCGGGGATGATGATGCCACCCTTCTTCACCTCTTCCTCCTCCTGGGGCTTCACCAACACGCGATCAGCAAGGGGTTTCACCTTCATAGTTCGACCTCCTTTCCTTTTCCTTTCTCGTTGCAGTTCACTTCTTGTAACTTAATTTTTAAATTCGCAGTTACATTTAAAATTTAGCACTCCCAATGATGGAGTGCTAAAACTAATTATAATCAATGTCTTGAATAAAAGCAAGGGAAAAATTCACAAAGTGAGAAAAAAAGTGGGGGGTGAACGAGGGCTGAAATAGGAGATAGAAATTTTCGATTTTGAGGTCATCTCACCTCGATTTTCTCTCCTTTTCTGCGATGGCCGCCAATCCATCCAGGGTTAAGGTGGGGCATACCTGTTGTATGGTCTGAGACTGAGGGGCGATGAGCTCTGCCAGACCTCCCGTAGCCACCACCAGGGCTTTCTCCCCCAGCTCCTTTTGAATTCTGCGCACGATCTCATCCACTTGGCCTACGGCGCCAAAGTACATGCCGGCCTGAACGCTTTCTTCGGTGTTCTTCCCCAGAATCCTCTCTGGTACCTTGATCTCCACGAATCGAGGCAGCCTGGCTGCTCTGGCAAACAAGTCACTCGCGGAGGTGAGCAGCCCCGGGGCGATAACTCCTCCCAGGTATTTTCCCTCTTGCGAGATGACATCGAAAGTGGTGGCCGTGCCGAAATCGACAACGATGACTGAACCGGCAAATTTCTCCTTGGCCGCCACGGCGTTGGCAATCCTATCTGCTCCCATCTGTCCCGGGTCCTGGTAGCCAATTTCCAAACCCAGCTCAAGACTGGCAGAAACCTCTATGGGAACGACGCCGAACAAAGTCTCGGCTGCCTGGGCAATGGTCTGGGTTACAGCTGGAACCACAGAGCCGATGACAATTCCGTCGATTTTTTCGAGGTTCAATCCAGCACTGTCACATAATTGTCGAAGCAGCAGAGCATGTTCGTCGGCGGTGCGCCTTTTATCACTGGCGATCCGCCAACGATGCAAAAGTTCTTTGCTGTCATATACTCCCATGACTATATTGGTGTTGCCCACATCGACCACCAACCACATAGGTCCTCCTATTGGAAGCTGACATCACCGGCCAGGAGACGTTGCCGTTTGCCCGAGGCCTCCTCCAACACCAAAGCCCCCGTATCCTCGATGTCCACTGCCAGGCCAGAAAACCACCTTCCCCCCACCTGAACCCTCACCCTTCGGTTTAAAATCCAAGAGAGCTGCCGCCATCGCTCCAGAAAAGGCGTCAGACCTCGCTCCTGAAACTTTTGATACCTCTCCTCAAACTCCATAAGCACATCTTGGAGCAAGTTGAGGCGAGAAATAGATCGCCCCAGCTCTGCTCGGACGGAGGTCGCTTTGTCTCGCAAATCCTCAGGGAAATCGTCGACACCCTGATTGACGTTGATCCCTATGCCCAAGATGACCAGTTGAACGAGATCGCCATCAGCCTGAGTCTCGGTGAGAACCCCGGCCAGCTTTTTTCCCCGGATGAGTACATCGTTTGGCCATTTGACCCTGACAGGCAGATGGGTTCTTTGATATAGGGCCTCAGCCACAGCGAGAGCCCCACAAATGGCAAGTTGAAAAACTTTGCTCGATTCCATATGGGGTCGCAAGACCAGAGAAAACCACAAGCCAACGCCCGGGGGGGAGTACCAGGTTTTGCCCAACCGTCCCTTTCCGGCGGTCTGCGACTCGGCCACCACCAAAGTGCCTTCCGGAGCACCGTTGTGAGCAATTTGGAGGGCCACCTCGTTGGTGGACCGAACGCGTCGATAGGAGAGCACCCGACGTGCCATGGTCGCGGTTTGGAGGCCATGACGAATCTCCTGGGACAGAAGCAGATCTGGGCTGGAGATGAGCCGATAGCCCAAGTGGGGGTGGCCCTCGATTTCGTAGCCCTGCTTCCGGAGTTCGCTCACCTCTTGATGGATGAAACCAGGTGAGACACGAAGACGTTGGGACAGCAGGCTTCCGGAGAGATACTCACCAGTGGCTTCTCGTAGCGACGCCAGCAACCGCTCGTCCAGGCCTGGGCCAGAAAAGACCATGTCAATCTCACTCCCCCTCAGGCTCTCTCCTGGCCACGAGATCGGTGATGGTCAGGCTCATGTCCAGGGCTGGCGCCGAGTGGGTCAAAGCCCCAACAGAGATGAGATCAACGCCGGTCATGGCCACCTGTCGCACCCTGGCCAGGTCAATCTTGCCCGAGGCTTCCAGCTCAGGCTTCTGGTCCCGTTCCTTCTGGCTATGGACCAGAGCTACAGCCTCTTGCAGCTGGGCCAGGTTCATATTATCCAGCATGATGCGGTCCACTCCAGCCTGAATGGCCTGGTTTACCTGTTCCAGATCACTGGCCTCCACCTCCATCGGGAGGCCAATGCCCTGAGCCCTGACCCTCTGCACGGCCTGAGCGATGCTGCCCCCGGCCCTGATGTGATTGTCCTTGATGAGCACCATGTCGTGCAGGCCCATGCGATGGTTGTGGCCCCCTCCCATTCTCACAGCGTACTTCTCCAGAAAACGTAGGCCAGGGGTGGTTTTCCTGGTGTCCAGAATTTTAGCCCCGGTTCCCGCTACGGCCTGAACGTAGCGCGCCGTTTGGGTGGCGATGCCGGAAAGCCGCTGAAGGAAATTGAGGGCCACACGCTCGGCGGTCAAGATGTCTTTGGCTGGTCCCCATATCCTGGCCACCGCAGCTCCCTTATTAATTCGTTGCCCGTCCTTGAGGTGTGGCTGGAACTGAACCTCTTTGGAGATGGTTTGGAAGGTCGCCATGGCCACCGGAATGCCCGCTACAACCCCCGTTTCTTTTGCCAGGATAATCCCCTCGGCGATGACTCCATCGGGCACCGTAACCTGGGTGGTCACATCCCCTGTGCCCACGTCCTCTTCCAAGGCCTGTTGAACCACCAGGTGCATTTTTTCTAAATCCAGCAATGCCATTTCTCGATTTAGAGGAATCTCCCCCGGCTCGGAGGTAATGTAACACGCCCCTCTCGGCAAAGTCAAGGGGAAAAAGAAGCGCGTTGACCTACCGGGAAATCTGCGGTTTTCCTGGGTCCCCTTTTTCCCTTGACAAAAACACCAGCCTCTATATATTTACATCGGACTCGCAAAAAACCTTTTCTTACCTCTTGCGCCAGAGGTGATTGTTCCTTGACCCTCGGCATGCTCCTCACGCTAGCAGGGCTCATCGTCCTCCTGATTCTGTCCGCCTTCTTCTCAGGGTCGGAAACGGCCCTATTTTCTCTGGGCAAGCTCCGTCTGCGCAGGATGAAGCAGGGGGGAGATCCCAGAGCCGGACTTATCGAAAGGATGCTGACCCGGCCTTCCCGCTTGCTTATCTCCATCCTGATAGGCAACATGTTCGTCAACATCCTGGCCTCCAGCCTGGCCACGGTCTTGTTCATCTCACTTGTGACCCGGCGGGGCGAACTCATCGCCTTCGTCTCCATGAGCGTGGTCATTCTCATCTTTGGGGAGATCACCCCGAAATTTTTGGCTGTCGGCCGCCCCTCGCTCTTTGCGTCAGCTGTGGTCACACCTCTGTTTTTCTTCTCCAAGCTGGTGGCACCAGCTGTCAGGTTTCTGGAAATGTCCACCAATACCATTATCCGCTCTCTTGAGGGTAATCGTGAGGCCAGGGCTCCTGCTCCCACTCAGGAGGAGCTCATGACGGTTGTTGAGCTAAGTCATCGAGAGGGAATCGTAGACCGGGTGGAGCGAGAGATGATCATGCGGGTGTTTGAGTTTATGGACCTGCCGGTGGAGGAGGTGATGACGCCCCGGACGGAAATCTTCAGCCTCAACGTTCGCACCCGGCCTTCAAAAGCCAGGGGGCTGCTCAAAGAGCGGGGACTTTCTCGCGTCCCCGTTTACCGTAAGAGCCCCGACAACATAGTGGGCATCCTGTTCGCCAAGGACCTGGTGGCTAAGATGTTTGCCTCGCCCGGAACAAGCCTAAAGCGATATCTCCATAATCCTTATTTCGTTCCGGAGAGCAAGCGCCTGGGGCCACTGCTTCGAGAATTCCAAAAAAACAGAATCCACTTGGCAATGGTCATCGACGAGCACGGAACCCTTTCCGGACTTGTCACCATGGAGGATCTGCTGGAGGAGATCGTGGGTGAGATCGTGGATCGCAAGGAGCGATTGCAGGCCGAATATCAGCTTTTGGATAAAAACACCATGGTGGTGGCTGGCTCCATGGAGCTGGATGAATTCAACAAGGTCTTCCGGACGAAACTGATTCATCCGAACTACAAGACCGTGGCCGGGTATGTCATCGGCAACCTGGGGCAAATTCCCGGAGAAGGTGACTCTTTTGAGCTGAGCGGCATGGCCTTCAAGATTCTCAAGGCCAGCCCCAACAGGATTATTGCTCTGCGCATCAAAAAGGGCAGACGCAGAAGGTTGACACGGTCCTCGCCTTTCAGGAGAAGCTGAAGTGCCTATTCTCTTACCCTCTCTCATCATCATCTGCATCTGCGCAGCGGGCTTTTTCTCCGGTGCTGAAACGGCCCTAATCTGCGCCGATCGCATCAGGCTGCGTCATCTGGTGGAAAAGGGGAACAAGCGAGCCCTCATCGTGGATGGTCTGCTCAGGAGCCCGGAGAAATTTCTGGGCACCACTCTGGTGGGCACTAATCTGGCCATCGTTGGCGGTTCCGTAGTGGCGGCCAAGCTGGCCGGTCAAATTCTGGGACATACCTCGAACTTGGCAGCACTGGCAGAGACGGTTATCATGACGTTATTGGTGCTCGTCTTTGCCGAGATCGTACCCAAGAATCTCTCCCGAATCCACGCTGACTTTCTGGTTTTGCGATTGGCCTCATGGGTGCAGATGAGCTACCGAATTCTCTCTCCCATCGTCGAGGTCACTACCGGTTTTTCCCGCCTGGTGACCAAGAAAGGCATGGCAACTGGCATACACAAAACTCCCTTCGTCAGTCGGGAGGAACTCCGTTATTTGGCCAAGGAAAGCCACCGATATGGGCTCATCGAAAAGCAGGAGCAGTTCATAGTTGGTCAAATCTTCGATTTTGCTGAGACGATGGTACAAGAGGTGATGGTTCCCTTGGAAAAAGTCATTGCTGCTGAGACACACAACACCCCCCCTCAGATCGCCAAAATCATTGGAAAAGAGGGTTATTCGCGAATTCCCGTCTACCAAGAACAGCCGAATAAGATAGTCGGCGTGGTAGACATCAATCATCTTCTGCAGGCGAGAAGAAACACGCCCCTGAAAAAGCTCATCTATCCCCTCTTGAAAGTGAAACAGGAAACCAGCATCGAAAGACTGTTTCTTGAGCTACAGAGGAAACACGAACATATGGCGATGGTGACCGATGACAAAGGGGTGGTGACGGGGATTGTCACCATGGAAGATCTGCTAGAGAAGATTGTGGGGGAAATTAAGGACGAGCACGATGATCAGGGATAACAGCCATCTGTCAAGGCAAGCCCTGTTTGGAGTGATGGGGAATGGCCACAGCAGCCTTCGGCAACCTCACCAGCGGAATTACGGATTGTCCTCGAGAATCCAGATCCCCTCCTGATGGTGGTAGCAGAGCTGGTAGGTTTCTCCGTCGAGACCCTCCACCAGAAACCGAGTTTTTCTCTCCCCGCCTGCTGGGACACGCTCTTCGATCCATTGCCTGAGTACCCTCTTGATAAGGATCTTTTTTTGTCCCCACCCGAAAGAAACCGGCCGTTCGTCTGCTCGGTAACCGGAATAGGTATGAACCCTGATCCTCTTTCTGGGAATCATAGCTCTTTACCTTCAAGCCCCACCCATTAAGCCAGCAGCACATACATTAAAATCACGCCGAGAAGGAAAAAGAAAAAGCCCAGGATCAGCTTCACCCAGTCTATGTGGGCCTCCATAACGGCACCCAGCTGCTGAGAGGTTACCCCCATATAGCTCACGAGAAAGACAAGGGCCAGGGGAAGGATGAAAAGGAGATTATAGAGGACTAGGTAGAAGAAAGCATGAGTCCTCAGACCGGAAACGCCCGTAACGAAAACGATGGTGGGCAAATAGACCTGACCGGTGCAGGCCAGTTCCAACATTGACACAATGGCACCCGTTATGAAGGCTCCCAAGGCCAATCTCCCAGACCGGGACTGCTTCCGGATAGTTTCGTGTATGCGCCTCTTCAAAAAGAGAGGCAACTGCAGCTTCATCTCCGAAGGCCTATGACCTCGTCGAATGAGAACATAATCATATAAGCTGACTACACCCAAGATGAATACAAGAGCCGCCGCCAAACCGTAAATGACTTGAGAGATAACGGCCATAAATGTCAGCCGGCGAATAAATTGAAAGAAACCCAAACCAACGGCGAGATATGTGGAGAAAACAGCCAAGGCAAAGGCTAATCCCGCCATCAGCACCTCTCTTCTCTGGCGGCCGACAAAGGCCAAGTAGGAGATGAGGAAGACGATGGTGGCGAATGCGCACGGGTTGATCCCATCGATGAGCCCGGCGAACATGATGGTCAGGATGCCCAAAGCTTGAAATCGCTGAATGATTCCTCCGGCGGCCTGTGAGGTGTCATCAGCGACCAGCTCCCAGATAGGTCCGGCACCTGAGATTTGATATTTCTCGATCAGGCTCCTTAATCGGGCTTCTCGGATATCGTCCCCAACCAGAGCCTCTTGGCCGACAAACAGAGAGGGAGCTATAAGCCGACGATCTTCAGGAAGTTCACAAAAACGCCCCATGGCCTCAGCTAGCTTCTTGTTCTCTGGCAATGAGATATCGAACCTCCTCACCGAAAGGTTCGGCTGTCTGCGCTCAAAGGCCGACAACATTCGCTCCACTCGCCCGCACTTTTGACAGCTCGCCTTGTGGAAATAGGCAAGATACACTGGCTCTCCGGTTGCACCTTCCTGCTCCGGCAGCCTTTCCAGCTGAACGGGTGGGCAACCACCTCTCTGCAGACAATCCATGATGGCCTGCTCCAAGTCTGCGGACACCTCCTGGCGTCCACCCAGAACCGTTTCTCCGCAAAAAAGGACAGGGAACTGGTTATCGGTGTCCCCAAATTGTCGTTCAAGAGCCTCCAGTAGGTCATAATTCTCTTCCTCATCAACGTTGAGGTAGCTTACCGTCAAAGAAGCCCCATAGCGTTGCTCTAACTCGGGAACAAGACTGCTTCTCACATAGGCACACTCCGGGCAATCCGGGCTGGTAAAGACGGTGATATGCACAACGGGCTCGGTTTGTGGCTCTCCGGAAACTTTTCCGAAAACAGACCAAAGGCAGAACAAGAGAGAGGCTAAGCTCAAGGAAAAGAACCAGAGCAATCCTCGTCCCAGGGAAAGACTGCCTATTCTCCCTTCATACATATCATTATCTTCGAGGGCCCTCAACGATATTCCTCCAGCCAGTCTTTTATCTTTTCTCTGGAAGGCACCCGACCCGAAGATCGAATCTGCCCGTTAATGATCAAAGTCGGGGTCGCCAGAACGCCATATCTTGAGATGGCTACCGGATCTCGGACGTGCTCCACATCCGCCGCCAACTGCAGCTCAGCCACAGCAGACATCGTTTCCGAGGCCAGGCGCTGGCAATTCATGCAGCCTGGACCCAGGATTCTGATGGTCAATCCCGTGGGCTTCTCTGCTACCTGTTGGCCTATGAATTTCTTGTACTCACGCAGGAGTGCCTCTGTGTATTCGGCTTCGATCGAGGCCGGTACGTAATTCTCCACCTTGACTCTGCGGAGCAACTCCGTCTTCAACGGCTCTTCTCCACAGATCTTCTGGGCAGCCACATCCTGCAGGATGGCGTGAAGTCCGGCGATGCCAACTGATTTTTCACCAACTACGATGTACCCCATTTCCTGGGACATCAGCAAAACCTTTCAGGACGCAAAGGTGACTGAAATGGCCTTGCTCTGCATCTTAACCTCTCAGCGGTCAGCTCTGCTTTTTGGATAGCAACTCCTTAATCTGCTTGACCCTCAAAACTCTCCCGGCCGACTTAACCTCCCCATCCACGACCAGGCCGGGGGTCAACATGACTCCGCGGCTGGCTATCTCCTGAATGTCTGTAACCTTGGAAACTTGTGTCTTAATGCCCAATTCTTGAAGGGCTTTTTGCACATTTTCGGCCAACCCTTCACATTTTGAACAGCCTGTGCCCAGAATCTCAATCTTCATCTGGTGCGGCCTCCTGTGATTTTTTCACAGGACGAGATGGCCAAAAATCAACCCTGAGATCGTGGCCATCACGACCACTAACACGATGTACACCACCGTTTTCCTGGTGCCCATCACGCTTCGAATCACCAGCATATTGGGAAGGGACAGCGCAGGCCCAGCCAGCAAGAGAGCTAGAGCCGGTCCTTGACCCATGCCTGCCCCCAGCAAACCCTGTAGAATGGGAACCTCGGTGAGGGTGGCGAAATACATGAACGCCCCGGCCACAGAGGCAAATAAATTCGTCAAAAGAGAATTACCGCCCACCAGGCGCACTACCCAGCGTGAGGGTATCATGGCTTCATGTCCCGGCCGCCCCAAGAGAAAGCCCGCTATCATGACGCCCACAAAGAGAAGCGGAAGCATTTGTCTGGCAAATGTCCAAGTTGAGAGGCACCAATCTTTTAGTTCCGATCTCTGAAACCAGAAAATCAGCATCAGCGCCAGGGACAGGGCCAGAGCCCCTGTGAGATACCACTTCAACGTGTAGATAAAAATCAAGGGGCCGCTGCCTCCAGAGGGATGTGCCCAATTGGCGAACATGAGGATCCCAATCAGAGAGGCAAAATAGAGAACGCTCTGCCATAGGGTGTGTGGCCGCTCTTCCTCTGGAGCCGCTCCGGAGACAATCTCCTCCTGCTCTCTGTCTCTTTCGTGAAAAATGAGGTGCATGAGGAGCCCGATGATCACACTAAAGAGGATGGCTCCCACAGCCCGACCGATCCCCAGCTTGAGCCCCAACACTCTGGCCGTCAGGATGATGGCCAACACATTGATGGCCGGGCCGGAGTAAAGAAATGTCGCCGCCGGGCCGATGCCCGCCCCCCGTGTATAGATGCCAGCGAAAAGCGGAAGGACGGTACAAGAGCACACGGCCAGAATTGAACCCGACACGGAGGCGACGCTGTATGAGAGCCATTTTTTCGCCGCAGAACCCAAGTACTTCATCACCGAGGCTCCTGAGATGAAAACGGCGATAGCGCCAGCGATGAAAAGGGCGGGAATCAGACAGAGAAGCACATGCTCCCGCGCATACTCCTGGAGCATCACAAGAGCCTCCAGGCCTGAGGTCCGAACTCTGGGATGACCGAAGGGGATCATATATGCGGCCAGGAACACCACCAACAACAGAAGAAAAACTTTTCTCTCCCTCAAGAACAACACCCTCACTCTGCGCTTTTCCACGCACAAACTCGGAAAAGTAGGTTCAAACAGCTCATAGCTCCTCAAGCATCCTGGCTCTTTCTCTGAGCTGCTGTATCAACACCTTATGGGTGCAATCGAAAAAGCTCAGCACACAAGGCATCTTCAGACGATAGAAGATGCGCAGGCCCTCCCTACGACCCTCGATCAAGCCTGCCCTCATCAGAATCCCGATATGGCGAGAGATATTTGACCTCTGGCCCTCTATGGAGTCCACGATCTCGCAGACACACCTCTCTCCCTCCCTGAGGACCTCAACAATCTGGAGGCGTATGGGATGAGCTAGGGCTTTAAGGACACTTGCTGTGAGGCGATTTAACTCCGGAGAGGGGCTTTTCGTATCCATTCCGGTTCCACGAATTGCGTCTATGTGAGTTTTTAGTAACAAAGTAACATAAACAGAGTGAAGACCTCTGTCAACTTGTTTTTGAATTTAGGGGGTTTTCTCCTCAACCTTCCATCTGCCAAAAGCCGCCGGCCCCGCTTATCTTTTTATATAGCCAAATCGACCTCCCGCAGTCAAGTGCAAATCCCTCTTTACGCCTATCAAAGACACTACAAGAGGGAGGTAACATGGACCCATTTGTCTCTTAAGATCCGTGAGGTGAGAGGGAAGAGGAAATATTGAAAGAGGCCCAAACCAAGAGACATGTTCGTTACACCAATAAAAAAAGGGGAGCAAGACTCCCCTTTTATTCCTATCTGCTAATCAGATTTTATTTTTTACGCCGTCGGGCGGTGCCGACAGCTCCTAGGCCCACCAGACCAGTTCCCAAAAGCAGCAGCGTCGCCGGCTCGGGTACCGCATCCACGGAAGCGTTATCCGCATAGAGACTGGTAGGATAGCAAATGTCGCCGGTGGGGGTCGCCCCAAATTCGATAGTGTCCGCAATTTGACCAGAAATCCCTGAGATATTGTAGTTACGATGAAAGATATGCCGGCTGGGAGTTTCCAATCTGACAAAGTCCATACCAGACCAGTACTCATATACATTGAAGCTTGGGTCGCCACCTGCGATGGTGCCTATTTCGAAACCACCGTTGGTAATCAATTGCAGTCCATAAGCTGAACTAGTGCTCAAGACAAGCACTAAAGCCATCAAAAGGAAAAGCCGAGATATCTTCATAATACTCTCCTTCTCCAAATAACTCATCAGTTACCAGAAATATTAACTTTCTAACACTGTTTCATGCAACAGTCATGCCAAAGCTGTCTCTGCCACCTTTTTTGTTGCTCCTTATGCTCATATCCTGTTGTTTACAAACAAGATACAAATATTATATGCTTTAACAAATTAGCTTTCTATGGATTAAGAGAAAAAATTGGCGGCAGGATGCAACGCCATTTTGTTTACTAATCCGACGCCTGTAGCTCCTTTATTCTCATAAGTCTCATTTTATCAATCTGTTATCGATGTCAGTATTTCGACGCTGGGGCGACACTTTCATTTCAAAGCTGCCAGGGCAGGTTTAAAACCCACCCTACAAGATATTCGTTTAGCGGTTTGCGGTCTCGAAGAGCGTTACGTCTGTTCGATGTCGTCTGGCGTTGATCGCCTTAAAAACCACAAACAATCAAGAAAGGACGATACACCATCGACGCTCCACAACGACCGTAACATATCTCGAGGCCGATAAACGAGAACCGATGGACGAAAAAAAGGGCACGACATGTCGTGCCCCTACATAATAACTCTGCGCCCTGCGATCAACTATTTGGATCCTCCTGTTGTCCCCCTGTCAAATTCTCCCACTTGGTCCGAATCCTCCGCCAGATTGCGGCTGGGATCGGCCGCCTTAACCACGTAGAAATAATTGGTCAGGGTGTTACCAACAGCTCCGAGGTCCAGATACGAGGTGCCCTTGGTCCCGCCAATGGAATCGCCGCCGGGAGCCTGAAAATACGGCTGTGTAGCCCGGTAGACCACATAGTGATCGATGGCCACATTGTCGGCGGCGTGAGACCACTCCAGCAGGATGTCGCTCTTCGATAGGTTGGCCGTCAAATCCTCGATGGCCGATGGCGCCACGGGATCCTGGTACCAAAATCCAGCGCCCACCTCGAAGTTGGTGCTGGTCGAAGGCCCAATGGGCGTGGACTGACCCAGGGTGGATTTCACCACGAAGTTGGTGGAAGCGGCCTCACCACCGGCAGAGGCCATCACCGAGGTGGCCAGCCGGGTGTCGGCGGCGGATTTTTGAACCAATAGTGATGAGACCAGTACAAACCAGGACACTAGAGCCACACGGCAAATCAATCGACTCCAGCTCGAGTATTTCATAATCATGTCACCGCCTCCTTCAGATTTTGTTGTCACGTGTCAGGCTCTCCGCCTAGTGCTACCGATTGCGATTCTCCACCTCCCGCTTCAAGCTCTCCAGCTCGGCTCGCATGGCAGCCAGTTCACGCCCGATCCGGGCAGCATTGAAAGCCGCTGCCTCAGCTTGCTCAACAGAAATATCCGCTGGTGTTAGAGGTAAATCTCGCTGGGCCTGTTCATCCGGAATGCTTGGCTCCACCGCAAGGGTAGGAGATACAGTCCCGTAGGCCGTCGGCACGAAAACTAATGAAAGCTGCGTGTCTAAGGTAATGAAAGCTCCAGAGACCTCCTGTGCCAGGAAGTAAAAAGTGTTCGTACCGGGGCCGACCTGGAAAAGCCCATGGACCGTCACAGGAAAATCGTAACTCGCTGAGGGCGCGGCCGAGCTCAGTCTCAGCTCGATATCCTGGTTTGTAGGGAAAGAGGTGCTCACATCCGAGACACCAAAATAAGCATTGCTTATGGTGCCGGTGGAATGAGTCACCGACACTTCGCAGGTGCCCATAACCAGCACGTAACCATCTGTGGGACAGGTGATGCTGCGGGAAAGCTGCACCTCAACTCCCCCGGTTAATGTTATGCCAGAACCCGTATGGCTGGCCACGCCCGGCTCATCAAACATCTCGTTTGCCGAGATGGCATCGCTGGGCAAGACAACGGACGAAGTCCCCGTCTCGCTCATCCGAAACCGCACTAACCGACTCGAGCCAAAGATATCAAGTCCCGGTTCACCAGAAAGATCGTCGCCCATTAGCCAAATGCCATCAGGAGGACCGAAATCGCCATATCCATTTAAAACTATAGATCCTGCTTCACTCCCCCCAGCGAGAACAGGCAGGAGTGAAGTATGACATTCACCAGAAGGAGTATAGAGACGGACCGATCCCTCGGCCGCCCCCGACATGGAGTCCCCAAGACGAACTACCGGATCTGGAGTACCGTTACTATATAAATGAACATAGCCATCTTGTGAACTCGAACCGATTTTAACTGTACCACTTGTGTCAATCTCCAACACCTCGGAAGAACCCGCTCCCAGAATAAGGCGCTCGAGGCCTCCTTGGACTCGAATTCCGGCGCTGCCAGCACCGCCGCCACCGGTGGCCACACCCATCTTCAACCGATAGGTGTCATCGCCGATCTTGAAATCACCCTCCGTGGTGTTCAAATCCCACTGACCGCCAGCCACATCCAGTCTGGCATCCGGACTCGTGGTCCCAATGCCGACATCTCCACTATTTCTCTCCACGACAACATGAGGGCCATACAGTGTTGAAAGTGATGTCCCAAAAATTTGCAGTTGATTGACCCCTCCATCGTACTTCACATTCATGCTGTAGGTGCCATCATCATCTTCTGCCAACACAAGCTCGGCGTCATCGCCAGTTCCACTCTCGTCAGGAGCGATCATCACCGAACCCAATGTGTCGTCACCAACAACGTGGAGCTTCTTTATGGGATTCATAGTCCCAATGCCCATATTTCCCGACACATGGACGTGGCCATCAAAGTATCCCGCGTAACTGGTTTCGCTGTAGCCAAAAACACCACAGGAGTCAAGGCCCAGGTAACCTAAGTTGCCAGAATCGAGGTGAAGGCCTTTTACCCCACAAAGTCTGGCTCCCAGGAAACCGTAGTTGCCGTTATCCAAGCATCTGCCAAACACACCCCATCCCTGTTCAGACTCGCCCCAGACACCATAACCCAATTCCATTTCCTTTTGATCATAGCCATAAACGCCCGCAAATTCAGTACCAAGATGGCCGCTGTTGCCGGCAGTGCCGCGTCTACCAATAACAGCTATGGAACCCCAGGCTTGCACATGTAATCTGGCCTTGGGGCTGGTCGTGCCAATGCCCACAGAATCGGTGTCCGTCTCCAGCCTAATCACCGAGCCATCATCTACCCAGCCTCCACCACCACCGCCGCTGCGGGCATATTCAGCAGTATCCGCCTCAGGATCAGCTCCCACCTGCACTCCAATCCAGCGCTCAGGATCTTTGAAGACCGTGTCCGAGATGCTGTTCACTCTTCCCAAAAGAACGTTGAACATCCCACTACTCACCACCACCGCTGTTTGTGTCTCCGTCCATATTAAGGATCCCCCTGTAGAATCGGTATAAATTGAAAAGGCCATGTCAACGGTGGTATCCAGAGCCACACCGCTCGGATCCGTTAATGTGCCCTGGTAGCTCATCAGGCCGGGTACATCGGCCTTGGCCCCTCTCGATACAGGGCGGTCGGTCAGAATCACATGGGACACATCCGTCCGGGTCACCTCTGTGGCGGCCTCCCCGGCCATCGCTGCTGTCGATAAAAGAAACATCGACAGCACTAGCATAAAAGCGGTCGCTTTCATGGAGTCTCCTCCTTTTGTGGTGAAAGGTTACTGATGAACAAGCTCGGAAGCATACGAATCCATAAATCAGCTCCTTTGAAGCAAAGGTCTTGAGAAGATGGCGTGTTGAATAGAATGAGGTCCTTGGCTCCTTGTGCATTTTATCGAGTATGACAGGCGATGCAGTGGTGGGCACCGAAAGTCCCGGTTCCAGAGGCGATGAGATGACTTTCTCAGCTTTCGATCATGAGAAAGTCTGCTGAGATGTTCGGCACCCGCCCGAAGATTCAGAAGACGACCAAATCTTGACGCTATCAGCCTCACAGTTCGGTTCCATGCGACATCTGGATGGGACCTCTCACCGATTGAGAGCAGAAAATCGAGAACTGTATGGCCATGATCGCAGGAGCAATTTCATTATTTGACTTCTTCTCTCAAGTATGGCTCGACGGGCTACCTGTTTTCAATGGCCCGTCGGGAATCCTCATATCTCGCCCGGCCTCTCTGGGTGCGGAAGTCGAACATGTCTGCCTGGCCCATCCGTTCAAGCTGCATCATGGTGGTGGCCAGGAAATCGTCGTCCAGGGAACGACCGGCTAGACTTCCATCTTTGGGCTGCTCCACAGGCATGAGAATCTTGGTGATTTCCGCAGACTGGTCCTTACGCTCTGCCGTGACGGTCCAATAGACCTCTGTGCCTGGCTTACCTCCTATGACAAAGCGGTTGCCTTTAACCTTCTCGGCGACATAGACAACTTCGGCGGTTCCCACCCCGGTTAACTGCACCATGGGGTTCTGATTGAGGGCATCGAAGTAATCGGGCAGGTGAACCTCAGCACGGCTGTCAGCCCCAATAGTGGCAGCACCCCGGTAGATGAGGACCATCTCAGGGGATTCCACAAAGTAGTGGTTCAGGATCTTGTCCGTGGGATCAAGGGGGTGGTCTATGGTGAACGTTCCCGAGGCCTTGGAGATGGTGCCCACCCGGGTCTGCCCTGAAGCGGTTGCTGTCTGGCCATTAAATGCCACCGAGTTGCTATAGTCGGCGGCAACCATAGAATAACTACCCACCGTAAAGCTATAGCCCGCAGCAGAAGTGTCGCGATATCCACCGCCCACGGTCGCAGCGTAGCCGCTGGCTAAGTTGAATTCTCCACCACCCACGGTAGCAGCTAAGTAGCTGGCGGTGTTACTAGCTCCGCCACCCACGGTCGCATATTGGTCGCTAGCAGTATTGCTTTCTCCTCCCCCCACGGTCGCATCGGCACCGCTGGCGGTATTCTGAGCTCCTCCGCCAACGGTAGACCAGTCTCCGTTGGCGGCGTTGAAATATCCGCCGCCCACGGTCGCATCGGCGCCGCCGGCGGTGTTGTTATATCCACCGCTCACGATCGCATAGTCTCCACTGGCGGTGTTGCTATTTCCTCCACCCACGGTCGCAACTCCTCCGCTGGCGGTGTTGTCAACTCCGCCGCCCACGGTCGCCCAGTAGTCTCTGGCGGCATTGTGATATCCGCCGGCTACGGTCGCACCCGCGCCGGCGCTGTTGCAAATTCCCCCACCAATAGTACAGTAGCTATCATTTTCACCTGATGTCCCGGTGGTACAGGTAATCCCGAAATTGATATGCGTATGGACTTCATCACCATACAGCCTGTTACCCGCACCACCCCGGGCAATGCCGAGAAGGTGAGCGGTAAACAGGACACTGTCCGGAGTGCTCCGAACCCAATCATTATCCGTTGCTGAAGGGGTTTGCCAACTCCCTACCCCAGATCCATCGGAAGTCAACACATACCCATCAGAAGCGCCCGTGGGCATCTTGAACCCGGTCATCTGGGTAGTACCATTTATATCAAGCTTCTCCGCTGGATCCAGCGTCCCGAGTCCAACGTTTCCGGTGGAGAAATCACCATAGATCAACACATCGCTGGTATCCGGTCCGTTGGCGATGTAGAGCTTGCTGGAATCGGTCTCATTGTATCCGGCTTGATAGCCGATGAAGACATTGCCGACACCAACCTGGTTGGAGTTGCCTGCGAACGTTCCCACATACGTGTTCTCACTGCCGGTGGTGTTCAAGAAGCCTGCCCCACCTCCGATGAAGGTGTTGTTCTGTCCTTCGGTGTCAAAATAGCCAGCAATGGTTCCTATATACGTATTTATCGAACCTGTTGTGTGGTTCTTACCCACCTCCCGGCCTACGAAAGTGTTATCGTTGCCTTCGTTGCTTGCGCCGGCTGCGAAGCCCACAAAGGTTCCATTGTCTCCGGCATTATTTTCTCCGGCCCCGGCACCCACGAAGATATTGTCTGTCCCTCGAGCGGAAAGCACTGTTTCTGTACCGATCTTATAAACCGAATTGATGTTGACGTCCCCACTGACATCCAGCTTAGCAGCGGGACTCTCCGTCCCGATGCCCACGTTGCCATCCTGCTGAATCACGAAATCCGCCTCCCAGGTGCTGCCTCCATTCTCGCTGGTGGCCGCGGTGAAGATATTGTTCGAACCGGCGCCGTCGGTGAACATAATCATCTGGCGCTGGTTGCCATCATTGCTGCCAATGCCGATGCCACCATAATCGATGTAATTCTGCCAACCTCCACCACTCCAGGGAGTGACTTCCCGAATCTCATACCGAGCAGCTCCAGCCCCCAATCTCATAGTCCCGTCGACGTGTAACTTCGCCTGAGGGCTGGCCATTCCAATGCCCACATTGCCCGATATCAGGATCAGCTCCCACCTGCACTCCAATCCAGCGCTCAGGATCTTTGAAGACCGTGTCCGAGATGCTGTTCACTCTTCCCAAAAGAACGTTGAACATCCCACTGCTCACCACCACCGCTGTTTGTGTCTCCGTCCATATTAAGGATCCCCCTGTAGAATCGGTATAAATTGAAAAGGCCATGGAAACCGTCGTGTCCATAGCCACCCCATGTTCATCTGTCAACGTACCCTGAAAGCTCATCAGGCCTGGCACTTCTGTCTTCGCTCCTCTGGATGCATGATTATCGGCCAGAATCACGCTAGATGCTTCTGTCCGGGCCGCCGGTGTGATTGAGCCCCCAGCCAGGGCTGCAAACGACAAAAAAACCAACGACAGCAAGAGCACGAAAGCGGTCACTCTCATGGCGCACCCCCTTTTGAGTTATGGTTTTTAAAAAGGTTTAAGCTGTGGTTCCTGAAGTTATAGGAATACTCTCTCAGCTATCTGAGCCGAGAAAGCAAAAATCATACGGTCATCACCTGCCTATAAAACAGCAATTAGCACAGTGCAATGCCAATTTTAGCTGCTTACATTCTGGCTGCTGTATCACCAACAAGCCTGCCAGGTGCTCCCGTCATAGACCATCAGCTTATGAGTGGTGCTGTCCATGTACATGTCACCTTCCGATGGGCTTGATGGAGCGGATGATCTGGGCTCCAGTCTCATGACGTCGTTGACATGCAACGCTCTCGCGGGAATCCCCGTTCCGATGCCCACATGGCCATCACTGCCTTGAACAAATAGCGTATTGGCATCGATGTCAGATTTCACTCTAAAGTCGACATCTGCGCTGCTCTCATTAATAATGACTACATCCTGAGTGGCCTCCTCGGCTGTGATCATGGGCACATTCCCAGCATTCAAATTTATCTTATCAGTCGTGAATAAGAAGTAAGTGTCTTCGTCATCATTATGAAAGATATAGTCGTTAAAACCGGCATTGCCATCGACATCGAGTTTATAATCTGGCTCCATTGTCCCAATGCCCACATTACTATTTCGGAGAATGCTTAGCGCTGATGTCAGTGAGGCTAATGCATCATCAGCTCGGCCTAGGTTTAACGTCTCTCCATCTGAGTGTATACCGAAGTACTTTTCATCAACGGCGTCGCTATAATCTCCCAAATACAACACTCCCGAGATGTTTCCATCCAGGAGTGCTCCCCCTTCTCTAATGTGCAACTTCTTTTTTGGACTTGTAACTCCAATACCTACTTTCCCCGATACAGCGGAATACATGTCGATACCCGAGATCGTCCAGTCACCATCAGTCACCCCGGCAGCTGGCTGCCAGCGCCCCACTCCACCGGTATCTGCGGTCATCACATAGCCATAAATGGCACCGGTGGGCATCCTGAATCCTTCCATCTGGACCGTTCCAGTCACGTCCAGTTTCACCGTCGGATCCAGCGACCCCAAGCCCACATTTCCCGTGGAAAAATCGCCATAGATCAACACATCGCTTGTATCTCGACTGTTGGCGATGTAGAGCTTGTTAGAACCTTCTTCACGATATCCAGCTTCATGACCGATAAAGATATTGCCAGATCCCAAAACGTTATGGGTCCCAGCCAGGTGACCAACATATGTGTTGCTGTCACCGTCCGTGTTGAAACCGCCCGTACCTGTTCCCAAGAACGTATTGGAAGAACCTGTAGTGTTGGCATAGCCAGCTTGATATCCTAAAAAGGTGTTCCAAATGCCCTGGTTGTTATATCCGGCGCTATCACCCACAAAGGTCACATAACTCCCGGTATTGTTCCCTCCAGCGTCGACGCCCACCAGGAGAGCCTTGGTGCCTGAGGTGGATAAAACTGTGTTGCCTTCTATCTGATAAACCGAATCGGCGTTGATACCTCCGCTGACATCCAGTCTGGACGAGGGCGTCGTCGTTCCAATGCCCAGATCACCATTGGACTTTATTGTCATTTTTTTAGTGATAATCCCAGCATTCTTGGTAATAAAATGCAAATCAACAGATTCGGAGCCCTCTGAGCGATCTGTAAACTGAGCCATAAGTGCGGCGCCTCTTCCCGATACCTCATCATCAGAATGTAAGAATAGCAAGCTGGCGATATTTCCAGGGGTCACATCATTATTTGCAATAGCAAGGGCTTGATCTGCATTATAGAGATCGGTGGCGCTTCCACTCACATCCACATGCAATGGGCCTTCTGGACTGGACGTGCCAACGCCCACATTGCCCGACACGGCCGAATACATATCGTCGCCTGAGAGGGTCCAGTCACTATCGGCCCCTGCAGCGGCTGGTTGCCAGCTTCCCACTCCCGATGCATCTGAGGTTAACACATACCCATCATTTGCTCCGGTGGGCATCTCGAACCCAGTCATCCGAACGTCACCGGCAAAATATCCTGCGTACCCGCTGCTGCTCCAGCCGTACACGCCGTAGCCACTTGCGCTGGATCCAGATATACCTGTGCCGCTGTCGCTGTCACCACGGACACCTGTGCTGTTGATGCTTCGACCGTACATACCATTTGAATACGTGCTGTAACCATACACTCCACTGCTGGTATCGCCCAGACCGTACCCCAATACACCATAACCGAAGCCACCAAGGGCACCGTAGTTGCCAATGGTGCTGTGCTTACCCCTCATGCCATAACCAGAACCATTGGTCTCGGCATAGAGCGCGGAAACAGCGTTGCTGGCATTATCGATCAGAAAATATCCTGCCCTGGTGGTATCGTCGGTGCTTAGGATGTGCACTTTGGCACCGGGTGTCGCCGTTCCAACACCCACATTGCCCGACACAGCGGAATACATATCGCTTCCCGAGATGGTCCAATCGCCGTCCGGCATCCCGGCGATTCCGGTGAGGTTGGAGCCATCGCCGTAGTAGGTGGTGGCGTTGACAGCTCCGTTGACATCGAGTTTGTACGCAGGGCTCAACGTTCCAAGACCCACATTTCCGTTGGAAAAATCACCATAGATCAATACACGGCTGGTATCTCGGCTATTGGCTATGTAGAGCTTATTGGAACCTTCTTCACGATACCCGGCCTCATGGCCGATGAAGACGTTGCCAGTGCCCAAGACATTATGAGTCCCAGCAAGATGGCCCACATAAGTATTCATCTCACCTTCTGTGTTGAAACCGCCAGTCCCTATTCCCAAGAACGTGTTGGAAGATCCTGTGGTGTTGGCGTAACCAGCTTGATATCCCAAAAAGGTGTTCCAAACGCCCTGGTTGTTATAGCCGGCGCTATCACCCACAAAGGTCACATAACTGCCGGTATTGTTCCCTCCGGCGTCGACGCCCACGAGGAGAGTCGTGGTGCCCGAGGTTGATAGAACAGTGTGTCCTCCTATCTTATAGGCCGAATCGGCGTTGATATCTCCGCTGACATCCAGCTTAGATGAAGCATCCAGCGTCCCCAAGCCCACATTGCCGGTGGAAAAATCCCCATAAATGAGCACATCGCTGGTATCGGGACCATTGGCGATGTAGAGTTTGTCGGAACCATTCTCATTCATACCGGCCTTATGAC
>Ga0111203_122_pt1 | contig 36995 bp, 24 predicted proteins | sample DeeMarSWOR324_28_FD_80373 | JGI IMG/M metagenome (GOLD analysis project Ga0111203, IMG submission 80373) | candidate division Zixibacteria bacterium SM23_81 | reverse complement strand
CTCCAATTATCTGTCGATCCCTCACGGATCGCCAACTATGCTAAGTGAATAAGAATCTACTTTTCATGTCATTCTGAGCGAAAGGTAGATTAAGAAACCGATTTGCCGTAAAATGGGCCATGAGACCAATAAATCCAACCGAAACGGATCTCGTGCAGCGGAGCGAAGAATCTCAGTCGATAGTTTTAAGGGGCGCAAAAAGAAATGGCCACAGCCTTACGGCCTTGATTGGACCTGCCGCCTGAGATTCTTCGGTCGTTTCACTCGCTCAGAATGACAAAATATTGATATTCATGGGATTGGGAGGGGCAAACTTAAAATTTGCAATGATCAATTTGCTATTCGAAAAGATTGTTTTTCGGTGTTATGGGTAGGGTCCTGCCTACTGCTACCTGCCGACTGCAACTGGTGGTGTGGTGGTCGGGAGCGGCCGGATTCTTCGGTCGTCCTCGCAGTGCTCGGACTTCCCTCAGAATGACAAAATAGGGTATTTTCGGGGTGGGAACGAGCAAATGGCTAGTTTGTTTTTACAATTTCCAAGTTTCAATTCGTCTCTCACCGCGCCGTGATTAGACCACAATCGAACTCGCCCACTTTATTGGACTCATCCGACTTGTTGCCGGTTCCGTCTACTGACTTGACACTGTAGAAGTAATTGACGCTCACACTACCGGCGGTGCCTAGGTCAAGATAGGTGGTATCTGCGGTTCCGGCAAGGGAGTCGCCCAAAGAGCCGGCCGCCGTGCTTCGGTAAACCACATAACGAACTATGCCCTCATCGTCGAAGGGCTCAGACCAACAAAGGCGAAAGTCGCCGGCGCTGACTTTGGATCCGCTTTCCAGCGCAATGCTCAAATCGGCGATGACCTCCGGCGCTTGCGATCCCAGAGCCCTTCGGGCGTTAACCCTTCCTCCTCCCAGCCAGCCGGCATAGGAGGGGTTCAGACCATCGATATCGTCTGAGGTCGTCTGCATACGTATCTCAAACCCGTCGCTGTTCAATGAGGGGTCCACCGATTTGACCAGGCCAGCCACACCAGCCACCAGAGGAGAGGCCATGCTGGTGCCTCCCAGCCAGGTATAGGTGTCATTCCACCAGGTGTTGTAGATGGATTGGCCGGGAGCAGATACATCCACCCATGTTCCGTAAAAAGTAAAGCTCGTGGCCCTGTCGTTTTGGTCTGTGGCGGCCACGGCGATGACGTGATGGTACCATGACGGGTAATGCGGCGGACAGGTATCTGGGGGCGCGTAGGTTTGGCCTGGCCTATCGTTCCCAGCAGCAGCTACTAAAATAGCTCCCTTGGCATAGGCGCTGTCGATGATCTCCTGCTCGAAGAAACTGGGATTGCCCCCGATGCGGCCCCAGCTCATATTGATGACATCGGCACCGTTGTCTGCAGCGTACTGAATACCCTCATAACCGTACGCAAGATAACCCGGATACGGGGTTCGGGAGACCTTCACCGGCATGATGGTGCAGTTCCAGGACATGCCGGCAACTCCCACTTCGTTGTGGGTTACCACGTGAGTGCCATGTACGGGCTCATCCTCATTGGGATTGTTGTCGGCGATGGCTGTCCCCCCAAAATCCCAACCATGCCAGTCATCGACAAAACCGTTGCCGTCATCATCGACATTATTCCAATCGATGGCCGTGATGAGACCATCCCCATTGACATCTTCCCCAGAATTAAACCAGATGTTGTCCGCCAGATCCGGATGATCCCAGTCCACGCCCGTATCCACAATCCCGATGACCACCTCGCTGTCCCCATGGGCGATGTCCCACGCCTCTGGACCCTGGACCTTATCTAAATACCATTGTAACCCACTCTCATAAGAACTGTCATTAGGCGCCTCACAAAGCCTATATACATAGCGGGGCTCGGCGTACAGGAGATGGGTTTCCCTGGCGAAATCTCTAGCCACTTCCAGTGCATCGGATTGGAAATCGAAATCCATTTGATAGATCATGGCCAGCTCAGAGTCCTTATGTGCAAAAATCTGATCCATCGCATGAACCCGGTATTTTTCTAGCTTCCGGTCCAAGGAGACGATCCCCAGGGAAATTCCGCTGTTGCTCTTCTGCGCTCTTATTTCTCCCACCTCCGGAGCGAACTTAACGATAATCTGACCTGGTACATACTGAAGAGGTGTGGCCGCGGAGAGAGCCGAGAAAGCTAAGATCACCATGATTGTGGCGCAAAAGATTATGCCAGCTATACCTGAAGGCCGCAACATGCTGATTCTCCTCTAAATATGTTTTCAGATCCAAAATCTAATATGACATGCAACCGCTGCCTCTCTTTTTCAGCCTCAACCTGTATTCTGAGAAACAGAACGTAACCCTCTCTTTTTATTCTACCAAACTAGCAGTAATTTGTCAAGCCCTATTCGCTTTTTTCTCTTCCTTTTGAAATTTCGTCTTCCTGGGTGCCAAAATAAAAAACCCACCTAAAACCTGCATTTGATGGAACCCTTTCCTCAAAAAAGGGCACGGCATGCCGTGCCCCTACTCTCTTGCTTTCAGTTAAACTATTTAGAACCGTCTTCCAAGCTCCTGTCAAACTCCCCAACCATGTTCGAGGATTCCGATTCATTGCCACCAGACACAGCCGTTACAATATAGTAATGCTGAGTTCCGATGTCGCCCACAACACCTGTGCTGTCCGTGTAGGAGAGATCAACAGTGCTGTCGAGGGGTGTAAGACCCGCGGTGAAATACGCCACGGTGTCTCGATAGAGCCGATAAAGATCCACCACCAGAGGATTGCCGCTCGTGTCGGTGGTCACCGCCGACCATTGCAGAACCAGGTCTGTCTTGGAAAGGGCGATGGCCAGGTCATCGACGGCCTCTGGTGGGGCCACCTCGATGGGATTCAGGAGAAAATCCACCGCCGTGGTATCATCTGCTATCACGGTGACGCCATTCTGAGTGTCGGGATAATAGCCCGCAGCCGTGGCGGTGACATCATATGAACCGGGCAACAGAGCCTCGATGATGTAATTGCCACTGATATCCGTCGTATCAAAACCCGAAGATGGCCCAGTGGCCGTGACGATGGCGCCCGCAATGGGACCGCCACCATCCTCACTGACATTGCCGGCGATGGCACCATAGGTCACCACCACACCTATATTCAACTTGGCTACCCAGGTGTCTGAGTATCCATCCAGTGAATCATCGAAAGCCCCAGCGGTGGTGGGAAAATCTGAAGAATTGGTGGTGCCACTCAGATGCACATTGCCTGAGCCATCCTGGGCGATGCCATAGCCATACTCCCAGGAGGTGCCCCCCAGGAAGGTAGAGTAATCCAGGGTGTTTCCCGGCAGGTCAAACCGCACCACGAAGGCATCCCGGCTGCCATTGTGGGTGGTATCGTACGCGTCGGCAGTGACGGGAAAACCGGTCGAATAGGTATGTCCAATCAGATAGGCCTTGCCCGAGGCATCCAGATCGATACCATACCCCTGATCATCCGAGGCTCCTCCCAGGAAGCTACCATAATCGAGATCACTGCCCGAGGCGCTGAGCTGTACCAGGAATGCGTCCTCTCCTCCGTTGTGGCTTTCGTCAAATGCTCCGGTGGTGGTGGGAAAATCTGAGGACTTGGTCCCGCCAATAACATGGGCTTTCCCGGCGTCATCTATGATGATGTTAAAGCCATCGTCCTGTTCTGTTCCCCCCAGAAAGGTGGCATAGTCAAGATTGCTGCCCGTAGAGTTCAGCTTGACTGCGTAAGCATCCATCCAGCCATTGAAGCTGGTGTCAAAGGACGCAGCTGTCACCGGAAAATCGGGCGACTCGGTGCGCCCAGATAGATAAGCATTCCCTGAATCGTCCAAAACGACGCTGCGGCCATACTCGCTGCTATATCCACCCAGAAACGTACAGTACACAAGGGAGCTGGCCGTGGCATTGAGCTGAGCCACCAAGGCATCGCCGCCCCCATGATAGGTGGTGTCAAACGCAGTGGGTGTCACCGGAAAGTCCGAAGACTCCGTGCGTCCGGTAATGGTGACATTGCCTGAGCCGTCCACGTCGATGCCATAGCCGGCATCGTTATAGCTACCTCCTAGAAAGGTGGAGTAATCAAGATTATCGCCCGCGGCATTCAGCTTGGTCACGTAGGCATCCCAACTGCCCCCTGCGAAGGTATCCTGTATAACACCTGCAGTTACGGGGAAATCGGTTGAGTAGGTGTATCCTGTCACGTAAGCGTTACCGCTTCCATCCAGGACGATGCCGTAGGAGTGATCACCGTTACCTCCGCCCAAATAAGTGGCATAGACAAGATCGCTGCCGTCGGTATTGAACTTGGCCACGGTGATGTCCCAGTTGTTGTTGTGACTCTCATCATAAGCCCCGGCAGTAACTGGGAAATCCGTTGACAGGGTGGGCCCGGTCACATAGGTGTTGCCGGAACCGTCCAGGGCGAGATCGTAGTTGTTATCCATGTTGGTGCCGCCCAAGTAGGAGCTCCAGACCACATCGGTTGAATCTGCCCAGGTAATGCTGCCGAAAAGCATTGCCACAGCCAATACGACGAACGCGCTGGCTTTTGCCGTCAGGCGCATTTCTGTACCCTCCTTCCAATTCCTTAAATGATTTTTTAAAGAAATACTCTCTATTTCTTATTCTAGCACAAAAGTAGGAAATCTGTCAAGAGTTTTTTTGCGTGATACGTGAAAAACACTGTCATACTTCCCCAAAGGTGACACATGACGAATGACGCATTACGTCGGGCTGAACATTAAATAGGGCCAGGAAACCTCGCCCTTACAACTGATAACAACCTTTCCTTTGATAAAAAGGGGCACTGCATGCCGTGCCCCTACAAATCCCATTTGCGCTTGCATATGTCTGCGCATTACGAAATCACTCCACTATCCCGAACTCAACCTCACGCTCTGCTCGCTGGCCGCTGTTCATATCGGTCACCGTCAACGTCAACAGGTACTCGCCCAACATGGCGCTAGACATATCTAACTCCAGCTGGCCGATCTCCGTCGCCGAAGCCCCCCGGTTCTCCGTAGTGCTGGATACCGATTCCCACTTTTTCTTCGAACCGAACGGCGAGGCCAGCGCCGACAACGCTCTTAACAACAGGCCTTTTTTCTCTGGGCGGCGGGTGATGGTGTATTCCGTCTGGTACCAAGTACCTCCCCATTCGTCCAGCGTCAGGTTATAGATCTCGTAGTAGACCAAAATAGGCTGGGAGAATTGAAAGAGCCTGCCAAGCCGCGGAACCACCACCAGATCTCCCCGCAGAAATCGATCTTCCCCCTCGTCCGAGTAAAGCTTATTGGCCAGCACAAGAGAGGAGATGGCCAGGGTTTGGTGATCGTATCGTCCCACATCGACTTCAGTCTTGACGATGCCCACCTTCTTGGACTTTTGATCGCGGATATTCAAGGCCAGCTGATACTTCCCGGGCAGCACCTGGAAATCCGCCTTCTCCACGACCATCCTGTTGGGGTTGATAGCCTGCGTAGGGGGGACGTCGAAGATCTGTTTCTCGTCGCTGCGAGCCACCTCATTCCAGTTAATATCAAATAGCACGGCTCGCCTCTCGATCATCGCTTGGGCCATTTGGCCTGAACGGGAAAACTCCAGGTGAGGATTGGGGATGCCGTAGACCACCTCCAGTTCGGTCATGCCATCTGAGCCGCGGAACTCCACGGTCCGACTGGCATACTCCAGAAGTTCGCCGCCATAGTCATGCTGGTAGCTTTCTGGCAAGCTCTGAATCATCCTCTGGGCCAAGGTGGCCGGCGAATTTCGGAAGTCGTCTGATCCCCAAGACTTGTCCGGAAAGGGGAAATTATACTCACCGTTGAGGAAGGTGTCGGCGAAGATCAAATTGACCCCCTGCCCCCCATCACTATACGACCAGATCCACCGGGGAGGCACTAATCCCACTCCCATTCTAACCTCCCCCAACTCTCGCCATTTAACCGTAGGTTCTCCATATCTGATGTAGAACTCACCGCGCTTGGTCTTCCAACCCGGGATATCTAATTTGGGAGCTGCGAAGTGGATGTTGGCATGGACCACCCGGCGATAGTGCTCCAGCTGGCGCTCATTGACCGGTGTTGTCGGTGTGGGATCCCGCTGCTTCCAGAAGCGCCGCAGAAAGTCCTTGCGATCCGTGCTGTGGAATTCTTTCAGCTCCTCTGGAGAGGCCAGAAAATCCAAGCTCTCGAAGGGAAGCCGGTCCTGCTCGATCATTCGCTCCAAGGCTGCTCGGTAACTCCCCTCAGCCTCCTCTAACCTCCTCAGCCTGTGAAAGGCCATTGCTAGAAGCAAATGTGCCTCGTGCCTGTCGGGCTCAACCTCCACAGCGGACATCAGATGCTTAGCGGCCTCTTCCCATTTGTCCAGCTCCTCTAGGTTCAAGCCCAGGTGATACAGCACCTGATACTCCTGGGGGGCCAGCTCTGCCGCTCGGTGGAGAGACTCCACTGCCTCCCGATGTCTCCTTTCCGACTCGTATTTTAACCCCGCCTCTTCCTCAATCAATCCAAGCTGGTAGTGAGCTTTCCAGAAGTCTGGGTCCAGCTTCAGAATTTTCCTTAACTCCCTTTTGGCATTGTACCCAAAGCCCCGCTCCCGGTAGACCATGGCTAGGTTATAACGGTATTCAGGATGTTGAGGTGCTATGGCCACAGCCCGAAGCGCCCGTTTGGTAGCCAGCCAGCGACCGCGGATATCACCCCGTCGAATATATATCCTGCTCAACAGATCATGAGCTTTGGCGCAGCGAGGGGCTAACTGAATGGCCTGCTCCAGCTCCCACACAGCACTCTCCACCTCACCCAATCTGTAAAGCTCCAGACCTTGCTGGTAGTGCCGGAGAGACTGCTCCCGCTTGTGTGGATCGATCCGGGAGGCGCAGCTCAGGCAGAGAATCGCGGAGAGAAGGAATGATATGTAAACAGATATTCTCATGGAGATCAGGGCCTTGTGTGGAAACTTCTCCTATGGCAAAGAAAATGGGGAGGATTGAACTTCCTCCCCATAATGTAACTGATTTTGGACTAGATGGCAAATAAAGCAATCGTTTGTCGTTTGGCGGTGTCGATGCGCGTAACGAGAATCGGGAATCGTCTGTGGAAGGTCGTCAAGTTCTATCAGCCACTAACGTGGAATGAACGACAAACGAGCTTCGATCGACAACGGACGTGACGAGTTTCGAGGCCGACGGACGAGTTCCGAATTGCAGTATCCGAAAACACCATACTCTTAGTCACCACCAGGCTTTTAGATCATCAGCTTTCCGGCCTAGTCATGATCAGCCCATAATTCTGGAAATATTCGTTGGCCACGCGCTTGATGTTCTCACGAGTCACGGCCTTAATACGCTCCTCGAAGTCATCTGAGTAATCGTAGCCCAACCCTCGGATCTCGTCGGTGGCCGCCTGAGAGGCCTGGTCGGAATTGGTCTGGTTATAGTACAGTCCCCGCATGACGATGCAGGCGCTCTTGGCCTGCTCCAGCTCCTCGTCGGTAAAGACATCCTCCTTGATCAGCTTCTGCTTCTCCAAAATGATCTGCAGGGCCGTATCCGCGGTGGCTGGATTGGTGGCCGCCTGGATGGCATAATAGCCGGGATGGGAGCGAGCATCGTTCCAGGCGTGGACGAAGTAGACCAGTTGGTTGCCCCGGAGCGTGTTGTGCAACCAGCCTCCGGGATAGCCGATTCCCGAGGTGATGCCGTCGATGACCCGCATGGTGTGCCAGTCGGGATCTCCCAGCTTCATCCCCGGATAGCCCATGTAGATCACCGTTTGCTGTCGATCTGTGATCAATTCATCGGTTATGTTGGCCATCAGGGGCGGCTCAGCGGGAACAGAAGGAAAAATAACGTCTTTTCTCTTCATCTTACCGAACTTTTTCTTTACAAGAGTCTCCATCTTCCCAAGATCGATATCCCCGAAGATGGCCAGAACTATGTTGTTGGGCACATAATATTGCTGGTACGTTTCCTGTAGATTCTCTCGAGTCAAAGCAGCCACGCTGCTCTCGCCACCGACGGGAACGAAACGGTAGGGGTGCTCACGGAAAAAGGTCTTTCGGAAGAATACCTCCGATTGGGTGCGCCAGTCATCATTTTGGCGCTCGATCTGTGCCATCAAGAGCTTGCGCATCTTTTCCGTCTCCTGGGGATCAAAAATGGCGTTCTGGAGCATATCGGCCAAGATATCCAGGCCTTTTTCCGTATGCTCCTTGAGAACCTCCACGGAGACATGAGTGAGGTCATTGCCCGCCGAGGATCCGATGCTGCCGCCCATGGTATCGATCTCCTCGGCAATCTGATCGGCGGTGCGTCTCTTGGTGCCTTTTGGCAACATCCGGGCGGTGAAGTTAAACACCCCGTTGTCCTCTTGGCTCTCGTAGAGCACGCCTCCCTTGAGATAGGCGTGCATGGAGACCAGGGGAAAGTTGGGATTGTTCTTCAACAGGAGCGTGAGACCGTTGTCCAGAACCACTTTGTTCACCTGGCTGGCTTTGCCCACCTGCTCGGCCGCACCCACTTCCTCGGCGGGCAGTTCGATCCCCTTGGGTTTGAGAACAGCCACTGTCATGGCGCCATCTTGGAAATATGCCCGCACCACACGACGAATGTCCTCAGGGGTGACCTCCCGGATTCTCTCCAGATAGGTCTCGCTGAACAGAGGATTGCCCGTCCTGATGAGATCCTGGCCGATCTGCATGGCCTGATCTTCCGCCGTTTGGTTGGAGAAAACCTGGTCACTGACACGCTGATTTTGGGCCTTTTCCAGCTCCTGGAGCGTAACCAGCTCATCGCGTAACCGGTAGATCTCCTCCAGGATGGCCTCCTCTGCCTTCTTCGCGTTCTCAATATCCAGGCTGGACAGGACGGTGAAATCGGCGGCATCATAACACGGGTTATACGAACTGGCGCTGATGGTGTTGACCAGCTGCTTATCGTTCCTGACCCTTTTGACCAGTCGGGAGCTCTCCCCACGGCTGAGGATGTCCTCCAGCAGGTGGAGAGCATAGAGATCCGGGTGAGTCACCTTGACGGTGCGCCAGCCCATCATCATATAGGTGGTCTCGATGTCCATCTCGTCGGTAACTCGTCGGGTACCCATCTGTTTCGGGTCGGTCTGGAGATAAATCTGCCTTAGCGGCTTCCGTGTCGCATTAGCACAGTACTTCCTCACCAGTTCCAGAGTTTCCCGGGCGTCCACGTCTCCCGCTATGACGAAAATCATGTTGTTGGGCACGTACATCCGGCTGTAATATGTGACCACGTCGTCGCGAGTGAGATTCAAAAACACGTCCTTGTAACCGATTGTAGGGTGGTGCTCCGGGTGCTTAACGAACATGGCGGCATTATACAGCTTGCCGATCCTTCGCCGGGGCTCATCCTGGCCCATCTCGATCTCCCGGGTAATCACGCCATGCTCTCTCTCTACTTCATGCTGATCAAGGGCACAGTTCAGGACCCAATCGGAGACCAAGTCGATAGCCGTCTCCAGATGCTGCTTGGCGGTTGATATGTAGTAGGCGGTATGGTCACTGGTGGTGTAGGCATTGGAGGCTCCGCCCAGCATGGTCAAGATCTCATCGCTCTCCGCCTCGGTCCTCTTGTTCGTCGTGCCCATGGCCACCAGATGCTCGCAGTAATGTGAGATTCCCGCTCCCAGGTACTCCTCCTCGAAGATGTGACCCGCGCGGACATACATCACCACGGTGACCACCGGGGCGGCATGATTCTCCTTGATCACCACCGTCATGCCATTTTCCAGGGTGGTGTTGATCATCTGAGCAGAGGGCATCTCTACCCCCACGAGCAGGGCGAGAGTGACGATCAATACGATTGCCAGAACTCCTCGTTTCATTTTACCACCTCCCGTTTCGATAAAAATAGCACCGCATTTTATACAAACTACTTGACGGTGTCTCTGGCATCCTGTTATCTATTCTACTATTTTTTTACCCAGGAGTTGCCGCAAAAAGTTAACCCCGGAATAAACCTGCCCAAAAAGACCCCGTTGCTCAGAATGGTGCCCTACTCCAGAAAAACCTGCTCAGGTCGCCAAAAAAGGAAGAGCCGAAGAGCATTGCAAACACAACTTGGGACAGGAGAAAGAAAATCCAGATAGCAAGCGCCTGGATAAGGCTGGTGTCGAAGATCCCCTTGATAACCAACAACGCCAGAAGAAAGCCCAGGAATAAGCCGAATATTGGCCCCATCAGTGGCAGGGCGGTGGACAACAGAATTCTGGTGCCCCACACCGTGGCCGTGCAAGCAAGGGCGGCCAAAATTGCCCTCAAGGGTGAAGGGCGAATAACGCGTGTCAGATGGGCTCCGATCCACATAAAGATCCCGGAAATCAACACCCCCATACCCAGAGAGAGGACTGCGCTACTCCCCATGGCCGAGAACCTATGCCAGATCACAGGTTTCCTCCCTCGGTTCGCGTGTTAGGAGACCCCATCCGCGGTCCTTCATGCCCTCACAAAAAGCAGCTACGCCCGGATACCACTCCCTTTTTCTTTACACTGCTCTTCTTGCCATGAGCAGTAATAAAAAGGACACCCAGTCGAAAGCTTCAGCGCGGTCACCTATCTAAAACTTAGGTCCCAACGAGACCAACGCACTTATGCTCCTGGTGAAGAGAAGACCCACCAGGAGGCCAACCACTGCTTGGCCCAGGATAAAGAAAATCCATGCTAACAGAGCCTTGCCGAAGCTGGTATCGAAGATGACCCTGGTAGCCAATAGCACCAGAAGAAGAATCAACAGGAAGCCCAAAATGGATCCGCCCAGGGGCAAGGTCGTGGCGAAAAGGCCTCCCACGATCCACACGATGACCGTGCCGGATATGGCTGCAAAAATGGCCCTGCCCAGAGTGGCCCGTTGAATGCCCGCCAGTCGCGCTCCGATCCACATAAAGATCCCAGAAATCAGCACCGCAAAAGCGACAGATAAGAGCGTATGGCTCCCAAATGCGAATAATCTATGCGTGTGCCAGAACATGATTTTAACTCCCTCAGAAAGAAAAAATGAACGTATCCCCTTCCCACCTCTTAGGCTCTAGAAATGGGCTACGTCTGACCAGACAGGGCTGCTATGAAATCCTGAGATCGCTTCAAATCACCCTGGGCCTCCAGCTTCTCAAAAATGGCTCGAGATTTTTCGGCAGATTCTCGGGCTTGCCCAAGATGCTCGGCCTGCTTGTGCAGATGGGCCATTTCCAGCAAGCTGCGGCCAACCTCCTGCTCCATACCCAGCTCTTGGAAGACCTTCAGGCTCCGCTCCAGTTCCAGGTTGGCCTCGTTGATCAGCTTCTTCCTTTGGTCTCCTTCCGCTTGGGCAGCCATATGCCTTCTCACCTCACCCCAAACCCTTCTGGCCAATCCCTCGTTGCTCCTTTGGCCCGCCCCCACAGCCAGAGCCACCGCCTCCTCAGCCATCGTGCCGGCTGCGTCGAAATCGTTTAAATGAGCACAGGCTTGGGCTAAGTAACTATACGTGATTGATTCGAAATCACCCAGCCCCAGTTCTTGTTGCAGTTCCAGACTTTTCTGCAGATTTTCGCGTGCTTTGGCGTAGTCGCCAGACTCCAGATGAACCAGCCCCAAATTGGTCAGAGACATGGCCACGCCATGGCGATTGCCGATCTCCTCCCGTATGGTCAGGCTGCGCTGAAACATCTCTCGCGCTTTTTCGTAGCTGCCGCGATCCTGGGCTAAGCTGCCCAAATTATTGTACAAACCTGCCACCCCAAGTTTATAGCCAATCTGCTCGAAGATCTCTAAACAGCGCTGGTACATCTCAGCGGCCTCATCTCTTTTGCCCTGGTTTTTGTATGCGATGCCCAGATTGTTATAGGACAGGGCGATTCCCCATCGGTCACCGATCTTTTCGCGAAGCCCTAAACTTCGCTGGTGCATTTCAACAGCCCGCTGATAATCCCCTTGGCTTCGGCTAACCACTCCCAAGTAATGATACCCCGCCGCCTGGTGCCCTAGAGCTTCAGTTCCCTCTAAAAGCGCCAGACCCTTTTGGATTTCCTCCTCTGCCTTCTCCACCTCGCCCATCTTGTAGTGAACGGCCCCGCGATCGATTAAGATCCGACCCATTTCCTGCCGTCCTAGAGCCTCCTGGGCCATGGGCTCCACACACTTCTCAGCTTTCTGCAGGGCGGCCAGTGCTTCGTCGAATGCCCCTTGTCTTTCCTGGACGCCGCTGGTTTTACGCATGAGGCAGGAACACCTTTCACTGGGCAGCCCCTCCAAGTCCAATGCACTGGTGAAGGCCTCCACCGCCTCCTGATGCCTGCCGGTAAGAGCGTAGATGTCCCCCAAACCTTCCTGTACACTCACCATGGATATGGTCCTCTCTTGGGTGTCGTCCCATGAAAGCTGTTCTAAAATTTCCAGGGCCTTGGTGAAATGTCCGATGGCCTCGGCATTGGCGAAAACCCTCTTGGCCCTCTCGCCAGCTTTGATCAGAAAGGGCAAAGAACCCTTGAAATCACCGCCTTCCACCAGGTGGTGGGCAATCTGGGGAATGACCTGCTCGTCCTCGGCAAAATGGGCTCGCAGATGACCGCCCACGATGAGATGATACTCCGTCCGCAGCTCAGGGAGGATTTCCTGATAGAGCAGATCCCGGATCTTGGCGTGATCGAACCGATAGCGTCGCTCCACCGTGTGAATCACGTGATGCTCCCGCTCAAGGCGCTGCAACATCTTAAGAAGTACAACTTTATTAAGGTTCAGACAATCGGCGACGGTGGCTGAGTTGAAGATCTCCCCCTCCACCGAGGCCATCTCCAGAACCTCTCGCTCCTCGTCATCGAGTCGCTGGAGCCTTCGTTTAATGACGTCTTGCACCTTTGAGGGGATGGTCCGGCACTCCGGACTCTGTCGCAAGCAATAGGTGCCGTTGTCCCGAAAGATAATTCCCTCGGCCTTCATCAGCTTCAAGGTTTCCAGGACGAAGAGTGGATTCCCCTCTGTCTCAACAAAAAGAGTTCGGTAAAAATCCTGTCCGAACTCAGCCTTGGGAAAAAGAGAGTCCACCATAGGAGCCAAATGCTCCCCCCGGAGCCTCTCCAGGGGTATTTCTTGAAGCAGACCCTCCCGGCTCATCTCGCGTCGTACTTGGGGCAATAGCTTGGTTTCTTCCTCCCCTGGCAGGCTCACATCCTCCGGGCGGTAGGTACCTACCAGCAGTACCTTGGCCCTTCGTATCCACCGTGAGGTGTAATGAAAGAGGCTCAGGGTGTCTGCATCGGCCCACTGCAGATCATCCACGAACAGAATCAGCGGTCGCTCCATGGCCACGCGCTCGATAAGCTTGTTGATAGTCTGCAGCAGCTCCTCTCGGTTGACCACTTGGGCATGTTCTTGGCCCTCCAGATTGAGAAAGATCTTCAGCACCGAAGCCTGGGCTTTCAGCTCAGGAGCCCTCTGGTCCAAAAAGACCTCCAGCCTGTGGACGCCATCAACCCCCTTAATCTGGAAATACTCCTGGATGGCCTCCACGAAAGGCTGATAAGGATAGCTCCTCATTTTATGCAGACAGTGTCCGATAAGAGTTCTAATCTTCCTGGTCTTGGCCTGTTTGCTCAATTCTCCGACCAACCTGGTCTTGCCGATACCGGCCTCTCCGGAGATCAGCACCGTCTGCCCTTCACCTAGGGTGGCGAGATGCAGGAGGTTCTGCAATTCCGCCATCTCCCCCTCTCGGCCCACTAGCTGTGCCTGAAATTCTCGCTCCTCAGCGACGGCCACTTCTTCTGAAGCCACCAGTTCAAGCTCCGCCAAGGAGACTTCTCCACCCGCCACAATGGCTTGCCGCACCTTCTCCAGGTCCTCCACCATCTGGCTCACCTGCTGATATCTATCTTGGGGCTCTTTGTGCAGGGCTTTAAAAACGATCTGCTCCAGCGCTTCAGGCACTTCCGCATTGAGCTCCCTGATACCCATGGGCTCTTCGTTGAGGAGAGAGAAGATCACCACGATCTCCTGATCGCCGGTGAAGGGCCGCTGGCGGGTTAGTAGCTCGTATAAAACCACTCCCAAGGAGAATATGTCTGTGCGATGATCGATGACCTCACCGGTGGCCTGTTGAGGCGACATGTAGGCCGCGGTGCCCATGATCTCGCCCTCTTTGGTGATCATGGATGTGCCCTTGATTTTGGCCAGGCCGAAGTCCATAACCTTCACGATACCCTCATCGGTGACCATGACGTTGTCGCTCTTGATGTCTCTGTGAATGATGCCGCCGCCATGAGCGGCACTCAGCGCCTGCCCAACGGCTATGCCGATGTCGATGGCCTCCAAGATGGAGGGGGGCTTGGCCTGGATGAGCTGGCGCAGGGTTCGGCCTTTGACATATTCCATAGCGATAAACTGGTGGCCGAGATCCTCGCCCACCTCGAAGATGGTCACAATTCCAGGATGGCTCAACTGGGCGCCTGCCTTGGCTTCCCGGAGGAACCTCTTTTTTACCTCATCCTCAGGAAGATCCTGAACTGTGAGAACCTTGAGAGCCACCGTGCGGCCCAAATGGGTGTCCTTGGCTTTGAAAACGGCACCCATTCCGCCTCGTCCTATAAGCTCCTCAATTTTATACTGGGCGATTTGTTCACTTTCCATCAGGACATCGCCTGCCGATAGGCTTGTTCATCTCGTTTGCGCAAAGAGGGCGGTTCATGGCTCGAGGACTTGAGGGTTCAAGTGCCTTCCTCAATGACCATAAACGTGTTGCCAGGGAAGCGTGTCAATAGCACTTAAGAGCTTTTCAATCCCACTGACACCAATCCCAAATGAATCCTGGCTGTGCCTCCAGTGCAAATAGAAAAATGTGCCAATGATCCTGTTACATGTAGGAACGATTCCTTGATGCTAGAAGGATAATTTCCAATCTTCCTTGCAGACACTGCAAGATATCGCTTGAAATATTGAATCTTTTTGTGGCATCCTCCACACAAAAATCGGGATTAATACCCCTATTACCTGATCAATAGCATCTTCCGGACTTGATGGAAATCCCCCACCTCAAGCCGGCAGAGGTACACCCCGCTGGCCACCTCCACGCCTGCTTTGTTCCGACCGTCCCACCTCACGGTGTACGAGCCTGGATCCTGCGGCCGATCGACTAGCTTTCGCACCAACTGACCCACAGGGTTATACACCATCAGACGCACGGCTTGGGTTTTATGACCAGTGCCAGATGATCCCACTTGATAGACGATGCGGGTCCCGTCATTGAAGGGGTTCGGATAATTGGCAGACAGCGAGGAGCGGAGGGGGAGCATATCCGGAACATGCTCTTCGACAGGAGTCAAGCCCACTCGCAGTGTAATAGGTATGGTGACCAGGCGGTCTGGAGAATCGTTCTTGACCACCACGCTTGTCTTGTAAACCCCCCCGCTCAGGCCAGTGGCATCCAGCTGCAGCGGGATCTGTTCGTTGCCAGCGGGACCGAGAGAGTCTGAATGGGGTCCGATGGAAATCCAATCGGGTGGGTCCCCATATCTCACCTCCGCTTGAATCTGAAAGTTGGCGTCTATATCATGTTCTTCGTAAACCGTTCTCCAGTTGTCGCCATAAAGCCCCGAGCTCCGCCGGTGGTCTCCTACGGGTAGCCCATCGTCGGAACAGAGCGCCAGGGCATCGCCGGGGTTGTGTCCCATGCAGGTGTACCCCACGTGAAAGTCTTGGTGTGCTGGTATGAGGAGACCCTCACCAGTCAATTCCACAACATGCCAGGCCGGGAAAAAGGTGATGGCATCATAGGGAATCAACGTCGAGTCCAGCTTTGCACCCGGAAACGCCCCGGAGTCATTCCATATGTAGATCATGAGATCCGGGTTTCCTGAAGATGCGTTTCTGAAGAACCTAAAGCGGACTGATTTCAAAGTGCAGTTTTGGGCCGGCGTAAACCTGACGTTGTAATAATCCTGTCCCTGTTGGTCCGAAATAATCCACCACAGGGCAGCACTTAAGTCATGATGGTACAGGGTTTCTTGTCCTTGGGGCAGGCTCAGATCATAGTGCACGGGCTGTAAGCCTAGATTGTTAATCTCAAACGTCGTATCGAGGATCTCTCCCTCCTCCAGAGTAAGGTCAAATGCGATTGGAATAGACTCAATCAGGGCAAAATTCGGCTTTTCAAATTCTATGGTTAGATGGGAATCATCTCTATCGGCTGCGCCGTTATAACGAAAATCACAGGGGTTCAAATTGTCCGTGCGGCGAAAATAGAATCCCAACTCATCTCCCCGGTTGAAGGTAACGGTGGGATAGATGTCCTCATTAGTGAAGAGGTCCAATTGGCGATCGCCTATATGACCTGGGGGCAGTTCATAAATGTTCGTTGTAGATATGATGCTCCCATTTCGCATGATATCGACGTCGATTTTGGAGGCGGCGCTTCCATCGACGATGTGGGCATCCAAATGGAGATGCAACGCGATTGAATTGAGCACAAAGGGCTTCTCTGCATAATAGTCAGCCCATATGAAAAGGAACTGAGCAACATTTTCGCTCACGAGCTGGTTACCGACAACCAAATCCAGGAGCCGGTTATCTCCAATCTTCCGAAAGTAAAGAGTTCTGTCTTCCAGGCTCATTTTAGAAAAGCCCAGATGGCCAGAATTTTCGCCACCAGCCAGGCTAGAGAAAAACCAGATCAAGAGCAAAGGAAAAACGATAATATACATCCATCTGCCGAACATCTTAGTCCCCTATTTTGCGTGTTCCGAAAGGAGCATGGTCAACAATAACCTATGCCATGAGATTGCTCAAGAGTTGTGCATACTTCCTCATTAAGTGTAACAAACTGGGCCGAACCTGTCAAGTCTCCAATTTATAGGATAGGAAGGTACTTTTTGATCTCGGCGTCGGTAACCTGCGCTCTGTACTCATCCCACTCCACCTTTTTATTAGCGATGAACTTATGAAAGATATCCTCCCCCAAAGCCTGCCGCAGCAATTCGCTCTTCTCAGCCTCCAAAATGCCGGCATAGAGGTTATCCGGAAGAGACAGAATTCCCCTGTTTGCTCTTTCATCGGGCGACATGGTATAGATGTCTTCTTCGATGGGTTCCGGCAGCTGGTAGCTCTCGGAGATGCCTTTCAAACCCGCGGCTAACATCACCGCGAAGGCTAAATAGGGATTGCATGCCGGATCGGGACAACGCAGTTCCACCCGGGTCGCCTGCTCCTTTCCCGGCTTATATCGGGGCACCCTCACCAGGGCTGATCGATTTTTCTGTCCCCAGGAGATATAGGCCGGCGCTTCGTATCCGGGCACTAAACGCTTATAAGAGTTGACCCATTGGTTGGTGACGACCACGACCTCCGCAGCGTGCGCTAAGATGCCCGCTGTATAGCTCTTGGCGACTGAGGAGAGGTGATAAGCATCTTGGGCATCGAAGAAAGCGTTTCGCTCACCCTGAAATAAAGATTGGTGCACGTGCATCCCGCTGCCATTCTCGCCAAATAGGGGTTTGGGCATGAAGGAGGCGAACATTCCCTCCGACCGCGCCACTTCTTTGACCACCAAGCGATAGGCCATGGCATAATCGGCCATGGTCAGGGCGTTCTGGAAAACGAGGTCGATCTCGTGTTGGCTTGGAGCCACCTCGTGATGGCTGTACTCCACGGGGATGCCCATTCTCTCCAGGGCGAAAACCGTCTTCTTGCGCAGGCGCGTGCCGACATCTAACGGCGCCATGTCGAAGTATCCACCGAGATCCAAGACCTTGGGATCTGCGTCACCTTGAAAGTAGAAATACTCTAACTCCGGCCCCACGTAGAATGTATACCCCAGCTGCGCAGCCTTTTCCAGGTTCTGCTTGAGCACGTAGCGGGGATCTCCCGGGTATGGCTCTCGCTCGGGTGTGAGGACGTCGCAGAACATCATGCCAATTTTCTCGCCATCGGTGGTCCAGGGCAGAACTCGAAAAGTGGCTGCGTCCGGCATGGCCAAAAGGTCACTCTCGAAAATGCGGCAAAAGCCTTCGATGGAGGAGCCGTCAAATCCCAGGCCTTCATCGAGAGCCTCTTCCATCCGATTGGCCGGGACGGCAAAACCCTTTAACCTCCCGAGAATATCTGAGAAACAGAGCCGAACAGTCCGAACATTCTGAGTTTTGATTTGATCCAAAACCTGTTTTTGATGCTCGGATCTCATGGGCTACCCCCTTCCTCAAGAAAGGTCCTTTCAAAAATGACGATATCCTTCCGTTAACATCGGTCTTCGCTTTCCTCGAGGGGAAACGAGAACGACCCCGTCTTCAGCGGGAAGGACTTTACCGATGATGGAGACGGCGGTTCCCGTTTCTCCTATAATTTGCTCGGCTGTGCGATGGGCATCGGCAGCGGGGATGGTGAAAACCAGCTCGAAGTCCTCGCCGCCACAGAGGGCCAAATCCAGAACTGGAACTCCCAGATGGCGCGCAATCCGTCTAGTTTCCGACCCGATGGGAATCTGCGCTTCCTTTATCTCCGCCCCCACGGAGCTCTCCTCGGCTATGTGTCCCACTTCTCCGGCAAGACCGTCACTGACATCGATCATGGCGTTCACGACCCCTCCCTTGGCCAACAATCTTGCTTCTCGAAGCCTCGCTCTTGGCTGAAGGTGGCGGTCCCGAACTGCAGACCATTTCTCCACAGGCAGTGGCAAAACGTCTCCCTTGCGTTTTGAACTCATCAACTGCAACATGGCCAGGCCCGCCTGAGATCCACCCAATTCTCCGGTGACGCAGATGAGATCTCCGGCCTGGGCGCCTCCTCTGGTCACCAAACTTTTTTCCTCTACCTGTCCGCATAAAACGATAGACACCGCCATATCTCTAAGCGAGGAGACAGTGTCCCCTCCTATGATCTGGAGATGATATTCATCGGCTGCTATTTGCATCCCCTCATAGAGCTGCTCTACCGCCTCAACGCTCATCGTCTCTGGAAGGCATATGGACACCAGCGCATACCGTGGAAGTCCACCCATGGCGGCAATATCGCTGACATTGGCCACCATAGCCCGCCAACCAATCTGCCAAAAGCTGTGGATGCGACGGTCAAAATGGACCCGCTCCACCAGGACATCTGTGGTCACAAGTAGGAGCTCTCGAGATGAGACCCGAAAGGCAGCGGCGTCGTCACCGATCCCGGTCACCACCTTTTTGTCTGGTCGGAATACCCTCTCTTTCAGCCGGTCTATGAGGCCGAACTCACCAATCTGTCCCAACTTCATCTAATCGATCCTCATGGGGTCATTCCAATAAAATCTGGTCACCCCTTCTGAAGTACCTAACCAGATGTGATCTCCATCCAGGAGGATGGCCTGAACGAGGTTGTCCAACAAGCCGTCCTCTGTGGTGAAGACCCTCCACTGCCCTGTCCGGCGCGTGTACTTCCAAAGCCCCGCTTCGGTGCCGGCCCAAACCGCCTTTTTCCCTGCCTTGAGGCAGAGTATGTTTCCGACAGAGAGTTGGTGTCGTGATGAAAACCACTTCCACACTTCTCCAGCTTGCTGATAGACCGTAAGGCCGAGAGGAGTGCCAAACCAGATCTCATCCTCGAAACTAGATATGGCTGTGACTGTCCCGTCGATGGTGCCATCTGGGCTGGTAAGCTTCACCCACCGATTCATGATCTTATCCAGGGCATACACTCCATGATCTGTGACAAACCAGACGAACTCCTCATCCGCTTCGACGTCGTAAATCCTCTGACGCCCAATGAAAGGCACCTCGCCAAGCAACAGACTATCACCCTGTGCGTCAATCATGCTGGCGCCGAAGGAAGTACCCACCCACAGAATCCCATCGTCCACGACGATGTCCGTGATCCAGTCATCGGCCAGGCCGTCGAAGGAAGTGAAGGTTCGCCAATCTGTCATTTCTTTATCGTAGCAAGAGAGCCCATACAGAGTTCCCACCCATACTGTGTGGCCTCCGACAGCGAAGGATGTGATATCATCGCTACGCAGCCCATCGACAAAGCGAGCCTCAAAATAGTCCCAGGTTTGCAGATCTCGGTTCATATGGGTGATACCCGTGGGATCATCCCACATATTCACGCCGCCCAACCATATGCCTTGGCTGTCAAAGGCCAAGGCAGCCACATTCTTCCCTATCGGCCCATATTTGAACATCTTCAACCGTCCGGTTCTCAACACAGCCTTCCCAGCTCCCAGGCCCGCCGTCCCGACCCACAGGTTGCCCCACATATCGGCCAAATGGGCTGTAAGAGGATAGCGCCGCTGGTTGAAATCGGTGAGATAAGCTCCCCACTCCTCACGGTAAAAATTGAGTCCAAAATCGGGAAGTAGATTTGGGTATTGATAATTGGAATGAGGCGGAATTGATGGAAAGCTTCCCCCCAACCTCCAATCCTCCAAAACTGGATCATAGTGGCAAACACCCCGGCGGGTATTAAAAAAAATCTCATGAGAGGTTTCATCGATGGCCACATCCAGCACGTAGTTATCCAGCAACCCAGAGCTTGTGGTTAACGGAGTTTCCCAACGATCTCCCCAGTGATCATATCTCAACACTCCGCCGGTGGTGCCGAAATAGATGTGGCGATCATCTATGGCGATTGAGGTGACAAACCGAAAATTGGTGTAGCTGACCCAATCCTCCAGTTGATATCGGAGCGCTTGCGATGCTTGATCCACCATAAGACAGAGAAGTACCATGGAAAAAGCCAAAATCAGACAGAATTTGGTCAAAGATGCTCCCGTGGTCCGAGACGTGGTCAAGCCCTCTCAGCCTTCCAAAAGGAGGTTTAAGGCCGTCTGAGCCATAACGGCTGCGCCAACCGTTAAAGCTTTCTCGTCGATGTCAAATTGCGGATGGTGCAAGGGATATGAAGTTCTCTCCGACCCATCGTTGGTGCCCAACAGGAAGATAGCTCCGGGCACCCGTTGAAGGAAGTAGGCGAAGTCATCGCCCCCCATAGACTGCGGGATATGGGGATGCGGAGCATCAGATCCGTAAAGCTGTGTAGCCGCCCGGTGGATTGCTTTGGTCACCTTGGGATCGTTGACCAACGCCGTACACCCCTGTGTCCACTGTATCTGGCCCTGAGCGCCGGCTGCCGAGGTAACGCCCTGAAGGACCGCTTCCAGCGCACGGACGAGCTCATCTCCCAGACGGGAATTCAGGCATCTCACCGTCCCTTTCAACTCCACCTGATCCGCGACGATGTTATCGGCATGCCCGCCTCGAATTTCTCCCACAGAGACCACCGCCGCCTCGAGAGGATCGACTCGCCGACTCACGATGGATTGAAGTTGGGTGACGAAGTGAGCTGCCGCCACAATCGCGTCGATTGCCTGGTGCGGATGGGCGCCATGCCCAGCTCGTCCTAGAATGCGGATAGCAAAGTCTCTGGCCTCGGCCAGCATCGCGCCAGCCCTAATGCCAATCTTGCCGCAAGGCGTTTCTGGATCTACATGCAGGGCAATAAGAACGTCGACACGGGGTCGATCCAGAACACCCGCCTCTATCATGGCTAAAGCACCGCTGGGAACATCTTCTTCATTGGGCTGAAAGAGAAATTTTACCGACCCAGGAATTTCGATGTCCAGACGCGCCAATATTTCTGCGGCACCCAGCAAACAAGCCACGTGAGCATCGTGGCCGCAGGCGTGCATCATGCCAGATATCTGAGACTTATAGGGGTTTCTGCTATGCTCCTGGATGGGAAGCGCATCCATGTCGGCCCGCAGCCCCACAGTTTTGCCACCACCCTTGCCCCCCAACAGACCCGTCACACCTGTCTGCCCCACCTTATCCCGGACCCTTATCCCCAGCCTTTTAAGCCGAGCAAGCACCAGCTTGGCCGTCTCATGCTCCTGAAAACCCCTCTCTGGATGTCGATGAATCTGCCGCCGAATCTCTTTCAAGGTTGGCTCGATCTCTTGGGCAATGGCCCGTACCTTTTCCACCAGTTCTTTATTCATCATGGAGGGCCTTTCTCTTAGCTCTCTGCCCATAGGTTCGGAATAAGGCCTCCGGAATAGCATCCACCAAATCTCCTGCCACCAAGCCCCATTCGCCTTGCACCTCTCTGGCCACATCGCCGGCCAGTCCGTGTAGATAGACTCCCACCTTGGCTGCCTGAAGGGGCGAGAGTCCCTGAGCGAGAAATCCGACGATCATCCCAGTGAGGACATCTCCAGCGCCGGCTGTGGCCATGCCAGCATTTCCTGTGGTGTTGATGAACACACTGCCATCCTCGTTAGCTATGAGTGTGGGGGCGCCCTTGAAAACACAGACTACCCCATAACGTCGTGACAAGGTCGTGGCGGCCTCGATACGTTGCTCTGTCTTCACCGGAATCTCGATGCCGCTGAGGCGGGCCAGCTCACCCGCGTGGGGCGTCAGCACCAGCGGGGTCTTCACCGATTCCAACAATTTTGTGTCCTGAGCGATGGCATTCAGGCCATCGGCATCGACCACAGTGGGACAGGACAGCTGGGGGAGCAACTGGCGCACCATCTGTACCGTTTCCGGATGAGTAGACAGCCCCGGCCCAATTGCCAGAACGTCTGCCCAGGAAAGGAGCTCCTGGATAGCCTCCAGAGAGGAGACGGCTAAAGCGTGGGTTTCGGTCTCCGGAAGGGGCTTGGTCATCACCTCGGTGAGCTTCGTCTCCATGATGCTGTTGAGGCTTTCCGGAATGCCCAGAATGGCCATCCCGGCCCCGGAGCGAAGGGCGGCCATGGATGTCAGGGCAGCCGCTCCGGTCATGCCCACGGAGCCGGCCAGAACCAAAACCCGCCCGCAGGATCCCTTATGCGCGTCGGCAGCCCTTGAGGGGATCAGGCTGGCCATCTCATGGCCCTCCAGAGTTTCCACGGTTAGCTTCTCCTGCTCCACGGCCCATGAGGGCACTCCGATGTCCACCACCGTCAGCTCTCCGACAAGCTCTCGGCCCGGCGAGAAGAAGAAACCCCGCTTGGGCAGCGCCATGGTGGCTGTTCGATCCGCCCGCACGCTACAGCTCAGAATTTCACCGGTGTCACCGTTGACCCCGGAGGGAATATCCACGGCCAGAACGGGAAGTTCCGAGTTGTTGATCAGATGGATGACCTGCGCCATCACGCCTTTCACAGAACCGCTGACGCCGGTCCCCAACAGGGCATCCACGATCAGATGAGCCCCCTCAAGGCCGGAGATTTCGTCTATATCGGCCAGTTCCCGAACTTGGACGCCCTGGGCGGTCAGGCGATTGAGATTCTCCAGAGCGTCTCCTTTCACCTCATGCTTCTTCCCAAGAAGATAGACCAAGCACGTAACCCCCTCCTGGGTCAAGAGCCGGGCCATGACGAAACCATCTCCACCGTTATTTCCTTTCCCACAGAAATAAACCACCGTTTTGCCCTTAGGATCGCTGAGCATTTCCATCGCCACCCGGGCCGCTCCCTGGCCCGCAGCTTCCATTAGCTCTAAACCGGGAACGTTCGCCTCTTGGATAGTTCGAGCGTCGATATGGCGCATCTGAAGGGCGGTTACGGTCTTCATCTTTGCTCTCCTCGATCATCGACTAACAGAGCCACGGCGGCGGCCATTTCCCTGAGGTGGGAGAGGCTGATAAGCAGCCGCTTCTCGCCGAGAAGCTCCATCATGGGCCGGCCGGGCTTTACCATCGGCGCGCCGCGCACATCATTGATGATCTCCACATCCTTCCAACTCAACCCTCCCCTCAGGCCGATACCCAGTGCTTTCAGGACTGCTTCCTTGGCGGCATACCTGGCAGCAAAGGAAAGCTCAGGCCTGCTTTTTCGACGACAATGGCTGATCTCCCCTGGTGTGAAGATCCGCCTTAAAAAACGGTCTCCCCAGCGCTCCATGGCCTCACGGATACGGCGCACCTCTATAATATCAACTCCCGTGGCCACAACCACCATTTCTCTCCTGGCTTTCACCCACACGAGAAGGCTTCACGTCAACGCCTCACGGCAATGGTCGGATCATTTCTCCCAGGGCTTCCAAAGGTCCCGCCAGCCTCGAGGTTCCTCCTCCGCCTTCCCCTGGCGCTCTCGAATCTCAGCCCAGTTTCTCCGGCCTGGCCGTCTCTTTTCAGGTTCATATTTCCTCAGGATCTCACGTAACCCGGTGTTCGTCAACACGCCTGCCAAACCGACGGTAAGAAACAATAAACCCGCCACGCTGACCACACCGGCCATAAGAACGGCGAAGACCATCAGCGCCAGGCAAAGGGAATACCATATGTTGTCCAACACCAACAACGCGCTTCGTCGCAGAACACTTTTAACGGTCAGATCTTCCTGCACAAGAAGGGGAAGCGCGTAAACCTGCACGAGACATAAGAAGAGATACGCCCAGCCCATTAATCCTGCGGCAAACGCGCCAAGAAACGAGAACTTCTCGGGCAAATGGTGATAAAATGCGGCATTCAAGACCAGAAGAAAGGCAATGAGGGTGAAAAACAGCCATAGGCACAAGGACCGTAAGAAGAATTTTTTAAAGTTCCGGAAAAACTCCTTCCCGGACGCCCCACCGTAATGCACCCACCGGGCAGTCACAGCCCAGAGGGCAGCAGAGACTGGTGAGACCATCAATTGTTGAATGCCCACCATAAAGAGCATCAAGCCCACCAGGGCTCTTCCGGCCGCAAGCTGCGTCCAACTCAAGGTAAGCAGCAGAGCCGTTAAGCCAAGCCAGGGCAGACTCAGCAGCGACCAGAAAAGATTCACTAGTATGCAACCACCAAGATGATCGTAGGCATTCCAGAAGGACTTCTTGGCCATTTGGCCCAGATATTGGCTCACGAAAAAGCTTTCCCTCCCCGGAGTACCTTGGCTCTAGTTTCTGGCCTCAGCAAGGGACTCAGTTCGGCTGATTTCTCTTGACAGCGTGGCCTTTTTTCGCTATGGTAAGATATTAACTTCCAACATAAAATGCAACTTTTTAATGAAACCACCCGTAAACAAAATGAAAAGCCGCGGATCAGGAGATAGCGTTCGGGACGTGATTCAACGGGCCCTCTCCGGTGACCAGGCTGCCTTCACTGAGCTGCTTAACAGACACCGACGGCTGGCATATCAATTGGCGCTTGGCATCGTAAAGGATCCTACAGAGGCCGATGATCTGGTTCAGGAATCGTTCATCAAAGCCTTTCGGTGTCTATCCCGCTACAATCCCGAGTATGCTTTCACCACCTGGCTCTGCAAAATTGTCTCAAACCATTGCCTCGACCACATCCGGCGAAGAAAAATTCGAACGTTTTCCCTGGACGAGCCCATCGCCGGCCAGAACGGTTGCATTAAAAGAGAAATACCCGATTGGTCTCTGAATCCAGAATGGCAATATGTTCGCAAACAACGCATGATCTCCATCGATGATGCCATCAACTCGCTGCCCCCTCGCTATAAGCGGGTTATTTTGCTCCGTCATAAGGAAGACCACACGTACGAGGAAATCTCTGAAATCTTGGGTATTCCCTTGGGAACCGTAAAAGCTCAGATATTTCGAGCTCGTGAGCTGCTCAAGAAAAAACTCAAGGGCCTCTGATACCTTCAGGAGGAATAAACGATGATGCGCCATATAACAAGAGCAGCCTTGGCCTTGATTCTTCTTGCCATAATCCTGACGAATCCCGTCCTTTCCCAGGCAGATTCAGGAACGGAATACACCTTCCCCCAGGAGAAGAGTTTTTCTCTTCCCTCAGGAGCACTCATCTCGGTTCAGAACACCAGAGGAGACATCAACATCCAGGGTGGGGAGCAAAAACAGGTGGTCGTCAAGGCTACCAAGCGGGTTCAGGCAGGCTCCCGAAAAGAGGCCGAGGAGTGGGCTCAGAAGGTGAACATCATCTTCGATGAAAGAGAGAAGGGTCTGTTCATCGAGGCTAAAATACCTCGAGCTTGGTCGGAATCCTTGGGCGACGTTCTGAGCAAACTTTTGGGAAAAAAACCCTCTGTTCAGGTGGATTTTGATATCCAAACCCCTCGGCAGGTGGAGGTAAAAGCTGGCTGTGTCAGCGGCGACATTTACATTGTCAACATTGATGGAGAGGTAACCGTCGACGTGGTCAGCGGAGGCGTGAAGATAGAGAAAATCGGAGGCGACCTGAGCATCGATGCCGTTAGTGGAGATATGCTGGCTCAAGATGTGCTGGGAAACCTGAAAATCGACGCCACCAGCGGCGATGCGGAGATCGTAAACATAGGCGCGGATGTCCAAGTCGATGTTACCAGCGGAGACGTCATCGGAAAAGGAATCAAGGGTAACTTGACCATAGACGGCACCAGCGGCGATGTGAACGTCGAGGCTGTACACGGAGATGTCCACATCGACGTCACCAGCGGTGATATCACCGTCAAGCAGAGAGGCGGAGATCTGTGGATCGACACCAGCAGCGGAGATGTTTGGGTGGAGACCGCTATTGAGAAAAACGGCAGATATCGGGTAGATACCTCCAGCGGGCAGATAACCTTCCGAATTCCCAAATCCTCATCCTGCACGTTAGATTTGGAAACTTCAGGGGGCAGAATCCGCGCCAAATTGCCCACGACCATCGAATCGGTCTCGCGCACCCGCCTACGGGGAACAATGGGGGATGGAGGGGCGCAACTGAACCTCTCCACCTCGGGGGGCAATATCGACCTGTTGCCCTCGGACTGATCTCTTCTATAGTTGAGGAGTATCTCATGGCAAGAACATGCCACCGTAAATGTGATCGCGCCTTCAAGAGTCTCATCATGCTCTATGTGACGCTCCTGGTTATGATCAGCGGACTCAGACTGGTTGACGCCCAGGATGTCGACACAACGCAACATCCGCCCAAGGGAAAGCGAGCCCTGGAGGTGGAGATCAGTGACCAGGGCGTAGTCGTTCGCGACTCTGAGGACGAGAAAAAAACGAAGATCGGGATTGTCATCGACGATGAGAAAATCACGGTGGATGGTAAGGACATCAAAGTGCCAGACCTGGACACAGCTTTGAAAGCCATCTCCTTGGAGAGTGGAAGCATCATAAAAATAGGCGAGCCCATCACCGTCGCTGAGGGCGAGGTGGTCGACGGCGACCTGGTCTCTATCGGGGGGGCCATCACTGTGGCTGGCACCGTTTCCGGTGATGTGGCCGTCATCGGAGCCCCCCTGCATGTCAAATCCACGGGCATCGTCAGAGGCGATGTTATCACCGTCGGGGGAACGCTTCAGAGAGATCCCGGCTCGCAGATTCGCGGACAGCGGGTTGGGGCGCTGCCATTTAACTTTAACTTCTTTAGACCTCACGTCTTTGTCGTGCGACCTTTCACCAGGTTCATGGGATACGGCCTTCCCATGATCGCTTTGGTCATCATGTCCCTATTTCTGGTGGCCTTGGCGGCCTTTTTCGCGCCGCAAAATGTAACCAAAATCCAGGAAACTATTGAACAGGCTCCCTTAAAGTCCCTATTGCTGGGTTTCGCGGCCAACATCGTTTTCATGCCTCTCTTTGTGCTGTTGTGCGTGACCATCATCGGCATCCCAGTTGCTTTTATCATACAGCCCATCGCCTATTTCGTGGCCAGCATCCTGGGATTTGCCGGTGTGAGCCTCTTTGTGGGCACAAAGATCCATCGTGGTTCCAACTTAACCCTGCCCACGCCAATGGCCAAAATCATCGTGGGAGCTCTGGCCATAGAGCTGATCCTCATCCTGGCCTGGTTCTTGACCCTGGGCGGATCGGTTCTGCTGCCTCTGTTTTGGCTCTTCCAGCTCATCGGCTGGATCATCATCGCCTTGGCGAGCATGGCCGGACTCGGGGCAGCGGCCTGGACTCGCTTTGGCCGCCGCTCTGCGATCCCAGCGCCGGCTCCAACTACGCAGATTCCACCAACACCTCCGCAGGAACATGGTGGGCACGAGGAGTCATCAACTGCGTCTGGGTAAGGAATATTCTTATGGCTCCGAAGGTGACCTACTCGATCCTTTAGAAAGATGTGTCGCATTTTGTATGCTTATAAAATTCAACCCGATGCTTTCTTTGCGTCGGGTTTTTTCCTGCTGCCCTATTTTTCTGGCAACCTTTCACCGCCTCTCACACGTCCTATTAGACGATGAGAGCCCTCCGTGGGAGTTGGGGTTTGCAAAAAGAGGCTAAAGTTGGGGACCTGATTCTCTGCAAACGATGTCAACAAGGCGATATCGGCGCCCTGGAAGAGCTTTACAAAAGGCATAAAGACAAAGTTTATGCGCTGGCCATCCGGCTGACCAACAACGTGCAGGATGCCGAGGATATCGTCCAAGACGTCTTTGTTCAGGTACACCGAAAGATAAATTCCTTTCGCGGTGACGCGGCCTTCAGCTCCTGGCTGTACCGGATCGCCACCAACATCTCCATGAGCGCTCTCAGGCAGCGACAACGGCGCAGGAAAGCGCAAACCAGTGAATATGTCCAGGCAGGGGGCCACCAAGCCCAAGGGAATGATACCAGATTGCTCAAGCCCTTTTTGGAAGAAGCCATCGCCTCTTTGCCTCCCAAATCAAGGATGGTGTTCGTCCTGCACGACGTCCAAGGATTCCAGCACCAAGAAATTGCCCAGATGCTAAACTGCTCGGTAGGAACCTCAAAATCTCAGCTTCACAAGGCACGATCTCATTTGCGAAAGACCTTGCGCTCACGCCTCAGCTTGATCTCCGCTATGGTCAATGTCCCCGTGGGAGAAGCATAGGTGAATTGCCGTAAAATCCAAAGATTACTCTCCCCTTATCTTGACGGGGAGCTCAGATCACATCAAGCAGCTATGGTACAGACACATCTTCGTGGCTGTGCTCAATGCCAAAAGGCGCTGGAAGATTTGCGGCAACTCGTGCATCAGGCCAGAAGTTTGGCTCCCGCAATCTTGACCACCGATCTATGGCCAGCCATTGAACGCAGAATCCTGGCCCAACCGCCCGTTGTGCCTGCGAAAATCCCTCGCCGAGCTCCTTTGTCTGCTTGGCGACCCAGAATCGCTTGGGCCATGGGCCTGGCTGCTGTATTCCTCAGCCTTTTCTTTCTCCGCCAGCACTTCTCTTCGCCCACATCGACACCCCAAACCGCACAGAGTCAAGCTCAGTTACTGGCCGCAGCCCAATCAGATATCGATCTGGCCCGAACATACTATCAAAATTCTATCTCTGCATTAGAGAATATCGTTGCCCACCGAGCTCACCAAATGGATCCGGACCAGGCTGGCCTTTTCCGACAGAAGCTGGTCCACCTGGAAGAGACCATCGATGAGTGCAGCATCGCCCTGGAGAAAAACTCTTACGATATCAGGGCTCAACGAGCCCTCTTCGATGCCTATGACAGCAAAATATCTACCCTTCGAGAGATGGCCGTCTCGGCCCAATATTAATGCCTGGGCCATAAGCCTGAAATCGACGGCTTTGATACCACTGTTCATGCTGGCCATGGTCACCACCGTCTTTGCCCAACAGAAAGGGCTTCAGACGACGCAGATCCGGCAATTGGACTCCAGGTGGTTTCTCACAGTGCCCACCGCTGAGGATTTGATGGACTCCCTCTGGCGAATCACAGAGACTGACCTAGACGCTCAGCTGGAGGATTTTAGGAAGAGTTCTCAGCACACGATGCGGCTTTACCAGAGAGCCTTACACAGATATCTCGAGGAGCTTCCCCGAGTTCAGACCTCGGATTTGGCCAGGCAACGCTGGTGGGGCGACTTTGACCGACAGCAGGAGCATTTTTGGAACATGTGGCGCGCAAAGTTCGATCAACTGTTTGAGCACCACTTGCAATCTGTTTGGGCGTCCTCGTTTTCCCATCGGCTGGAAAAGACCATCCCGCTCGCAGGTTCACCACCATTCTTTGTGACCCACGAGTTCGGCGACGTGGTGATCAATGGCTCCCCAATAGCCAGTGCCAACCTGGTGGCAGAGATCAAGGTCCTGGCCACCTCCCAAGTCGATGCCCAGCGATACGCCCGCGAGGTGACCTTTAAGGTGGTCCCGGAGAATTCAATCGTCAAGGTAAGCACTCGCTTTCCAGACGTTCGCCCTAAAACGGTGCAGGCAACATCTGTGCTTCTACAGGTGGAGCTGCCGCAGGATTGTCCTCTTCAAGTGGAGAACCATTTCGGCGATGTACGTGTACAGGGCTTCACCAAGGGCCTCAGGGCCAGAACGAGCCATGGTTCACTGGAAATCCACCAATGTGCTGGAGATCTCGAGCTTCACAACAGACAGGGACCCATCATCGTCACAGGGGGAAACGGCCCGCTTCACGCCGAGACCAGTTTCGGTCCCATTGAGGCCAGCAATATTCAGGGCGATGTGGTCGCCAGCAACGAATTCAGCTCCTTGAGCCTAAAGGAGATCTCCGGGGCAGTCAACGTGGAAAACATCGCTGGGCCCATCGAGGTGGTTAACATCGACGGCGACGCATGGGTCAAAAATCACCTCGGTTACGTGGAGGTGATGGGGGTGATGGGCGATCTCCATGTCAGCAACTCGGGGTCCCCGGTGAGCATCGCCGATGTCATGGGGCAAACACATATTGAAAACACCAAGGGGGGTATTCGGGCTGAAAAGCTTGCCGGAGACGTTATCATTTTAAGCCGAAACGGAGATATCGAGCTCATCATCGATGAGATCCGCCAGAATCTCTATCGTCTAGATACCGCCTTCGGCGTAGTCCGGGTAAACCTGCCATCGAAGCCCTCAGCCTTCATAACCGCTGAGGCCCTTTACGGCACCATCGACTCCGACTTTCCCCTGGAGATTAAAAAGGATGGGGCATCTCAGTGGGCTCGAGGAAAGCTGGGCCAGGGAAAAGCGAATATCCAACTCGATGCTAACAATTCGAACATCTATCTCATCTCCTCAGGGAGATAAGGGAAAGGAGGGTGCTACCATGAAAGCAGCGTTTCGGAGAGGTGCGTTTTCGATTCTCCCGTCGCTGATGGCCTTAGTGGCTGCTTCCGCCCTGACCTTTTACAGCGGCACCGCTGTGGCAGGGGAAGACGAAGGCTGGTTGGGTGTTTCTCTCCAACGGCTGACCCCGGAACTTCGGGAGGCCACGGACATCTCTTCAGATGCGGGTGTGCTGGTCACGGATGTCGTCGAGGAAAGCCCGGCGGAAAAGGCTGGTTTCGAGGTGGGTGACATCATCCTGAAATACGACGGCAAAGAGGTCACTTCCCCCCGCCGTCTGTCCAAGCTGGTGCGAAAGACAGCTCCTGATACCCAGGTGAAGGTGGATATCTCCCGAGACGGCAAGAAGAAAACCCTCACCGCCAAGGTCGGAGAATTCGATCATGAGAAAGCATGCACCATAAAGATCTTGGGTGACACTGGGAAGAAGAAGCTATTCCTCGACTTTGACGATGATCTCAGTCTATTAGGCCTCCCGCACCTGTGCAGTTGGTTAGGCTCTGATCTGTGGCTGGGAGTCCATACTATCGATCTCACAGACCAACTGGCCAAGTACTTCGAGGTCAAAGACGGCCGTGGAATCTTGATCAGCGAGGTGGTGTCAGAAAGCCCTGCTGAGAAAGCTGGACTCAAAGCCGGCGATATACTCATCAAGGCCAACGGGGAGCGTATCGAGGATACTCCCGATCTTCACGACGTCATCGGCGACCACGAGGAGGGAGATGAGATAGAGCTGGTGGTGCTCCGCAAAGGCAAGGAAATGAAGCTGAAGGCCACCTTAGAGGAGCGACCCGATCATAAGAAATTGCGCCAAGAGCTGAAGGAGTTTCCCCGAAAGCTCAAGCGCATGAAAATAATGGCTCCCAGCCATGATTTGCAGGACATCGACGTAGAGGTGGAGAAATATCTGGAGGATTTCGACCTGGAGGATTTAGAGACGCGCCTGGAAGAGCTCGAGGAAGAGCTGAGTCGCATCAAAGATAAGCTTGAGATGAAATAAAATTCCACAGTTATTTCTATCCGGGCAAGTGCCGAGTGTGGCCAAGGGCTTTGCCTCCCCCCTTACGTCCTTTGCGCTCAGATCGTGAGCGTCGTTTGGCGCTTGCCCAATCTCCAGGGCCGACCTCTCAGAGGTCGGCTCTCTTATGTCGGCATGATCCGAAATTTAAGGAGGAAAATGCTCTCGCGCTTTTCCTTCTGCACCCCTTAGAACGAAACTTGAACTTGCCCTGGCGCGAATTGACTTTCGACCAGCTTGAACCTTGAATGGAACTCTTTCCGACTTTTCCAAGAAAAGTGTTGACAAACCCTCTTTTTTCTGCTAAAATAGTTCTGAAGAGGCGACAGAAACTGCCTCGGCTAGGTTTGGGGCACTTCATTTGTGTGGGGGGTGATCTTATGAAGGCCCTCAGAAAGCTGGGTTTTGATATCGCTTATCTGGCTTTGCTCACCAAAAAGGATGTCAAGCCCCTGAGTCGCTGGGAGAGCAATTTTTCCCGCGGGCAGATCAAAGCCCTGCGCCACCTGGGTCTCAAGACCAACACGGTGGACAGAAAGCTGGCCAATGGAGGGACCATCACGGAGCTGATCTTCAGCAAGTCATCGCGCTATTTGGATTTTTACACCCGGAGGTTTGACAAAAAACCTGTGGGCAAGGATCGCCAGACCGTGATGACCGAAGGTTTGCTGTTTGGGTATCCTGGCTGCTGCGTCAGGAACTTCGCCGACAATGGTTACACACAGAACAACCTTGTTGACAACGGTCAGGAGATTCTGTTCCACTGGGCCTGCCCCGGATGTCGAGCGACCCCCTCCCTTTTGCCCTATTATCAAAAAACTCACCAGGAGTGCCGAACACTTCTTGACGCTCAAAGACCGTCCGTCCCCCATCTCGTAAAAAAGTCCCTACCAATCGCCACCCTCTCCTTCTTGTTTGCCCTGACGCCCCTGAAAGCCCGAGGGCAAGACTCTCACTGGCTTTCCCTGGGAGCCGAGGACTTAGATGGCGACTACCTCACCTATCCAGAGGAAATACTCTTAGGTACTCATCTTGCTTACCCCGCCGCAGAGATCCCCAATGGACCCGAGGAGGCCCTCAAGTTCATCGCCATCATCAACTCCCTGCCAGAGATTGCCTCCGAATCCTGCTGCTATGTACAACACAATCTGACCTATGGAATAGAAAACTGTCAGGTCTGCGGTGAGACCTTCAACATGGGTTATGTGACCATCCACAACCCCATGCGGGACATCTCCATCGATATACCTTACGTGGGGCTCCACTACATGGAGCATGGTAGCTTTTCCTTCGATGGAACTGTGAACTTTGGCAGAGTTGACATTAAGCTGCTTAAGGAGGTCCTCGCGCACTATGACACCGATCACTTCTCCATCGAGACTTCCAACGACGCCGACGCCGATGGCTTGAGGGATGATTATGAGGACTATTTCGACACCCTGATGGACAACTCCGACAGCAACAATAATGGACTGCTAGATGGTGCCGAGCTGGCCGAGAGGTTCATCGAAACCATCGCCAAGCTGCCTGTCGTTCACCGGGGAGAAAAACTCTTAAGAAAATCCCCCTATGTCGATTACATGGAAATGGATGGGGTTGAAAACTGCGACATCTGCGGAATGGCCATCAACATGGGAGAGGTCCGCATCGTGAATCCCATGCAAAGAAAGTCAATGACCTTTCCCATCGTGGCCCTCCACTACCTGGCACACGGACGGTTCGCCTACAAGGCAAACTGGATTTCCGGCGAGGTAGACGCTCGCCAGCTATCTGCAATATTTAAGGATGTCACACGGGTTGCGCGTCAGGATCCGGTGTTTAAGGACAATCCTTTCCGTCTGATAAATCGCCCCAACCCCTTTAACGAAAGGACCCAAATTGAGTTTTATCTTCCCCATGCCGGACCTGCTGCCTTGAGAATCTACAATATCAACGGCCAGCTGGTGCATGCCCTCCTGAACGGAAATCTGGGTGCTGGTCCTCATCGGGTTGGCTGGAATGGCCTCGACGACAACGGCGAGCGGGTGGCCAGCGGGGTGTACTTCTATCGGCTGGAGCACGGTAGTAAGGCTTTTGTCAGAAAAATGCTTTTGGTGAAATAAACTCTCTCATAGCTCGATGCCAAAAGGCCCTCTCGGGAGACTGGGAGGGCTTTTCTGTTCATGCTCACAAAAGCAGTCCTGATGAACCTTACCTCACCTGTGTGCCTTCCCAGCACCTCTCTTTCAGCTTCTCACAAATTCCGATTTACTTACCAGCGGGCGACTCGCGATTTATTTCAGTACGATATTCCCAAAAAAGTGTTGACAAACCCACCTTTCTCTGCTAAAATGGTTTTGGACAATCGATAGAAACATCCTCGGTTCGGCGTAGGGCACTCCATTTGAAGGGGGTGATGGGATAAAAGCACGTGGGAAGTTGCGTTTTGACATTGGCTCTCTAGTCCCGCTTGCCAAAGATGAGATCACATCCCGAGCCACTGGAGGAGAGAGCTATCCTGTGTCTGGGAAGTTATCAGGTGAATTGACAGGGCGGCACCACACCGAATTGGAGCTTATTCCTGCCGTTTGGACGTAAAGAGTGAAATTTCTGACACAAAAAATGTTACTCCAATAACATGGGAGGTCGATATGAAATCGTCTTTCATTGCAATAATCATCGTTCTCATAACCGCTGTTTTCTCATCTGCCCACATCATAAACGTGCCGGGCGACTCAACCACCATCCAGGGAGGAATAAATGGAGCCTTGGATGGTGACACGGTCTTAGTAGCCCACGGTACTTATCCGGAGAATATCGACTTCATCGGCAAGCACATCACCGTGGGCTCTCTTTTCCTCACAACCGGAGATACCATCCACATCTCTCAGACCACCATTGACGGAGGTGGACAAGCAGTTAGCCAATCAACGGTCTCCTTTTTAGGCAGTGAAGACAGTTTATCGGTTTTAAGCGGTTTCACCATCACCAATGGGTATTGCTCCGGTTCCCACGGCGGGGGGATGACCATCAAAAACAATGCCCATCCTCGCATTGAGGATTGCCGCATTGTCAACAACAGCGGCCCGACCTCCACTGTCTGTGGTGTGGGAATATATTGCACCGCTTCCTCTCCAAGCTTCAGACGGTGCCTGATAGCAAACAACTCGCCCACAGGCAATGGCAACTACGACCATTACGGGGCCGGAATATATCTGGCCGCTGCTGCCGCCCCCCAAATTATCGACTGTCAGATCACGAATAATCTGTTGGCCCAGAACTATCAACGAAATTATGGTGGTGGTATTTGGTGTGATGCCTCCTGGCCCACTTTTATAAACTGCGACATCTCCGGTAACACAGCCGATTACGGAGGGGGCATGGAAGCGGTCAATTCCTCCTCTGTCACCTTTCAAAACTGCACCTTCGACAGCAACTATGTCCGCTATACCGGCGGCGCCATCCACAGCGGCACCGCCTCAGTGGTCCAGGTGGACACCTGTCTGTTCATCAAGAATAAGGCCCAACAGAACGGGGGCGCCCTGTACACCAGAGACGGCGGCCACATCAATGCCGTGCGCAGCACCATCACCGATAATCGGGCCGGCGATGATTTCCAGCATCGTCTTCTACAACTGGGCCAGTGAAATATATCCTTCCGATCTCTCTACGATCAGCTATTGCGATGTCAGGGGCGGCTATGCCGGCAGCGGCAATATCGATAATGACCCCTTTTTCTGCGACTGGGTTCACGGCGATTACCATCTGGCTGGCAATTCTCTCTGTGTCACCGCAGGATCTGGCGGCGGCTTCATGGGCCGATATGAGGTCGGATGCCCAGATGTGTACCCCCGGACACTAAGAGTCCCCCAGGATACCTCCCTCATCCAGGACGCCATCTTCGCCTCCTACCAGGGCGACACGGTGCTGGTGGACGTAGGCAGCTACCCAGAAAATATTAACTTCTGGGGCAGAAGGATTCTGCTGACCTCCAACTACATTCACTCAGGAGACACCTCCCACATCTCGCAAACAATTATAGATGGCGGCGGGGCAACTGCAAATCAGAGTGCGTTTTACTCCGTTGGCGGTGAGGACAGTTTGTCGGTTTTAAGCGGTTTCACCATCGCCAACGGGTATTGCTCCGGTTCCCACGGCGGGGGGATGACCATCAAAAACAATTCCCAACCTCACATTGAGGACTGCCGTATTGTCAACAACAGCGGCCCCTCCTCCAGTGTCCGGGGTGTGGGAATCTATTGCACCACCTCCTCTCCGACCATCCGACGCTGCCTGATAGGCAACAACTCGCCAATCGGCAATGGCAACTACGATCATTACGGGACCGGAATATATCTGGCCGCTGCTGCTAGTCCGAAAATTATGGACTGTCAGATTACGAATAATCAGTTGGCTCAAAGTATATACCACCGAAATCATGGAGGTGGTTTATATTGCGATGACTCTTCGCCCACCTTCACAAACTGCCTCATCTCAGGAAACACAGCCGATTACGGAGGGGGCATGGAAACGGTCAATTCCTCCAACGTCACCTTTCAACACTGCACCTTCGACAGCAACTCCGTCCGGCACACCGGCGGCGCCATCCACTGCGGCACCGCTTCGACCGTTCAGGCTGACTCCTGTCTGTTCATCAAGAATAAGGCCCAACAGAACGGCGGTGCCCTGTACACCAGAGAAGGCGGCCACATCGATGCCCTGGGCAGCACAATAACCGATAACCGGGCCGGCGATGATTTCCAGGCTTTGGGGGCCGGGGTCTATGCAGAAGCAGGCATCGTCTTCTACAACTGGGCCAGTGAAATATATCCTTCCGATCTCTCTACGATCAGCTATTGCGATGTCAGGGGCGGCTATGCCGGCAGCGGCAATATCGATTACGATCCCTTCTTCTGCAACTGGGTAAACGGCGACTACCATCTGGCCGGCAATTCTCTCTGTGTCACCGCAGGATCTGGCGGCGGTCTCATGGGTCGATATGGGGTCGGATGCACAGATGTTCACCCCCGAACACTAAGAGTCCCCCAGGATACCTCCCTCATCCAGGATGCCATCCTGGCCTCCTACCAGGGCGA
>Ga0111203_119_pt1 | contig 38191 bp, 36 predicted proteins | sample DeeMarSWOR324_28_FD_80373 | JGI IMG/M metagenome (GOLD analysis project Ga0111203, IMG submission 80373) | candidate division Zixibacteria bacterium SM23_81 | reverse complement strand
TGATTATGGGTATAACATCTTGAATTCGTGTGATCAGAACGGAATCTTGTTTACCAATGGTGATAATGATACCTTTCCGTTGTGGTTTTTGCAGGAGGTGGAGGGAGTTCGTAAGGATGTGCGGGTGGTTAATCTGAGCCTGCTCAACACCAGCTGGTACATCAAACAGCTTAAAGATATGGAGCCCAAAGTGCCCATGGAGCTTTCCCATTATCAGATAGATCGGCTGATACCCGTGCGTCTGAAAAATGGAACCATCCTTCGGGTTCAAGACCAAATGATTCAAGAAATCATCACAGCCAACAACTGGGAGCGTCCGATATACTTCGCTGTGACTGTACCTCCCGGGAACAGGCCGCCCCTAAGTGGCTATCTCCACATGGAGGCCATGGTCTATCGTGTGACGCCCGAGAAAAAACCTGATCTGGTGAATATCGCTAAAACCCGCGAAAACCTTTGGGAGGTCTATCGTTATCGCGGGATGGCCGATACCACCATGTATCATTCGGAGAACACGCGCCGATTGCTGCATAATCTCTCCTCGGCTTTCATCTCTTTGGCCGATGCCTATAACAGACGCGGTCAAAGAGAAGAGGCTATGCTACAACTTCAACGCGCCGTTGAGGTTTTAACGGGTGACTGGCGTCCTTATGCCTTCATGGCCGATCTCTATGTCCGATCAGGTGATTATCGCTCCGCCGAGAGAGAATTGAGGAAGGGCATTAGCCACAATCCCGAATTTTTCATGCTCCATCACATGCTGGGTTCCGTCTATCATCTCCTAAGTGAGGGAGGCCAGGCCCTGGTTCACTATGAGAAGGCTTATCAGCTCAATTCTGACTCCCGCCCCGTGGTTTTGGAGCTGGCCGAGCTCTATGAATCTCAGGGTAACACCGCGAGGGCCAAAGATCTACTCAGCCACTGGCTGTCCCGGCACCCAAGTGATACCACTGCTGCGAGAATGCTGCTGGGATGGTCCGGTCCCCAAAGAGGAGGATAGCAGTGGGTCTCCCGAGAGCTCTTTGTTTGCGAGGGCAAAGGGAGGGTTCCGCGGCCGATTGGAGGGATATCAGGAAAATTCTGGTGCTGTGCCTGCCAGGCATCGGGGATACCTTGCTGTTCACTCCGGCTTTAAGGGTCTTGCGTGAGCGTTTTCCCCATGCGCAGATTTGGGCTCTGGTCATGTTTAGAGGCTCCCAAGAGGTCTTAGAGAAAAATCCTCACGTCGACGAGGTTCTCCTCTGGGAGTTCCTCAAGGAGGGAGCTTTTCGGTCGTTCAAGTTCCTCCTAAATCTGCGCCGCCAGCATTTTGACATCTCCATCATGGCCTACCCTGCCAATCGCATTGAGTACAGCTTGGTTCATCTGTTGGCGGGAGCGAGAAAGAGATATGGTCACCGTTATCACCATCGAGACCTGAGCAGCCTGAACATTCTCCACGGACGCACCATCAGGGAAGATGACCAACGGCATAATGTGGAGGAAAATCTCGCTTTGCTGCAGCTTCTATGCATAGAGGTTGAGAGCCAATACTCCTTGGAGCTGTACTTATCAGAGGAAGATCGAGCTTTTGCCCGCAGCTGGCTGGCCCAGCGTCCGCTAGAAGGAGCCTTGCTTATAGGCTTCCACGCCGGCACAGCGGAGTTTAAAAACCAAGCCAAAAGACGATGGGCCAAGGAGAAGTTCGCCCAGCTCGGCGATGCCTTGACGGAGCAGCTTGGAGCTCAAGTCCTGATCTTCGGGGGCCCTGACGAACAGGAGCTGAAAGAGAACATCCGCTCCGGGATGTCCAAGTCGGCGCTGGTAGTCTCGGACACTACCATGAGACAGACGGCAGCCCTCATCGAGAGGTGTGCTCTGTTCGTCAGCAACGATTCGGCGCTGATGCACACGGCAGCGGCCATGAAGGTGCCCTGCGTGGTGATCTTCGGCCCCACGAATCCGAAATGGGTCTACCCCTTTGGCACTAAATACCGGATTGTGCGCCGAGACCTGCCATGCAGCCCCTGTTTTTACTACTCAGCCAAGCCTCTTACCTGTGCCCGAGGGGATTTTGCCTGCATCGAGGGAGTTGGCATCAATCAGGTCATCGATGCCGTTAGACAGCTGTTGAGGGATGTGGGGCAGCCAAGCGGGTCATGAGAACTACTGCGAGGAAATTCATGGGAAAAGTCCTCTTCAGAGCCTTCAAGATTCTGGTTAGCGTCGGCCTGCTGGTCTTCTTGATTTACAAAGCGGGGCTCTCCGAGATTTTCCTGGTGGCCCAATCTGCCGATATAGTCATGTTACTGCTAGCCCTGCTTGTTTACTCCTCGACCATCGTCTTGATCTCCTGGCGCTGGAAGCTGCTGTTGATGTCCCAGCAGGCAGCCCTTCCTTTCGGTCAGGTGTTATCCCTATATTTCATCGGATTTTTCTTCAACAACTTTTTGCCCACTAGCATCGGAGGTGATATCTATCGAGCCCTTGGGGCGGGACAGAACAGCGGGAAGAGGGCCATCTCTGCTGCCTCGGTGCTGGTGGAGAGATTGCTGGGCATGCTAGCTGTAGCAGCGCTGGCCATTCTAGCCGTGACGCTGGTAGTTCACCAAGTAGCCGATGCATACATCCGAGCGTTAGCTCTGGGTTTCGGTGCAGTTATTGTTCTTCTGCTGATCCTTTTTTTCAACCGGCGCACCCTCAAGTTCCTGGAGCTGCTAGCCCGAAAGGTATCCTTGTGGGGCTTAGGCCAGAAGCTGTTGAGATTATATCAGGCTTTAGCTCTCTACCAGAGGCAGAAGGGGGTCCTGATCCTGGTTTTCCTCATCTCCATCGCCTATCAGCTCATGATCGTGATCTTCAGCTATCTGGTGGGTTTTTCCCTGGATCTGGGGATTTCTCTCCGCTACTTCATGCTCTGCGTCCCTGTGACGGTTATCATCAGCCTGGTGCCCATTTCTATCAACGGCGTCGGTGTGCGAGAGACGGGCTATGTCTTTCTTCTCTCCAAGATCGGCCATAGCGGTTCTGAGGCTTTGACCCTGTCGCTTCTCATCTATGGATTGAGCTTGCTGGCCAGCCTGGTGGGGGGGATTTTCTACCTGCTGAAGGGGGCTAAGTCCCTGGGGCGTCTAGCCCACAGTTGAAGATCGGAACTCCGGATCCGTGGGCACGGCGGAGCAACTATCTAAGTGTCTGACAATAAAAGGCTTAGAGAAGGTTTATGAGTAGAAGAAAGCGAAAGCGAAAACCCGGAGTGTCGACACCCGTGCCGAGCAGATCATCGCTGGCTGACAAACTGAGCAATTTTCTGGAAAGGCACATATGGTGGGTTTCTCTGGGCTTGATCTTCCTGGGGGGGCTCTGTAGCCTCCTGGTCTTTGACACCAATCTGGACACCAACGGTGACAACGCCCTGTACATCTCCCTGGGAATGTCCTGGGCTCAGGGTACAGGACACAGGGTCGTCCACAGACCGGGAGTGTCGCCGCACACCATGGTGCCTCCAGGTTACCCATTGATGCTGTCGCCCTTTCTGGCCTTGTTCCCTTACAACTACCTCCCGCTAAAACTTCTCTCCACCATATTGTTCCTCCTCTCTCTGCCCCTTCTTTTGTTGGTGATCAGAGACAGGGCAGAAAGTATCCTGCTGGCGCTAGGCGTTGCCGCCCTGTCGGCCATCAACCTAAACCTGCTGGATTTCGGCCACATGGTGATGACAGAGATTCCTTTCCTGTTCTTCTCCTTGTTAGGCATTTTCCTCCTGCAGCGTTCTTTGAGGTCAGCAGACACTGGTATGACCCGGAGGGAAAAGATACTGTTCGGGCTCTCCGTGCTTATTTTGGTTGTCTCCTATCACATCCGGTCTATTGGGGTGGTCCTGTTGATGGCTTTGCTTGCCTCTTTGGCTCTGAAAAAGCGGTATCGATTGGCTCTCTTGTCTGGATTGGCTATCCTTTGTCTGGTCATCCCCTGGGCTCTCAGGAATCAAGCGTTTGCTGAGGGTCCAGGCTACATAGACCATTTCCTGCTGAAGAATTCCTACAACCCGGCTCTGGGCAAAGTGACAGTTGGTGACATACTGGCTCGTATGGCCAGCGGCCTCAAGACGTATGGAGTTTTTGTGATTCCCCAAGCTCTGTTCCCATCCCTGTCCCCAACGGCGGGCCATAGGGGTTTCTCTGGGATGCTTCCCGTTCTGGGAGTGATGGTGACTGTAATAGCTCTGCTGGGTTTTATCTTTAAAGTTCGTAGATCCATTGCTTTTATAGAGCTATACACCTTTTTCTTACTGGGAGTCCTGGTGGTGTGGCCTCAGATGTGGGCCGGGATGCGGCCCCTGATCCCCGTGCTGCCTTTTTTGATCTACTATTTCCTTGTGGGGTTACGGGGCGTGGCCGGAAGTATTGTGACGCGGCTCACACCTGTGGTGGGCAGACTCCTCATTTGGCTTGTCTTCATCGTCATGATGGTTTCCAGCCTTTCGGCTCTGGCCTGGGCCTCTGGGCGCCCTCGCCGATATTCCCCAGAGTGGCAGAACTATTTTCTCGTCGCCGAGTGGTGTCGAGAGCATACCCCCGAGGGAAGCGTCTTTGTGGCTCGAAAGCCCGGTCTGTTCTACCTCAGGGCCCGTAGGCAGGCCTTAAATTACCCATATACGGCGGACACAGAGGAGATGATCACTTTTATGGCAAACAACAAGGTGAACTATGTAATTCTAGACGGCTTCACTTGGACGAGCACCACGTTGAGATACTTGCTGCCTGCAGTCATAAGCCATAAAGATAAATTTCGTGCGGTGTATGGCCTGGATAATCCCAAGACATGGGTCTTGAAAGCGGAGGGCCTCTCTCAAAAGGAGGAAGGTGGATATGACCAGCGATGATCATATTCGCCCACCCAAGGGGCTTTTGGGGACATGAACCAGAAGGCGGGTTAAGGTGAAAAAAAAGCTAACGTTATGGTTGGGCCTGGTCATCAGCGTTCTGTTTCTATATCTGGCCCTGAGAAATGTACAGTTCATCGAGATCCGTCGGTCCCTGGGCCAGGTTCATGTGCCCGTTCTCCTCTGGGCCATGTGCGTCTTTCTGGTCAGCTTTGCCATTCGGGCGGTGAGATGGAGGTATATCCTTCGTCCCATCAAGGAGATCGCCTTGCCCCAGGTTTTCTCCCTTTTGAGCATTGGCTTTATGGCCAACAATGTTTTGCCGGCACGGTTGGGGGAAGTGATCAGAGCTTACTTTTTAGCCAAGAAGACGGGCATTCGCAAGAGCCTCTCCTTGGCCACCATCGTGCTGGAGCGCCTTTCTGATTTTGCAGCCCTGCTGCTCTCAGCGCTCATCGTGGGTCTTTTCTTCTCTTTGCCCAAGAGTGTGGAGAGAATGAGCATCCTTGCTGGCGTGATCTTCGTTGTCTTTGTGATCATTCTGATCTTCGTTCATTTTCGAAAGGAAATGGTTCTCAGTTTCTTCAACAGATCGCTCTCCTTTCTGTCACCGGCGAGAAAAGAGAAGATGATGGAGCGAGTCAACGCCTTTGTGGAGGGCCTGGTCATTGTCAAAACGGGCAGAGGGTTTCTCTGGATTACCCTCCTATCCCTGGCTGTGTGGTCGATGTGGGCGGTGGCTCTTCATTATACCCTTCTGGCTTTCGAAATAGAGGTTCCCTTCTCGGCCAGGTTGCTGCTATTGGCAGTGGTCAATCTGGGAGCATTAATTCCCTCCTCACCTGGATATGTGGGTCCATACCATTATCTTTGCTGGGTCTGCTTGTCCGTTTTCGCCATAGACAAGAGCCAGGCCTTCAGCTTTTCTGTCGTCTTGCACGCTCTGTGGTATGTTCCCTTGACAGGTTTGGGCTTCTTTTTTCTATGGAAAGAGCAACTCTCTATCCGGCAAATTCAGTCCCTGGAGGCCCAGGTTTCCTCCGGAGGGTTTTCTCTGAAGCAGGATGGGTCGGGGGAAATTGAGCCCGCGATCCATGCCATGGGAGAGAATGGTCATGAATCAAATCAATTCCCAAAAGACCTCGATGGAGGTGTCCATCCTCGTTCCACTGTTCAATGAGCAGGAGAACTTGGAGCTATTGATGGCCAAGATTCAGGAGACCATGGCTCCGCTGGGCAAGCGGTATGAGGTGATCTTCGTAGACGATGGCAGTACGGACGGCTCATTTCAGGTCCTGGAGCGGATGCACGCGGAGAACGAGAGGGTGAAAGCCATCCAGTTTCGGATGAACCACGGGAAGTCGGCGGCTCTGGCCGTCGGGTTTGAGAAAGCTTCTGGCGAAGTGATTATCACCATGGACGCAGACTTACAGGATGATCCCGCCGAGATTCCCAATCTGTTAGGTAAACTTCAGGAAGGTTACGATTTGGTCTCTGGTTGGAAATTCAAGCGACGTGATCCCCTTTCCAAGACCATACCCTCGAGGCTGTTCAATAGGGTGACTTCTCTGTTATCGGGCATTAAAATCCATGACTTTAACTGTGGCCTCAAGGCCTACCGCAGGGAGGTGACGGAGAATATCCGAGTTTACGGTGAGCTTCACCGCTATCTTCCGGTTCTGGCGCACTGGAGAGGTTTCAGGATCGGTGAGCTGAAGGTGCGCCATCACCCCCGACTGCATGGCAAAAGCAAATTTGGTATAAGCCGTTTTATCAAAGGATTTCTGGATCTTCTGACGGTGCTGTACCTGACCAAATACACCAGGCGGCCCATGCATCTGTACGGAGTACTGGGCTTGGTTCTGTTTCTCATAGGACTGATCATCAACCTGCACCTCACTTGGCTGTGGTTGCATAAGGTGGGGATCGGACGTCGCCCGCTGCTATTTCTGGGAGTGTTGTTGGTCATCGTGGGTGCTCAGTTTCTCCTCATGGGCCTTATTGGGGAGATGATCACGAGCCAGGATCGAAACAGGAGCGATTACTCCATCAAGAAGATGCTCACCTGAGCAGAAGAGGTTTCTCGGTGAGGGTTTGCTACTTCGGGACCTATGAACAGAGTTACCCACGTAACAAAGTGGTCATCGACGCTATGCGTATGGCAGGGGTGGAGGTGTTGGAATGTCATCATCCCCTCTGGGAGTTGATTCGCCACAAAACGGGCCCATTCCTCAGTCCAAGGTCTTTGTTGGCATTCACTTTGAGATTTTTAAAGGGGTATGTGAAGCTCATTGTGACCTTCTTAAGGCGCGCTGGCGATGCCCAATTGGTGATGGTGGGCTATATCGGGCAGCTGGATCTTGTGCTGGCAAAGTTGCTGAGCATGGTGGGGAAGAGGAGGAAATTGATCTTCAACCCTTTGGTTTCCCTTTACGACACCCTCGTCGATGATCGTAGCCTTTTCTCACCGGATTCCCTTGCGGCCCATTTCCTTTTTTTCCTCGACCGATTAGCTTTTCGCCTGGCGGACAGGATAATTCTGGACACGGACGTTCATATTGATTATATTTCCGAAAAATTCGGAATAGATCGAGATAAGTTTGAGCGGGTATTCATCGGGGCTGACGAGGAGGTGTTTTCTTCCAGACCTTGGCAGAAGAGGCTTTCTCCATTTGTCGTTCTCTTCGTGGGCAAGTTCATTCCCCTTCATGGTATTCCCTATATCATCACCGCTGCTAGCATGCTCGAGGAGGAAGACATCCGATTCGAAATTGTCGGATCAGGTCAGCTGTACGACGAAATAATGGAGCTATATCGTCGACTGGCTGTGAAGAACATCGCCTTCACCGATTGGATTCCCTACCAGCAGCTGGCGGACAAGATGGCTCAAGCCAACCTCTGTTTGGGCATCTTCGGGGAGAGCGGAAAGGCCCGCAGGGTTATTCCCAACAAGGTTTTTCAGGGTTTGGCTGTAGGCATGCCGGTTATTACCGGAGATTCCCCTGCCAGCAGAGAGCTGTTGACGGGTGGTCAGAGCGCTGCATTAGTGCCCATGGCCAATCCGGAGGCCCTGGCCGGTGCCATTCGTACCCTGAAGGGGGATAGGGCTTTGCGGAAAAAAATCGCTCTGGGGGGCCAGGAGATCTTTCGGCGGCGATGTAGCACAGAGGCCTTGGGTAAACAATTGAAAGCTCTTTGTCAAAGGATGTTGCGCCGGACCTGAGGGCTTTGGGCCGCCAGGCCGGGTTTCGTCTTGAAATTCCTCCAATTGCGTGCGGAGGGCTGATGGCCCCAGCGACCACTGCCAGAGGTACCGTTGTGCTGATGATCTCCAAGGTCCTTTTCCTGGCTGGCAGCGTGATGATTCACGTTTTCCTGGGGAGAACCCTGGGTCCAGGGGGCTATGGCCATTATGGATTAGCCATGTCCCTTTTGCTGTGGTTTGAAGTCATCGTAAACTCGGCCGTGCCCTGGGCTATTTCCAAGGTCATCAGCGAGAGGAAAACCCTAGCGCCAACAGTTTTTTGTCAAGGAGCCACCCTCCAGCTGGTTTTCTCGTTGGCCATCCTAGCCCTATTTCTGGCTCTCTCGCCAATCCTGGCTGGGGTTCTGGGGGATAGGACCGTGAAGGTCCTGCTCTGGTGGGCGGCCTTGGACATCCCCTTTTTTGCGCTACTCTCCGTTTGTTTGACCTATTTCAACGGACTGCAGCAGTTTGGGCGGCAGGGGATCGTCCTCACCTCTCGTATCCTGTTTAAGGTCGTGGCCACCGTGTTATTGGTGGTTACCGGCCTCTCGGTACGGGGAGCGTTATTGGCCAATGTACTAGGGTCGGCAGCAGCTCTGGCGTTAGCACTCTATCTGATTCGCCTTCCCCAGCCGTCGGGGGATCATTACCGGCTCATCGATCGAGTACTCAGCTTCGGGGTTCCCTATACCCTGTTTCTTCTATCCGCCCAGCTATTACTCAATGTAGATCTGTGGTCGGTAAAGATTCTGCTCAAGCAGTCGGCCTCCACCGGCTTCTATGCCTCGGCTCAGGCCATCTCTCGGGTGCCCTATTTTCTGTTTTTAGGGCTCACCGCGGCACTGTTTCCGGCCTTGTCCCAGTCTACTAGCAGCGGGCAGGCCGAGGTGAGCCGTGTTCAGATCAAACAGGCCATTCGCCTGTTGGCCTTGACCCTGTTGCCCGCTGGAGCCATTGTCTCCTCGGCCCCCCGGGCGGTGGTGGGTTTGTTCTACGGTGCTCATTTCAGTCCGGCTGTTCTACCCCTGACGGTGTTGACCTGGGGAATGATCTTGTTCACTGTTTTCTTCACCTTGGCCATCATTTTGTCGGTGGCGGGGAGGCCTCTGGCGGCTCTGCTGTATAGCTTGGTTTTGATTTTGGTTGATGTAATCTTGAACGGGGCCCTGGTGCCCCGGATGGAGCTGGTGGGGGCTGCCCTGGCCACAACCGTCACCGGGCTACTGGGTACGGCCATATTGGGAGGCTTGGTTTTCCGACAGTTCAAGGTTCTTATCCGGAGGCAATCTCTGGTCAAGATGATCCTGACTGCTGCCGTGATCTTCGGTCTGTCTGCGCTGATTCCGTTGGAGGGGCCCCTGTTTGTGTTGAAATGTCTGTTTCTTTTCACCCTGTATGTGGGTTGCTTAGTTTTACTGAGGGAAGTTGGCCAGGAGGATTTCCGTCGGATTAGAAGTCTGTGGCCCACCTTTTCCTGAGTTCCCTCAGCACCCTCGGTTGTAGAGGCAAGGCACATGCCGAGATTGCAGATCTGTCTGGTTTCTCAGCAATTCAGCGAGGTGAAAAGTGGCGTGGGTGTCTATGCTCGGAATTTAGCCCAGGGTCTGTTGACTGATGGTCATTCTGTTACCCTCATCTGTCCACGAGAGCGCCTTTCAACAAGCCTTCAGAACCTCCGACTGGAGCTGGTCTCCGAGAAGAGAACGGGCTCCTCTCACGTCCGATGGTTCATGCTCTCCCAGCGATTTGGCCGGGCTCTGAAGACCCTGTACCGCCGCCAAAAGTTCCATTTGGTCCACTTCACAGACGCCAGAGATGCGTTGTTTTGCCCCCGGAGGGACTTCCCGGTTTTGGGCATGGTGAACGACTACTATTTCGCTGCGGCACCACGAAGCCCGTGGTCATTTAAGGCAGATTATGTGGACTGGAAGGTGCGCTGGGCTTACTATAACACGGTGCGCCTCCTAGAACAGCGAGCTCTGCGAAAGCTCACTGCCATCATCTGCAACAGCCAGTATACCCAAAAGGAGCTGACCGAGCAGTATGGGCTGGCTGCCGAGAGGATGAGGGTCATCTACATGAGCATCGATCTGAGCCGATACACTTTCCAGCCTCGCCGGCCAGAGGATGGCGCCCCCTGTGTGCTGTTCATCGGCGGCAATGTGCAGCGAAAGGGTCTTCCGGATTTGATTCGTGCCGCCCCGTCCATCTTGGAGGTCTTTCCCCAGACCAAGTTTGTGGTGGTGGGAGACAACCAGAATCTGGCGGCCATGATGGCCCTCTGCGAGCAGCACAGGGTGCGGGAGAGCTTTCATTTCACGGGATGGCGCTCTCATGACCAGATCCAAGAGGATTATCGGAGAGCTTCGGTATTTGTTATGCCATCTCTCATGGAAGCCTTCGGTATCGTCTTCTTGGAAGCCATGGCCTCGGGAGTCCCGGTCATCGGCGGCGATGTGGGCGGGATCAAGGAGCTCATTCAGGATGGGGTCAATGGACTGCTAGTCCCCCCCAGGAACCATCGAGCCTTGGCTGGTAAAATTTTGCACCTGCTCCAGGACGAACAGATTCGCCGGACGTTGATCAAGAACGCCCGGGAGACGGTCAAGCGCTACGCGACGGAACAGATGCTCCGGGAGACATATGCACTCTATGAAGATCTACTCACATGAAGAGCAATGCGATACACGCTGTTGTACGCTGTAGAAAAATGTCACATGTTATGAGAACTTATTTAAAGCACATACCAGGATATCGGCGACTCATAAGATTGTTGAAGGTGGGGGAATCTTCAAGAGATTTTCTATTAAAGGCTATGCCCACAAATTCAATCTGTGCCGAGATTGGTGTTGATCGAGGAGATTTTTCCAGGAGAATACTGGATATTGTCAGACCCATGAAGTTACATTTAATAGATCCTTGGAAATATGAACAGGAGCAAATCTATAAGAACACGCTCTATGGTGGTGCCCTGGGCGGGAGTCAAGCTCACATGGATAAGAGGTATCAAAAAGTGGTAAAAAGATTTCGGCTGGAGATTGAGAACGGGCAAGTAGTGGTTCATCGTGGATATTCCTATGAAGTATGTAACGACTTTGAAGACCAGTACTTTGACTGGATTTATATAGACGGCAATCACCTGTATGAATTTGTCAAGAAGGATTTAGAGCTGTACTATAATAAGGTCAAGGAAAACGGGTTTATGATGGGTGACGATTATGTTACCGGTGATTGGTGGCAAGGGGGTGTAAAAAAAGCAGTTGATGAGTTTGTAGCCAGAGGGGGTGTCACAGTAATCCAGATTGAAAATAAGCAGTTTACGCTAAAAAGAGACTCCTCAACAAAATAGATAGTGAAGTGTAGTATCAAACCACAGTTGTTAATTAGATTTGACTCCTTTGGAGAGACTTGAGCGTGCGTTGAATTAACAATCATCGATTAAAGAGGACGGCTGTTTGTTTAACCAGCCAGAGATATCCTTCAAGCCCTAGATACTGCCTTAGATATAAGTGGAACCTTGGTCTTTAAAATCCTCCCGAAACTAACATGAGGACGAAACATCATAGCCGATGCCCTTATGCCAAAGGTGGTAGTTATTGTTATCTATAGAGAAATAGAGGCATTCTACAGCTTTCCAAAGTGTAGAAGATATCTCTTGAGCCGTGATATTTTGAGCCTGAAGGCGGAAGCTGAGCTAGTTATTTAGCAATAAGGGGGGCTTAAAGTGGCCGCTTGGTTGAGCAGATGGAAAAAAGACCTGGGATGGTTAGCGCTTCTTTACGCTCTGGTTCTGTTTTTATATCGGGATGTAGCCTTTTTCAACAAGATGTTCGCCTCCTCTGACTTCGGCGACATCATCGGCCAGAGCGTGGTCTTCAGGAAGTTCTGGTTTGACTACTTCACTGTCTACCATCGATATCCCCTCTGGTGTCCTTATATCTTCTCGGGAATGCCCTTTTTCGCCAGCATGTCCTTCAATCTGTTCGTCTATCCTGTGCGGATTATCCTCTATTTTCTGGATCATTTCGGACTCCATTTTCTCCACTCTAGTATCACCCACTTCTTCCTGGGAGGGCTATTCACCTACCTGCTGATGCGTTCCTACAAACTAAACAGGCCCAGCGCCTTTTTAGCAGCAGCGGCTTTCATCTTCAGTCCAATGGTCGCCTCCTTGCATCATACTAATCGGATCATCACCATTATGTATATTCCTGTTCTTTATTACTTTGTCAGGAGACTTTATCACCGTCGAGATACAGTCTCCCTTGCCTTGGCTGGCCTGGCCATTGGCTTTCAGATGATGGCCAACCACCTACAGATCGTCTATTACACCTGGCTCTTTCTAGGCCTCCATTTCCTGGGCCAGGCCATCTTTGATTTCCAGCAGAAGGCTGGTTTCCGGCAGGTCCTCCGCAGAGGGAGGCTTTTGCTAAGCAGCCTGATCATCGGCCTGGGCGTGGCAGCCTTCCTTCTGCTTTCCATTTACGAGTATGCACCCTACTCACAGCGGGGTTCGGGGGACCCTGTGGCCGCATATCACTTCGCCACCAGCTGGTCCTTGCACCCCAAGGAGATGTTAACCTTTGTGATCCCCTCCTTCATGGGATTCGGTGGGCAGACCTATTGGGGATACATGCCCTTCACCCACTGTCCAAACTATCTCGGTATCGTGGCATTGTTTCTGGCAGCAATGGCCCTGGTCTTACGCCGCAATAGGACCACCATCTTCTTCTCCATAGCTGGGTGCTTGGCCATCCTGGTCTCCTTTGGCCGCTTCTTTCCCCTTCTCTATAAACCCATGTATGTTCTGTTCCCCTTTTTCAGTAAATTTCGTGTGCCGGCCATGATTCTGATGCTGCTGTTCTTCTGCGTGGCTGTCCTGGTAGGCTTAGGAGCCCAAGCTCTTATAGAGTTGGGATCCAGCTCAGGAAGCCAAAAAGCAGAGGGAAAGAGGCACAGGTTCAGGAAATTCCTCTTGCGTTTGGCTGTGGGCTTGGTTTTATTGGGGATCCTGGTGACCTTGGCCCAAGGACCCTTATCCCGAAGTCTCATGTCGGCTTACGACCATGTCGACCTTACCTTAGGTCGTTACTCGCAGATCTCCCCGCAGGTTCGAGCCCAGCTGGATGCTCGCCGGTTCACCATGGCATTTAGGGATATCTGGAAAATGCTCCTGTTGCTAGCTGCTGCCAGCCTGCTAACGTTCTTCTACCTGGGCAATAAATTGAGCCGACGTATCTTCGTGGGCATGTTGGTCTGCTTGCTGCTCGTAGATTTTCTCTGGGTGGATTTTGGCTTGGTTCGTTTCCAGCTTGACAGGGGGTATGATCGTATCTATTACCGTTCTCGGGAGAATGAGATCGTTCGCTTTTTGCAAAAAGACGCCTCGCTGTTTCGCATCTTGCCTCTAGATAATGTGAGCACCAACGAATATGCTTACTTTGGAATCAGCTCAGCGGGAGGGTATCATCCGGCTAAATTAGGCATCTATCAAGAGGTTATGGAAAAAATCGGTTTCGGTAATCCCAACCTGCTGGATCTGCTTAACGTCAAATATTTGATTACCAAAAGGCAGATTGAACATCCCCGTTTTGAACGGGTGCTGCAGACTTCTGCGGGCAATATCTACTGGAACAGGGAAGTCATGCCCAGAGTATTTACCGTCAACCAGTTTGAGTTTATTAACGAAAAAGAGGAGATTCTTGCCCGTATGAGGTCACCGGAGTTCGATCCCCGAAAGGTGACCATCTTGGAAAACAGCCCTCCCTTCTCCTTAGAGCCCACAGATGGTGGTGATGTACAGGTGGTCAGCTATGGAAACCACGAAATTCAACTGAAAGCGGATGTTTCGGGGGGCTGCCTTCTGGTGCTGAGCGAAATCTATTACCCCGCTGGCTGGAAGGCCTTGGTAGATGGTCAACCAACGATAATCTACAAGGCCAACTACTTGCTACGGGCAATTTATCTTCCAGAGGGAAAACATGAGATTAGCTTTTACTATCGTCCCTGGACCTTTCGAGCCGGCTTGTGGATTAGCATCATCTTTCTTCTGGGCATTTCAGGAATCATTTTGTTCGCCCGGCTCAGCAGTTCGAAAATGCATAAAAGGAGTTGATAGAAGGAGTCGCAAAGGTGGCCGGCAAAACCAAAAAGCCGAAGTTGCTGGTCACGGGCTGCAATGGCCTGCTAGGTCAAAAAGTAGTGGAGTTAGCCAAGCCTCAATTCTGGATAGCGGGTGCAGACTTGCAAGATAAACCTCTGGGTTCGGTGAACGAATATATCACCCTGGATATAAGCCAGCAAGAGGCCGTGCGGGATGCGGTAGAGAAAATCTCGCCCACCAGCATCGTTAACACCGCTGCCATGACGAATGTTGATGCTTGTGAACGTGAGCGGGACTTGGCTTGGCAGGTGAACGTGGAGGGGGTCAGGTTTCTCTTGGAGGCGAGCCAGAAGACGGGCTGCAGTCTGATTCAGATTTCCTCTGATTACGTTTTCGACGGTGAAGAGGGTCCCTATGGAGAGGATGCTCCTCCCAACCCCAGTGGCTATTACGGGCTGACCAAAATGGAAAGCGAGCGAGTTTTGGTGGGAAATCAAACACCTTGGGCCGTGGTGAGGACCAACGTGCTCTATGGGTGGGCCAGGGGAGTCCGTCTGAACTTCGTCCTGTGGGTTCGCTCCCATCTATTAGCGGGGCAATATATCAGGACGGCTATCGATCAGTACGGCAATCCAACCCTGGCCGATAACCTGGCCGAGGGGGTCCTGAGTATTGTACGGGCACATCGCCAGGGGATCTATCACATCGCTGGATTAGACTACCTGAGTCGCTGGGCCTTTGCCATGAAGATCGCCGATGTCTTCAAACTCAACAAGGAACTCATCGTTCCGGTTGTCTCGGCCCAGCTTTCTCAACGGGCACCGCGGCCACACTGGGGTGGGTTGAAGACCGATAGGATAGTGAAGGAGCAGGGGATTTCGATGATCGGCGTTCAGGCGGGGCTTGAGATTCTCAAGGGCCAAATTCCCCCAGAGCAGTTGGAGGTGCCGTGAAATCTCTTATCATCGTTCCCACTTACAACGAAAAAGGGAATGTCGAAAGGCTCGTTGGGGCCTTGTTCGATCTGGATCGTGACATAGAGATCCTCATCGTCGACGATAACTCGCCCGATGGTACCGGGGAGATAGCAGACCGGCTGTCGGCTGGGGACAGACGAGTTCATGTTCTTCACCGTCCGGGCAAACTGGGCTTGGGATCAGCATACATTCAGGGTTTTAACTTTGCCCTGAATCACGGTTACGATCTGATCTTCGAGATGGACGCCGATTTTTCACATGATCCTAGTTACATTCCTCGTTTTCTGGAGAAGATCCAAGATTGCGATGTGGTCTTGGGTTCTCGTTACATCCAGGGGGTTAATGTCATCAACTGGCCTATGTCAAGACTGTTACTGAGCTATTTTGCCAACCTCTATACCAGAATCGTCACCGGACTTCCCGTGAAGGACGCCACTGGCGGTTTTAAGTGTTTCCGTAGAGAGACACTAGAGGCGGTGGATTTAGACCAAGTGAAGTCTGACGGCTATTCCTTCCAGATCGAGATGACCTTTAAATGCTGGAAAAAGGGATTTCGAGTCTGCGAGATACCCATCATTTTTTACGAGCGCCAGAAAGGTCGCTCAAAGATGTCGAAGAAGATCGTGCATGAGGCGGTGTGGATGGTGTGGCGCCTTCGGCTACTGAGCCTTTTAAGGAGGATCTGAGGGTTGAGTATCTCTAAGCCAAATGCGATGGCCAGAGGCCAGACAAGGGTCACTAGGGACGTCTCGGTCATCATCGTCAATTACAACGTGCGAGACTTTCTGGAACAGTGTCTCCACTCTCTCCGCAGGGCCTGTCAACACCTGAAAGCTGAGGTATTTGTAGTGGACAACGCTTCCCGCGACTCCAGCGCGCAGATGGTCAGGCGTCGGTTTCCTTGGGTACAATTAATGGAAAACCGAATCAATGTCGGCTTCGCCAGAGCCAACAATCAGGCTCTCAAAAGGGCCAGAGGGAGATACATTTTGCTCATCAATCCCGACACTCTGGCCCGAGAGGATACTGTGGAGGCCATGAGCGAGTTTATGGATGCCCACCCAGAGGCCGGAGCAGTGGGCTGCAAGATCCTCAACCCGGATGGCACCCTCCAGTTGTCCTGTCGTCGCAGCTTTCCTACTCCATGGGTGGCTCTTTCCAAAATTCTGGGGCTTGGGTGGCTGTTTCCTAAGAGTCGGCTTTTTGGCAAATATAACCTCACCTATCTAGATCCTGACAAGACGGCTGAAGTGGACGCTCTCTCTGGGTCCTTCATGTTCCTACGCCCGGAAGCCCTGAAGAAAGTGGGCCTCCTGGATGAGGAGTATTTCATGTACGGGGAGGACTTGGATCTCTGTTACCGCATCAAAAAGGCCGGCTGGAAGATTTATTACGTGCCCACCACTCAGATTATTCACTACAAAGGCCGAAGCACCGAGGTCAGTGCCAGCACCGTCCTTGATTTCTATAGAGCTATGGTCATCTTCGTTAGAAAGCACCTCCGGAGGAAATACCTCTTCTTTCTCCATTGGTTTCTCACCCTGGGTATAGCTATCAGGGCCGGAGCCTCTTTTGCAGGTCGGATCCTTCATGGGGCCTTTCCCGTTTTTCTGGACTTGCTTTTGGTGAACCTGTCTCTGTTTGTCGCCCTTGCTCTGCGCTTCCGCGGCTTCGTTCCGCTTCCGCCCTTTGGCAATTACCTCTCCTATCTGATGGTTCATGGGGTTTGCAGCTTGATCTGGTTGGGGAGCTTTTGGGCTCTGGGACTGTATGACCGTCGCAGATATTCCTCTGTCCAGGCTTTTTGGGCTGTCACCCTGGGATTTTTGTTGATCTCCACCCTGACCTACTTCAAACAGGAATATGCTTTTTCCCGCATCGCCATCTTGGGTACCTATCTTTTGAATTTGATCATGCTCTGTGGCTGGCGACTGTTGTTTCGACTCATGGCCAAGACTCCCATGGGGCGATCTCTGGCCTTCAAGCGGGCCCTCATCGTGGGGGCCGATGAAGCCGGAAGAGCCATCATGGATCGTCTCAGGGGGAGGCTCGACCTGGGCTATCGGGTGGTGGGCTTTCTGAGCGATGGAGCAAGTCGGGATATCGACTCACTGGGCGGTCTGCCGATCATGGGCCCCGTGAAGGATCTCTCTCAGATTGTGGAGCAAGAAAACATCGATGAGGTCATCGTCACCACCTCTTCGAGCTCTTACACCTCCATCCTGGAGATGATGGCAAGCTGCGCGCCATTTCGAGTTAACTTTAAGCTTGTTCCCAGTCCGCATGAGGTCATGATCGGCGACGCTCAAATCGATCGCATCGACGACATCCCAATGGTGGAAATAGGTTATAGACCTATGTTGGGATGGAATCGGGCCGTGAAGAGGACTGCAGACCTGGTCCTTTCCACCGGGCTATTGGCGATCACCTTGCCCGCGACCATAGTCTGGGAGCTCCTGCGAAAAGTGTCCTCGCAGAAGTATCACAGCTTATGTCGCACCATATGCGGGAGGGGAGACAAGCCCATCAACCTAATAACTCATGAGATCGAAGCTTTGTCATCGCGCAAATCGGACTGGATTCGGCGTTTCCACTATCGATGGGCTCTCGACAAACTGCCCCTGCTCTGGGGTGTTTTCCGGGGTGATCTCAGTTTCGTGGGACCAGATGTTTGGGAGATGGGAAGGGCGAGAATTTCGGCACTCAAGCCTGGGTTGACTGGCTTTCTCCAAATCCACCTCAAGGAGGGCCTCACTCCAGAGGAGAAGGTGGAATACGAGATCTATTACCTCCGCCATCAATCCCTGATGTTAGATCTCCAAGTGCTATTGCGCGCGCTGTGGGATTTGCTCCGGGGCATCGGTTTCCGTGAGTCGCCCTCTCAGTTGGAGCAAGAGCCTCTGCGGTCCGGGAAGCAGCCATATGCTTCCATCGACGACGGAAGGGTAGAGAATGAACGAGTTCGTTCTCGATTTTGAACGTCCTATTGCGGAGCTGGAAAAGAAGATCCAAGACATGAAGGATTTCAGCTCAGGAGAAGACCTCGAGCTGTCTCAGGAGATCCAGCGACTCGAGAAACGTGCTGAGAAGCTGCGCCAGGAGATCTTCACCAACTTAACGCCCTGGCAGCGGGTCCAGCTGGCCAGGCATCCTAAAAGGCCTTATACCCTGGATTACATAAACCAGCTTATGGATGGGTTCTTAGAGCTTCATGGTGACCGTCTTTTTGCAGATGACAAAGCCATCGTCGGTGGGTTGGCCAAATTCGAGGGCCGGCCGGTGGTGGTGGTAGGCCATCAGAAGGGCCGGGACACCAAAGAGAACCTGCGACGTAATTTTGGCATGGCACACCCCGAAGGATATAGAAAAGCATTGAGACTCTTTCGGTTAGCAGCTAAGTTTAGTCGGCCAGTGATCGTGTTTATCGATACTCCAGGGGCTTACCCCGGCATCGGAGCAGAGGAGAGGGGGCAAGCAGAGGCCATCGCCACCAATCTTAAGATCATGTCCCATCTGCCCGTCCCCATCATCATCGCCATCATCGGGGAGGGCGCCAGCGGGGGGGCCTTGGGGATCGGGATTGGAGATCGCATCTTGATGCTGGAAAACGCCTGGTATTCAGTGATCTCACCAGAGGGGTGCGCAGCCATTTTGTGGCGGGATCGGGCCAAGGCATCCCAGGCGGCCAAGGCGCTGAAATTGACGGCTCAGGACCTGATGAAGCTTGGGGTTATCGACGCCATCGTACCGGAGCCTCTGGGCGGTGCTCACAGAGACTTCGAGTCTGTGGCCCAAAGTCTTAGAGCCAAAGCCTGGGAGGCACTTGAGGAGTTGGATAAGCTGACCCCAGAGCATTTAGTGGCCCAGCGTATCGAGAAGTTCTCCCGAATGGGCTCTATCGTCGAGGAAGTTTGAGCATAAAGGGGTGAGGAGATGATTGACCAGAAGCTTTTGGACATTTTGGCTTGTCCCGCTTGTAAGGGGATTTTGGAATACGATGGTGAAAATGAGAAGCTGATTTGCCAAGCCTGTAGGCTAAAATTTCGCATCGAGGACGACATCCCAGTCATGCTGTTGGATGAGGCGGAGAAATTCTAGGAGTGGAGAAAATGGCCAGGTTCACTTTCTGGACGGATAAGTCCAGACAATACATCGTGTTGGGGTGTGCCTTCATCATCTCGACAGTGCTGCTTTCCATGGGATCCAGCCAAAAGCTCTTTCTAATGAAAGGATTGACAATCACCGTTTTGGCCCCTGTGCAAAGGGGCATATCCCTGGCCAATCAGTTCTGGGATGTGCACACCCAGAATCGACGCTTGAAGCGATTGATCACGGAGCTCTCTCTGGAAAACCAATTGCTCCGAGAGGCCCAGCTCCAAAACAAGCGACTTCGGCAGCTCCTAGATTTCCGTGAGAGGAAAGAGTGGACTTCGATGTTGTTGACAGAGGTCATCACCATGGAACCCTCTCGGGAGATGAACACAATTACTATTGGATCTGGCCGTTTACAGCAGATAGAACAATATATGCCAGTGGTAACCGCACAAGGATTGGTGGGCCGTGTCTCGATGCCCTCGGAGAACACCTCCCTCGTTCAGCTCATCAAGGATCGCAACTGTCCAGTGCCCGCAATGATCCGCAGAAACCGAGTTTCGGGAATTTTGGTTTATGACAACGACTTCTACTTGAAGAATGTCCTCTCTCGCATGGACGTAGTGGAGGGAGACACGGTCATCTCCTCCGGCCTGGGGGAGCAATTTCCCAAGGGTTTGCTGCTGGGCAGGGTGAGCAAGGTTTATGAAAGGAGCGAACGACAACTTTTTCATAAAATCGAGGTGGAGCCTGCGGTGGACTTCAATAGCTTGGAGGAGGTTTTCGTCATCATGAAGAGGTCCTCCGAAATGAGGGAAGAGGAAAGATGAAAGTTTTGCGCTACATCCTTCTGGCCGCGGGGGCCTTGATTTTGCAGGGCACTCTGCTGAAACTCGTGGCCGTCGGGCAAGTCAAGCCAGACTTGGTTCTTCTGGTCTTGTTCTATATGGCCTTATTGGAGGGATCTTTTAATGCTACCATCGCAGGATTCTGCATGGGGCTGGCCCAGGATGTCTATTCTGCGGAGCTCCTGGGCCTCAACGCCCTCTGCAAATCCTTGATTGGTTTTGGCCTTGGTTACTGCAAGCGGGGCGTCTTTGTGGAAACCCTGGTGGCCCGTGCCCTGATACTTTTTGGCGCCGTCGTGGCCCATGATATCCTGTACTTTTTCATTTCCTTCTGGCCAGATGTAAGCGAAAGCTTGTGGCAATTGGTCAGATATGGGCTCCCTACGGCATTCTACACCGCACTTTTGGGTTACGTGGTCTTCTACCTCATGCGCCCAAAAGAACAAGTTCAATCTGAGCAGGAATCGCCATGAAATCAGGGAATCCTTTTCGCTACAACGGTGGTTTTTTGCCCTCCTTAGTGGTGGTCGTGCTGTTTTCCGTCCTGATCATCCGGCTCTTCGGCCTCCAGGTGGTTCGTAGCGAGACCTATCGGCGGCTCTCAGAGGAGAACAGCATCCGGAAGGTCCCGGTAGATGCCCCACGGGGATATATTCTAGACCGCCATGGGGAGATATTGGTCTGCAACCGGCCCTCATATGTGGTCTCTGTAATTCCCTTCGAGCTGACCAAGATGGACACGACCATACAGCTGTTGGGTGAGATCTTAGACATGGATCCCCAGGAGATCGCCGAAAAGGTAAACCAGAATAAATTTAGGAGATTCGAGCCCGTCAAGATCAAAAGGGACATCGATTTCAAAACGTTGGCCATTATACAGGCGAATACATTGGAGCTGCCAGGCGTTATCTATCAGGTGGAGCCCAGACGGGAGTATCTTCAGGGACGACTAGCCTCCCACCTCTTGGGCGCTGTGAGGGAAATATCCTCACAGGAATTGGAGAGCCCTCAATATCGCTCAAATTATCGATCTGGTTCGCTCATCGGCAAATGGGGAGTCGAGAAGCAATATGAAGGCAATTTACGGGGCCAAGATGGTTGTGAATATAAGGTGGTCAGCGCCCGTGGCCGGGTGATTGGACCCTTGTGCCCGCCTGATTCGGCTGATGCCGGAAGCGATATCGTCCTGACCATCGACCTTGCCCTCCAGAGGGTCGCGGAGGAAGCCCTCTCGGATACAGTCTCTGGGGCTGTGGTGGCTATAGACCCCAGAAGTGGAGAGGTGCTGGCCATGGTCAGCCGCCCTACCTATGATCCCACCCTCTTCAGCACCGTGGTGTCAGAGAGTACCTGGCGCTCCCTGAACGAGGACCCCGGCCATCCACTGCTAAACCGGGCTATTCAGTCCTCTTATCCTCCCGGATCTGCCATGAAGGTCATCACGGCCGGCGCCGGTCTGAAATATGGCGTTATTAGTGAACAGAAACGTTTTAAGCCCTGCGCTGGAGCCTATAAATATGGAGCTCGCTGGTTCCGATGCTGGAAGCCCGAGGGTCACGGGTCGCTTGCTCTGGTGGGTGCTATGGCACAGTCCTGTGACGTGTATTTTTATCAGCTCGGCCAGGAGTTAGAGCTGGATCGTTGGAGTCGGCTGGCTACGGAGTGCGGTTTTGGGAAAGCGCTGGAGCTGGATTTGCCGGACGAGACCGGAGGTCTGATACCCGACAGGTCTTTATACAACCATCGATACGGCGAGGGGAAATGGACCAGAGGAGTTTTGTTGAACCTGGCCATCGGTCAGGGAGAGATTCTGGCGACACCCCTTCAGATGGCCTCTCTAATTGCTGCTGTGGCCAACGGGGGGACTCGTTATCGGCCTCACATCTTGAAGGAGTTTCGAAAAGGGCCAAGGGTAGATTTCGGAGATTATCCCAAGGATGATGGCCGATTACCATTTTCGACCCAGCACCTTGAGATTCTCAAGAGGTCTCTCCGGGCCGTGGTAGACGATCCCGATGGCACCGGAAGGCTGGCAGCGGTAGAGAGGGTGGAGGTAGCCGGCAAAACGGGCACGGCCCAGAATCCTCACGGAGAGGATCACGCCTGGTTCGTGGGATTTGCGCCTCTGGACAATCCCAGGATAGCAGTTGCGGTACTGGTTGAGCATGGGGGTCATGGCGGCGTGACGGCAGCACCCATAGCCGGAAAGATCATAGAAGCCTATCTCAGAAGAGGTGGCGTGTAGTGTTTAAGAACGGTGCCATCCGAAATGTCGATCTGTGGCTTGTGGCTATAGTATTGGTACTGTGTGGGGTGGGGGTCATCACCATCTTCAGCACGCTGCAGGGGAGCGAGGTCTTTATGGCCAAAAACCTGCATCTCAAACAGCTTTTCTGGTTTGGCCTGGGGCTGTTAGCGCTGGGTCTGGCGGCAGTCATTCCCTATAAGGTTTACTATGTGCTCAGTCCCATCATATATGCCTTCTCCATCCTGTCTCTTCTGTTGATCTTTGTGGGCAGCCGTGAGCAGGTGGGGGCGAATCGTTGGTACCAGTTGGGATCCTTTCACCTGCAACCCGCGGAGGTTGTCAAGGTGGCCACCATCTTTATCATGGCGCGATATCTCTCCAGCCGGAAAATGGCCACCGGAGGAATCAAACCATTTCTTCCCACTCTCCTGCTGGTGGGTTTACCCATTGTCCTGATCATCAGGCAACCGGATCTCGGCACCGCCCTGGTCTTTCTAGCTATCCTGGTGGCCATGCTCTACCGTGCCGGGATGAAGCTGGCGAACCTGTTTTTGATCCTCTCTCCAGGTCTTAGCGTTGTGTGTGCTTTTCACCTAGGTTCCTGGATGCTGTTCATTCTCCTTCTTCTTCTGATGCTTTTTCTGTCCCGTCCCCGCGTTTTGACCACCGCAGCCATCTTTGTGCTGAACTTCGCCGTTGGCGTTGTAACGCCCATTCTCTGGAGGGGATTGCACGAATATCAGCAGAAAAGAATTTTGGTCTTCCTAAACCCGGGGCGTGACCCTTGGGGTGCGGGCTACCAGGTGATTCAATCCAAAGTGGCCCTGGGTTCAGGGGGATTTCTGGGCAAGGGATTTCTTCATGGCACTCAGACACAATTGGCCTTCCTGCCAGCTCAGCATACAGATTTCGTCTTTTCCTCCTTTGGAGAGCAATTTGGATTTTTGGGAAGCCTGGTCCTTCTGGTGCTGCTTTTGGTCTTGATTCTCCGGTCAATTAAGACATCATATATGGCCAGAAACAAGTTCGCTGGGTTGGTGGCTATGGGCAGCGCCGCCGTCATTTTTTTTCACGTCTTCGTTAACGTGGGGGTCTCTTTGGGGATCATGCCAGTCACAGGATTGCCGCTACCCTTCTTGAGCTACGGTGGGTCCTCTCTGATCACGAACATGATTCTCATTGGTCTGGTGTTAAACATACGTTATCGCTGGCAGGAGTATTAAGCCTGGGGAGATGTGATGCATCCCATCCTTTTCAGAATCGGTCCTTTTGCCCTTCGATCATATGGGCTACTGTTAGCCCTTTCCTTTTTGCTGGGCATCCTCTTCGCCGGTAAGAGATTCAAGCGGATGGGGGGGGATCCCGCGAAGCTGGTCGACCTCACAGTGGTCATCATCATCGCTTCCATCATTGGTTCAAGACTCTTCTACGTGGTCTTCCACTGGGACGAGTTCGCAGGTCGTCCCCTGGACATCATCAATCCTCTTAACAATTCTCAGGGAATTGGTATCGCGGGGCTGGCCATGGATGGAGGGCTGGTTTTGGCCGTTCTATGTGGCTGGGCGTTTCTGCGTCTGACCCGACAGCCCGTTCTGATCACTCTGGACGCTTTGGGTCCCTCATTTGCCCTGGGCATCTTCCTCACTCGCCTGGGCTGCTTTCTCAACGGCTGCTGCTTCGGCACACCCTACTCCGGAAGCCTGAGCGTGGTTTTTCCCCAAGACAGCCCGGCGGGATGGGTCTATCCTGATATTCCCCTTCACCCGGCGCAGCTTTACAACGCGCTGGGAGGATTGGTCATGCTGGGCTTGTTGATTTCCTTGGAGAGATTTAAAACCTTCCAGGGGTTTACCTTTCTTTTAACCCTCATATTCTACGGCCTTCTGAGGTTGATCGTGGACTTCTTTCGCTACTTCGAGGACAGCGTGATCCTTTTTCGTCTGGGAACAGTCCCCTTCACCGTCAATCAGGGAATCAGCCTGATCATCATGGCTCTGTCTGTGGTTCTGTTTCTCCGTTTTCGATTAAGGAAGTCAGCCAAGCAGAAAAACCAACTATCGCCGCTCAGAAAATCTTAATACCGGAGCCAGGAGTTTTCGGGACATCCTCTGTTAACGCCACTTCCTAGTTTTTATAGATGAAGTTTGTTGGGAATCCTTCTCCCCCTACCTGGATACCGGAATTGACATTATGCGCCACGGGGCTGACATCTTGGTCAACTTCTTGAAGCTGCTCCTGGGGGATCTGCTGGATTTCATCTATCCATCTCGCTGTGGAGTCTGTGGCCGAGAGCTGAGCAGGGAGGATGCGGTCATATGCGCTGGCTGTTGGCAAACTTTAAGTTGCATCGCTGCTCCCTTCTGTCCAAGGTGCGGTCTCCCTACCTCCCCTCTAAACCTGCTGTGTTCCGCCTGTGAAGTACGCGACCACGTTTTCTCCTTTGCCCGGTCCTATGGTCCTTTTGACGAGACCTTTCAGAAGATCATTCATCTGTTTAAATATCGTAGAAAGCTGAGTTTAAGCAGGCCTTTGGCTGCCCTCATGGGCGCAACGGTGAGGGGGGATGCTCGATACTCTCCAATGGAGGCGCTTATCCCGGTGCCCCTTCACTCGGTTAAGTGTCGCGCCCGGGGTTATAATCAGAGCGAGCTATTGGCTCGGGATCTTTCCAGGATCACAGGCCTGCCGCTCCTGGACAAAGTTCTGGTTCGCGCCATAAATACTCAATCTCAATCTAAATTGAACTTGAGCGCAAGGGTGGAGAACGTTCAGGACGCCTTTCGGATCAAGGGGTCCCGGCAAATTCAGGATAGACGGATTGTTCTGGTGGACGATGTCTTGACCACGGGCGCCACGGCCGACGCCTGTGCCCGAACCCTCTTGAGGGCGGGAGCCGCCCAGGTCTCAGTGGTTACCATAGCCAGGGCCGTGGAGCCGGGGGCATCGGGGGAAGCCAAGAAAGGATAGTGAAAATGCGAACCGTCATCCGGGTGAAGGAGATAAAGGGGCATTGTCCCGTTTACAGCTTGGAGGATGTCTTCTTTCTGGAACAAGGGTATATACTTGACTGTGAGCACTCCTGTCGAGTTTGTATGCACTCTTTGGCGTCCATCATGCCCTATTACGTAGCCCTTTCTCATGGCGTCGATCCCGCTCAGCTGGGTCTTAATCGCACCTCGGATGGGGTGGCTTATGTTCAGTGTTTGGACCCGTGTGAGCGTACCGGAGGAGGAACGGTGATCCTGGAGATATGCCAGGAAGGCTGATGGTAAAAAGCCCCTCGAAGGCACGTGATGGGTAAATTGGCACAGAGAACCATATTCTCAGTGGGATCCAGCAATCGATCTGCCGAGGAACTTTTTTGCCTGCTAGCCCAGCACCACATCCGTCGCCTTGTGGACGTCCGGCGCTTTCCCATTAGCCGATGGCCTCACTTCTCGCGGAAGATTCTAGCGAGCCTGGCTGAGAGGAGGGGGCTGGAGTATTTTTATCTCGGGGATCTGCTAGGAGGTTACCGGGCGGGAGGCTATGTTCAACACCTGAAAACGGCCGAGTTTCGCTTAGGGCTGGATCGCCTGGAAAGATTAGCCCTTGAGAGAAAAGTGGTTTTCCTATGTGCCGAACGATTTCCATGGAGATGTCACCGGCGTTTCATCGCAACGGCCCTGGAGGATCTGGGCTGGCGAGTGGTCCACATCATCGATCAGGATCGGACTTGGCGGTCCGTGACAAGGAGAGAGTGTGATGAACAGGCTGGCAGTGGGCAAGTTGAGCTCAACCTACCTGGATGAGCTTTTGCGGGAGCACTGCCGGGCTGATGCTCAGGTGATTGTCGGCCCTCGCGTCGGGGAGGACGCCGCCGTCATCGATATGGGCTCATCCTATCTGGTGGCCAGCACCGATCCCATCACCTTTGCCACCGAGGCCATCGGCTGGTACGCCGTTCACATCAATGCCAACGATATCGCCACCATGGGCGCAGCACCCCGGTGGTTTCTGGCCACTCTGCTCCTTCCAGAGCAGCAGACCACCAAAAAGCTGGTTCGAGTTATTTTTGACCAGCTATCGCGAGCTTGCCAACAGTTGGGTGTGTCCTGGATTGGAGGGCACACCGAGATCACCTCGGGGCTGGACCGTGCCATCGTGGTGGGTACCATGCTGGGGGAGGTGGCCAAGGATCGTTTGGTGACCTCCGCGGGCGCGCAGGTTGGGGACGTGATCATTCTGACCAAGGGAATCGCCGTGGAGGCCACAGCTCTCATCGCACGGGAAAAAGAACAAGAGGTTAGAGTTAAGTATCGTGATGAATTTCTAGAAAGATGTAAGAAGTTTCTTTATGATCCCGGCATTGGAGTATTTCGCGACGCCATGGTTGCCACGGAGGTGGTTCGGGTACACGCCATGCATGATCCCACGGAGGGAGGTCTGGCCATGGGCCTCTGGGAACTGTCACAAGCCTCTGGGGTGGGCTTGAGGGTCAGTCGAGAGGCCATCGTCATCCTGCCGGAGACGGTCCGTCTGTGTGAGCAGTATGGACTGGATCCTCTGGGAGCAATCGCCTCAGGGGCTTTGCTCATAGCTGTCGGACCGAAGGACTCCCAGGGTGCTTTAAATGCCCTGTCGGGAGCGGGTATCGATGCGGCGGCTATCGCCACCGCCACCGCCCAACGAGAAGTGTGTTGGGAAGATGGCTCTGCGCTGCCCATATTCAAAAGGGATGAAGTGACTCGGCTCTTCGAGGGCTCATGATGCGGTCGGAGAGAGGTGACAGCCAGGAGGATGGCCGAGAGGCACTTCTTTACCGGAGGATGAAGGGGGGCCGAGCTCGCTGTCTGGTTTGTCAGCGACTGTGCATCATTCCCTTAGGAGGGTTGGGATATTGTGCTACCAGAATCAACCGAGATGGTAGGCTTTACACCCTCATCTACGGACGGGTCTCCACCTGGAGGGTGGCACCCGCCGAGATCAAACCGCTGTTCCACTTCTACCCCGGCAGTCGCTATCTGTCTTTGGGCAGCGTGGGGTGCAACTTTCGCTGTCCCGGCTGTCAGAACTGGGAGATCGCTCACGTCCAGCTGGATGCCGAGTTTCGGGAGGCGTTGGACAGGGGCACCACCTTCATCTCTCCTCAAGAGTCGGTTCGTCTGGCCCGGAAGTCAGGCTGTCAGGGCCTTTCCTGGACTTACAACGAGCCCACGCTGTGGTTGGAGTATATCCTGGAGGGGGCTAAGCAAGCCAAGGAGATGGGCCTGTTCACAAATGTGGTGACCAACGGATTTATCACCTCCCAGGGCTTGGATCTTTTAGGGCCGTTTCTGGATGCGTATCGCGTGGATATCAAGGGATTTTCCCAGGATGCTTACCGCCGGATCGCTCATGTAAAAGACCACGCTGGCATCTTGGAGGTAACCGAGCGGGCCAGGCACAAATGGAATATGCACGTGGAGGTGATCACCAACATCATTCCGCAACACAACGACGATGAGAGGCAGTTGACAGCCCTGGCCCATTGGATTTGCCACCGTCTGGGCCAGGATACACCCTGGCACATCACCCGGTTCATTCCTCATCGACATCTGAGCCATCTCCCGCCCACACCCATAAAAAACCTGGAACGGGTTCGTCAGTTAGGCTTAGACGCCGGCCTGCGTTTTGTCTATCTGGGCAACGTCCCTGGTCATCCAGGGGAAAATACATATTGTCCCAGCTGCCAGCGAACTCTCATCGAAAGGCGGAACTACGAAATTCTCACCCACGCCATCGAGGACGGTCATTGCCCAACTTGTGGGGAAAAGATCCCCATTGTAGGCCGCTATATAAGCCCTCATGGCCTGGGGAGCGTGGGATTATAAAAGTAACATGATGAAAGATGCCAGACTCTGCCAAATTCAGCTGAGCAAACGGATGAGCTACATCCTGCGCCACGGGCCGGAGAAGCATGGCTTGACCCTTGATTCCCAGGGCTTTGTCTCTCTTGGTGAGCTGGCCGGCGCCCTAAGTGTACATGTGGATGACATCCGGGAGCTGGTGAAGACCTCACACAAGCTTCGCTTTGAGATTTCAGGAGAGAAAATACAGAGCCCGATATGGCCACTCTCAAGAGGTGACGCTTCAATTAGAGTCGTCTGAGCCCCCGGAGTTCCTCTATCATGGCACGGCCAGAGGGTTTGTCGACTCCATCCAGAAGAAGGGCTTGCTGCCTGGGGGACGTCGGTATGTACACCTGGGTCTGACGGAGAAACAAGCCCATCAGGTGGGCAAGCGGCGAGATTCGAAGCCTGCGATCCTCACTGTAAGGGCAGGGGAAGTGTACCGGGAGGGGCTCGACTTTTACCTATTAGGGGATGTGTATCTGGTCGAGTTTGTGCCACCACAGTTCATAGTTACTTCAGATCCTGACGAAGTATGATCCAGATAGGGTGCTGTGGATTTCCTAAAGCCAAGTTGATTTATGGCCGAGAGCTTAAGCTGGTGGAGGTCCAGAAGACCTTCTACCAGCCTCCCAAAGTGGAGACGGCTCTCCGTTGGCGCAAAGAAGTGCCTGAAAGTTTTCAGTTTGTACTCAAAGCCTGGCAGCTCATCACCCATACGCCCTCCAGCCCTACGTACCGCAGGCTCAGGGTCAAAATTCCAGATGACAAAAGGAATCGTTACGGGTCCTTTCGACCCACAGAGGATGTCCGGGAAGCCTGGATACGAACCCAGGAAGTGGCCCAAGCCCTCAGGACCGAGATCGTCCTGTTCCAGTGTCCGGCCAGTTTCCAGCCTGAGGAGGAGAACCTGGCTCAGCTGAGGGAATTTTTTAGAACAGCGGAAAGAGAAAACCTCTCTTTTGCCTGGGAGCCCCGGGGCCGATGGTCTGGTGAGCTCATCGGCAAGCTGTGCCGAGAGCTAAACTTGGTCCATGCTGTGGATCCCTTTGCCCGGCCTCCCCAGCACGGGAAATTCAATTATTTTCGGCTGCACGGCATGGGCGGGTATCGGTATCGCTACTCCGATGAAGACCTGGAGAAATTGTACCAGATGTGCGTCGACAAGCCCCTCAGCCTGTGCCTATTTAACAACATGACCAGGTATCAGGACGCCCTGCGTTTTCGAGACCTGGTGGAGAGCCGGGAGAGCTGAAATGGCTGTTTTTCCCATCTACGAGGATTTCTTCCGCTTCCTGGAGGTCCTGGAGGTCGGGGAAGATCCCTGGGAGGTTTATGAGGAGATGTATTTTCGTCCTCATAAAAACTTCTTCGGGGCCTACTGGAGAACCTTCTTTCCCCTGATGGATGTACGGACACTGCAGGACAGGGTCAGGCAGGTTCGGCGTGGCCACTATGCGGCTTTAGAACATCTCATAGGCCAGAGCAGGCCGGAGGACATCGTGCAGGAAAATCTGTCTCGCTGCCGGGCCCATTTGCCCAGGCTTCCGGAACCGGACGTTTACCTCATAGTGGGCTTCTTCAGTGCCGATGGATTCGTCGTAAACGTGAACAGTCGGCCGGCCATCGGCATCGGTCTGGAGCGGTTTAAGGACTTTCGACTCCTGGACATCATTTTAGCTCATGAATACTGCCACTGTGCCCGCTACCTGGCTCTGGGCTCATGCGCGGAAACAGAGCCGGAAACCTTGGGCCAAAAACTTCTCTCAGAAGGGCTAAGCGTATATTTCTCTCAGCGAGTCTATCCCCAGCGAAGGCTGTTCGACCACCTGCTCATGTCCCGACGGCGATTGAACTGGTGTCAGCAAAACGAACAGCTTTTAAAAACCACAGCCGAACGAGAGCTCACATCCTCACGCCTGGTGCCAGTCTTTTTTCAACGAGGAAAACCCGGTGCTGGTATACCTCCCCGGACGGGGATGTATCTGGCGTATCGTCTGGTGGAAAGGGCACTGTCGGAGATGCGGGAGGAAGAGTTTGAGGAACTGTTGACCACCCGGGATATCATGGCCATCTGGCCCGCAGACAGCTCGGGGCGTTAGGATTCACTTTAACCGGAGGGTTATGCGTCATGCGCTGCCCCACACATTGGCAGCACGCCATTGGGAGAATAATCGAGTCTCCGGGAACGGTGATGGTGGCCGGCGAGGGGGATGTGGGCAAAACCGCTTTCTGTTTGTTTTTGGCCAATGCCGGAGCACAGGCCGGCCTGAAGGTTGCCGTGGTGGATGCCGACGTGGGCCAGTCCCATATCGGCCCTCCGGCTGCCATTGGCATGGGCATAATGGAGAAGCCCTTTCCGGAGCTCAGCGCCGTTCCAGCAGAGGCCCTCTATTTCATCGGATCTCATTCCCCCGCCGGGCACTTTTCTCGCATGGGCGTGGGAGTGGCTAAGATGGTGGCCAGGGCCAGGGGCAAGAAGTTATCCCTGATCGTGGTGGACAGCTGCGGATTGGTCAAGGGGAAGTTCGCCTGGAGGCTGGCTCGGGGAATGATGGAGATGGTGGGACCGGATCGCATGGTCCTGCTGACCAGGACTGTGAACTTGGAATCTCTGACTCAATTGTGCCACGAGCAGGAGGACTTGACCTGCCACCAGCTGAAGTCGGCCCCGGGCATCCGGCGCAAATCGACGGCTCGCCGCAGGAAGCTCAGGGAGCAGGCTTGGGCAAACTACCTCAGGGGGGCCGCTCAGCTGAATCTCACCATGGACAGCCTGGCTCTTGAGGGGATTGCACCCGGGGAAGAGCGCGCCAATTGGTCTGGACAGATCGTAGGGTTGCACGATGGTCAAGGTGAGTGTCTCGGCCTGGGCCTGGTCTCCAGCCTGGATTGGCCAGCGTCGCGATTGGAGCTGCTGACCCCGGTGGAAGAGAGGCAAAAGGTAAAGCGAGTTATCTTCGGGATGCAGAGGATGAAGATTCATGCTCACAGCCCCCGGTGATGTCAAGGCGTGAGGATAGATTGAGACTGCGGGACATAGACTGGCAAAATTGGAAGCCACAACAACGAGCTACACTCGTCTTTGTGATTCGGGATGGGCAGGTGCTCCTGATCAGAAAGAGAAAGGGCCTGGGGGTAGGAAAGATCAATGCGCCCGGGGGGCGGATTGGATCGGGGGAAACACCGTTAGAAGGTGCCGTTCGGGAGGCGCAGGAGGAGCTTTGTGTAATACCTGTTGGTATTCGACAAATGGGGGAGCTTCGCTTTCAGTTTGTTGATGGGCTTTCGTTGCACGTATATGTATTCGTGGCCAAAGATTGTGTAGGAAGTCCGCAGGAGACCGATGAGGCGGAGCCGATCTGGACGCCCATCGACGCGATACCGTATGAACAGATGTGGGAGGACGACAGCCACTGGGTGCCAGTCATGTTGAGCGGAAGAACCTTTGATGGTCGATTTGTCTTCGATGGTGACCAGATGTTGGATTTTGATTTGAGGTTTGGAGACAGTAGGGTGGGACCCCTTGAATCCTCGAATCCCTGACCTCTGGAATACTCTCTGTTCAAAAGAGCCCGACTCCTCAAAGGAAGCCGGGCTTTTCGAAGGGCAGCAGAGACCTTATTCACAGCTACTCGAAACTTACCTCCGGGGGCGTCTCCGCAGCCTCTGGAGCTTCGAAGAAGGTGGCCCGTTCAAAGCCGAACAGGCCGGCGATGAACCTGGTGGGAAAACGACGAATGGTAGCGTTGTAGACCTTGACAGCCTCGTTGTAGCGCATCCTCTCCGTGGCGATGCGGTTTTCCGTGCCGGCCAGTTCATCTTGAAGGCGAATGAAGTTCTGGTTGGCCTTCAGATCCGGGTATCTCTCCACAACCACCAGCAACCGAGCCAGGGCGCTGGACAGCTCGTTGTTGGCCTGGATCATCTCCGGAACGCTTCTGGCACTACCCACCTTGGAGCGAGCCTCGGTGACCTGGATGAAGACCTCCCGCTCGTGCTTGGCGTACCCCTTGACCGTCTCCACATAATTAGGAATCAGATCAAACCGGCGCTGGAGCTGATTTTCCACCTGGGCCCAGGCCCCTTTGATCCCTTCGTCGAGGTTCACCATGCGATTGTACATGCCCACCCCTGAGAGGACTAAAATGAGGATTAAAACGACGATGACAGCCAGGACTACCAGCACGGCGATCCAAGCTTTGCCTTTTTGGTTCATGTTTCGCTCTCCTCCTTTTCCAGGGGGAGTCTGTCCACGGCTTTGCCCAGGGCGTCGATTTCCCCCACATACTTTTTGAACAACTCCGAGATCTCCTGTCCGGTGGCCTTCGCCTCCCCAGTTTTAATGGCCAGCAGCTTCATAAAAGTATCCTCATCCAGGCCAAATTCCTGGGATACTAGTTCTATGATCTCTCGCTTGGTCTTGGGAATCTCCTTTCGCACTAGAAACAGCAAGCCCTGAAATAGGGAGGTGAATGCTGTGATGGAGCTGGCGATGATTTCCCTCATGGCCCGTGGCTTCTCCTGGGCCTCCAGATAGACCTGCCGTAGGCGGAGGGACTTTCCCTTCAGCTCGCGCTCGCACTGCACGCGCACGTCGGCTGGACGAAACTCCAGGGTCTTAAGAATATCCTCTCCGTAGACCAGCCGGTAGTTGGCCTGCATGTCAAGAAATTCTATGGGATAGGAGTCCAGAGAGGAGTGGATGTAGGCGGGGATCATGAATAGCGGTGTGTTGACCATTCTCTTGTGCCACTTGGTCACATGCTTCAACCCACGCTGCAGGGACCCCACCGAGTCATCTTTAAGAACCACCAGAAAGTTCAGGTCCGATTTTCCGGGATGATATTCCCCCGTAGCTCCGCTTCCGTATAGAACGATGGAGACGAGGTCCTCCCCGAAAGCCTTCTGCAGATCCCCTTTGAATTCTGTGAAGATCTCCTCCGGATTTTGTGGTGCTCTGCCCATGCCGATCCAGCCTCCTAGGGTAATAGTGTAGCGTTAAAAACCTCGACTAACGCCTCCCCCTCCGCTAAGCCCTCCGCCGAATCCTCCAAACCCACCCCCGAAACCACCCCCTCCGAAGCCACCGCTCCCGAATCTGCCGCGGCCTCGAGGCAGACCCCCAAAAAAGAGAAGAGGCAGCAAGCCCATGCGGCCTCCGAAGATGAAGAAGACCAGGAGTATGATTAGAAAGAATGGAATTCGAAAAGGTTTGGTTCCCCGGCTGGTGGTGGTCGATGGGGGCGGTAAGTCTGTCACAGACGATAGCTCAACCCCAGCATCGGCGGCGATGATCTGGGCCACCTCCAATGTCCCGGAGAGCAGGCCGTCTCCATACTGGCCTTCCCGGAGAAAAGGGATGATCCGTTCGTCGGCGATCTGGCCCAGCAGGCCGTCTGGCAGGATGCCCTCCAGGCCGTAGCCCGTCTCGATTCGGAATCGCCTCTCCTGTATGGTCAGGAACAGAAGGATGCCATTGTCCTTGCCCTTGACGCCTAGCCCCCAGGCTCGAAAAAGCTTATTGGCGTAAATCTCCTCGCTTTGGCCGCCGATATCGGGCATGGTCACCACAGCGATTTCGGCCGTGGTTTTTTCCCTCAGCTCGGAGATGACCGACGTCATTCGGGCCTCATCCTGATCAGAAATAATTCCAGCGAAGTCGCTGACGTAGCCTAGGGGATCGGGAAACTCTTCCTGGCCCCATGATGGGCCAAGCAGCAAAAGCAGACCGCATATGGTGAGCAAGAGAATCCGGGGCATGGGCTGTGACCCCTGTGGAGAGAAAAGTGAATAGAAATTCAGTGAGTTGTTGGTAGAAGTATAGTCAAAGGGGTGCTTCATGTCAACTCTTTTCCTGGAGGAAGGACCTTCGCCTCCCAACCATTCCCCGGTGGCAGGAAGCAGGAGCCTCCTGCCACCACACTTCCGGTGGCAGTAAGCAGCAGGCAGTATGCAGGATCGATTCTTACAGAATGGAGACTTGAGGCTCGTGAATCGTGAAAAGAAAGACCGATCCTTGATCCTAGATGTTGGATGACAGAGACAGGAGACTGGTGAATCGAGATTCGAGACTTAATGTAAAGGCATTGAAGATTGAAAATTGAAGATTTGAGACACGGGAATCGTTGATCGGCTATCGGTGATCGTGAAAAGCTGAAATCCAAGACCCAGGATTCGGGGTTTGGAAAATTGCCTCCTGCCTCATGCTTCCTGCCGACTGCTATTGCCATTGCTATAGCCATTGCCACCATAATTGTAAAAAAGCCCTTCGCCCTATAAAAGGGCAAAGGGCCCCATACGTTCAGGCCTTTCTCTCCATCACTCGGGAGCCTTGGGGATGAAACCTTCTCTCATCAACATCATGGTTTCCTCCCTGGCCCTCTTGATGATGGCAGAGGATTTCTCATACAGCTCTTCCCTGGTCATGTTTAAACGAGCCACTCCCTGCTCGATGGCCTTCATGCCCACCGCCGTGGCTTCCCGAGGGAACACCTCCCACTCATCCATGGTGGGGACGATATACTCCTCGGAAAGCCCTTTATCCTCGGCACACTGGGCCAGCTCGTAGGCAGCGGCGATGCACATCTCGTCGGTGATGGTTCGTGCCTCCACATCCAGGGTGCCCCGGAAGATGCCGGGAAAACCCAGGGAGTTGTTCACCTGATTGGGGAAATCGGAGCGTCCCGTAGCCACTACCCGGGCTCCGGCTTCTTCGGCCTCCCAGGGCCAGATCTCCGGAATGGGATTGGCGCAGGCGAAGACGATGGCATCTTCGGCCATACTGGCGATCCATTCCTTCTTGATGGTGTCCGGTCCTGGGGTGGATAGGCCTATGCAGACGTCGGAGCCTTTGATGGCCTCCGCTGGGCCGCCCTGGATGCTCTCGACGTTGGTCTTCTGGCACATCTCCCACTTCTCCTTGAATCTCTCTTGGAGCTCAGTTCTGCCTTTGTGCAGGGTGCCCTTGCTGTCCACCAGCACTATTTTCGCCGGGTCAAACCCGGCGCTGATCAATAAGCGGGCGATGCAGATGTTGGAGGCTCCAGCGCCGATCATGGCTACCTTGACCTGATTGATCTCTTTGCCCACGATTTTCAAGGCGTTGATCAACCCGGCCAGGGTGATGGCCGCGGTGCCCTGCTGGTCGTCGTGCCAGACGGGTATGGGCATCTCCGCCCGGAGGGTGTCCAGGATATGGAAGCACTTGGGTTGGGAGATGTCCTCAAGGTTGATTCCTCCAAAAGAGGGGTGCAGCCACTTCACGGCCTGGATGATCTCGTCGGGATCTTTGGTATCCAAGCCGATGGGGAAGGCGTCCACGCCACCCAAGTACTTGAAGAGAATTCCTTTACCCTCCATCACCGGCATTCCCGCCTCGGGACCGATATCCCCCAAGCCCAAAACCCTGGTGCCGTCGGTGACCACAGCAACCATGTTCGACTTGTTGGTGTAATCCAGTACCTTCTCCGGGTTTTTGTGGATGTCCAGGCAGGGTTGCGCCACGCCGGGGGTATACCAGATGGCAAAGTCGTCGAAATCCCTGATGCGGCACTTGGGCACGATCTCGATTTTGCCACGGTAAAAAGGATGTAATTTCATGGCGTCCTCGCCCGGCTTTCGGGCCTTGGCCAGAAGTTGTTCTTCAGTGAGCTTTTCTGGCATGAAATCTTCCTCCGCTCGGTTTTCAAATTTACATTGACATGAACTACATCTTCGACTCGGAGAGAAACGTATAGACAACCTCCTTAAGGTTGGAAGTTACTATTTTAGCATTGACTTCTTACCATAGAATAAACTCTCGTCCCTGGACTCCTTGTGATTTTTTTCGTCTCGAGGAAGAGCCCAAGCTCGGCAGAACTGCGCCGGAAGCACTGCCAGGAAGATTCCATGAGTGAACTCAAACCTGGGCAAGGGCAACGCCAGATCCACCCTTCTCCTGACCGAGTCGGATAGCCCCAAAGGTCCTTCCACCGCGATCTTTAGGAATACGAGCCTCTTTTTGTTATCAAAAACCCCATCTTTTGGGGACAGATGTCTCAGGATCTAGCGTTCACAGTTTTCCGGTGGCTAGGCATGTGGGAACTCGCTGAGAGGTATTAGAATTACCGCTTGTAACCGATCTTCCTGAGGAACTCCTTTCTCTCCTTGACGTCCTTGGGACCCTCCACGCCTTGTGGCGATAATCCATCGATGACGCCCATTACACCTCGTCCCTGTTCCGACTGGGCTACCACGACCTGAACGGGATTGGCAGTGGCACAGAAGATGGTACAAACTTCATGGCAACTTTTGATAGCGCCCAGCACGTTGATGGGAAAGACATCTTGGAGCAAAATGACGAAGCTGTGGCCGGCACCCAACTGGCGAGCGTTTTGAATGGCCGCTTTCTTCAAGCCTTCGTCGTTACCCTCAACGCGGATCAGACAAGGCCCGGAGGCCTCACAGAAGGCTAACCCGAACTTCGCTCCCGGCACCGAGGAGACGATGGCCTCATAGAGATCTTCGGCGCTTTTGATAAAATGTGTCTGCCCGATGATGATGTTGGCCTCACTGGGAATCTCCATCTGGATCGATTCGAACTCCATTGTGGCCTCCTCATCCTGGTGATTTGGAGTGATTCAAAAGGCGACGGACCGAGTCTTCCAGCGACTGAGTGAAGCGGACGATGGTCTGCTTCCCGTCGTCCAGGATGAAATCTCTAATATACAGAGGTGTGCCGAAGTGGAGACCTAATTGCCGACCTGGCAGGAATAGCTTTTCGGTGCCCACCACTAAGGTTGGAACCACGGGGATATCGGTAAAGCCCTCGCTATAGAGGTCGTAAATCACCTTGGCCGCCGCCTTTTTGAACTTTCGGATCTTGCCCGGAATGCTTGTTCCCGCCTCAGCAAAGATGCAAACCAATTTTCCATCCCGCAAAGCTTGCATTAACCGGCTGTAAAGACGCTTGTCGAAAGGTTTTCTGGTAGTGGGAATGGTCCCGATTTTCTTAACTCCCGGGACGATATATCGGGCCAGGTTCGCGCAGAACTCCCTCGTTAGGGGAGCTAACTTGGGACCCAATTTCTCCCGAGCGAACTGATAAAACATCTTCGTGCAGAGTTCTTCGTCGAAAAGCTCTTCAGTGGCCACGTAATGGATGGGCCTAGGCGCCCTGGTGGCGATGAACAGGACGTCCTTCCAATTGAGGTGGTTGGCTGCCAGGAGGCCGCTTCCGATTTCAGGCAAGTGTTCAAGGCCGGTGGTGCGTACTCTTAGGGTATGCAGAAGTCTGGTGAGGCGAACTTTGCACCTCCAGTATGGCCTCATATCCTCTTTGAGTTCAACCATATTCGAAACGAAGCTGGTGTCTTCTGCCTGTGACCGGAGAGTTTTCCACTAGCTAAAGCATTACATTATACGTTGCGCAATTGCTTCTGTCAACATAAATCTTCGGGCCTTCACCGAGCCCTCTCGATGAAAGCCTGGGATTCTGAGATATTGCGGATTACTTATTCGTGGACGCAAGAGACGAAATAAAAGAAAATTGTGTCAGGAAAAAACTTGACATCTCGAAGAGAATATTCTAAATTTGAACTAACTTAGCTGGAAAGGAGGTGGTCTCTTTCGTCAACATAGAGTTCCTGCGGTCAATTGAGCAGAAATCCGCAGGGGATTTCGTAAATAAGAGCCAATAAGTTCGAATGTACATTGAAGGGAGGTAACAGAGATGAAAAAGGTTCTTTTCAGCGCCGTTGTCTTCACTGTGGTCGTCGTGGTGATGACTGCTGGAGCCCAGGCTGACATGTTTATGGGCGTTAAGCCCTCTACCATGGTGCAGTCCAGCTATTTCGGATTCTTGGTGGGCACCAATATGGTTCTCGAGTTCGGCTTGGACGTAGCCCGCATAAAGGTAGAGAATGTGAACACGGGGCCAGGAGTTAGTAGAACAGAAGAAAC